>Ga0075522_10002409_pt1 | contig 13908 bp, 12 predicted proteins | sample NGEPerA_FD_74796 | JGI IMG/M metagenome (GOLD analysis project Ga0075522, IMG submission 74796) | Arctic peat soil microbial communities from the Barrow Environmental Observatory site, Barrow, Alaska, USA - NGEE PermafrostL2-A | ecosystem: Environmental > Terrestrial > Soil > Wetlands > Peat ... | reverse complement strand
TAACCGTGCAGCGGGCGAACTTTCGGCAGCTGCCCGCCCTCGTCGAACTCGCGCGTCAACTCGGTGCTCGACAGGTCTCGTTTCTCGCCGTTGACGTCGCCAATCCACACGCGTTCGGCCGGGCCGAGAACTTCGGCGCGGGCCTTGCCCTGCAGCAAGACGATCTGCCCGCGCTTGACCAGGTGCTGTGCGAAATGGAGCGCAAATACGACGCCGAATTTCGCTCCGGGTTTATCGCGGAAAGCCCGCGCCGGCTACGCCACATGCATCAATATTTTTCCGCTGTCTGCGGAGTGAGTCGGTACCCGAGCGTCCATTGCAACGCGCCTGAACTCTCGGCGGTGATCGGAGCGACAGGCCGTGTCAGTCCTTGCTTCTTCATCTCAGGCCCCGCGCAGTCGATTTGCCGCGATGGCCTGGAGGAGGCTTTGAATTGCGATTCGATGGCTGGATTGCGCCACGATATTCGCAGCGGCGGCCGCCCCGAATGTGCGCGCTGCGTGTGCTCGCTGTGGCGCGAGCCCGGCACTCCGATTGCAGAGTTCTTATTGCCGCGCAAAGAAAATGCTTGAACTCGCGCACCAGCAGGTTCTGTCGCCCGCGCACATTCTGATGCGGCCGGCTTTTTCGCGGCTCGCCGGTGGACTGCTAGGCAAGCTCATGGCCCTGGGCTACAGGCTTACCGGTAAGGCTCAATACGACGCGTACCTTCTGGAGCGCGTCAACGGCGTACCGATTCTCGTCATTCCGAGCGTGTGTAATCCTAAATCGATGCGCACGGGTGCGTTCCTCGCCTCACAGCTCGACGCGACGCTCGTAGGAGGCGATGCGGAAATTCTCGACATGGGCACTGGCTCTGGGATCTGCGCCGTATTCTGCGCATCACACTGTCATCGTGTTGTCGCCGTCGACATTAATGAGGCTGCGGTTCGCTGTGCCAAAATCAACGCAGGCTTGAACCACCTCGAGGAAAAGATAGAAGTGCGGCACGGCGATCTGTTCGCCCCGGTCGCCGCCGAGCGCTTCGATCTCGTCCTGTTCAATCCGCCCTTTTTTCGGGGTGCGCCACGCAACGATCGCGACCGTGCGTGGCGCTCGAACGACGTCGCGGAGCGCTTCGCGGCGGGTCTTGGCGCGCACTTGAAACCGGGCGGATCCGCGCTCGTGTTGCTGTCGAGTTTCGGCGATGCGGCAGGTTTTCTCGAGGAATTCAGCCGGCACGATTTCGCGATTGCGCTCTTTGCCCAGCGGCATTTCGTCAATGAGAGACTCGCCATATTCAAGCTTACGCCACGACATTCGCCGAGCGTGCGGTGAGTTCTGCGATGGTTGGGAGTGATCGCACTCGGCCCCCCGCCCATGGCGGCCGTCTCAAGGTGGTGCTTTACAACCCGCGAGCGGTGTTCTTCACCATGCCGCTTGCGCTCTTGGCCATTGGTTCTGAGCTCGATCCGGCGATCTACGAAGTCGTCACGATCGACGGCCGACTTGATCCGGATGCCGAGAACACGCTGCTGTCACACATCGATGCGGCCGTATGTCTTGGCGTCACCGTGCTCACCGGAGCGCCGATTTCAGACGCACTGCAGATGTCACGCGCCGCCAAGCGTGCCCGCCCGGATCTGCCGGTAGTCTGGGGCGGATGGCATCCATCGATGTTTGCGCGCGAGTGTGTGCTCGAGAGCTCCGTCGACGTTGCGGTGCGCGGCCAGGGCGAGGAGACCTTTGTTGAGATTGTGCAGCGCCTGGCCGCAGGCCGTTCGCTTGAGGGCTGCGCCGGCTGCACCGTGCGACTTGCAAACGGCAGCATTCAGGAGAACCCGCCAAGGCCGCTGGCACAGATTGAGAAGTTCCGCGCCCACGACTATGGACTGATACCGGTCGAGCGTTACTTCAAGCTCAAGGGCAAACGGCAGCTCGACTACATCTCATCGCAGGGCTGCAATTTCCGCTGTGCATTCTGCTCGGACCCGTTTGTGTACGGGCGCAAGTGGGTGGGTCTTGAGCCGACGCGCATGGCGTTGAGATTGAAGGAGCTATGGGATCGGTACCATTTCGATGACGTCAATTTTCAGGATGAGACATTTTTCACCAGGCGTGATCGCGTTCAGGCACTCGCTGCGAAGATCATCGAATCCGGAATGAAGATCACTTGGGCCGCAACCATGCGCGCTGATCAGGGCGTACGGCTGCCGGATGAGGTGTGGGCGAGCTGTAAGCGCTCGGGTTTGCGACGGCTCCTGGTGGGGGTCGAGTCGGGTTCCAATGAAATGCTGAAGCGCATTCGCAAGGACATCAAGATCGAGCAGGTGCACCAAACCGCGGAGAAGATGCTGCAGTATGGTATTGCCGGGCACTTTCCCTTCATTGTCGGCTTTCCGGACGAGAGCGACGCGAGCATTCAGGCAACGCTTGATTGCGCGAAGCGGCTGCGCTCGATGAGCCCGGACTTTCTGACGCCGATCTACTACTTCAAGCCCTATCCGGGCAGCGAGCTCGTCATTGAAGCCGTGGCGCGTGGCTTTCAGCTGCCCGACACCTTGGAGGCGTGGGCCCAATTTGATTACGTCGCCGGACTACCCGGCCCATGGGTGTCGGCCGAGAAGTACAAGCTCATCGAGCGCTTCAAATTCTTCCACGAGCTTGCCTGGAAGCGCGCCTCGCGCGGCAAGAGGCTTCTGCAGCAACTGGCACGCTATCGCTGCACCCGGGACGACTACCGCTGGCCACTTGAGATGCTGGTGACCCGTTGGATAGTCCCGGCCGAAGCCCTCTCATGAGCGCAAAGTCTAACGTCCTGCTCATTAATCCGACGATCACCGGACGTCGTCACGCGCGGTTTCCGTTGGCGGTCTTGAGTCTCGCCAAGGCTCTCGACGGCAGGGGAACCTCCACAATCATCGACGGCAATGTGGATCGCGACTTTGTGGCGACTGCGGTACGCGCCGTGGCTGAGGGTGGCCTCGACGCTGTGGGCATCACCGTCATGGGCGGGCCACAGCTCATCTCAGCGATTGCGGTCTCGAAGGCGATCCGCGCAAAAAGCCCCAGCCTGCCCATTATCTGGGGCGGAGCATTTCCGACCGTGTGTGCGGACGCGGCGCTCAACGTGCCGTATGTCGACTACGCTGTCAGGGCGCAGGGCGAGGAGACCTTTGTTGAAATTCTGCAGGCGCTCGCGCAGGGCGGCAACGAGCCCATTGCGGCAATCGCCGGGCTGTCTTGGCGCACCGATGGGCCCGTCATGCACAACAAGGATCGGACGTTTTCCGCCGCAAGTCTTGGCGGAATGTTGCCGTACGAGCGACTGCAAAATCCGCAGCAATATCTGCCGAAAACATATCTTGGACAGCGAACCGCGGGCTATCAGGCAGCGCTCGGCTGTCGTTTCCGTTGCACCTTTTGCGGGGTCGCAGCCATGTTTCGCGGCAAGATGGCTTTGCCCGCCGCGGCGCGCCTCGAGCAGGATCTGGAGTATCTGACACGCAAGCTCGGAGTCGATTCGATTCAGTTCTACGACCACAACTTCTTCGACCGCGAAGTGGACATGGTCCCGCTCCTGGAGGTGATGGCGAAGTTCAACCTCTCCTGGTGGTGTTTCGCACGCTCTGATGCGCTCGTGAATCTGTCCGCGCGCTCCTGGGGACTCGTGCAGAAAAGTCGTCTGCGCATGGCCTATATCGGAGCGGAGTCGCCGAGCGACTGGCTACTGCACGATATCCGCAAGGGAACGCGCTCCGATCAGACGCTTGCGGCAATCGAGCAATGCAGAAGTCACGGTGTCATCCCGGAGCTTTCGTTCATGTTGGCGCCGCCGCAGGACCCGGAAGGAGAAACGGAGCGCACGTTCGAGTTCATCCGGATGATCAAACGCGTGCATCCGGCAACTGAAGTCATGATTTACATCTATACGCCGTTGCCGCGACGACATGAAAAACCGTACGGCACCGCTGCCGGCAAGGACCCCACGATTCGAGACCGCGCTGGCAACGCGGTGGTATTCCCGCGCACGGCGGATGAGTGGGCCGAGCCGCAATGGATTGATTACTGGTGCCACAAGGATGCGCCGTGGCTCAGCGAACGTCTGCGTCGTCGCATCGTCGATTTCACAACCGTACTGGGGTGCCGATATCCGACCGTCATGGACATTCGCGCCTCCTCCTTGGGGAAAAACGCTTTGCGGGCGCTCGCGTCCTGGCGCTATCGATACCGACGCTACGATGACCCCTGGGAGCTGCGCGCGTCGCGAAAGATCGTGCGCCACTGGGATCCGCGCGTCCTCAGCCTGTGACCGTCATGCCGCGCGCGCTGCTGCAAGTCGTACAGATCAGCTTTTTTAACGATCCTGCCTCACGCACGCCCGAAGAATTGCTGCAGGCGTGGCCCTCGCTAGTTGATGTCGCCGAAGCTGCTTGCCACGCGGGAGTGAGCGTATCGGTGGTCCAGACGTCCGCGCACTCGGAGCACCTGCAAAGGAACGGCGTGCATTACTATTTTCTGCCGTTCGGTGCCGCCGTACCGGAGATCAGGAAGAGCGCCGCGCTCGGTGAGCTTTTGCGCCAACTTGCGCCCGACGTGTTGCACGTGCACGGCCTTGGTTTTCTCAACGACATAGAATCGCTTGCGGTAATCGCTCCGGCAGTTCCCATTGTCGTACAGGATCACGCCAGTCGCGCGCCGCGATCCTGGCGCCGTGCTTCTTGGCGACGCGCTCTGGGGAACGTAGCAGGGATCACGTTCTGCGCATTGCAACAGGCGCAGCCGTTCATCACGGCGGGACTCGTCAATCCACGCACCAGGCTGTACGCAATCCCCGAATCTACCAGCCGCTTTACTCCGGGAGATCAGCGTGAAGCACGGCGCGTCTGCCAGGTGAGCGGAGATCCGGCGGTGCTGTGGGTCGGACACCTGAATGCCAACAAGGATCCCATGACGGTTCTGGATGGGATCAGCGACGCGGCGCGGGTGCTGCCGCGGCTGCAGTTGTACTGCTGCTTTGGGGTCGCGCCGCTGTTGCGTGCGGTTGAGGCGCGGATTATCGCCGACCCGCTCTTGCGTGAACGCGTGCATCTGCTGGGGCGAGTGCCGCATGACACGGTTGAGCAGCTGATGCGCGCCGCGGACGTATTTGTACTCGGCAGCCACCATGAAGGCAGCGGTTATTCTCTCATCGAAGCGCTCGCGTGCGGCTTGGCGCCGGTCGTCACGGACATACCCTCGTTTCGCGCGCTCACCGGAGCCGGCGCCATCGGCAAACTGTGGCCCTGTAACGATTCACGCGCACTGGCGACGATACTGCCGTCGATAGCGTGGCGCAGCGGCACTGCGATGCGCGCCACAGTCCGCGCTCACTTTGAGCGAGAACTGTCGTTTGCGGCAGTGGGAAGAAAGCTTGCGGCCATGTACCAGGATCTGCGCGACGGCGATGGCAGCGGGACTGTCGAGCGAATGTTGCCGCGAGATCATCGCGCCCCGCGAGGCGTTCGCAATTGAGTTCCATGACGCCTGCAGTATCGGTCGTTATGCCTACGTTCAATCGCGTGGAATTTCTCGCGCCCGCGCTCGAATCGGTGTTGGCGCAAACATTCTCCGACTGGGAGCTGATCATCGCGGATGACGGCTCGGAGGCTACGACGCGAGCGTATCTGCAGAGCCTCGCCGCGCCACCGCGCATCAGAGTGATCTGGCTGCAGCACTGCGGCAGGCCCGGTGCCGTACGCAACGCCGCGTTGCGCGAAGCTCGCGGTGAATTTATTGCGTTTCTCGACTCAGACGATCTTTGGCTGCCAGAGAAGCTGGAATTGCAGATCGCCTCTCTGCGCCGTCATGCTGCACGTCTGTGGAGCTACACGAGATTTACCCTGGTGGATGCCAGCGGGCAGCGATCCCATCTGCGAAACGCCAAACAGTGGGCGGCCCCGGCCGGCTGGATCATGGAGAAAATTCTGACCGAGGAGACCGTTATTGCTTTGCCGAGCGTAATCATCAGGCGGCAACTTCTCGAACAGCAGGGAGGGTTTGATGAGGAACTTGTGATGTGCGAGGACGATGAGCTTTGGCTGCGCCTCGCGGTGTGCAGCGAGATCGACAGCATCGACGAGCCGCTCACCTTGGTACGGCGCCACGGCCAGCATTCCGGGAGTGACGTTACCGCATGGCAGGATCGCGGCCGCGTTTTTGAAAAAGCGCTGCGCGCAGGTGTTGCGGATCACCACGCAGCGATTCTACGCAAGTTGCGCGCGAAGATGGCTTGCGGCCTGGCGCGCAGTCAGGCGGCATCGGGCGCAAGGCTTGGCGTGCTGGGGACTCTCTTCTCAAGCCTACGGTACTCCTGGCGATATGGTGCATGGTGGCGGAGCGCGCTGCTGGCAACCGCGCGGGCATTCATGCCCGCGATCCTGCTGGGCGTCATCCGCCGCTATCGCTATGGGCAGATTGCGCACGACGGGCAGTTGCGACCCTGAGCGCGCCGCGCGCTTCGATCGCTGATGTAACTCGCCTGAGAAACGGTACAGCGGTGTGAGCAATCGGCATGACTCGCGGGTCTTCGCAGATGGCGGGTACCGCTTTGCGCCTGAAGATTGGCGAGTCAATAATTTCGACCTGATCCGGCTGCTCGCCGCCTTGCAGGTGGTGACTGCGCATACCATGACGGCGTTGCAGTTGCACGGGGTCAATGCGACGTTTTTCAATCTGGGAATTCGACTATTCCCCGGCGTGCCGATATTTTTTGTCGTCAGCGGCTTTCTGATCTCAAAATCCTTCGAACGCTCGCATTCGCTCTATGACTATTACAGAAACCGTTGCTTACGGATTTTCCCGGCGCTGTGGATATGCCTGCTGGCGAGCGTCGCGGTGATATTGATGGCAGGCGTTGCAACTCTAAGTCCCATCACAAGTGCTGATTGGCTGGGCTGGTGGTTCGCTCAGATGAGTCTGTATCAGCAGTATGATCCGGGCTTCATGAGGCCGAGGGGCATCGGCTGGCTTAACGGCAGCTTGTGGACGATCCCGATTGAACTCGAGTTCTATATCATCCTGCCGATCTTGTACGGCGCGTTGCGCTTGCGAAAACGCTCCGGTGACGCGGCCCTCATCTGTCTCATCGTTGCCAGTCTTGCGATCCACTTCAGATATTCCCACCCGGCGCTCTTTCCCGGCACGCCCGCACACGATTTCTGGGTAGAGACTCTTGTGCCCTACCTGTGGATCTTTGGCGTGGGAGTTTTGATGCAAAGGCACTGGGCTCGTGTGAGGAGGTGGCTCGCGGGCCGGGCCCACTGGTGGCTTTTGGGCTACGTGCTGCTCTGCGTGATAGCGAAGCGCCTGCACTTGAGTGTGGGCAGTGCGGATATAAACCCCTTGTTCCTCCTGCCCCTTGCCGCGCTCGTGCTCTCATGCGCGGTATCGTGGCCTGCATCGTCAGAGCGACTGCTACGGCACATGGATGTCTCCTACGGCACGTACATCTATCACGCACTCGTTCTCAATGTTCTGCTGTTGCTTGGTGTGGAGGGGGATTTCCTTTCCGCGACGGTTGCCATCGCAATCTCGTTCGCGCTCGGAGCGCTATCCTGGTGGTGCGTCGAGCAGCCGTTCCTGCGACGCAAGCGCGAATCATTGCGGCAGGCGCTCGAAGGCGGCCAGCGCAGTGCGGCCCTGCAAGGCGTCAGCGCGGACTCGCCACTGGCGAGGGTCGGCACAGCCCCCTAGGTCACTTTGCACCGCACAGCAGTTACGAGTCACCTTTTGCGGAACAGCAGAAACAAGAACCGGCTGGTGGTCAGGCGCGCCCAGCTGTATCGGATCCCGCCATATACATCGATGCGGTTCGGTGGCGCCATTGCACCCGTAGGCAGTCCGCGAAAAACTTGTTGGAGCTTAAAGTAGGGCGCAGCTTGCGCTGCGAAATCGGCAAGCCGACGCCGAACAATTGGCGCCTGGGCGCCAGGAACGGAAAAACGGCCATCGCGCCACAGACGCGGCGCATTGCGCCACCACCAGCGGTACCGCAGGTCGCCGATGTAATAGGGGTTCAAGACGCTCACCAGAACCTGGCCGGAGGGCCCGGTAAGGGCGTGAAAGGCCGCAAACAATTCGTTGAGCTCAGCGATGAGGTTTAACGGCGCAAAGTTTGATGTCACGAGGTCAATGCCGCTTTCGCTGCCGGTGCGGTGGCGCGAAAGAAATTCCGGGTAGGATCCGACTTCGAGCTTGACCTGCCCGGTGCTGATTAGATCGCGACAGTGCTCGGCAAAATACTCGCACATCTGCGCGTCAACGTCGTACGCAGCCACACTGCGGCCGTGCTGGGCATAAAACCGCGCATCCATTCCGGGGCCTGCGCCGAAGTCGAAGATTCTGGCGTCCGGGGCCGCAATCTCCAGTGCGAGTGCGAGGAAAGCAGTACGCGCGCGCTGGTCAGATGCAAGGGCGGTGATCTGCTTGACGTACTGCGCGCCGGTAATGATCTGTTGCGCGGCAATTTCGGACACTACGCGACCTCTGCCACGACTAGTGTTAAGGACTGCAGGAAATGAAAATCCGCGCGGCGCGGTGCGAACCTCGAATCAAGCGGGTCGCAAAGACAGGTGAGGTGCGCAAAATCTTCGCCTGTGAGATAGGGCCGCAGGCGCTCGCCCCAGGTGCCGCGGAAAATCGCCTCGAGAAAGTATGCTTCGTCCGCGCTGGCAAGCGGCGAGATGCGCTCGATCATGAACGTGCGCGCGCTCACGTTTTTGAATTTACCTCGGCGCAGGAGCCCAACGAGCGCACGAATCTCAGTCAGGGCACGTTCGTCAAGACCGTAGCGCTCGCGGTAGTAGCGGCGCACGGCCTCGTTGGTCACCCGTTCGAGCCGCGCATCCCAGGCGAAGTACATGTCGGGCACGAAGGAGCTTTGACCCAAAGCGACGCGCCCACCTGGACGCAATAGTTTCGCAAGCTCAAGCAGACCCTGCAATGGATCGCGCAGATGGTTTATCGTGTTGACCGACCAAACAAGATCGAAGCTTGCAGGAACAAGTGGCGGGCGCATGAGGTCGGCTTGCAGCACTGCCGAGCGCGGCCTGAGGTGCGCGTGGGTAGCCTTCGTGTGCGCTGCGGCAAGATCGAAGCCTACGACCCAGCCGTCGGGCGAGACCGCCTCGCAAAGCTGCGCCAGAGTCTCGCCCGTACCGCACCCCGCATCGATAACGCGCATTGCCGGCACAAGATTGAGACTTGCGATCGCACTGTGCAGCTCAGGAGCAGCGAAGGAATTGAATAGCTTCAATTTATACGCATAGTCGCGCGCCGCAGTGTCACCCAGGAGACCGGTAGATCCGATCGACGGAGGGGCTGCGCGTTCCGTGCAAACCCCGGCTGTCATCGCTTTTTCATCACCATCAGAAAATGGTCGCCGATCGCGCGCAGCACGGGCCACGCGGATACGCGCCGATCAAAGCGCCACAGCCATCTGTAAACACCCGCGTGGCGCTCGCGCACCCAGGTCAGGTAGGGCGGCGGCGCGAATACACACAGTCCGCGATAGTGGGCGAGAGTGAATTCCTGTCTGAAGGCACGATAGAACTCGCGCGGCCGGTAGTAGCGTGTCCAGATCGTGTGGTTATTCATGCCCACAGGCACGAGCGCGCGCGCGTAACGCACCTTGAGGCGCGTCCATCGACCCCGGCTCGCGTAATGCACCATCTCCCACGGACACACGCGGCCGATGACCGAGAAGACGAGCGTGCCGCCGGGCTTGAGCAGGCGCGCACATTGGCGCGCCAGCGGCGCCAAATCGGGAATGCAGTTCAGGGCACCTAGGTTGGAATAAGCGCCGTCAAATATCTGATTGCCTTGCAGACGCTGCAGCTCATGCGCACCGACCGCGAGTGTCTCGACGGCAGCGGACACTTGCTCGCGTACGGCCCGGTCCCGGGTGCGTTCGACCATTTGCGGCGACCAATCGGTCGCGGTCACCCAATGTCCCAGATGCGCCATGCGCACGGCATCAAGCCCCGTGCCGCAGCCCAAATCGATCAGGCGGCTCGGTCGGGCAAACGCGGCGTCCAAGGAGCGCCACATTTCATGACGCATATCTTGAATAAGCAGATTGTTGCCGCGCGGACCGTCGTAGTCGGCAGCAACGCTGTCAAACGCCTGCTGCGTAGCGCGCAACTGCGGCGTCGCGGACCCGTTCTGCTGCGGATACAAACTGGTTGGACTGTTCATGGTTAGGCTGAACAAAGGTATCGCACTATTGAGCCACAGTCAGGGCGTCGTAAAACGATTGAAAACGTCGTGCTGTGTAATCGGCGTCTTCGCGCGTCGCACGCACGAAAGCCTCACGCGCAATGCGCAGGCGCTGCTCCTCGTCGTCGAGTAGCGTCTGGATCGCATTGGACAGCGCTGCGGCGTCTGCCACCGGCACACACACAGCAGCATTCGGCGCCCATTCAACGATGTGGCCCACGGCAGTGCCCACGGTTGGCACGCCCACGGCCGCCGCTTCGAGCATCGCGACGGGGCCTGCTTCATGGCGTGATGACATAATCATAAGATGAGCACGCGCAACCAGCGCCCGCAGGTCGCGCTGCGCGACGAAGCCGCGGAAACGGATGTGCGCGGCGATGCCTAAATGCTCCGCCAGCATCTGAATTTCGCCGCCCAAGGTGTCCTCGCCGACAATGTCCATCTCAAAGCGGGTACCCGATTTGGCAAGCTGCGCCAGCGCGCGCAGCAGCGTGGTTTGATCCTTAACTCGATTGAGACTTGCAACATGTACCAGCCTTGCAGGTTCGCCCGCAGCGCGGCGCGGCGGCGCGCGTGGCGGCCACACCTGAAGATCCACGCCGAGCGGTACGCGCTGCGCCGTGACGCCGCGCAGCGCCAGCGCCTGAAGCAAGGGCGTGCTTGCGGCCGTCACCGTGGAGGCCGCTCCCAGTACAAGTCTTTCGCGCATCCGGCTGCGCAACCTCAAGCTTCCTCCGTAGTCGATCTCAGGCAGACGAACCAGCTCACCGCCGGCGACGTGAATGAGGCTCGGGACACGCAGGATCGCCGCTGCGGTTACTGCGACGAGCCCGCAGGACCCGGACCATATTGCTTGCACGATATCGAACCGCGAACCGCGGTGGGCGCGGCAAATCGCGCGCACCGCCCGCAGGCGCGTCCAGGGCGCGCCGATATTGAACACACGCGCCGCTCCCAAATTCCAGCTATCGGCATCCTGCCCCTGGCGCAGGGCGAATACCTGGACGTCATGATTCCTCGTGAGCCGCTCTATCAAGGCGAGTAGGACCGGGATAACCCGGTATTCACCGCTGCGATCGACGCCCCCAGGAACCACCAGCGCGACTTTCATCAGGCCACCCCCGGCAGGCGGTGACTTGCCCGTATGCACGTCAATCTTGACGTCCCAGTAGCGCCGTTAGCGCCGAGGTGCGGCAGTGTCTTCATTTGCGTCTCTAGTGCCGCGGCGCAAAGGCACGGGGACTCGGGCGTACGAATGCGAGGCTCGGCCATTGCCGCTGCGAGCTGCGAAAGAGCGGGGCTGCCCACCGCAGAAGGGTGCGCTTGATGGGTCTTTCGACTGTTTCTGTGAGCGCGTAGGCGAGCGCCAGACATGCAATTGCGGCACCTAAGGCTGCGATGAGATCGGGGACGCGATACACCCGGGTGAGTAGCCCGATCAAAATAATGCCGATGTAGGCGTGGACCAAATACAGCGAGTAGGAAATCTTCCCAAGGAATTGCAAAGGCGCGACGGCGAGCCATTCGAGTTTTCCTCGCAGGAACAGTACAAATAGCACGACCATCATCGCGTGCATGGCATGCCACACAGCCGGTGCCTGGGCATCAATCAACAGGTACATTGACAACGCGAGCGCCGCAAGGAGCCGCCCGCGGTGAATGCGGCCTGTGTACAGAAAATAGAATGCGATTCCGAGCGTGAAGTGGGCAAGATAAGGTAATAGAAACACACGATTCGCAAGCGCCACCAGCATGTGCATGCCCAAGCTTCTGCCGATGAACCAGCAAGCAAGAGTTGCGCCGGCGTATAGCGTCCACAGCGTTGCGAAGCGCTTTCCGGCCAAGACATAGACGATGCCAATTGCGATGTAGAACTGCAGCTCCACGACCAGCGACCAGTAGACCTGATCAACGAACTTGGCGCCGCTGACGTACGGCGTCGACAGGCTGAGGCCGATGAGAAAATCTGCGGTGCTGGATGCGAATTCAGGCGGCCCCAGTGTATTGGCGATAAGGAATGTAAGCGCCATCGCTACGACGTACGCCGGGTATAGGCGGGCGAAGCGCCGCGCCCAGAATTCGAGCAGGCCGTGACAGCGCTCGAGCGTCATGAAAATGACGAAGCCCGAAATGATAAAAAAGAACTCTACGCCGAGCGCGCCCCAACCGAGCCACACCGGATATGCGTGCTGGTACCCGTACAGATTGCCGGCATATTCCGGCAGGCCCCAGGTCGCAAAGTAATGGCATACAAGGACTGCGAGAATAGCGAGCGCTCGGAATGCATCCAGCACATGCAGGCGTTGCAAGGGGCGCGCATCACCAAGTCTGTGCTGCGCGGTGTGTTGCAACTTTGCGATCGTCATCCTAGCGCCCTCGCATCCCAACGAGCGCCTGTAGCTCAGATACGGCCTCGCGCGGATGTTTTCCGCGTTGCAGCTCGAAGGCGCGCAGCGTTGCTGCGCGTTCCTTAAACTGGCGCCATTCGGGCAGGCTCGCGGCGTACGGCTGACTGGCCGTCAAATATCGCATCAGACGCGATCTTGGCAGCGGCGCGAGCAGCGGTCGGGAGGCTGTTTTGTCCTTTGAGAGGAATATCAGCGCGCGCAGCTTAAGAGGGGCTGCCGCAAGGCGGTAGCGCGTGGGTCGCAGATCGAACTCGAATTTTGTGATTCCGCTGCGTCGGCGAATGATCGGCGACTTGCGAATCGATGCCGCATCAGCGCCTCGTTCGAGGCAGTCAAGCGAATCTGCGCGCACGTGCAGAAAGTTTGCGACCCCGGTCGCACGCAGTGTATCGGACGTGACGAAGGTGCTGTCCTCGGAGACGAAATCCAAGCCGTGCAGCAGGGAATGCAGTGCCAAAGTTGACTTACCGGCGCCGCTGCCACCCATCAGTAATAGGCCGCGACCGGCATGCCCGATACATGCGGCGTGCAGTGGCACGAGTCGCTGCACTCGCTGTGCCAGCGTGAACACGGCAAATTCGATCAGTTCATAGCGCGTGTGATACGGATATTCCAGCATTTCGCGTGGCACGAGGACAAGTGCGCTACGCGTGGCGGGGGAGAGGACAACGAAGTTGGATCCGTTCGTGGCTCCGCACAGCATGCCTGCGCCGGAGAGAAGCTTGAGTGGCGGCGGTGCGTCACGCGTACCGGTTCGGAGGTTGGAGGCTAATTCGAGCCGTACGCGCATCTTGGTTAGCGGCCGCGTCAGGCGATGGCGCGGAAGGCCTGAATATGCCGCAGCGACAAGAATCAAGAGCTCAAGAGAGGTGCTTTCAAACTGAAACTGCGCGCCGAGAATCTGTAGTCGCAGCGTTCGCGTGTTCTGCAAGTGCTCCCGGAAGGGATCCGTCGAGATATCGGGTCGCAGAGAATGGGCCGTGCGCTTCATCTTTGAGCCCCGTGCCGACGGCGGCATCAGCAGCGCCTCAACGCGAGCCTGCAAGCGCGATTCGTACCGGACGCAGCGTCTCGCCTCGGGCTTGACGTGCCACGAGCCATCGCAACATTCGCCTTCGCTGGGATAAGCGCATCCAAGGATCTTCCGAAGCGAAGCCTTGGGTCGTCGCAATGACTTCGCGCATTGCGCGCAGGTCCGCATTGGGCAGAACGCGTCGCTTGATATACGTGAGCATCTCGGGAATCGACGCTGCCCATTCTATTC
>Ga0075522_10002407_pt1 | contig 13936 bp, 7 predicted proteins | sample NGEPerA_FD_74796 | JGI IMG/M metagenome (GOLD analysis project Ga0075522, IMG submission 74796) | Arctic peat soil microbial communities from the Barrow Environmental Observatory site, Barrow, Alaska, USA - NGEE PermafrostL2-A | ecosystem: Environmental > Terrestrial > Soil > Wetlands > Peat ... | reverse complement strand
CATCCACTTTGGGCGCTGCCGGGCGCGGATGCGAGGAGCCATCCAGTGTGACGGCCAGTGAATGTGCAACGCGTTCGCCGGGCAGCCGCACGGAGAGCGTGTTGTTTGTGGTGTCAAACATCCAGCCGGGATCGGCAAATTTGTCGGTCGTTGCCGGCACTGGTTTTCCGTCCAACGTGACGGCGGTGGGAACCGATGTCAGATGAAACCGGGCAATCCATTCTTTGGGGCCGAATTTCTGGTTGGACGGAGTGATTGTGAATGTCAATTTTTTCCCGGCCTGTTCGATGCAGCAAAATGTCGTTGTGGTGAATTCACCTTTCATGAACGCAGTCGTGTGGTCGTCGTCCTGATACATCGAGCCGGTGGAAGCGCCTTCGGGCCAGACTTGCAACATGATCGGATCCCACGGTCTTTGGCTGGTGAACATCATATCCGGGGCCATTGGCAAAATGGTTCCTGCGCGCACGAACAGCGGAATTTGGTCGCGCGGCGCGGCCACACCGATGATTTTTCCGCCCGTCGTTTCAAAACCGTCGTCGTAACTGATCCAGTTGCCCGGCGGAAAATAAACCTGCCGCGCCGTGGTGTGCGGCCAGATGACGGGCGCGACCAGCAGATCGCTGCCGAACATAAACTCGGTCTTGGCGTTGGCGGAACCGGGATCGTTCTGAAATTCCAGAATCAGCGGACGCAGCATCGGCAGACCGGTGGTCGCCGCTTCGTGCGCGACGTTGTAAATGTAAGGCAGCAGCCGGTAACGCAGGTGCAAATACTTCTTCGCCGCCGCTTCCACTTCGGAGCCAAATTCATAAGGTTCCGACGGGCCGGCTTTATGCGCGCGCGTGACCGGCGCGAAACAGGTGAACTCAAACCAGCGCTCGTAAAGTTCGGCGTGGGCACCGTAACGGTCATTGTTCAAAAAGCCGCTGATGAAACCGCCGCTGTCGTTCGCCCAATAGGGCAGGCCAGATAGCCCGGTGTTTTGCGCCTCGGGAATGTGCGCTTGGAAGGTCGGCCAGTCCGAATTGATGTCGCCCGTCCACACGATGCCGCTGTAACGCTGCGTGCCCGCCGAGGCCGCGCGGCCCAGAATCACGGGGCGTCCGGTCGGATCAATGCTCCGCTGGTATTCAAAATAAGCGCGAAAATTCAGTAGCGGAAACGTATTGTGAATGTCCGCGCTTTTGCCGGCGTAATAAACGGCCTGCGGTGGTTCGCCTTCAGGCTCGATCAGGTCGAGCCACCAGGCGTCAATGCCTACGGCGGAAAGCGGTTTGAGTTGGGTCGCCAGCCAGGATTCCATGCCTGGCGCGGTGAAATCCATCAATTCACCGCCGTAATAACCAGTCGTCAGCGTATGCCCGTGACCATCGGTGGCGAATAGACCTTTGCTCAAGGCGTCTGGATAATTTTCCGAATCCTTGCTGATCATTGGGCCTTTGGTCGAAAGCATCACTTTGGCCCCGCCGGCGTGAAGACCAGCAATCCACTCGGCCGCCGAACGACCGCTCAGGAAATCCTGATTCCATTTGAAATCCATGAATTTTCTGGACCAGTTCGAGTCAATCACCAATACATCCAACGGCAACCCGTCCTTTTTCAGGTGAGCCACGGTGTTTTGGATGTCGGCGAAGTTATTGAAAAAACAACGACTTTGCCAGTAACCGAAAGCGTAAAGCGGCAGCATCGTCGGCCGACCAGTGAGTTCCGTGTATTGGTTAATGATTGATTTGAAGGAAGGGCCGTTGATGATGTAGTAATCCAGGGGGCCACCCGGTGAAGTCCAGGTGAGCTGGTTCCGGCGCGTTTTGCCGACGTCGAAGCGCAGATGCCAGACGTTGTCCACAAACACGCCGTAGCCGCGACCGTCCTGTCCGGTGGAGAGATAAAACGGCACCGGATAATTCGCCGTGACGTTGCCCGAACTGATTTGCTGGCCGGTCCACATGTCGCGCACGGTGCCCCGGCGGTCTAGCGTGCCGTGGTTGTGATTGTCCTCGCCTAGACCGTAGATGTGTTCGGAGCTAGCCAGCACGCGGCTCTGTCGGAGCGCTCCCGTGGTTGTGTCCCAACTCGTGCCGTCGGTGAGACTTTCCAGCGTGAGCGAACTTTTATCATCCGCGTCATAGACGTCCACGCGCAAATGCGCCTTGTTCAAATGCAACGAGAGGCCAGTCGTCTTGATGATGAGCGTGTCCGGCTCGTTCAATACCATGATATCCTTCAGCGGCGGCATAACAGTCGCCACCGCCGGCGACGGATTCGTGGTGAACACTCCGTTTTGGAAAATCTGAACGCGCGCCATTATTGGCGTAAGAAACGAGATGCGCAGCTTCGCCGTTCCGGTGGTGTCAATCACGACGGCTCCCGCATCATCATGGTAGGCGGCGTAGGCAAGGTCGGAAAGATTCTGCTCGGTTGCGCTCGCCCGCGCGACCAAAATGCAGGAGAGCACCAGCACCGAAGCCGCCAGTATAGTTGCTCGGCGAAAGGAGAACCTGGTTATGTCACTGTCAGCCGAATTTTGAGCCAGCCGGGTTGTTTTTGGAAATTCGTGCATGATGGTTCAGCAGAGTCAAGTCGTCACCGGGCGCCTGAAGCGATAAAGTCCGCGCCGTGACCGTTGATGACGGGCGCAAATTCGTTGACGACCCGACCAAGATTTGATGAGTCTGGCCTGGCGCGATTTCCGCCGTGCGATACGGCCGCGAAAGATCGTCCATCTTTACGAAGTCTAGACCCCACGCCCGCGCGAAACTGGTCGAACACGGAATTAAATGGTGGTTGCAATTGCGGCGAAGGCGCATCGTAACTCGCGCCAATCATCGCGGTGCGGAAGTGATAGGACCCAAATAGAAGCAATCCGGGTCGTCGGGCGACTGGAGGTGGGCACTGGTGCTCCCCATGCCCGGAGAGATGATACCTTGAGGACTATAAGTGCGTTTGTCCTGCCACTTGTGAACGATTGAGTGACCATCGGCAAATGAGATGCCCGCCGCCTGGCCATGATTGCCGGCCGGCCAGTCAATTAAATAGGTGTTGCCCGGGGTCGCCGCCGCAGCAACGGCCAAGGATCCATCGTTGATGGAATACGGGTTCTCGTCCATGATCACCCACGTTTGGGAAGGGCCGGGTCGGTTAAACGAGGTCAGCTTGCCATAGGTTAACCATGTCGTCTGATTGTTGATGTCGGCGCCCGTCAGCCATCCGCCGTTGACCGGCGACCCGATCGGAGGTTTGCCGTAAAGGTATAGGCTACTATAAGTTGTGCCCACGGCTGAATTCATCGAATAGCTGCGCGCGTGAACTGTGTGGCTATTGAGATCAATATAGTTATCAGCCGGACAATGATAAATGTTCGGGTTGGGAAGATAAGGGGAAAGCTCGCTGTTGGGATCTTCCAACTCCTTCTGACCAACAGTAAGCTGCGCGTCCAGCGCTTGCTCCATGGTGCCCACCACCCAGTTCTTCAACTGACTTTTATTCGGAGCCGTCCAGTAGCAGGTCTTATCGTTATAATCACTGGCCGCCAAAACGTCATTGTTATCATCGGCATACATTATCCAAGCCAGCATGATCTGGTGGGTGTTGCTCATACACCCGACCGCCTGGGCGCGCTGCTTGGCCGCCGCCAGCGCCGGCAACAGCATCGCCGCCAGGATGGCGATAATCGCGATGACCACCAGCAGTTCAATCAGCGTGAACCCGCCCGAGGGCGAGCTCCCGTTCACTTGCCGCGCGCGAATTCTTTTGTTCGAGTGATCCATGTCAGTCACGAAATTTCTCAACTATCCGTTTCAGCGGGCATCAGCACTCTTGCTGACGCCCGCTGCACAAATCACTTTTACCCGATTTGCGAATGGCGCGTCATTATGGATTAACCGTGAGAGACGAACTGGTGGCCGTGATGCTGCTGGTGCTCGTATTATCCGTAGCCGTCACGGTCGGACTCCCGGGAGTTACAAATGCCATCGTCTCTTGCACGGTCCCGTTTACCAGCGGAGCGGCACTCGGAGTAATGGCGGTGCCATCCGAGCTGGTAAGACTGATCGAGTCACCCGAGGTGTTGACAATGTGCCATGTGGCATCACAGGCATTAATCGTCACAGGCTCCAGGGCCACGCCACCGCCCGCGCTTATGCTCACCGGTGTGGGGGTTCCAATCTTGCCGGTGAGAGTGTTCGGCGCATTGGTCTCGCCCGGCAGCAACACCTGCAACTGGGTGTAGGTCAGTTTGATTAGCCGGAAGAAGGCGGCGTTACCCGCCGGCAAATCGTTGGTGGAAATGAGACCCCAATCGGACGCGTTCATCGGAACAATGGTGCTGCTGGCTGGCATCGTCCAACCCAGCGGATTGGTCAACGACGCGGCTATCTCTGGACTGAAACTATTGGCGGGAAGCGTCCAATTAATCCAATATGCCGAGCTAGCCGGAACCACCAAGACTCCATCGGGAACAATCGACTCTGTGTTGTCCCAAATGTTGGTGTTCAGCGTGCTGTCCGCCAGAAAGTTGTCACTGATCGGTGTGCTCGAACCTGTAATGGAAAAATTCGCGTAAACCACCGCCTGATTCTGGACATTCGTGTTATTAGCTTGTTCGCCCAAATAGACATTCATGAGAGAGCCGGCCGGGGCGAGTGTGCCGATGTTGTAAGGAGGAATGACCAAGTTAGTGCTGGTTCCGCTGGGGGTGATCAGCGTGACATTAGTGGAGGAGGTGAACTCGACGGTCCATTTTCCAATTGGCGTCGGGTTGGTGATGCTGCCCAAGCTCCCGCTTTCATGCCAAGGCGACGTAAAACCGTCCCAGCTTCCAGGAGCGTTGGTATAGGGAGCATAGCCATATAGCATTGCATTGTCATTCCAGTCATTGACTTTATACTGGAAAGTCAAGGCAGCTGGGCTGCCCGGACCGGCTGATTCGACAAAAGCAACAACACTGTTGCTTAAATCCCAGTCAGGAGCGTTTTCAACTGCGGTCGGATTGGGACTGAGAAACATAAAGGCTTCCGCATTGCTACTCGAATTATTCGGAAAACCCGCGATGGTGAAGGAATAGCTGATGGGATATGTCTGACCCGTCCAGGAGACGACTGTGTTCGTTACCGTCATGACTTCTTCACGATCATAAAGACCAGCCGTTGCGTTGAACACGTTCAAACCTTCTGTCGGCTTTGAGATTCCAATCGTTGGCCCCGGTAAATTTGCTGCGGGGGTGTCAAACACAATGTTATCAATGTAGAATATCGGGGTTTGAGCGCTTGTGTAATCATTTTCATACGGGTAAATCGCAAAATCCGATTCACTAGTGCCCAGCTTGCCTGCAGGGATGGCTAATTTGAAATGTTGCCAAACTCCGGGGGTGAACGCCGCGCCAGACGGGCCAAGCCAGAACTGCTCCATGTTGACAAAAGACGGGGAATTAAAAACAAGTTGAAAGTAACAAACATTGCCGTTCGGATCCACGGGTGACGCCGGATCCACCATCAGATCGAACTCGACATAAGTGGCTTCAGAAACATCCACGGCCGGAGCGCTACTGACAAATGCCCCACCCTGTTGACTTGGATTTTGAAATGTTAGCTGCAATTGCATCGAGCCGGAAGAAGTGACCCCGTTTGCGTTTGTGTAATCAGGGGCATTGGTAGAAAAAGTGGCAATGCCATATGTGCTGCCGTTCCAGCCGCCGAAAGAATAGGCGGAAACGTCTGAAGCCGAGTTGAACGTGCCGATGACGACATTTGCGCGGCTCACGCCGATTGAAACAATCAACGCTAGAATGATAATTCCAACTGATTGATAGTATTGTTTTATTATTGTCTTCATGTGGTTTTTTAGGTTTGAATTTTAATTGTTATCCGGTAGCTGGATTATGTTTGCTTTGCACAGTTGGTTTACATCTTCCGGGGCCATGGTGGATTGATAGCCATCATCTCTCCGAAACCGCCATTAAAACTATAACCCTGTTGATTGCCCAAGAATATGATTGTGCGATCTCTGTTTAGTATTGACACTCTCTAAAAATAGCTGATATTTCCCCCGGAAAGCATGTCACCAGTTCTGGTGACATTACATCGACTCACCCCCGACCTAGAATCCTTCGGGTTCAAATTTAAAATGGCTCATGCTCGTCCGGTGATAAAGCGCACAGTATCTATGGATTGCGGATTTAAGCGGGCGGTTCCGTGGGCAAAAGGGTTCTCCATGAAACCAGCCACACCAAAAACTGAACCATCACCCTCACTCAACTCCGAAAAGCAGTTTTTGGAGGTTCTCATATTATTATAGATGTCTTTGCTGTTGCAAACGGCTAATTGCGGTCATTACTCTGTGCTTATGTTTCATTCACTCTTTCGCAATTTTGTGATCGTCGGAATTCTTTCTACAACATGCGCGTCATTTGCTCAAACGCGGGCGAGCCTGTCGGCTGAATGGAAAGTCGGAATCTACGATTACACTAATAGCCAAAATCTGACATTCGACGACTCGCAATGGAAAACAATTGACCTGGCTAAGTCTTCAAAGAGACAAAGTGGCGGCTTTCATGATGTCGTGTGGTGCAGGCTTCATCTAAAAATTCCAGCTGACCTTCAAGGGCAGGATTTGCTTTTCCATCTCGGAAAAATGGGAAACGAAGCAGCAACATTTTTCAACGGGGTGAGGATTTCAGTCGGTTTCGGCGACCATAAGGAACCAATATATATCATTCCCGCAGTGCTCATTAAATTCGGATCTGATAATGTCATAGCAGTTAAAATTTCAAACCATTCAAGCGACCTTGTATCCGGCGAATTTGACTGGTCGGTTCTAGGTTCGGCGGCAAAATCCATGGTCGTCCAAGGAATCAGAATAAGCAGCCTTTTGGAAAAAACCTGCAAAACGGCAACCCCCGGTGCTGCTGGATTTATCCTCCAAGGAGTTCGATCTTCCGATTTTAAGGCCATGGAAATGGAACTTGAGTCCGTGCCATCATCCGCCGTTGTTTGGAAAATAGCCTCTCGCTGGAACGCTTTGTGCAAAATCGAAAAGGATCTGCAACGCTACCTACAGGAGTATGAATTATACAAAAAAGGTGGTTTAATCAGCTTCATGAAAAATCAGGCAACCTATTTGGTTCCTGACTTTCAAGGTGACCAACCACAACGTTCGGTCATGGGAAGCAGCTTGTCGGATTTCGGATCTTGGTATAATCTCGCATACTCTGGCGGGATAAATCGCTTTTTAATCGGATCAGTGCGGAAGGACGTTGCTCCAAATAACGAATTTTTCAACACGGCTCGCGATGTCGGCTTGCTTGCTTTATTTTTTAAGGATGAAATGGGAGACGTTATTGACGGCGACAATGCCAAGACATCAGTCACTTGGTATCCATACGGTTGGCAAACGCTCACGCGGCACGGCAATCTTGAGATAAAATCTGCGGTTTTCTTTACGGCTTTTGACACAATTGCAGTTTACGCCAGCGTGAAAAATGTAGGAGACCAAACGACTGATGTGACGCCTTGTTTGCTGGTCACCGCGCGCTCGGAATACGAAGGAAAAATCGGAGGTCGCGTAACTGGTTCCCAAAATGGTGGAAATATTGTCACAATTCGGAACATTCGAGTCGGACCAAAGACGACCCCTGAATTATATGACGACACCCTGGCCATAGGCTCAACCTTGGGGACATTGACGGCGAATTTTGTTTCCAGCTATGCGTCAAGCGCAAGAGGAGAGGAATTAAAAACATTACTGAAGGCAAATTCTTCACCGGCGCTTGACGCTTCCTCTGGAAGTGCGATTCTAACGGCAACGGCAGCCAGGTTAAAACCGGGAGAATCTTCGGAATTCGCTTTTATCGTAGCAGCGGCGCCTGGAAGCAGAGATGCGGAAGCTCAGTGCAAAGCCGCCGTCAAAGAATTCGCCGCTTCACCAAAATCAGCATTTGAACAGATGGAGTCCGGCTGGAATAAATTTTTTGGCAATTTGCCAAAACTTGACCACCCAAGTTACAATTCTACGAGACTTTATTACTCATCGGTGGTGGCGTTGCGGAGGAACCACTATATTCTGGAAGATAAAGGCAAACTTTATGATGCCTCACTTCCAGATCGCGGCGGATTTAATTATTTTTTCCAAAGTGATGCGTGTTGGAATTTGCTCGGCTATCTTGACTTCGATCCCGAATGGGCAAAAGGCCACGCCGTCCCGATCATGGATCCACCATGTGAAATCATGGATCCACATTTCTTCTGGTCAATGTGGGAATTGTATTCCCGGTTGCCGGATAAAAAAGAACGGCAAGATTTCGCGGCCGAGATCTACCCATTGCTGAAAAACGCCTATCAGGTTTGGACTACCCAGCTCGATATTAACAGCAATCTGTTGGTTTCGACGCCAGACAACTGGGATGACAATCCGCGTTACGATTTGATTTTCAAAGAGGTTAAATATGCTCCCGGATGGAACAGTTGGTGGGATGATTTGGTAAGAGACTGTATCCAAAACAGACTTGAAGACCCGGCTCCCAGCTCACAATTAGGCTATGGCACGGTTGTTATGGGGCGATTGGCTAGAGTTCTTGGCAAGAATCAAGAGGCTGATTATTGGGCGCAACAATTCCAACGCCACTGCAAGGCCATTGATTCGCTTTGGGATGAAAAGTTGGGTTATTGGATCGTTACCTACCGAGGATCACTCACAAATGACGTGTTGACCAGCTCTATTATCTATCCGATTTTCACTGATCTCTGTCGCGACCCGAAAAAAATCAAAAGAGTGATCGAGGAGCACATTCTCAATCCAGCGGAGTTCAACGGCCATTTTCCCATTCCGACGGTCGCTTACGACGATCCGCGTTATTATCATGACAAGCCTCCGTTTCAGGACAACAGCCCGGCCGGTCTTTGGCGCGGCAATATCTGGATGCCGGAGGAATGGATCACCGTCAAAGGATTATATAAATACGGATATGAAAAGGAGGCAAACGATATCGCCAGGCGCTTGATTGAGATGATGTGCAATCAATCGGCTTCCGTCGGCAAATTCCAGCAATTCGCCTTCAGCCCTGCTGAATGGTATAACTCCGAAAACGGGCTTGCGCAAAACAACAGGGGATTCTCCTGGTCTTCCGCCGTCGCCATGGATTTTCTTCTCGGCAACTATCAGAACGAAAGAGTAGTGGGCACAAATTCAAAGCGCGATCAAATCATTGAAGGGCACGTCAGAGAAATTTTTGATTTTGACAGCGAGAAAAGCCTCTTCCGGGTTGAAACCACCAAATCCGTCTTCCCGGTTTTGAAAATGAAAACTGCGGATGGTCTGCCCATAAATCAAAGCAAAAAAATTGAGTTCAGTTTTTGTGATCCAAGCGGCAATTTCAACAGCCAGTCACAGATTTTGTTTGCCATTGATAAGACCAAGTGGAGGGTCGCGATTGCATCATCTGGACATGGTTTAGCAGAAGATAACGATGGTCTATACAAGACATTGCTTGGAACAAAACTCATATTGCTTCCTGCCAAACAAGACGGGTTAAAGTAGTCCATCAATGCTTTGAGATCACCAGAAAATCGGTTCCTGTTGAAAAGAGATTTTTATCATTCGCTCTCTTGATTTGGCCATCCAGCGTCGTCCGTATTCATCACCTGCCGGTTGCGGGGACGATGTTACCAAATGATGTGATGAAGTTTAATTGGGTTGGTTCCGATATCCCAGTCGCTGTTTCCTCACTGCCTGCTTGAGCATCGGCAATCATCAATAAAGTCGCAACGAAACCTATCCACAATGATTTTCTGCAATGACTTGTTCTCATTTTTTGGTTAAATTTGTTCTCACTCTACCAATCTTGCTGCCGCAAGGCGACAGACTTTTGCAGTGCCCAAAGATTGTCCCGATACAGATACTCGCTGCCTGTCTCTTCATTTTTAAGTCCAGCTTGTTCACTATCAAATCCTCTGGCCGCGTTGCGTCTGACGATTTTGCGGGTGTTTCATTTGAAAATTGTTCGCCGATCTCATGCACTTCCACCATAAGTCCAAACAACAGTAATTAGCTGAAGTTTGTAACTGGCGACATGTTGAATTCTGTTTCTGCAAGCAGCTCATGTAACCGACACTGTGAACGTGTTTTATTTCTTGATGTAAAATTGATCAAGAAACTCATATCGCATCCGGTATTTGTCCATCCTTTCCGGGCGTGGGCTTGAGTCAATGATCAGGCGCTCTTCCCTGACAAATTCCGGCCATGGGGGCAAGCCCGGCCCATTCGGGTTGCCAGTCTTGATGAAGTTGACAAAGTATGCCTGCATCATTTTCGAGATTTTGTAATCTTCCGGCGTCCAGGCATAGACCTTATTCGAGTCGAGATTGCCCATCGCGTATTCGATCTCGGCCGAATGCACCGCGCCACGCGGCTGAGATTTACCGATAGTTGTCGGTTGCGAATTACTCTGCACGCCACTGACGAAACTAGGGGCTGCGTTGCTCATTTCCACGAGCGTCGGCGGGCGAGGGTGGGAATAAAGATAATAATAAGTCGGACAATCGCCCGTCTTCGTGGCCAGATCAATCCACTTCCAAGTGCTATAGCCCGTGAACCTGTCGCTGGCCAACTCCTGCGCCGCGACCTTGACTTCAGTTTCGTTTGAAGCCGGGTAGAGTTTGAAGACTTCGCCGGTCTCACCGGGATAAAGCCGCTGTAGCGCTTTGCCGTAATTCTCGACAGTTGGCTGCTCTTGGCCCAACACCGAAGAATAGCTCATCTCCTCGGAATTTACACCGGCCAACAACGGCACAGGTATCTGTTTGCCGGCGGCAAAAATTTCCGCCGGATTTTTTGGGAGAAAGTAGCCGTCCACCGTTGGGTTGAACCACACGCCGCCAACCTTGGCCGCCGCACGCAGCAGATCTTTAGCGGGCATTTTACGCAGCGCCGCGAGCGAGGGCGATTTGCCGAGGCCCAGTTCAGACGCCAGTTTGATGCCATTCGCTTCAGCATCTGCCAGCGGAATTGCCGAAAGCGTTCCGATGATGGAGCCGCTCTCGCCGATCGCTCCAGCAAACAAACCTTTCGACAACGGCGAGACCATTTGCGCGGAAACCGAAATAGACCCTGCCGACTCGCCCGCAATTGTAACTCGCCGAGGGTCACCACCGAAAGCTGCGATGTTCTTATGCACCCACACGAGGGCCGCGTGCTGATCAAGCAAGCCATAATCCCCTGACGCATGGTGCGGCGACTCCTTCGTCAACTCGGGATCGGCGAAGAAGCCGAAAATGCCGAGACGATAGTTGACCGTAACGGCGACAATGCCATTTTTCGCCATGCTCTCGCCATCGTAGCGCGGTTCCGAGCCGTCGCCCGCGACAAACCCTCCGCCATAGAAATAGACCAGCACCGGCAGTTTTTGTCTACTCGATATGGCCGGCGTCCAGACGTTCAAGTAAAGGCAATCCTCGCTCATTCCGTCCGACCTGAAATTCATGTCACTGAAGAGAGGCAATTGAACAGCACGCGGACCGAATCTCTTTGCCTCGCGCACGCCGTTCCAGTTCTTCACCGGTTGCGGCGGTTTCCAGCGCAGATTGCCAACGGGCGGTGCGGCGAACGGAATGCCCTTAAAACTGTAGATGCCGGAGCTCTTGTCGTAGGCGCCCTCAACCACTCCGTTCGCAGTCTTGACATGTTCTTGGGCCATGGCGGGCATGACCATAACTGCTGCGAGTAAGAGCAGGAAAGCCAAATGCTTGAAATGATGTGATGGTTTCGCTGAAACATTGCGGAGTAATAGGTTGATTGCCATGACCAATGTTTACCAAATTCACGCCTTCGTGCAAGTCGATTTACGTCGGTTGAGAGTTGTAGTATCATGGTTTCTGGTGGATCTCGGGTCATGCTCCGTTAGTTTGCGCTTTCCAGCAATTCCTCAAAATGTAAGCCATAAATTTGAGTCAGTATGGACTTCGGGCATTTAAAATAAGGGGCTGTCCTAGATAACTAGGTTAAAAGCTGCTGGACCCATTGATTTAATTGCTTTTCTTATGGGGAACCGAATTGGAAGACGCGATAGAATCTTTGTGCATCAAGGGGGGCGTTATCAGTCCAGCTTGCAGTAAAAGCTGTGGCGATGACTTCCCCATTTGGTGCGGCGAACCACGTTAACAGATCAGTGGAGTATTCGACTTGATAAGTGCTGCCAGCCGATGCACTCCAAGTCATGGTGAAGGCGTTTTGCGCCGGCAAAGATTGGATGTTAAGTGCCATAAAAGGCAACGAGACAAAGCCCGCTTGTGCCAAACCGCGTTGGATCTCCGCATTCTGCATGAAAAGCCGCCAGGGACGCTGGGTCCGATAGTTTTCGATCATGATGACGATCGGTCCTTGATCGATTCCCAACTCGGCATTGTCATACCAACTGACACTCTGGTTAAACGCGTCAATGAAGCCGTAGGGCGTCCAAAGGGCGTTCTTGCCGTTGGTGTAAAGGTATTGTAACGTTGGCAATGAGATGTCCGGGGCGAAGGCAATGGCTCCGCCTGCGGCGGTGGGGGCTATTGTCCCGTCATCATTTAGGGCCGGTGGAGTGCCGTGCGCTTCGTAGCCCGATGGATCATCCGAGGCAGTCAATCCCCAAACATTGCTGCCATATCCCACCCAGCCCAGCGGATTGGCGATGCAATAGGATTGCTGGGCCAGCGTCGCCCGCCGCGAGTTCTCGAAGTAAGTGCTGCTCTGGCTATTCATGTAAGCGTCCGCAATGTGACGGAAATCAATCCAGCAATGGGAGTATTCATGTCCGAACAGGGGGGGGAACGGGACGAAGGACTGGCCGTAATAAGTTGCCCAAGTATATCCGCTGGTCCAATAACTCCACGCTGAAGCGGGCAGGGGATTGGTGGCTGTCCCCAAGCCGAGCAAATAAAGGATCATCCCTTCATCGTAGCCAATCCAATTGCCGTAACCCGAGAAACCCGTGGTGGGCTGCCAGCCCATCGCCACCGCCTGGCTCCCTTGTGCCATCCAGGTCCAATTCACCCGATTGAAGATTGAATCTGACATCATCCGGATGCTGGTTTCGTTGGCGTTGGTGCCATTGAAATACTGCTTGCAGTAGAGTATGCCCGAGAGCAGCAACGCCGTATCAATGGAGGACAGTTCCGAGCCCGATGAACGCAAGGCGGTATTCATGTCCAGAAAATGGTAGAACCATCCATTATAGCCAATTACACCGGCGGTGCCGGGCCCTTGGGGGCCGTTAAGAAAGGTATTCAAAGTCGCCATAACTCTCGTGACACCCTGGGTTCGTGAGATCCAGCCATGGTCTATCCCAATGCCGATGGCGGTCAACCCAAACCCGACCGACGCGATGCTGCAAGCCGAACCAGCCGTGCTCCGGTCCGGGATGAGACCGTTGGCCGGGTTTGCCGCATACCAAAAGTAATCGAAATTGGCCTGCTGCAAATAATCCAGAAATGCATTGCTGTTGGAAAAAGTGTTGGGAATTGTGGGAAGTGTGGCCGAAGGGAGGCTGTTCTGGGCATTGGTAGTCACCGCCGTGATCTGGTAAAAGTAGGTCAATCCATTGTTAACCGCGAGATCACAAAAGCCCAAAGTCGTTATCACGCCGGTATTATTCTTCAAGACGAACGGGCCGCCGCTCGAGAGCGAACGATACACGTTATATCCCGCCAAGTTGGCATCCGTGTTTGGATCCCAGTGCAAAATGACGCTTCGATCACCCGACGAGATCACCAATCCGGTTGGGGAGTTGATGACTTGTGCCGTGCAAAAAGCAGTGGTCAGAAAGAGAAATTGAACAAATAGGATTCTCTTCAAGGAACAGGTTTGGATCGGGTTGTTGATGAAATTAAATTACCACTTAATTTTTTAAGTTCAAGGGAATTCAAAGATGTTTTTGGTTATGCGCGTGACACCAACGATGGAAGCG
>Ga0075522_10002403_pt1 | contig 13943 bp, 14 predicted proteins | sample NGEPerA_FD_74796 | JGI IMG/M metagenome (GOLD analysis project Ga0075522, IMG submission 74796) | Arctic peat soil microbial communities from the Barrow Environmental Observatory site, Barrow, Alaska, USA - NGEE PermafrostL2-A | ecosystem: Environmental > Terrestrial > Soil > Wetlands > Peat ... | reverse complement strand
CTCGGCCTGCTGGAGCGGCGTGAGCGGGCCCGCGAGGAGCGCGACTTCGAGGCGGCCGACCGCCTGCGTGAGGAGTTGAGCGCGCGGGGCTGGGAGATCCGCGACGGACCGGGGGGCTCGGAGCTGATCCCGATCGCCAAGCCGTGATCGTCTACGGACGCAACCCGGTGAGGGAGGCGCTGCGTGGGCGCCGCCGGCACGCGGTGGCGGAGGTGTGGGCGACGGGGGGCGCGGCGCATGAGCCCTGGCTCGAGGGCGTAGGGGTACGGAGCGCCTCCGCCGAGGAAGTCCAGGAGCGCTGCGGTTCGACCGCGCATCAGGGGATCTGTGCGGAGGCCGGCGGCTATCCGTACTCCTCGGCGGGGGAGCTGCTCGCGGGCGAGCAACCCTTGGTGGTGGCGCTCGATCAGGTGCAGGACCCGCAGAACCTGGGGTCGATCTGCCGTACCGCCGAGTGCTCCGGCGCCGCCGGCGTGGTGATCCCGGAGCGCCGCGCGGCCGAGGTGACGCCGGCCGTCTGTAAGGCGTCGGCGGGCGCCGTCGAGCATCTGCGGGTGGCGCGGGTGCGCAACATCGCCGATTTCCTGGCGGAAGCCCGCGGCGCGGGATGCTGGTGCTACGGCGCGAGCGGGGAGGCGAGGGTGGCCTACGACGCGCCCGACTATGGCGGCGGCGGGGTGGTGCTGGTGCTGGGCAGCGAGGGGCATGGCCTGCGTCCGCGGGTCGCGGCGGCATGCGACGAGCTGATCGCTTTGCCCGTGCTGGGGGCGGTGGAGTCGCTCGGCGTGAGCGCGGCGGCGGCGGCCGTGCTGTACGAGATCTTGCAGAATCGGGGACGCGGGTCTTGACAAGGTTCCATAACTGTGAGAGGCTCGCGCTCACATAAGGCTGAACCTAAGGTTGATGAAGCCTTAGAATAAAATAGCTTTGGCGCCAGGGGAGGAGTGCGCCACTGAGCAAATTCGGGCTGCATGCAGCCCGAGAAAGGATCTGCTCGTGGCACGAATCACCAGTAACTCTAACTCTGAAGTGAAGGTCGAGGATAGCTTTCTGATCGTCCTCGCCAAGCAGGGGGACCGCAATGCGTATGACCGTCTCGTCAGGCGCTACCACGGTTTCGTGCGTCTGAAGGCCTCCTCCTACTTTCTGGCGGGCGGCGACTCCGAAGATCTGATCCAGGAGGGGTTGGTCGGTCTCTACAAGGCGATCCGCGACTTCCGCTTCGATCGGGAGTCGAGCTTTCGCAACTTCGCGGAGCTCTGCATCACCCGCCAGATCATCACCGCGGTGAAGACGGCGACGCGGAACAAGCACACGCCGCTGAACCAGTACGTGTCCTTCTCCTCGACCCCCGCGGGCGCCGGCGAAGACGTGCCGACCCTCGACCAGGTGCTTCCCGGCCCGAGCGTGCACGATCCCGTCAACCAGGTGATCTCCTCGGAGGAGCTCCGTTCGCTGGTCGGATGCCTGTCCACGGCGCTCTCAGAGCTCGAGAGTCGCGTGCTTGGGTTGTATCTGGACGGCTACTCCTACGAGCAGGTGGGCGAGCGCCTGGACTGCGACACAAAGACGGTCGACAACGCCCTGCAGCGGGTCAAGCGCAAGGTCGGCGCGCACCTGGACGCCCGCGCGGTGGCCGCCTGAGCGAGGCGGACTGCCGCGGAGCACCGAAGAGGAGCGTTCGAGCGCCGAAGAGAGGCGTTGGTAGGTGCGGCGGATCAGAGCGTCGGCAGCGTCAGGCGGTGTGAGCGGGCAATCTGCTCGGCCAGCTGCTCGTCGACGCCGACCTCGCCGGCGATCTCTCTCCAGCCGGTGATAACGGCGCCGACCTCCGCGAGGATGGCCTCGGCACGGCCGCGCTTCAGACCCGCCACGCCGGCGACCTCGCGCAGGTCGGCAACTGTGAAGCCGGTGCGCTTGCCGTTGATCGACATCTGGTGACTGTCGAGCCAGAGGTTGCCGGGCTTCCAGGCCCAGATCACGTCGTAGGCGGGAGCCAACGACCAGGCGCCTTGGCGGTCCATGAGGAAGGCGATGTTCTTTACGTGGTCATCCTGATTGCGGGCGAGGACATTGAAGACCATGCGCCGGAACTGCTGCTCGACGACGGGCGTCCCGAGCCCGAGCCGTCGGATCAACAACAGGACCTGCTCGTAGCTGTAGGTGCCCGGCTCGTTGTAGCTGACGTGCTCCAGCGCGCCGACCGTCTGCATGTGCAGCTTGTCGCCATTGTCGGGTCGGTCAAAGCGACGGGTCATGAAGTGCCTGCGGCCGTTCTCCTCCAAGAGCCGGCACTCGGTCATGCCTATCCCGGCCGCCCGTGCCATTTTCGAGTACGCGTACTCCACCGCGCCCCAGCCCTGGGGATCGGTGAGTCCGTGGTCGCCGGACCGCGAGACCCCGTCGAACTTCAACAGCCAGTGTCGAAAACCGGCACTGACCTCCACTTGCCCCGAGCGAACCTGGCCGGTTGCGTCGTTGTAGGCGATGAATGCCTTCGGGCGCGCGCCACCTGCTGAGCTGCCCACGGCGAGGATCGCCTTCATTGCCTGCTCGTCCGGGTTTTCGCTCAGCTCGGCCACAAACTCCGCACGTTCGGAGAGCACCTCGCTGGCCAGACGCACGAGCGCGTCGACTTGGAGGTCGGCCTCGCCCGAGACGTCCGGCTCCTGAGCCGGCTGGAACTCCAACGCACCGACGCCGCGGGTGCCGACATAGCAGAGTCGTTGAACGACGTCGAAGCTCGACTCCTCGTGCCCTTGAGCGGCCAGCCAAGCGTTGACGAGTGCTGTGCCCCAGCGATCGGGCAGGGAGTCAGCCAACAATCCAGGCAGGCCGCTGAACGCGTCCTCGGGCAAGCCCGGAAACCTGTACGGCTGCGCGCGCAGGGGCATTTGCACGGGCGCGATCTCGATGCCGCTGCGGACGAACGACGGGTCGTACTGGAACGTCGCGTAGCGTGCGCTCGCGTCGATCGAGACCGCGGCGATCCGAGTTCCCCACAGCGTCACCGCCGCGACGGTCACAGCCCCGACCCCGGCTCATTGCCCCAAGTCCACGGCTCGTCGGCGGACTCGGCGGGCGGACCGCCGCGGCGGCCGCGGGCACGCCGCCGGATCTTGCGCTGCTCGCGCTCCAGTTGGGCGATCGGGAGGTCGATGGACTCAGGTACCGCGAGGTCCAGCCCCGCGAGCAGTCCGAGCGTCCGCAGCAGCTTGATCATCGAGGTCATCTGAACCGACTTCCCCCGCTCTGCGCGCTGCACAGTCGCCTGACCAATCCCGGCCTCGGCGGCCATCTCGGCTTGAGTCCAGTTGCGTTCGCGGCGGTGACGCTCCAGCCTGCGGCCGAGCTCGGCGAGAACAGCAGCGTCAGTGATAAGTTCCTCGAAGTGCATCAGTTCTGATGTGTTAGGTGCCGATGCGGTGATAATACATCGGATCTGATGCAGAGCATAGCACAGTCGATGCGTCGGAAGCCATCATTTATGATTTCTTATACCGGATTTCCGCGATAAGACATCGTTACTGATGTGTCTTGCTCGGCGGGAAACTCGGCGCGGACGCGGTCAAATGTAACGTCCTACGCCGCAGAAAAGACCTGTTGCGTGGGACCCACGTTATGTTACATTTGTTGTCGCCATGGATGCACATTCCCGTCGCAAAGCTGCGCTCGACGCAATCGCCGCGGTCGCTGGCGGAGCTAGGGCGGCGGATGTTGAGAGCGAGATCGTGGATTTCAAGGAGGAGGCCGGCACGGTCCTCGCCGGCGGCCAGAGGGTAGCCATCGCAGCACAGCACGAACCGGCCGCCCAGGCGCTCGCAGTCGAGGTGGCATGCATGGCCATGAGCGATCGCGGGGGCGCGATCGTGGTCGGCGTGACCGACAAGGCGGCCGGCACGGCTGCTTTCGTCGGTAGTTTTCTAGACCTCGACTGGCTGCGCCACCGCATCTACGTCCTGACGCAGCCGCACTTTTCGATCGATGTGATCGAGGAGCTCTTCGAAGACGGCAAGCGCCTGTATTTGATCAACGTCGCCCCGGCGCTGAGCGAGACACGCAGCGGGGGGAAGCTCCGAGCCCGCTTCGGCACTGACTGTTTGGAGCTCGACGGCGACCGCGCCCGTGAGTTCCTGGAGCGTTGGCGAAGCTACGACTGGTCGGCCGAGGGCTCGTCGGAGCGCCTCTCGACCTGCGATCGCGCGGCCCTGGAATCGGCGCACGGCCACTACCTGGCCGCGCAAGGGCGTCCTGCCGGCAGTGATGTAGAGCTGTTGCGCCGCCTCGGCGTGGCCATGGAGGATCAGGACGATCCGCAGCTGAACCGGGCCGGTGCTGTGCTGCTTTGTCGATACGAGACGGACGTCGAGCGTCTCGATGTGCGCGCCCTCGACGTCGAGGGAGCCGCCTCCGCCAAACGCGAGATCCTGAAGGCGCCCGTCATCACTGCGTTCGATACCGCCTGGGAGATGATCGATCAAGCGTTCCCGGCGCGCCCGGTGATCATCGGCGCGCAACGTAGACCAGAGCGCTCGATCCCCGAGCGGGCGTTGCGCGAGGCCTTGGGCAACGCGGTCATGCACCGCGACTACCGTATGCCGCGAGCGTCGATTATCGCTATGGCGCTTGGCCGACCCCCGGACACGTTCAAGGTCGTCTCCCCCGGGGACTTCCCCGAGGGCGTCGACAAGGACCGCCTGCTGGCCACGCGCTCCCAGCCTCGTAACAGAGCGCTGGCCGAGGCGATGCGTGTGCTAGGACTGGCCGAGCGCGAGGGCGTCGGCATTGGGGCGATGTACCGCACCATGCTCCGCGACGGTCACGCCGCGCCCGACATCTTTCCCGAGGGAGGCGACGTCGTCTGCCGCTTGCCCGGCGGCCGCGTGGACCCGAACGTTCGAGGCTTCTTTGACAATCTCGTGGCCACTGACGATCGCTTTGCTGAGGATGTCCGTTCACACATCGCCATCACCGAGCTGCTCGGCAGAACGCCTCTTCGCGCCGAAGGCCTTGCACGCACGGCACAGTGCAGCGAGGACGAGGCCTTTGAGGTGCTCGGCCGTCTTGCCGACGCGGGAGCCGTGGAGCGTCTGCTCGACGGAAGTCGATCGTTCCGCCTGACGCAACGGTCGCGGACGGCGCTCCACGCGCGGATCACCTACCGGCAGCGAACCACCGCGGATCAGCAATGGGAGCTCGTGCGCGCGTTTCTCGACGTCAACGAGGAGATCGGCCGTGCGGACGCGGCGGCCCTACTTGGCGTGGGCGAAGGCCGCGCATCCAACATTCTCAGCGACCTCTACAACGATCGCGGCGTCCTTGAGCCCGTCGGTGCACCACGCGGGCGGGGAGTCCGTTACAGGCTCGCGAGCTGACCCGCGTCTCTGCGTTCGGCTGCAATGTGCATCAACTTGCCCACTCGGCAGACACTCGCTCTCGGACATACTATTTTCCAAAGGGCTTTTATGAGAGCCGGAGAGGGGACTCGAACCCCTGACCCCCTGTTTACAAGACAGGCGCTCTACCAGCTGAGCTACTCCGGCGCGACGGTGATGGCGTGCTCGAGGTTGCCGTGGCCGTTGGTGGACGCGATCGGCATCGTGACCGGCGGCGCCCCAACCGGCGCTTGGGCGTTCAGGCGCCGCTCGATCTCGCCGAGGAGCACGCCGAAGAGCAGGTGCCGCCAGGCGGATTGACCGAAGGCGCGCGGGTTGGTGAGGAGGGTCGGCAACTCCTTGCGAGCGGGGTGGAGGCGATCGGTGAGGGCCGTGAGCGGCCAGGTGAGGAGGTTCTCCGCGCTCGCCGCCACGGGGCCGCGGGCCCACGAGGGCAACGGCAGGCGCGGCGCGAGGTTGGCGTAGGCGGCCCCGAAGAGCGCTCCGTTCTGCAGGTGCAGCGCCCAACCGGCGACGGGCCAGGCGTCCCCGCGCGTGAGTCCCTTGCCGAGCAGCGCGACGTCGTCGAAGTCAGATCCGAAGGCGCGCTTGTCGAGCGGCATCTGTGCCGCCCACACGCCGGCTGCCAGGGCGCCCGCGATCGCTCCGCGGAGCGTCTTGCCGTAATCGATTCCCATCGTCGGTCAACTGTAACGGGGTCCCCGCGCGCGGGTATCCCAGGGTATGGATTCCTTGCACATCGAGCGGGCCCGATCGGGCGAGCGGACGGTGGGCCTGAGTGGCTTCCGCGAGCACACGCTGAAGCGCGGCGTGAACCCGATCCTGTACTGGACGCTGCGGGCGATCCTGGTGCCGTTCTTCCTCCTCTACTTCCGTCTGGCGCGGGTCGGTCGCGAGCATCTTCCGCGCCGGGGCCCGCTGCTGTTGACGTCCAACCACCGCAGCTTCCTCGATCCTTTCGTGATCGGCACGCTCGTGCGGCGCCCCGTCTACTACATGGCCAAGCGCGAGCTGTTCGAAAAGCGCTGGCAGGCATGGCTGCTGAACGGTCTCGGCGCGTTTCCGATCGACCGCGGCGCCGGCGATCGAGACGCGCTGGATACCGCCCGCGCGATTCTCGAGCGGGGTGACTGCGTCGTGATCTTCCCCGAGGGCACCCGCACGCGTCCCGGACCGCTTGGCGATCCGCACCGCGGGGTGGGTCGCCTGGCGCTCGAGACCGGCGTGCCCGTGGTGCCGATCGCGGTATTCGGCACCGAGGACGTCCGCCGCGGCTGGCGGGTGCGCCCGCGCAAGGTACGCATCCGCGTCGGTCGCGCTCTGCGCTTCCCCACGGTGGAGCAGCCCTCGCCCCGCCTCGCCGTGGCGGTCACCGAGCGCGTCTGGGCCTGCGTCAGCCTGCAGTGGGACTGGCTCGGCGGTGCCAAGGCTCCATCTCCGGAGCTCCCTCGAGCGTCCTCCGAGCGCGAGCTCTCTCGCGCCGCGTGAGCGACTGCCGATCGGTGCGAGGGTAGTGTGCGATGAGTGAGTCAGCAAGTCAGCGAGCAAGTCGGCGAGAAGTCCAAGGCACAGCTCGATGCGGAGTTCTCCGATCTCTACCGTGCTCACCTGCGCGACGTCTACAGCTACGCCTACTACCGGATCGGCAATCATCACGACGCGGAGGACTTGACCGAGCAGACGTTCCTGCAGGCCTACCGCCATTTCGAGCGGGCGCAGCGCGAATCCCGGGGACGGCCGCTACGCCCGTGGCTGATTCGGATCGCGCACAACCTGGCGGCGAACCTCTATCGCGACCGTTCTCGCAAGCCGGCCACGCCGATCGACGAGAACACCACGCTCGCCGCGCCCCACACGACCGAGCAGCTGGTCGAGGGGCGCGAGGAGCTGACGCGCGTGCTCGGCGGGGTACGCCGGTTGCCGGAGGATCGGCGCGAAGCGCTGATCATGCGCTTCGCGCTCGGCATGGACAACCGCGAGATCGCCCGTGCGCTGGGTCGCTCCGACGGCGCCACGAAGGTGCTCATCCATCGTGCGATCAAGCAGCTCGAGGGGCTCGTGAAGGATCCCGGCGAAGAGGAGGACTCCGATGAGTGAGGCGTTTCCCAACTTCGAGGGGTTGCTGCGCGAAGCGCTCGCGCCCGTGGAGCCGCCCGAGGACTTGGCGCGGCGCCTGGAGAGCACGCTCACGAGCATCACCGAGCTGGCCGCGGACGAGCTGGAGGCGTGGGAGCTGTCGGCGATGCGCGACCCGCGCAACTGGGTCCGGCCGGCGGCGGCGCTCGTCGCGGGCGGCGGCGCGGGGGTCGCGCTGGTGCTCCTGCGCGCTCGCCGGCGGACGCACGGATCCTCCGGTGGTCTCGGTGGTGCGCGCCAGTCGGCCGAGCGCACCGCTCGCGATCTCCGCCGGGAGACGCGCAAGCTGCTCGGTGACCGCTGATCCACCGCGCCCTCCGGTGATCGTCGCCTCGGTCTAGAAGTCCGGGAGAGGCACATCCGTGGAGCGAGGCGGAGCCCGGATAGGCTAGGAGCCCGGACATGGCCACCTGCTATCGCCACCCCTCGCGCGAGACGGGGGTCTCGTGCTCGAACTGCGGGCGACCGATCTGTCCCGACTGCATGACCACCACCTCGGTCGGCATGCGCTGTCCGGAGTGCTCGCGTGAGCGGACCCCGGTGAAGACGCTGCGCAACACGATTCGCCGGCCCGAGGTCACGGTGGCGTTGATCGCGATCAACGTGTTGGCGTTCCTCGCGGAGGGCAACATCACGTTGACCGGCCAGCCGACGAGCAAGATCTACGAAGAAGGCGCGCTGGTGGGCAGCATCCGTGGATTCCCGACTCTGGGCGTGGCCCACGGCCAGTGGTGGCGAATCGTCACGAGCGGCTTCCTACACGAGAACATCCTCCATATCGGCTTCAACATGTACGTGCTGTACATCCTCGGCCAGATGCTGGAGCCGGCGTTGGGGCGCCTGAGGTTCGGGACGATCTACGGTGTTTCGCTGCTGGCGGGCTCCTTCGGTGCGCTGCTCGTCACGCCCCATTCGCCCACGGTCGGCGCCTCGGGGGCTGTGTTCGGGGTGATGGGGGCGGCCGCGGTGGAGATGCGGGCCCGCCAGATCCCGATCATGCAGAGCGGCGTGGGCGGCCTGATCCTGATCAATCTGATCATCAGCTTCACGCTCCCCGGCATCTCCTGGGGCGGGCATATCGGCGGCCTGATCGGTGGGGCGCTCGTGGCGCTCGTGATGCAGCTCGGCGATCGCTACCGCTCCCAGGCACTCGCGCTGGCCGGCTGCCTGGCGATCGGCGTAGCGGCGTTCGCCGGATCGATCTTGATCGCGAAGGCGACCGAAGCGCCGGCGACGGCTCCCGTGCAGCTCGTCGAACCCGGTCAGTGAGAGATGCGCCACGACGCCGTGCTCACCGACCCTGAGATCGAGCGATGGCTCGCCCCGTGCCCCGGCCGACGATGGCATCGTCTGGAGGGCTTACCCTTATCCGGATGACAGTGCTAACCGACCAGGAAGTCGAAGAACGCCTCGCGGGCGGTCAGTGGCGCCGTGACGGCCAGGCGATCGTGCGCGAGTGGACGTTCGCCGACTTCGAGGGCGCCCTCGCGTTCGTCAATCGAGTGGCCGAGGCCGCCGAGGCGGCCCATCACCACCCAGACATCCTGGTGCATGGCTGGAACAAGGTGCGCCTGGAGCTCTCCACTCACTCGCTGGGAGGCCTCTCCGAGGCCGACTTCGAGCTGGCAGCGCGCATCGACCTGCTCGCGTGAACGGCCTGAAGCTCATCTTCACGATCGTCCTGGTGGCGATCAACGCGTTCTTCGTGATCGCCGAGTACGCGCTCGTGCGCTCGCGCCGGGCACGCTTGGAGGTGATGCGCGAGGAAGGGGCTCGCGGTGCGGCGCTGGCGCTGAAACAGCTGGCGAGCATCAACGACTACATCTCGGCCGTCCAGATCGGGGTCACGATGACCTCGATCGCGATCGGTGCTCTCGGCGCGCCGGCCCTGGCGGAGGTTCTGAAAGGGACGCTGGGTAACACGCTCAGCCACGGCGTGGCTGTCGCGCTCTCGGTGGTGGTCGCCTACCTGATCATCACCTCCGTCCAGCTGGTCGCCGGCGAGATGGTTCCCAAGTTCTACGCGATCGACCGCGCCGAGGCCGTGGCGCGGCGGGTGGCGCGCCCGTTGCAGGCGTTCAGAGTCCTGTTCCACCCGGTGATCGTCGTGCTCACGGCGCTCTCCACCCGCATCCTGCGGCTGCTCGGCGTCGATATGACCCGCCAGCAGGAGGGCGGCTCACCGGACGAGCTCAAGCGCCTGATCGCCGAGTCACACGCCGGCGGGCAGATCGACCCGGGCGAGGCCGGGATGCTGACGGGCGTGTTCCACCTGCACGAGCAGGAGGCCCGTCAGGTGATGACCCCGATCCCGGCGGTGGTCACCGTGGACGTCTCCCAGGACGCGGAGACGGCGTTGAAGCTGTGCATCTCCTCCGGGCACACGCGGCTGGTCGTCACCGAGGAGGACAACCGCGATCGCGTGCGGGGGCTGGTGCACGCCAACTCGCTGGCCCGCACGCTGATGGAGGAGGGTCCGCACGCGACGCTCGAGCCGCTCGTGCACGACGCTCCGATCGTGCCCGAGACGAAGCCTCTGGACGACCTGCTCGCCGACCTGCAGCGTCAGCGCACGTCGCTGGCGGTGGTGGTGGACGAGTACGGCCGGGTGGTGGGGATCGTGACGGTCGAGGACATCATCGAGGAGGTCGTGGGCGAGATCACCGACGAAACCGACCCCGCCGCCGGCGAGGTCCGCCAGCTCGCGGATGGCGACTGGTTCGTGCGCGGCCACGTGGCGGTGACCGATCTCGCCGACTATGGCCTGGATCTGCCGGTGGACAGCGACGCGTACAACTCCGTCGGGGGCTTCGTGTTCGCCGAGCTCGGGCGCCTGCCGCAGCGGGGGGACACCGTGAACGCGGATGGCTTCTCGATCCGGGTGGAGTCGGTGCGCGAGAACCGCATCGAGGCGGTCCGCATCCGCGAGCGCCGTCCGGTGCCGCCCCGCGATGCCCGCGAGAGTGTTGATTCCTAAGCGGAGGGCACAACCCGCCCCAAGCACACGTCCGGCCCGCGGGGGGAGCGAGCCGGAGCGTGTGCACTGGGAGGAGGCGGGTGTGCATGCGACTACTACGTCGCGCCTACAAGTATTGCGAGCTTGATGAAGGCCAGCTAAAAGACGCCTGAGTTGAGATAAATCTTCGCGAAGAACGGTGATTTGCCTCAGGATCCCGCCTCAGTAGAGATGAAATCCCCGCCCGCTCTTGCGTCCCAGCGAGCCCTCCGCAACCAGCTCCTCGATACGGGTGGGAATCCGCTCGTCGATCGTCTCGCCGATCGCCACCGCGACGTCGAGCCCGACGAAATCGAGCAGCGCGAGCGGGCCCAGCGGATGTCCGGCGCCAAGGCGCATGCACGTGTCCACGGCGACCGGCTCGATCCCGGTCTCTTCGAGTAGACGGACGGCGCTGAAGAGGTAGGGGAAGAGCAGGCGGTTGACGACGAACCCGGGAAGGTCGGGGACCTCGACCGGCGTCTTCTCGAAGGTCTCGCACAGGGCGAGCGCCCGCCGCCGCGTGTTCTCGTTCGCCTCAGGGGGAAAGATCAACTCGACGAGCTGCATCTTCGCCACCGGGTTGAACACGTGCAGGCCGAGAAAGCGCGCTGGCCGCCCGCTTGCCTCCGCCAGCCGCTGGATCGACAGCGAGGAGGTGGTCGTGGCGAGGATCGCCTCGGCCCCGAGCATCGCGTCGAGCTCGGCGAGCAGCCCGGCCTTGACGGAGTGATTCTCGACCACTGCCTCGACCACGAACGTGGCCTCGGCGAGCGCCGCCGGCTCGGTCACGATCTGGACCTGCTCGGGATCGACCTCGACGCCCAGGCGGCTGACGGTCCGCTCGACGGTGGCGCGGGCGCGGTCGGCCGACTCCTCCGAGCGGGCGAGCAGAAGTACCGGACCCCACCCACCCCCGTGATGGGCCGCGATGGCACCGTGATGGGCCGCGGTGGCAGCGAGGCCGCAGGCGATCGCGCCACTGCCGACGATTGCGAGACGTTCGTCCACTTGCGTCCTCCTCTGCGCTTGCCGGCGCTGCTCGATGGTCGGGGTGTCTCTCGATACCGGCGACGGTTCCGCCCGGTGGATTGACTGACTGGTCAATCTAGTGGATGCGACGCGATACAGTAGGGAGTGTAGGAGCCGGGCATCTTCCAGAAGCGCTCCGAATCTTCCAGAAGCGCACGCGTTCCTCGCCACTCAATCCCGGGCAACAGACCGTAGGAGGATTTCCACCATGAGGCAAGCAGAGGGCCGCGAGGTCGTGATCGTCGAGGCAGTGCGCACGCCGATCGGCCGTGGGCACAAGGAGAAGGGCTACTACAAGGACACCCATCCCAACGCGCTGCTCGGGAAGGTCTACACCGAGGTCATCGAGCGCTCCGGCATCGACGCGGGCGAGGTCGAGGACGTGATCGCCGGTTGTGTGCAGCAGTTCGGCGAGCAGGGCTTCAATATCGCGCGTAATGCCTGGCTGCAGGAGGGGCTGCCGATCGAGACGCCCGGTACCACGGTCGACCGCCAGTGCGGCTCGGCCCAGCAGGCGGTCAACTTCTCCGCGGCGCTGATCGCGGCGGGCGTCCATGACGCGATGATCGGCTCGGGCGTGGAGCACATGGGCCACTTCCCGTTTGCCGCCGGGATGAAGACGCAGGAGGACTTCGGCTTCGCCTTCACGCCGGAGCTGATGGCCAAGCACAACATCGTCGGGCAGGGGCTCGGCGCCGAGATGATCGCCGATCAGTGGGAGATCTCCCGCTCCGAGCTCGACGAGCTGGCGGTGCGTTCGCACAGGCTGGCTCACCAGGCCACCGAGGAGGGTCGCTTCGAGCGCGAGATCGTTCCGTTCCAGGTCAATGGCGACACGTTCGTCACCGACCAGGGGATCCGTCCTGAAACCAGCCTGGAGACCCTCTCGCAGCTCAAGCCGGCATTCAAGCCGGACGGCAAGATCACGGCGGGCAACGCCTCGCAGATCTCCGACGGAGCCGCGGCCGTGCTGCTGATGAGCGCGGACAAGGCCAAGGCGCTCGGGGTGACCCCGCGCGCACGGATCGTCGATCAGACGACCGTCGGCTGTGACCCGGTGAAAATGCTCGAGGGCCCGATCCCGGCGACGAGCAAGATCCTGGAGCGCAACGGGATGAAGATCGACGACATCGACCTGATCGAGATCAACGAGGCCTTCGCCCCCGTGATTGCGGCCTGGCGGCGTGAGCACAACCCGGACATGGACCGCGTGAACGTGAACGGCGGCGCGATGGCACTGGGGCACCCCCTCGGCTCCACCGGCGCGCGGCTGATCACGACGCTGCTGCACGAGCTCGAGCGCTCCGACAAGGAGATCGGCTTCGTGACGATGTGCTGCGGCGGCGGTCTCGGCACCGGCACGCTGATTCAGCGCGTCTGACAGGCCAGGCGGAGTCTCAACCGCCGCTAGGTCCCCCGCCGGTCCAACTCACGGCGATCGGCGGGAGGGCCAGCAGCGCCGCCCAGGTGGCGGCGTCGGTCCGCCCGCTGGCGGGGATCGCGTGAGCCGTCTGGAATGCCTCGAGGTTGGCCGTCGTTTCCGAGCCGAAGGAGCCGGTGGTCGCCTGGGCTGGGATCGCGCTTGCGAGGTGCTCCTGCATCCACAGGACCTGATCGCCCTTCCCGCCGCTGCTCAGTTCGGGGTAGGAGGTGTTCGGGGTGACGCTGGTGAGCGGGGTGAGCGGCGCGGCGAGGGTGCTCCAGTCGGCGGTGGGTGTTTCCTGCCAGTCCCAGAAGGACAGCCCCGTGGCGCCGTAGTCGACGGCCTCCTCGTGGAAGCGCAGCAAATCTGAGGAGGAGATGCCGCCGTAGGTCTGACCGAGGGGATATATCGAGCGGGCGTAGATGCGGTTGGCGATGTAGGTGTTCGCGTAGATCGTGTCGACCGATACCCCGATGTCCTTCCAGTACATCTGCGGGGCGTTGTACTGCGCACCGTTGGGACCGAGAAACACCGAGTAGGGAAACGAGGGGTGATAGGAGACGTAGGGGAAGGAGGCCAGCCCGAGTGGGTAGCTGGGCCCGATCCGCGCGCGCAGATCATCGATGTAGGTCTGCGCGGCTGCGTAGTGGCCTTCGTACTCGGCCTCGGCGTCGATCACGAGGCAGTCGGCGCCCGCCGCGACCGCCTGGGCACCGAGGTTCGCCTCACCCGCCGGGTTGGTGCCGTAGACGTACTGCCAGGCGCATACTTTCAGCCCGTTCGCGTGTAGCTGCGCCACCAGTTCGGGGCTGAACTGACTCCAGTAGTTGCTCCCACCGTCGGAGCTCTTGACGAACACGGTGGTGACGCCCGCGGCGTGCGCCTGGGCCACGATCGAAGCGAGGTTGCCCCCGTCGGACTGACTCACGTACCAGATCCACATGCCCTGGCCTTCGAAGCC
>Ga0075522_10002401_pt1 | contig 13947 bp, 13 predicted proteins | sample NGEPerA_FD_74796 | JGI IMG/M metagenome (GOLD analysis project Ga0075522, IMG submission 74796) | Arctic peat soil microbial communities from the Barrow Environmental Observatory site, Barrow, Alaska, USA - NGEE PermafrostL2-A | ecosystem: Environmental > Terrestrial > Soil > Wetlands > Peat ... | reverse complement strand
CTCACCCGCGGCCGCCCTCACCGGCGGCGCCGTCGCCGGCTGAAGCGCTCAACCTCCCCTCCCTCGCCGCACCTACGACGAGCCCATTGCCGTGCTCGAAGCGACGCTCGCGGGCTGTGCGCTGCTGAGCTACCCGCACACGACCTACCTGCTCGACGACGGTCGCCGCGCGGAGATCGCGCCACTTGCCCAGGCGTGGGGTGCTCAATACCTGACGCGCCCCGACAACTCGCACGCGAAGGCCGGCAACATCAACCACGCACTGAGGCGTACCGACGGCGAGCTCGTGTTCGTGCTCGACGCCGACCACGTGCCGCTGCCCGACGCGCTCGACACGCTCGTCGGTTACTTCGACGAGCCCCTCCTCGCGCTCGTGCAGAGCCCGCACGACTTCTCCAACCACGACTCCGTCCAGCACTACGACCTCGGACGCCACGAGCAGTCGGTCTTCTTCTCCGCGATCTGCCCCGGCAAGGACCGCCACGACGCCGCCTTCTGGTGCGGCTCCGGCGCCCTGATCCGGCGCGCGGCGCTGCTGGAGGTGGGCGGCGTCGCCACCGAGACGATCGCCGAGGACTTCCACACGACGCTTAAGCTTCACCGCGCCGGTTGGCACACCCACTACGACGAGCGCGTCGTCGTGCAGGGACGCGCCCCCCACGATCTCGCCGCCTACCTGCTCCAGCGCGACCGCTGGGCGCGAGGCAATCTCGCGGTGTTCACGACGCCCGAGAGTCCGCTCCGCGGCCGCGGACTGACCCCCAAGCAGCGGCTCAGCTACTTCGCCAGCCTCACCGCCTACCTCGCGGGGCCGGTCCGGATCGTGATCCTGGGGGTGCTGATCGCGGTGCTCTGGACGGGGGCGCTGCCGCTGCGCATCGACCCGGAGGCGCTCGCGCTGCTCTGGGCTCCGGCGACGCTGTTGATGGTGCTCGCCGGCTCCGCGCTCTGCCGCGGGCAGCAGAGCAATGGGGAGACGACCCACTACGAGCTGTGCACCGCGGAGATCTTCATCCGCGCGTTGCGCTGCATCGTCAGGCCGGGGCAGGCGAGCTTCCGTGTGACGCCCAAGCAGGGCGTCGACCATGGCGGCTGGGAGGCGGTGCGGCAGTTTCGGCTGCTGCTCGTCTGCGCCACCCTGCTCGCCGCCGGGCTGATCCTGCGCGTCGCCGCCGACGCCGGGCTCGGCCTGCTCCCGCAGATGCATGGTTTCGCCGCCTGGTTCGTCCCGCTGATCGGCGTGTTCGAGCTACGCCGCGTGCTGCGCACGCTGACCCTCGTCTCGCGCCATCGTCAGCTGCGCGGCGAATATCGCACGCCCCTCACCGCATCGGTCGCGATCAAGTCACAAGGAGATCCGCGCGCGCGCGCTCGGAGCCTGCTCGGACGCACGTGTGACATCACCCCGTCGGGCATCGCCGTCGAGCTCTCCCGGCCGCTACCCGTCGGAATCAGCGCCGGCCTCACCGTCCAGATTCCCGGCGTGCAGGCGTCGACCACGCCCGTCCGGCTCGACGTCACCGTGCAGACCTGCCGCCCCCACGGCGAGCTCTGGCGCATCGGCGCCTCGACCACGAGCTGTTCAGAGCAGGATCGCCAGCGAGTGATCGAGTACTGCCACGTGATCTGGCCCTACCGACGCCTCCACGGCTCTCCCTACCGCGAAGAGCGGCCGGCGGCGCGCGCGGCATAGAGCCCCACGTCCGCGTGCGCGGCGAGCTCCGAGGCCTGGCGTCCGTCATCCGGGCACACCGCGATACCCACCGCCACCTCCAGTGGCGTCCCCCGATGGCTCGTCGAAGATCTCACCGCGCGTGCCAGCCCCTCCGCCAAGATCCCCGCGCCGGTCGCGTCCGTCTGCGGCGCCAGCAGCCAGTACCTACCCGGGCTCTCGCGTGTGAGCGAGTCGGCGGGACGCAGCGCTCGCGCGAGCGCATCCTCCACGTGGCTCGTCAGGCGGGACACCTCCTCCACGGGCTCCGCACGTCGTAGGCGCTCCACGTCGACGAGCTCCACCAGCAGCACCGCGAACGGCGATCCGTCCTGCGCGTGGCGCTCCAGGCGGCGTCCGATCGAGCCGATCCAGGCGGTCGCCCCCCCCTCGCCGCGAACGTCTCGGATCTCGATCTGTGCCGGCGCCCCCGGCGCCAGCTCGTCGACGAGCACGGCCCGCGATAGCGGCTCCTCGGTCGCCGACCCCTCCCGCGGCGGGGCCGCGAACGGTGCGGCCGCCTCCCGGGTTGAGGCCGCCTCCCGGGTTGAGGCCGCCTCGCGGGGTGGGAACGGCTCCCGAGGCGCGTATGCCTCCTCCGGGGATGGCTCGTCGTCTCTCGCACGCATCCCACGCGACTCCGGCGCGGCCTCATCCTCAGGCACGACGGGCGCCCGCACGCGGGGGTCCGCGCGCGCCAGCGAGGCGACGGTGGCGGCGACCTCGCCGAGCTGCTCGGAGAGCTCGGTGACGCGCTTGGAGCGTGGGTCGGCGAGCTCCTCCTGCAGTGCCTCCCACAACGTCTCGCTCAGCGCCTGAGCCGCCCGCGCCGCCCGCGTGAGACGTTCGGCCAGGCGCGGGTCCAGGAAGTCGTCGCTCACAGACCTTGAATATCAGCAAACGCGGACACGGCACGCGCCCAGCGCAGAGATAGCCTGCGAGTGATGAAGATCGCGACGATCGTCAATCTCGAAGACGACACCTCCGAAGACAAGCGCACCGGAGCCGTACGCTCGGTGCAGGCCGCGGATCTCTACATGCCTGAGGACGCACTGCGACAGATCTGGACCCCGGTCCACCTGGAGCGGCTCGCGCGCACCTACTGGCGCTTCCTCACCCGCGTCACCCTCGGGTTGATCCGCGTGAAGTACACCGAAGGCGAGCGCTTCGTGGTGCTACTCCTGCCGGCGTTCAAGCTGCTGAGCTTCCGCGCGCCCGAATACGAAATGGACGCGCAGCGCGGAGTCGTACGCTGGCGGATCGCCCGGGGCCTGCTCGTCGCACGGGCCGGTCACCAAAAAGACGGGTATCTACAGATCGCCGTGCAGCGCCGTCCGAGCGACGATCCCGAGCGCGCGCTCCTACACGTCGAGGTCGAGGTCGCCAACTTCTACCCCGCGATCGCCGCCGGGATCGGGCGCTGGGTCTATAAAGAGACCCAGTCACGCATCCACGTGATCGTCACCCACGGCTTCCTCCGCTCACTCGCCCGGCTCGATCTGGCCGAGTCCCGCGTGGGGCGCTTCGAGGAGCCCCGCTTCGAGGAGCCCTAGAAGCGGTCGCCGCCGACCGCACGCAGCTTCGCGCGATCGTGCTGCGCGCGGATCCGCCGGATGGTGCCCGAGCGTGTGCGCATCACCAGAGACTCCGTCGTAGCGCCACCAGCGCTCGGGTAGCGCACGCCCTGCAGCACGTCGCCGTCGGTGATCCCCGTCGCCGAGAAGAACACGTCCTCGCCCGCCACGAGATCGTCGCGGTCGAGGATCCGCGTCAGGTCGTATCCAGCCTCCAGAGCCGCCTTGCGCTCCTGCTCGTCGCGCGGCCACACCCGGCCCAGAAGCTGTCCCCCCAAGCACTTGATCGCCGCGGCGGAGATCACCCCCTCGGGGGTGCCTCCGATGCCCCACAGCAGGTCGACCGGGGAGCGCTCGGTGACCGCCAGCAGCGACGCCGAGACATCCCCGTGGGCGATCAACCGCACACGCGCGCCCGCCGCGCGGATCGCCTTCACGCTCTCCTCGTGGCGCCCGCGGTCGAGCACTACGACCATCACGTCTCTGATCGAGGTGCCCTTCCGCTCGGCGATCAGCTTCAGCGTGTCCGTAAGCGGGCGGTCGAGGTCGAGCAGGTCGGCGATCTCGGGAGAGCCGGCCATCTTCTCCATGTAGACACACGGCCCAGGATCGAACATCGTGCCCCGGGTCGACAGGGCGATGACCGCGAGCGCGCTCGGCATGCCGTGCGCGGCCAGCGTCGTGCCCTCCAGCGGATCCACCGCGATATCGACCTGCGGCGGGGACCCGTCGCCGATCTGCTCGCCGTTGTAGAGCATCGGCGCCTCGTCCTTCTCGCCCTCGCCAATCACGACCAGACCGTCCATCGAGACCGACCGCAGCGCGTAGCGCATGCCGTCGACCGCGGCCTGGTCGGCCGCCTCCTTGTCGCCCATGCCCACGAGCGGCGCCGCCGCCAAGGCCGCCGCCTCGGTGACGCGCACTAGCTCCAGGGCCAGATTGCGGTCCGGCAGTTGGGGGGTGGGATCGGACATCTCTTGGAGCCGGAAACCTACACCAGCGCTCCAGGTGACTACGATCGTGTCGTGAGCGACCCCTCCCTCACCGTCGAGGCCCGTATCCCTGACGCCCTGGAGACGGCGGTCGCGGACAGCCTCGCGCGGGCCAAGGATCAGGATGTAGCGGGCAGGATCGCCGCCGGGGACGCCACGCTCTGGGGCTCGCCTGACACACCGGAGATCGCCGACCGCCTCGGCTGGCTGACGATCTCCGAGCGGATGCTCGGCGAGGTCCCCGAGCTGACGGCGTTCGCGGACGGTGTCGCGGCCGACGGCTTGCGTGACGTGGTGCTGCTCGGCATGGGCGGCTCCTCGCTGGCGCCGGAGGTCCTGCGGCGCTGCTTCGGCCGGCTCCCCGATCGGCCGGTCCTCCACGTCCTCGACTGCACCGACGCCGCCACGATCCTTGCGGTCGAGCGGGCGATCGACCCCGGGAAGACGCTGTTCCTCGTCTCCTCCAAGTCGGGGGGCACGATCGAGCCGCTCTCGCTGTTCGCTCACTTCTGGGCGCGCGTCGGCGAGGGCTCGAACTTCGCGGCGATCACCGACCCCGGCTCGGGCCTCGAAGCACTCGCGCACGAGCACGGCTTCAGGCAGGTGTTCGCGGGCGACCCCAACATCGGCGGGCGCTACTCGGCGCTGTCGGCGTTCGGGATCGTGCCGGCCGCCCTGATCGGCGTCGACGTGCGGGCGCTCCTCGAGGGCGCCGGGGCAGATGTCCCCCCGACGGGTGTCTGGCTGGGCGCGGCGCTGAGCGCGCTGGCGCAGGCCGGCCGGAACAAGCTGACGTTCCTGATCGACCCCTCGCTGCCGGGTCTCGGCCTGTGGCTCGAGCAGCTCGTGGCGGAGTCGACCGGCAAGCACGGCACGGGCATCCTCCCCGTGGCCGACGAGCCCCCGGGAGACCCCGATGTCTACGGGGAGGACCGGGTATTCGCCTACCTACCCGACGTCTTCGCCCCCAACCGCGAGCTCGATCGCGCCGTTGACGCGCTGTACGCGGCCGGCCACCCCGTGTTCGTCCTGCCCACCGAGGGTCCCCCCGACCTCGGCCGCGTGTTCCGGCTCACCGAGCTCGCCGTCGCGGTGGCGGGCTGGGGCCTTCGGATCAACCCGTTCGACCAGCCGAACGTGCAGCAGGCCAAGGACGCCACCAACCGCGTGCTCGCCTCCTACGAAGCGACGGGCGCGCTGCCGGAGGTGGCGGACGCCGACAACGCGGCATTGAGAGCGCTGCTGGGCGACGCCTCGCCGCCGGACTACGTGGCGATCATGGGCTACGTGCAGCCCTCCCCCGAGTTCGACGCGGCCGTCACCGAGCTGCGCGAGGCGATCCGCGCGGCCACGAAGGCCACGACGACGTTCGGCTACGGACCCCGTTTCCTGCACTCCACCGGCCAGTTCCATAAGGGCGGCCCGAAGACCGGGCGCTTTCTCCAGCTGCTCCACGACGGGCCCGAGGATGTGGAGATCCCGGGGAAGCCGTTCACGTTCACCACGCTCAAGAACGCCCAGGCGATCGGCGACCTGGAAACACTGCGCGCGCTGGAGCTCCCCGCCGAGCGCGTGCGCCTGCAGGGCGATGATCCGGCGGGAGCACTGCGCAGGCTCACCCACGAGATCAAGGAGATGCTGTGAGCAAAGACCCCGTGACCCAGGACGCTGTGACCCAGATCGGCTTCGTCGGCCTCGGCAAGATGGGCGGCAACATGGTGCATCGCATCCGCCGCGACTCGGTGCACGAGGTCGTCGCCTTCGACTTCGACGAGAAGGCCGTCAAGCAGGCGGTCAAACGCGGCGCCTCGGGCGCGTCCTCGCTGAAGGATCTCGTCAAGCAGCTAAAGGCCCCGCGCATGGTGTGGATCATGGTGCCCGCCGGTGAGCCGACGCAGGAAACCGTGGACAAGCTCGCAAAGCTGCTCGACCCGGACGACACGATCGTCGACGGCGGCAACTCGAAGTGGACCGACGACAAGCGCCGCGCCAAGGAGTTGAAAAAACTCGGCATCAACTACGTCGACGTCGGCACCTCCGGCGGCGTCTGGGGCCTGGAGGTGGGCTACTGCATGATGGTCGGCGGCCCGCCGAAGGCGGTCAAGCGCCTCGCCCCGATCCTCGACGTGCTGGCGCCCGAGACAAACGCGGCGAGCGTCGCCGCGATCGGTCCCCGCGGCTGGCTGCGCTTCGGCAACTCCGGCGCGGGGCACTACGTGAAGATGGTCCACAACGGCGTCGAGTACGGCCTGATGCAGGCCTACGCCGAGGGCTTCGACGTGTTCGACAAGTGCGAGTACGAGCTCGACAACGCCAAGATCGCGCACCTCTGGGGACAGGGCTCGGTCGTGCGCTCGTGGCTGTGCGAACTCGCGGCGCGCGCGTTCGAGGCCGACGGCAACGGGCTGGAGAAGATCGAGGGCTACACCGCGGACTCCGGCGAGGGTCGCTGGACGATCGAGGACGCAACCGCCCACGACGTCCCCACCCCGGTGATCACCGCCTCGCTGTATGCGCGCCTGTCCTCGCGCGGCAACGGCGACTTCGCCAATCGCGTGCTCGCGGCCCTGCGCAACCAGTTCGGCGGCCACGCGGTGAAGTCGAGCGGTAAGTGAGCGCGGTCGAGCAGGCCGCGGAGAACCCACTCGTCGAAGGGCTCGAGCGCCTACCCGTCGCCCCCACGACGCTCGTCATCTTCGGCGCCACCGGGGACCTGGCCAAGCGCAAACTGCTGCCCGCGCTCTACAACCTCGCGCACGAGGGAGCGCTGCCCGAGCGCTTCAACCTGGTGGGCGTCTCGCGCAAAGAGAAAGCGAACGACGATTACCGCGAGGAGTGCGAGCAGGCGATCCGTCGGTTCTCCCGCCGCAAGCCCGACGAGGACGTCCTGCGGGGCTTTCTCGAGAACGTCAAGTACGTCCCCGGAGAATTCGACGAAGAGTCCGCCTACGCCGAGCTCGAGCGGGTCCTCGACGAGTTCGAAGGGGACGCCGGGGAAAAGCTCAACCGCGCTTTCTACCTGTCGACGGCCCCGAGCTTCTTCCCGCTGATCATCGAGCAGCTGGGCGACCGCGGCCTGGCTCGGAATGAAGACCCCACCCACCCAGCCGAGGTACGGGTGATCATCGAGAAGCCGTTCGGCACTTCGCTGCAGGAGGCGCTCGAGCTCAATCGCAAGGTTCTGAGCGTGTTCGACGAGACCCAGGTGTTCCGCATCGACCACTACCTGGGCAAGGAGACGGTCCAGAACATGATGGCGTTCCGGTTCGCCAACGGCATGTTCGAGCCGCTGTGGAACCGCAACTACATCGACTCCGTCCAGATCACCGCCGCCGAGGACATGGGCATCGGCACCCGCGCCGGCTACTACGACCAGTCGGGGGCGCTGCGCGACCTGATCCAGAACCACATGCTCCAGCTGCTCTGCCACGTCGCGATGGAGCCCCCGGTGAGCTTCACCGCCGAGGAAGTGCGCAACGAGAAGGTGAAGGTCCTGCACGCGATCCACGAGCCCAAGCTCGAGGAGATTCCCGAGATCGCGGTGCACGCCCAGTACGCCGCGGGACACTCCGGCGGAGAGGACGTGCCCGGATATCTCGAAGAGGACGGCGTGCGCGAGGGATCAACGACCGAGACCTACGCGGCGCTGCGCCTGGAAGTGGACAACTGGCGCTGGGCCGGCGTCCCCTTCTACCTGCGCGCCGGCAAGCGCCTGGCTCGCAAGATCACCGAGATCGCCGTCACCCTGAAGCCCGTCCCCCATCTCGCCTTCAGCCAGGACGGCTCGCTGGGTGTCAAACCGAACCAGCTCGTGCTCACGTTGCAGCCCAACGAGGGTGTCACCCTGCAGCTCGGCGCGAAGATCCCCGGCAGCCGGATGCGGATCCGCTCGGTGAACATGGAGTTCCTGTACGGCACCTCGTTCATGTCGCAGTCCCCGGAGGCCTACGAGCGGCTGATCATGGACGCGATGCGCGGCGACCCGACGCTGTTCACCCGCAACGACGAGGTCGAGGCGCAGTGGCGCATCTGCGACCCGATCCTGCGGGCGTGGGGAGAGATGTCCGACTCCTCGCAGGCAGGCGGGCCGGAGAGCGGGAGGGACGGCGGGCTGCCTCAATACGAAGCGGGCTCGCAGGGGCCAAGCGAGGCGGACGACCTGTTGCTCGACGGCCATCACTGGCGCGCAATCTAAAGAGGCCCGGAAGTGATGTGCTCTTTTTTAGTCCTGTGTAACCATAGTTACACAGGCAAGGAAAACTAGAGGCTCTGGAGGGGAAGGGATAGTGCCGGCGGTCAGCGACGCGGTGTGGAGCGAGCAGGGAACGACGCCCGACGCGATCGAAGCGGCGCTGCGGACGCTGCTCGGGGAACGCCACGCGGAGAACGGCGGTTTCGTCCCGGCGCGCGTCCTGAACATGATCGCCTTCGTCGAGGGCGAGTGGAGCGGGGAGATCGCCAACCGTCTGCGCGGTGTGGGCCGCTACCACGCCTCGCGCCTGGTGGTGCTCTCCTACGACCCCAAGCGCACGCGCTTGGACGCGCGCGCGAGCGTCGCCGCCGAAGACGAGGCGAAGCCCGGCGAGCTCGTGCTGCTGCACGAGACGGTGATCGTGGAGCTCGGCGATCGCCACCTGGACGATCTGCTGACGATCGCCGATCCGCTGATGGTGAGCGATCTGCCGACGCTGCTGTGGTCGCCGCACGGTCACCCGGAGGCGGTCGATGCGCTGCTGCCGCTCGCCCAGGCGATGCTGCTGGACTCCGTCGACGAGCCCGTCTGGCACGAGGCGATCGATCGCGCGAACACCCTGTCGGACCGCGCCTACGTCGTCGACCTCGCCTGGCTGCGGTCGACCCCCTGGCGCGAGCGGATCGCCGCGACCTTCGACCCACCGGCGCTGCGCGGGGAGCTGGAGAGCATCACCGCGATCACCGTCCGCCACCATCCCGAATCGACGGTGGCGGGGATGCTGCTGATCGGCTGGCTGGCTTCACGGCTGGGCTGGCGGCTGAGCCCGCTGGTGTCCGACGGTGACGTGCTGAGCGGCACGGCGCGGGCCGAGAGCCGGGAGATCGCCCTGCGCCTGGAGGCGGCCCCGGAGCTGGGGGTGCGCGGCCTGGCGGGCCTGACGATCGAGACCGCCTCGGGCATCCGGCTGGGCCTCGACCGTGGCACAGGCGGCCTGCGTGCTTACCATCGCGACGTAGAGGGTAAGGAGCACGAGTGGACGATCCTCGGCGCCTCCCGCGGAGAGGCGGGCATCCTCGGCGAGGGCATTCGCCAGGCGCTGCTGCGCGACCGCACCTACCGGCCCGCGCTCCAGGCCGCCCAGGCGATGCTGCCGTGACGAGCACTGAGCGATGACGCGCCTGACGACATTCCCCGACGCCGAGGCGACGGCCGCCCGCGCCGCGGTGGAGATCGCCCGAGAGCTTGAGCGCGCCCGCGCGCTGCGCGGGGTCGCGCACGTGGCCCTCTCCGGCGGCTCGACGCCGAAGCGCACCTACGAGCTGCTCGCCGGCGAGTTGACGGACTGGGACGGCGTCGAGGTGTGGTTCGCCGACGAGCGCTGCGTGCCACCGGAGGACGAGGAAAGCAACTACCGGCTCGCCGCCGAGACACTCCTACGCCCGGCCGGGATCGATCCCGCGCGGGTCCACCGGATGGAGGGGGAGCTGGGACCCGAGGAGGGCGCGCGCCGCTACGCCGAGGCGTTGCGGGCGAGTCTCGCCACCGCCGGGGCGCCTGCCGCCGGGGCGCCTGCCGCGGGAGCATCGCCCGACTCGCCCGGCGGCGCCGCCACCGCCGCGGAGGAGCTGCCCGTGCTCGACCTGATCGTGCTGGGGATCGGCCCCGACGGCCACGTTGCCTCGCTGTTCGGAGGGGCTGCGACGCTCGACGCCGGCGAGCAGGCGATCTGCCTGGGCGTCCGCGAGTCGCCGAAGCCGCCGCCCGAGCGGATCACGCTGAGCCTCGCGGTATTGCGCGCCGCGCGGCGCTGCATGTTGCTGGCGACGGGCGCGGGGAAGGCGGACGCGATCGCCGCGGCGCTGGCCGAGCCGACCCACCACGTTCCCGCCAGCCTGCTGACGCGCGAGAGATTGACCGTGATCGTCGACGACGCGGCCTCGCCTCCGCCGGGTGCGAGATGAGTCACGCTGAGAACAGGACGAGCTCCGAGCAGGCGATCGCCGCGCTGGAGGAGGCCCGCGCGGGCACGCTCCGATTGATCGAGAGACTGAGCGACGAGGACCTGGAGCGCGTGCACTCGCCGATCATGAGCCCGCTCGTCTGGGACCTCGGCCACATCGCCGCCTACGAGGATCTGTGGCTGGGACAGCGCCTGGCGGGGCTCGAGCTGCTGCGCCCCGATCTCGCGGAGTGCTACGACGCGTTCGAGACGCCCCGCGCGGTGCGCGGCGAAATCGAGGCGCTGGGACCGGATGAGGCGCGGGACTACCTGGCGGCCGTCCGCGAGCGGACGGCGGCGGCCCTCGGAAGGGACGGCCTGGGCGACGGGACGGTGTATGAGATGGTGCTGCGCCACGAGCTGCAGCACTCCGAGACGATGCGCCAGACGCTGGCGATCGCCGACCTGCTCCCGGCGGAGGACCGCGCGCGCGCCGAGCTGCCGCTGCCGGACCCGGGAGACGACGGCCGGGAGTGGATCGAGCTGCCGGCGGGCCCGTTCGAGATGGGCGCTGCATCAGACGGCTTCGCCTACGACAACGAGCGCCCGCGCCACGGCGTGGACGTGGCCGCCTTTCGGATCGCCCGCAACCCGGTGAGCAACGGGAGCTGGATGCGCTTTAGCGAGGGCGGCGGGTATGAGCGACGCGAGTGGTGGTCGGACGAGGGTTGGGCGTGGAAGCGGGAGTACGACATCACCCATCACCCGGCGATCGCGGCGGGCGGGGCAGAGGCGCCCGTCTGCCACGTCTCCTGGTTCGAGGCCGACGCCTACGCGAGAGCGCAGGGTGCGCGGCTCCCCACCGAGGCCGAGTGGGAGCGGGCGGGGACCTGGGAGCAGGAGACACCGGCGGCGATCGGCGCGGTGTGGGAGTGGACGGAGAGCACCTTCGGCGGCTACCCCGGCTTCAGCCCCTACCCGTACAGGGAGTACTCGGAGGTTTTCTTCGGCGAGGACTACCGGGTGCTGCGCGGCGGCTCGTGGGCGACGGACCCTCGCGTCGCTACGCTGAGCTTCCGTAACTGGGATCTGCCGAAGCGACGGCAGATCTTCGCCGGGGTGCGCCTGGCGAGGGACGGCGCGGAGGCATGATGCGACGCACGCAGGCCAATCGCACGCAGGCCAACCCCGAGCCGCGCCCGCCGCGGGACAGCGAGGAAATCTGATGGAGCCCGTCATAGACCCCGGGGAGACGGCGATCCGGATCGACTCCCACCTGGACGGGAGCGAGGAGCGCTCGCTGGCCGAGGACGTGCTCGACGGCCTGACGCGACCCTTCAAGGAACTGCCGCCGAAGCATTTCTATGACGCGCGCGGCGCGGAGCTGTTCGACCGGATCTGCGAGCTGCCGGAGTACTACCCGACGCGCGCCGAGCGGGCGATCCTGGAGCGGACGGCGAGCGAGCTGGCGGCGTTGACGAACGCGGTGGAGCTCGTCGAGCTCGGCTCGGGGACGGCCGCGAAGACGCGGGTGCTGCTGGACGCGCTGTACGCCGCGGGGACGCTTGTGCGCTACGTGCCGGTGGACGTGACGGAGAGCATGGTGCGCGACTGCGCGGAGACGCTCACCGAGGAGTACCCCGGCCTGCGGGTGCACGGGGTGATCGGCGACTTCGAGCGTCACCTCGACCGTGTACCGCCGGCGATCGGCCCGCGGATCGTGGCGTTCCTCGGCGGGACCGTCGGCAACTTCCAGCCCGGCAGCCGCCGCCGCTTCCTGCGCTCGATCGCCGGGCTGCTCGGCCCGGAGGATCACCTGCTGATGGGGACGGACCTGGTGAAGGACGTGGACGTTCTGGAGGCCGCCTACGACGATGCCCAGGGCGTCACAGCCGAATTCAACCGCAACGTCCTGAGCGTGCTCAACCGCGAGCTGGACGCCGACTTCGACCCCGAGGACTTCGACCACATCGCGCTGTTCGACTCCAAGCACGAGTGGATCGAGATGCGCCTGCGCTCGCGCCGTGAGCACACGACTTTGGTGCGCGCGCTCGATTTGCCCGTGCACTTCGACGCGGGCGAGGAAGTGAGGACGGAGATCAGCGCGAAGTTCACGCCCGAGCGGCTGCAGAGCGACCTGTCGGCGGCCGGGTTGGAGCTCGTGCACTGGTTCACCGACCCCGACGAGCTGTTCGCGCTGACGCTATCCAGGGTATCGGGAAGGTCGGGCGGCTGAACTAGCCTTGCGCAGACTCGGCGCGCAGCGTGAGCGTGCTGCCATCTGCCGCAACAAGCACGATCGCCATGTCCTCCTCGACGGCTCGACGGATCTCCCTGCCGACGTAGGGCGCGTCCGCGTCGAGGAAGGTAGCCCTTTTGGGATAGGGCGAGCATCCTGCGATGTCCAGCTCGATTGCTTCGTCCATCACCCGTCCGGCGGGGGAGTCGTCCTTGTGTTTGGTGCTCATGCTCTGCGCCATCCGTCGATCATCTCCTCGTAGCCGCCCTTGATCTCCTCGATCGCGACACGTATTCCTTCGCCAAGCGTACCGCGATCGAAGACCTCGGCCGTCCGCGATTCGAATGGCCACACCCCCTTATCCGACGTCCTTGCGGCAACGGGACAGCCGAGCGGAAATAGCAATAGGCTTCCGCCCACGATGCGGATCGAGGGCAGCTCAGCAATCGTCGTCGGCGGCGCCTCGGGACTCGGCGAGGCGACCGTGCGGCGCCTGCACGCGGGCGGCGCGGTCGTGACCGTCGCGGACGTGAACGCCGAGAAGGGCGCCGCGCTGACATCTGAGCTCGGGTTGGAGTTCGTCGCCTGCGACGTGCGCGAGGAGGGGCAGGTCGAGGCCGCCGTGCAGCGGGCCGCGGCGCGCGAGGGCGGCCTGCGGATCGCTGTCTGCTGCGCGGGCACCGGCTGGGCGCAGAAGCTGGCGGGCTCGAAGGGGCCGCACCCGCTGCTGCCGTTCGAGACGATCCTCCAGATCAATCTGATCGGCACGTTCAACGTCCTGCGCTACGCCGCCACGGCGATGATCGCGAACGAGCCGGGGGAGGACGGGGAGCGCGGGGTGTGCGTGACCACCGCCTCGATCGCCGCCTACGACGGACAGATCGGCCAGATCGCCTATTCGGCCTCGAAGGGCGGCGTGGTCGGCATGACCCTCCCCGCGGCGCGCGACCTGGCGCGGTACGGGATCAGGGTGAACACGATCGCCCCCGGGCTGTTCGACACGCCGCTGCTGGCCGCCCTCCCGGAGGAGGCCCGCGAGAAGCTCGGCGCGGGCGTCCCCTACCCCCCGCGCCTCGGGCAACCGCCGGAGTACGCGCACCTCGCGTGCCACATCGTCGAGAACCGGATGCTGAACGGCGAGACGATCCGCCTGGACGGCGCGCTGCGGATGCCGCCTCGGTGAGTAGTAGTGCTTTGTTAAGTGTTATTCGTCCTGTCTGGTGGGGTGTAATGGGATCTGGTCGAGGTCGATTTGTTGCCGGCAGGTGGAGCAGCGGCCGGTCCAGCATTTGAATAG
>Ga0075522_10002400_pt1 | contig 13950 bp, 8 predicted proteins | sample NGEPerA_FD_74796 | JGI IMG/M metagenome (GOLD analysis project Ga0075522, IMG submission 74796) | Arctic peat soil microbial communities from the Barrow Environmental Observatory site, Barrow, Alaska, USA - NGEE PermafrostL2-A | ecosystem: Environmental > Terrestrial > Soil > Wetlands > Peat ... | reverse complement strand
ACATAAGCGACCCACTGGCCGTCTCGAGAAAAATTCGCGAATTCGGCGGAAATTCCGTCCATATAGCGAACGAACTGTCCAATGCGCGGATCGAACTGCTGCAACTCGCCGCGCATCTGGTGGCCAACCAGAAAGAGCGTTCGACCGTCCGGGCTGAAGGCCGGCGCGAGTGAACTGAGCTGTCCTGCAGTGATGCGGACCGGACTCGGTTCGCGCCCGAACAGTCTTGATATCCATGGTTGCTTTCCCGGGAGCCACCAGATGTCGGACCGCCCCTGTTGCGTGACCTGAAATACGAAGTCCCGTCCATCGGGGCTCCAGGTTCCGCAACATACATTGACCGATGCGCGGGTCGCACTGCTTACCGGCGGGCTGGAGCTCGGCAGATCGATTGGCACCTGCCGCAGTCCGCTCCCGTCGCGCGAGATTTCCCACAACGTGCTTGGGGGGGGCTGGATGGTAAGGCGCAGCTTTTCTCCGTCGGGAGACCAGCGTGGACGCCAGCCGTTCCCCGGCAAATTGGATAGAAGCTTCGATCCAGTGCCATCTCCGTTAGCCAGGAATAACTGCCTGCCTCGCACGTATGCCAGCCAGCGCCCATCGGGAGACCAGGATGCATCGGACGCGGTGATGTCAGCGAGGGGACGGGCCACGCCTGCCGGCAGGGGAACCGACCAGAGTGGCGAGGCGCCGGCTGGTTCAACCGAGTTTGAGACAAGGAGTTCCTGGCCTGTAGGGGAGATGTCGAGCAAGGTGGACAGACCAAAAGGAAGCGGGAGATGCGCCGTATCACCTCCGCGAGTGATCTGGGAGAAACCGGAGAATTGAGGCCGGTACGAGACTTCCTGCCACTGTTCCACCGCGACCCAGGAAAGAAGGGCGAGGACCAGGACTGGAACCGCGGTCGACAGCCTTCGCTGCAACACTCCTCTGCGTGCGTTGCCATTCCGGGCTGCTTCTGGATGCGCTTCCAAATCGAGATCTTCACCCAGCGGCTGCGGCCCAGAAACTTCTTTATCCCCGAGCCCTTCGACAACCGGCGCCGGCACCTTCCGAACCAAAACCGTGAGCCTGTATCCCCGGCGGGGGACGGTCTCAATGTAGTCCTGCCCCTCTGGAGCTTTCCCAAGCTGCCGGCGCAGCAGGAAGATGTTCTGCGTGAGATTCCCTTCTTCGATATAGCTGTCGGGCCAGACTGCCTCAATCAGTACCTGTTTGCTGACTCTGCCGTGCTCAATGAGGATCAAGAGCGTCTTGAGGGCCTTGAGGGGAACCGGTACGACGCTTCCATCGACAGATAGAACCATCTGCTCCGGGCTGAGCAAAAAGGGGCCGAACGAATACAAGATGCCTTTGCTCAAGAGGTTAGTCGCCTTGATAAAAAATTGAGAAATCTTTGAGCGTTGGGTTGAAGACGCGCCGGGGCCGCAATGCTAATTTTGCCACACATGGAGCCCGATGGCATTCCAGCATCGACGGCAAGGAGACCCTTCATGACGGCTTCCCCGACAGCGGTCAGCAGTTCCGCAGCCTCAACCCCTCACGAACAATCGGCCTCCCCCAGACGTAAGCTACGTGCCGACGATCTCTACTTTGGGGCGATGGTGCTGCTGATTGTGGGCACGGTGTTTCTTGGGTTCGCACGCACCTATTATCTGGCCGGAATCTATCACACGCACGTTCGCAATCTGCTCATCGGTGTGCATGGAGCCGTGTTCAGCACCTGGATTGTTCTCCTGGTGGTGCAGACGACACTGGTAGCGCGCCGGAATATAGCTCTCCATCGAAGATTGGGCATCTTCGGAGCGGTTCTCGCCGTTGCGATGGTCGGGCTCGGAGTCGCGGCTGCAACCGACTCTCTCGCCCTTGGCTTCTTTCCTCCAGGATTTCCTTTCGGCCCCGTGGTCTTTTTCTGCATTGCGATCTCCAACATCGCTAAGTTCGCGGTCCTGATCTTCTTTGCTATATGGCTGCGTTCGAACGGACCGGCCCACAAGCGGCTGGTTCTGCTCGCCACTCTTGCCCTCATCGGCCCCGCCATCAGTCGATGGCCTTTCGCCTTCGCACACCGCAACACAGGTGTCATTGTCGACCTGATGGTGTTGTCTCTCGTCGTGTTCGACCTGTCAACGATTCGACGAATTCATCGCGCCACGCTCCTGGGACTACTCTTCTTGATCGTGACCGGCGCTCTTACCCTGCCTATCGGAAGAACGGCCGGATGGCATAAGATCGCCACATTGGCTTTGCATGTTTGGACAAACTTGCACTGACAATCTCACCCTATACTTGTCCCGCTCCACGCTGCGTCGTTGCGCTGCAAAAAAGAACGCTGGATAGTGGCAGGATATGACCGGGCCTAGAGTGCCTGGCAAGAAAGCAGCTCCCATGTAGATCTCCCCGAGCAATCTGTGCTGCGCATATATGCCGAGAAACGCTCGCGAGAGGTCTCTCTTACAGTTTGGGCTCTTCTCCACGGGTTGGAAACAGTCAACAACCAGCCTCAACTTCGGCCTCCGAATGTGGATCGACGCTGCCTTAGGTTCGTGAAGGGACAAGTACTCGGAACGCACTCTGTTCCAGAAATCCTGCGCAGGGACGACAGGATCTCCGTTCGTGCAAAATCGCCATTGCACTCATCGACAGGGTTCCCGGGCGGATCACCGGCAACCCGGAAGCAACAGGGATTAGGGACGGTTTGGCGACAACCCTCCTGCAACTGCGGATTTGTCAGCCGTTGCCCCGTTTTGCGCAGAAACAGTGTGTCAGTGCTGTTCGGCGGGCAGTACCGAAATCTCCGCGGCGCTCGCCCGCGTGTCGCTGCTTTGCAAGGCAATGAACCGGAAATATCTCGCCGCAACGGCCTCGAAGGGGGTCTCCTGGACGACCGGATTGTTGCAGACATTGGCAAAGCGTCCAGCGTCTACATCCGTCTTCCAGTTGACGCCGTCGGTGCTTGTCTCGAATCGATAACCCTGAACGATCGCCTCGCGGACACCGTCCTGACGCGGCAGGTAGCTAAAGCCGGCAATTTGATGGATCGATCCCATATCGAGGGTAATTTGGTGAGAGCTCGAGTTATCTGCCGTCGAACTCTCCCAGAACGTAGCCGAGTTGCCGTCGATGGCATTGCTAGCCGGATGGCGTGCGTCTTCGTTTTCAACACTGACGACTTTCCACCCGATGGGAGACAGGCCGGAGAAATATTTGGTCGCGAGCATTCCCAGCTCTCCGGTTGGTTTGAGATACGCCGCCTGCAACTCTCCGCCTCGCGGAAGAGAAACCGGCCCGTGATAGATGGCGGACTTCGCGGTGGGAACCGAGCCGTCTAACGTATAAACGACAGGCAGGCCCTTCGGGGCATCGATCCTGATCGAGCCCATCGCATCGCGGTCCGATACAACTCGGCGCATAACCCAGAATCCGCTTCACCTGCTCCATCGATCCGATCTCGCCGTCCGGCAGCAGCAGACCACGAGAGACGGTATTTTGCTGGTCAAGCCATTGGAGCAACTCCGCGATCGCCGCCTCGTCCTGCCCTTCGCGGTTATAGAGCAGCATGTCGCGCCGGAAGTGCGGATAGCCACCCAGAATCTCGTCCGATCCCTCGCCCATAATCACCACTTTGTAACCCGCGTCCCGTACCGCGCGGCTCAGCAGGTACTTCGCCACTCCGTGCGCGTTCACGCACAGCGTCTCTGCCTGCGCAATCGCATCCGCAAAGTTATCCGCGCGGAACTCCTCTTTATACTCTTCGTCCCGCCGCGTTGCCTGGTTGTTCTCTTTCGTCGGGTAGTCGAAGTCCCGGTACTGGTTCACCTGCACATGCTTTTCCGTCGCCAGCAGAAATGCACCGGCGGAATCTGGAATATTCCGTCGCAGAGCGTCCGCCCCATGTGCCCCCATCGAAACCACCGAGTTGTACACGCCGTGCTCGTCCCAGCGTGCCGCCCCCCCCGCCGCCCATAGCGATTGAAACCATTAATCCCCTGCTCTCCCAAGGCTCCGATGTCCGAAACGTTATCAGTCACATTGAAAATCCGGACGGCTTTCTTTACCTTCTCCACCTCAGCTCCGAGGAAGCGAGCAGTCTGGGATGGCGAGAATAAATCGAGATTGTCTGATTGCAAAGTTTGTGAATGACCAGAAAATCACATTCGAGGAAAACGCTCAAGGGGTACTAAACCTTCGATGTATTCATCGAAGACTCGCCTGTAAGGGACCGTCGGCTTTCTTTGCTGATCGGCAGTGAAGAGAAAGCTCATTTTGGCGATATCAGGCCAATGCACTTGCCCATGCGCCCTCCCTCAATAGGGGTATTGTCGATTCGTCAACAATCCCACGGCCAATGGGGAGAATCTGTTGCGCGATCTGAATCGCTTCGATAACACTTGTGGAGAGCAAAACGAATCACGTACCGTCCCAAGCGAAGTTGTGCATTCAAAGCCATCGGCGCCGGGCATGTTGATCATCTCGTCTTCGTCTTGGCATCTCCGTTGGATATTGTCGCGAAGGTGAGCTGCCAGTCCCAGCCGCCGTGGAGGATTTTACCTTTGAGTCTGGGGCCGACGAAGGTGCGGCCGGTGATGGGGACGAGATTGCGGTCGCCGAACGGGGTTATGCCGGGAGGGATGCCACCAAAACCGGCTGCGTCAAGCTCCACGCCGATTACATGATTCCAACCGGCGATGGCGCCATCATCAACATCGTCAACCAGGGAACCTCCTGCCAGAGCGCAACCGAAAACCCGTGGCGCATCCTCACCTCTCCGAGATTTGAAGCGCCTGTCGGCCCCTGCGGCTGGCTCAACGGCGGCGCGTACGTCGGCACCCTCGACGTAACCACCGCAGACGGAAAGCCCGCGGTCCGCATCCGCATCTACAAAGCCTCTTGATCTTTGACACTGCGGAATGCCGCTGCGGGCACAGATTTGAATGCTCGGATACAATTCTGGCGACGCACAGCCTGGCGAGTTCAGGCTGGCAAGTACCTGCAGCAGTCCCCGGCAATTCCTATCACACGCGTATAGTCGCGCATTGAGCTAAAGAACTATAGAGATGGACGCATGTTGAAGAAGCAATCGTTTATGGCAGTCATGACAGCGTTGATGGCAATTGCGTTTCTGGCACCGCGCACCTTCGCGTTGAACTACTCGAACAGCCAGGGTAATCCGGCGACGTTTGAGACGCTGGAAGAAGCGCGTTTGAGTGGCCCTGTGGCCGTGGCGGCGCTGGACGGCAACAAGGGCAGGACGTACAAGTCACATCCCGCGCTCAATGGTTATCCCCAGGGGACTACCTTCATCTACCGCTCGGCAAATATGTATGGCGGACGCGCCGCGGCCCGCATCAACACCGACATCCTGGTGTTCAGCGCTAAGTCCTTCGCCAGCAAGGATGACGCGCTTTCGTATCTGAAGGGACTTGGTTTGATCAGCATCATCGACCAGGCTAAGGGGAGCGTCATCCTGGTCACGCCCGCGGATGCGAAGACCGGCTTTGGCGCGGCCGACCAGAAGGACTACTACGCGCTGCAGACTGCTATCTTCACCCAGAAGGCCTCCGTCACGGTCAATAAAGTGACCACGTCTTATTCCGACGGCGAATACTTTGGCGGCTTCGGCTATACCTACCTCATCGGCATCGACGGTGGAGCAACCTTCCTGAATAACTACGTTGCCACGAATCTCGATTACATCGGCCGCGTGGCCGGCATGCTGCTGGTCAATGGCAAGATGGATAACATTCGCCAGCCCGCCACATTCGTTCCCGTATATCTCGTGAACGCGCCCGCCGCGGTCATCGAAAAATATCACCAGGCCGACCACACCGATGCCTCCAGCACCTCCAACGGTGTCGAGTCGTTCTATGACCAGTCGCTCCCGCTCAGGCGGGTGGTCGTCGCCAACGACGCAAATGCCGACCCCACGAAATACATTAAAGATGCCTATTACAACCTGTTCATCAAGGCTATGCGCATCCCGGTTACCAAGGCTGGCCTATACACCGCTTCCACTCCATATCAAGGTGCCGCCGGAGACCAGGACCCGTATTCTCTATGCGAACGCGACGCGGTCATCGATGGGAAAACCGCCGATGGCATCCACGTGATTCACAAACGGAGTGAGGAATTCAGCAACGTGAAGGCCCCAAATGGAGAATACCTGCAAACCTGGGTCGAATTCCTTCCGGAAGAGGTGCTCAATGGGACGGCTAAACCTGGCTCGGTGCCGCTGGTGCTCGGCATGCATGGCGGCGGCGACGATATGGAGCAGTATGTGGATGAGATCGGCCTGCTGAGCGTGGCTGGACATGAACGCTTCGCGATCGTAGCCCCCGAGCATCAGAACCCCGGATCTCTCATGGGGCCACGCGCCGGCGCGCCAGGGCAGGCGAATCAACAGGCTGAAGGTGTTATTCCGCAGGTTGCGCCACGCCTGGTGAAGTACATGCTGAAGACCTATCCGGCGCTCGATCCATCGCGTGTGTACGCGACCGGGTACTCGCTGGGAGGCGGCGCAACGCTGCAGGCCATCAACGGCGACCCATCCGTCTTCGCTGCTGCGGTGCCCATGGCCTCATCGCCCTATGTCGGTACGCCGCAAGAGGTGGCTCAGTTCAAGAATGCCCACCTGCCAGTTATGTTCACTACTTCATCCTTCGACCTCGGGGGCGCTTTCGATCAAGCTGCCGGGAACATCGCGGTCAGCTACCAGAATCAGATCAATCTCTTTCTCGGCTATAACGGCATGAATACCGTTACGTACGATTTCAAGGACTTCCCCATTACCGGATTCAAAGCCGACCGCATTGAGAAGATCAAGCTCAACGGGGAGTACAACAATACCCGTTGGTATATCGATAACGCTGATGGCGTTCCGATGGTCGCAGTAAGCTACACCGAAAACCTGAACCACGCGCTCTATCCCGAATACGCGAAGATCTTCTGGGAGTTCTCCAAGCACTATTCGCGCGATCAGAAGAGTGGCCGAATCAAATACGACCCGTACGCAAGGTAGCTCATCTCCCTATCGTGCAGCAGACGTTCCCTGCTCTAAGTTCGTATCCGCGGCAAATGACATCTCTATCTCTCTGATTCTTTTATCGCTGCACCATTTATAGTGCAATCGGCATTTGACATGGCTGCCCTGTGTTGGGCGAATATAAGGCGAACATGCCCAGCGCCGCCACATTGCGAATTGAGATTGAAACAGCGCTCGCTGGGCGCATCCCATCGGCACTGACGCCAGCACCGCGGATGATCCGGAGGGTTGCGGCTACAGGAATTTCAGCCATAGACGAAGTGCTGCGGGGCGGTCTGCCCATAGGCGCGATCGCTGAAGTTGCCGGCCCTGAGTGCTCAGGCCGGACGGCATTTGCCCTTTCATTTGTTGTAAATATCACAAGTGAAGAAAAGGTATGTGCGTGGGTCGATGCATGCGACGCATTCCATCCTGAGTCGGCGGCTGCGGCTGGTGTCAATCTCACGCGTCTCCTGTGGGTGCGTTGCGGAGCTGCCAAATCAGAGCAACAGCCAACCGAAAACATCCGCCTGCCAGACAGATACTTTGCCGCGCCTGCCATCAAGAAGGGTCTGCATGGCGGTGGCTTTGGACCGCACCCACGGACGGAAGTAAAGGGTCTTTCCGCTGCAGTTGGCGATTTTCTGGGACCGATATGTGCCGAACCACAGCATAGAGAGCATAGGCCACAGGAGCAGTTCGAGCCGCTCCAACTCCCTGTAATCGAAAAACCCAAGCAGCAGCGTGTAAAGCCACTTTCACGGATCGATCAGGCTCTTCGCGTAACCGACCTGTTACTGCAGGCCGGTGGCTTCAGTGCCATCGTGCTTGATCTTGGCAGCATCGCACCGGAGCTTGTTCTGCGTGTGCCAGCAGCGACGTGGTTCCGTTACAGGGCGGCTGCTGAGCGCACACAGGCCAGCATTCTACTGCTGACCCAGTACGCCTGCGCGAAGAGCAGTGCCGAGCTTGTGTTGAGGATGCAACAGGGCGAGCCGCGCGAGGAAGAGCGGACTGTTTTTACAGGGATCAATCATCAGGTCGAAATCGTGCGCGAACGATTCATGCCTACTGCCACGAATGTGATTCCGCTGCGCAAGCCACCGCAGGCCGAGCGGCAGGCTCGATGGCAGACCCGAACCTCGTGGGCAGGTGCCCGATGAGCCGGCCCATCGAACAATTTGCGTGTGTCTATGCACAGGAGTTTCCGGTGCAGGCGCTCCTGCGACTACGGCCAGAGCTGCGAGGCGGACCATGTGCTGTTCTTGAGGGGACACCGCCCTCGCAGCAAGTTTGCTCCTGCAACACAAGCGCACTTGACTTAGGCGTCGAGCATGGCATGACACCGGTGGAGTTGGAGACAATCCCTAGTGTCATCGCTCTGGCTCGTTCAGCACTGGAAGAGGTGTCAACCCGAACAGCTTTGCTTGAATGCATCGGTAGCTTTTCGCCATCGCTCGAAGAACTGACCGACGACGGTGCGTTCGTCTGTGTTGCCGACATATCGGGAACAGAAAGACTTCACGGCCAACCGACTTCGCTGGCCCGCGCCCTGATTGATCGGATGCACGTGCTGGGCGTTTACGCAAGTGTTGCGACTACGGGCAACTTTCACGCAGCCGTATGCCTTGCCCGAGGAATGCCTCCATCCGATCGGGTCGGGATCGTTCCGCAGGGGCAGGAGGCCTCTGCCCTGGCACCTCTTCCGCTGCGTGTGCTCGGTCTTGATCCTGAGCGGGCGGAAACCTTCGAGTTGTGGGGCATTAAGACTCTCGGAGCGTTGGCTTCGCTTCCGGAAGAGCCTCTGATCGCGCGGGTCGGACAGGATGGCAAACGACTTCGCCAGCTCGCGCGTGGCACTGCGCCTCATCTCTTCGTTCCAATCGAGCCGCCTTTCGCGCTTGATGAATTCATCGAACTGGATTCACCGGTCGAGCTGTTAGAGTCCCTGCTTTTCGTTCTTGGCGCGCTGCTAGGTCAACTCATCGTCCGCGCAGCAAACCGGGCGCTTGCGCTTGCGGCTGTGACTGCCACGCTCGCCCTCGAAGGTGGGGGCACGCACAGCCGGACTGTTCGACCTGCGCTGCCATCGAATGACAAACGACTCTGGATCAAGCTGCTCCACATGGATCTCGAGATGCATCCGCCGGGTGCAGCTGTCCTTTCGTTGCGGCTAGCAGCAGAACCGGGGCGAACAGCCAAAGTCCAACTGGGTCTATTTTCGCCTCAGCTCCCCGATGCAACACGGCTCGATGTAACACTGGCCCGGATTCGCGCCGTGGTTGGGGAGGAGAATGTCGGCAGCCCGGTTCTCAACGACACTCACCGTCCCGGCGATTTCACGATGCAGCCCTTCAAAGTTGCTGCCCAGCAAGAACGACAATCTTCGGTCGGCTGCGTGGTCACTCCATTGCGCCAGTTGCGTCCACCTGAAGATGTGACGGTCATTGTCCGTGAGCATGACCTCTTGGCATTTTTCTTCCGCCATCGACGTTACGAGGTTGAACGCGCCTTCGGTCCGTGGCTCGGCAGCGGAGACTGGTGGAGCAGCGCCAGATGGGGCACACAAAGCTGGGATGTAGTGGCACGTCATCCAGATGGATCTCTCATCTGCGGCTGTCTCGTTCGTGATGTAGTGCAGAGTCGCTGGCAGATGGCAGGGCTGTATGACTAGCCGTTATGTGGAACTTCATGCGGCCAGCGCATTCAGCTTTCTTGAGGGAGCATCCCAGCCCGAAGACCTGATCGAGCGTGCGGTCGAGCTAGAGATGCCGGCAATGGCTCTGCTCGACCGTAATGGCGTTTACGGTTCGGCGCGGTTCCACACCAGCGCCAAGCGCAACTGTGTTCGAGCGCACGTCGGTGCTGAGGTCGCAGTATCGAGCCTTGGCCCGAGGCTCACTCCTCACGCATGGTTACCCCATCAGCACATTCCTGAGCACGCACGCATTCCCTTGCTCTGTGAGTCGCGCGAGGGCTACCAAAATCTCTGCCAATTGATAACGAGATTCAAGTTGCGTGAGTCGGCCAAGGGGGAAGGCTCAGCTGTGCTCGACGACTTACGCGAGTATGCATCCGGTTTGATTTGCTTGACAGGCGGCGACGAAGGGCCGCTGGCATCCGCGCTCGTCAGCGGTGGAGAAGATGCCGGACGACAAATAGTTGAGCAACTCGTGAACATTTACGGCAGGCAGAGTGTCTACGTTGAATTGCAGCGGCATGGTGAACGTGAGCAAGAATGGCGGAATCAGGCTGCACTTCGTATCGCATGTTCGCTCCACTTGCCTGTGATCGCAACCAACGGTGTGCGCTATGCGCGCGCCCACGAACGCGAGGTCCTCGATGTCTTCACGTCCATCCGCAATCACATTAACCTGGATCGTGCTGGACGGCTTCTCTCGCTCAACAGCCAACGGCATATCCGACCAGCGGCACAGATGACGCAGCTCTTCCGCGATGTGCCGGGCGCCATTGAAACCACAGCTGATCTTTCCGAACGTCTGCAATTTGAGCTGAGCGATCTTGGCTATGCATTTCCCCGCTATCCAGTTCCAGATGGCGAGACAATGGACAGCTTTCTTGGAAAACGCGTCGCCGAGGGTGTAGCGCGGCGTTACGGACAGAAGACAAGTGACCTGCTGGAACGTGCAAAGAAGCAGATGGAGCATGAACTGAAGCTGATTGCAAAGCTTGGCTTCGCGGGATATTTCCTGATCGTCTGGGACATCGTGCAATTCTGCAAACGCAATGACATCCTCATCCAAGGGCGGGGCAGCGCGGCCAACTCTGCGGTCTGCTACGCGCTGGAGATTACTGCGGTCGATCCCGTTGGCATGGATCTACTCTTCGAGCGTTTCCTGAGCGAGTCGCGCGGTGAGTGGCCGGACATTGACCTCGATCTGCCCTCAGAAGAGAAACGCGAACAGGCCATCCAGTATGTTTATCAACGCTACGGAGTGCTGGGCGCGGCGATGACCGCCAATGTCATCTGTTATCGCGGTCGTTCGGCAGCGCGTGAGGTTGGCAAGGCGCTTGGATTCGATCAAGAATCTCTCGGAAGGTTGTCGAGCCTAGTAGGACATTTCGAGTGGAAGGGACCGACCGACACGATGGCCCATTCCTTCCAGCACGCAGGCTTCGACCTCAAGCATCCGCGCATCGCCAAGTATCTCGATCTATGCATGAGGATTCAAGACCTGCCACGCCATCTCGGCCAGCACTCCGGTGGAATGGTCATCTGTCAGGGACAACTGAACTCAGTCGTTCCGCTGGAGCGAGCGTCCATGCCAGGGCGGACGATCGTTCAGTGGGACAAAGAGGATTGCGCCGATCTCGGCATCATCAAGGTAGACCTGCTGGGCCTGGGGATGATGGCGGTGCTGAAAGACTGCCTCGAACTGATCCCGCAACATTATGGCGAGCGCGTGGATCTGGCTCAACTGCCGGAAGACGAAGAGGTCTACCTGACGCTGCAGAAGGCTGACACCGTGGGCATGTTCCAGGTTGAGAGCCGCGCGCAGATGGCCTCGCTGCCGCGCAATAAGCCTGACCGCTTCTATGATCTCGTGGTTCAGGTTGCCATCATCCGCCCTGGCCCCATCGTCGGCAAGATGATGCACCCGTACATGCGTCGACGCCAGAAGAAGGAGCCGGTTAGCTATCCTCATCCTTCTCTGGAGCCGGTGCTGAAACGTACGCTTGGTGTGCCGCTCTTTCAGGAGCAACTCCTCCGCATCGCCATGACGGTTGCGAACTTCTCCGGCGCGGAGGCCGAAGAGTTGCGCCGCGCTGTGGGGATGCGCCGGTCATGGGAGCGGATGAAGAATCTCGAAGGCAAGCTCCGTGCTGGAATGACCGCCAATGGCATCGGCCCGAAGGTTCAGGAGACGATCATCGAGAACATCAGCTCATTCGCCCTCTATGGCTTTCCGGAGTCACACGCAGCCAGCTTTGCTCTCCTCGCTTACGCTTCTGCTTACTTCAAGGTGAAGTACCTCGCCGCGTTCACCTGTGCCATCCTCAACAATCAGCCGATGGGCTTCTATATGCCTGCTGTGCTGGTCAAGGATGCCCAACGCCATGGCCTTCGCGTGAAGCCCATCGACGTACAGATATCGCGATGGGCCTGCACCATCGAACATGAGTCGGACGGGGCGCTCTCGATGCGTCTCGGCCTGGGCTATGCAAAAGGATTGAGGAAGCGGGCCGGCGATGCTTTAGTGGTCGAACGAATATCGCGAGGCGCATTTCATTCAGCCGAAGACCTGACTCTGCGTGTGCCGGGCCTGAGCCGCAAAGAGCTCACGCTGCTGGCACGCGTCGGTGCGATGAACAGCATTGAGGGCGTCTCTCACCGACGCGATGCGCTTTGGCAAGTTGACCGTGCGGGCCGGCTTGAGGGACCGCTGCTCAGGCAACAAAGTGAATGGCTGCGAGAGGATTCAGCAGGACTTCCACTGGAACAAATGACCACAAGCGAGCGTTTGGTCGCGGACTATGCCGGTACTGGCCTGACAGTGGGTAGGCATCCGATGCACTATCGGCGCTCTGAACTGCGGCGCCAGCACGTGCTCTCGGCATCCGAGTTGCGGAGGTGCCGCGATGGGGAGATCGTCCGTGCTGCCGGCTGTGTGATCGCTCGCCAGCGGCCAGGCACGGCCAAAGGGTTCATCTTCATCTCGATGGAGGATGAGACTGGCATCGCGAACGTGATCGTCACACCTGATCTCTACGAACGGCAACGTCTTGTGGTCACACGCAGCAAATTCCTGATCGCAGAGGGGCCGCTCCAGAATCAGGATGGTGTGATCCACGTTAAGGCAATTAATCTGATTGAGCTATCGGACCACGATCTGAGGACAAGCTCTCACGATTTTCATTAAAGGAAGATGCGACGGGCCGGGATGCTCTCGGCCCGCCGCCGCTACTGCGCTTCCGCCTGCTCGAGCTCGCGGATGTATTCAACCACCGCTTCGCTCCAGCCGTCGATGTGCGCCCATGCTCCGTAGCCGACGCCGTTCTTCGCGCTGCCACGTTGATCATGTATCCGCGGCCCTTCGGCGAGGGAACACGATCTCTATGCGGGTGCTACGCGGAATGACTGGCGAATCCTTGAGAAACTGGAGCGCGATTTCGGCCGGGCGGGAAGGATTTTGGTTCCGAGCCTCAATGACTGGAGCCTGGCCGGACGAGTCCTTGCGCGTGTCGCGGAGAGGTACGGGTTCGAGAAGATCGGGCGTACGCGGCTGACCAATGACGCGCTGATCGCGACGAGCGCGGGGCGTGCAGGGATTACGGTGTTGACTTTGAATGAGCGCGACTTCGCACGGCTGGCGGAGTTCTGCCCGGTACAGTGGGAAGCAAGGGTGTTGCCCACGAGTTAACCAAAGCGGATATGTGTTTGCTCCTACAGGCCATACGGGCAGTCGGCCCTTTCAGGTGATGCTTCCGCGATTTGGCGGGTTGTCGGTAGCGCGATTGTGAACTTACCGGTTTCGGCGTGAAGAGCCGATAGATTTTTGATGACCTGTCCATAAGTCATTCGTGGGTCAGCGATAAACCAGACGAGTTTTAAGCTCCGATACTCGAAGATTTTTGTGAGTTCCGGACCAACTGTCGATGAAGTGAAAGGCGTTCCGTTTATCGAGATTGGCTCTGTAGCATTGCTAACGACGATGATCTGACGGTCATCTCCTAACCTGCGAAATGCTTCATCATTGCTGCAGCTATGTACTAGAACAGTTCGTATGCCATATTGCGGCGCCGGGTGCGCATAGTGATCAATTCGCCAGACGCCAAGCGCCGCAGCGATGATCGCTAGCGTAATCGTTCGATACCGGCTGTTCACATTCAGTTTAGACACCGCCACGCCCCATACTGTTCCTCGGCCGCTAGCCGAGCGTTGGCATGGTGGTGTCGACGCCGGCGCG
>Ga0075522_10002397_pt1 | contig 13955 bp, 9 predicted proteins | sample NGEPerA_FD_74796 | JGI IMG/M metagenome (GOLD analysis project Ga0075522, IMG submission 74796) | Arctic peat soil microbial communities from the Barrow Environmental Observatory site, Barrow, Alaska, USA - NGEE PermafrostL2-A | ecosystem: Environmental > Terrestrial > Soil > Wetlands > Peat ... | reverse complement strand
CGGTTCATCGAAACCCACATGGCACCAAGGACTGGAGAAGAGCCGCAGGCCCTGGCTGTGATCGACGACCTGCTCGATCAGACCCTGCGGCTCTTCTCCAGTCCTTGGTGCCATGTGGGTTTCGATGAACCGTGGGCGCTCGGGAAACTTGGGGTCACTCCCGGCAAAGACCCTTACGAGGGCTTCGTCGAGGTTCTTCGGCATGTGGCCGAACACGCGCAACAACGCGGCAAGCGCATCTTGTTCTGGGCCGACATTGAGAACAGCGCCAGCACCCTGGCCGATCATCCCAAGCTGATGGGGCAATTGCCTCACGGGGTTATTGCCGCGCCCTGGGTCTATGAAGCGCAAACCAATTACGACCGTTACGTCAAGCCCTGGGCGGATGCCGGACTGCCCACCATGGTCACGCCAGCGATCTGGAATTGGAATGAAATTTTTCCTGATTACCATCGCTCGTTCATCAACATCAACGGCCTCATTGCCGCCGGCAAACGCTCCAAGACCCTCGGTGTGCTGAACACGGGTTGGACCGATGCCGCGCAATCTTTGTACCGGGAGTCATTGCCGGGGCTGGCTTTTGGGGCGGCGGCTGGCTGGCAAGCCGAACCGCTCGACACGAACCGTTTCTTCGCCGATTACTGCGCGCAGATTTATCCCCCGGCGGTGGCGGCGGAAGTGGCGCCGGCTTTGGAACAATTGTCCACCGTCGAAGAAATGTTCGAAGACATTTTGCACAATACAACCCAGCACGGGTTCTGGGGAGATCCGCTCACGCCCGGCCATTTGGCGCGGCTGGAAACGAATCAGGCCGCCCTGCGCCAAGCGCGGTTGCTGGCCGAGAATGCGCAAGAGCGCCTGAGCCGCGCGATCCAATTAGCGCCGTCCGATCCAACCCTCAACAGCCTGATGATGGCCGCCCGGCTCTTCGATTACTTGGGGATGAAGAGCCTCTATGCCGTGGAATGGGCCGGCTATTTTCGCGATGTGAAACGCGATCCGGAATTGCTCTCGCTTCTCCTGGGGATCGAAATGAACGCGCAAGATCACGGAATGCTGGCCGATCTCCTCGACGCCATCACCGGGTTGCGCGAACCCTATCGCGAGGCATGGCTGGAAGAAAGCACGCCCTACCGACTGGGCACGGCGTTGACCCGATGGGACGCGGAAGCGAGTTTTTGGCTGGCGACCTCGGAACGGCTGCATCAATCGCTCAGCGCGCGCCGAAAAACGGATCCCCTTCCCACCATTGATGCCATGCGGTTGAAACGTTAGTCCCACCCGCCGCCCAGAGCCTTGACCAGTGTCACTGCGGCCACGCGCCGTTCCCCTTCCAGTTGCACGACGACGCGTTGCAGGTCCAGCGCCGCGCTCTGGGAGGTGATCACTTCAAGATAGGTGACCAAGCCTGCTTTGTAACGGTTATTGGCAATCTCCAAAGTAAGTTGCGCCGAAGTCAGCGCGGCGTTTTCCCCCTGCAATTGCGCCGCCAGAAGCTGTTGGGCGGAAAGCTGGTCTTCGACATCCTGAAATGCGCCCAGCGCCGTTTGCCGGTAATTCGCCACAGTTTGATCGTAGGCCGCTCGCGCCGCCGCCAATTGCGCCCGGTTATATCCCCCGGTAAAAAGCGGCAGATTCACCGACGGTCCCACCGCCCAAACCCGGCTCGGCCAACTGAACAAAGTACCCGCGTTGACGGACTGGAGGCCAAGGTCGCCGTTGATGGTCAGGCTCGGATAAAATGCGCTTTGGGCGACGCCGATGTCGGCATTGGCCGCTGCGACCCGGCGTTCGGCTGCGGCGACATCCGGGCGGCGCTCCAGTAATTTGCTCGGCAGCATCCCGGGCACTTGCATGGCTGGCAAGGCCAGGGCCGGTTGCTTGGGCAGTTCGAACCCGGGGGCAGGCTGGCCGCAGAGCGTGGCGATGGCGTGCAGCAATTGGGTGCGTTGCAGTTTCAAGGCGGGAATCTGCGCCTGGGTCGTGCGAAGCTGGGTTTGGGCTTGCGAGACATCCAAGTCGGTCGCGACGCCGCCCTTGCGGCGATTGACTGTCAAGTCCAGAGACCGCCGATACGCATCCGCCGAATCGATCAGCAATTGGATTTCCGTGTCCTGGGAGCGCAGGGTGAAATAGTCCTGAGCCACGTCCGCTTGCAACAGAAGCTTGAGCGACTCCAGATCATCCTCGGCGGCGGACATTCGCGCCTTGGCTCCTTGGGTCAAACGGCGGACCCGGCCCCACAAATCTATTTCCCAGCTTAAATTGAGAGGCGCCGTGAAAAGATTATACGAATATCCATGGCCGGCAGGGAGGCCATCGGACGGCGCGTTGAAGCTCGTCCGTTCACGGAAATAAGAAGGAGCCGCCGCCACTTGGGGAAAGTACTGGGACCGCGCTTCTTGGACCAACTCCCTAGCCTGAGTCAACGCCGCAATGCTGCCGGCCAACGTCTGGTTTTCGCGCGCCGCCAACTCCTCGAGTTGATTCAGCTCCGCATCGCCAAAAGCCGTCCACCATGGGCCGCGCGGCTGGTCGGCCGAAGGTTGAGCGGCATTCCAAGCCACTCCATCGAGGGTGAAAGCTACGGGCATCGGCTGGGACCTCACCGCCGCCGGCCGGTGATAATCCGGGCCCACGGTGCATCCGGCCAATGCCACCGCAGCCAACAATATGATTCGCCAGTTCAAGTTTTGAATTCGATTCCCAGTTTTACACGCTCACTTCGGGTCGCCGCCAAAGTGAGACGATTCGAGCGGCCCATCTCATCAAACGTTTATCCGATAGACCGCCATCCTAAACCAAAAATGCCCGAAAAATTCTAGAGATCAAGGAAACATCCGGTTTGACGGTCATCTGCCAAGCCGCTAACGGACCGGCAAATCGACCGGCTGGTTTATGGCGGCTAAACCGCGCAAAGGACAGCCCCTACAAAATGCACGCGTTTCAACTGTTTGGAGATGGAACAATCAACCACAAAGAGCGCAAAGAGCGCATAGAAAAACAAACGGATATGTATCTCTGCGCTCTTTGTGCTCTCTGTGGTTAAATTCAGGTTTCTTGTCTTGACAAGTCCCGCTCTGAAAACAACGGATATCGTTCCCAGCCCGCCTGCTCGGTGTTTTATTTTCCAGGCATGAGTGCGTCCGAAATTCTTGACGAACTGCCCAATCTGACCAAACGCGATCGGGAAGAAATTCGCCTAAAACTCGCCGAACCGGATGGAGATGGCTGGGACGACGATGCTGACCCGTTGAGCGCCGGCGACAAACTCTCACTACAGCGCGCATCGAAGCGCACCAACGCGATCCCGCAACCTCGATCCCACGGGAGCAATTCGAGGAGCAATTAAAGCGGAGATCCGAAGATTAGGGGGCGATCAACTCGAAGTAACGAGTCCCGTCGGTATTGGGATCGGAGCCGAAAATCTGTTGTAGGGCATCGTCCAGCAAACCGGCGCGAACGGCCAAATCGAGAACCGTAAATCGCCGCCGGATAAAAAAAGCCCGCCAATAACTTTCGCGCAAAACGGCGCGGGAAATTCCAATCTGTTCCGGTTCGGCGGGCGCGCCCACGGATTGCAGGCGTTGTTTTAATTCGCCGAACGGCAGGAGTTGGCCGCGCAAACGATCACGCAAGGACGGCCATGCCACACGCAGGCACTCGAGTTGTCCGCGCAACTCTTCAGGGCTGCATGACTTGGCGCAAGTTTCCTGCCACGCCACTTTCGCTAGTTCGGGGTTGCTGAATAGTTGACTGATGCGCGGTTCCCAACCGGCGTTTTTTGCCCAAAGGGCGCAGCAATGTTCCACGTCGAGTTGGTCAAGCGGCTGTTCGAGAAGCCATTCGTAGAGGGCGGTCACGGCCAGCGCGCCAATGCCCACTTTGAACCCATGTGACGGGGCGCGGCCACGGTGAGTGTGATGTTGCATATCCCACAAATGGCTGAATTGATGCTCGGCGCCCGAGGCCGGACGGCTTGATTTAGCGCATTGCATCGCCAGGCCGCTTAACATCAAGCCCTCGGTTAATTGGCCAATGGCCGTCACCTCGCCGTATCGCACTCCGGCGGGATTGGCCAGGGCGCTGGACAACCCGCCTTGCACTATGTCCCATGCCAGAGGATCAATCGGTTCGAGGCCCAATGCGTCGGCCAGCAGCCAATCCGCGCCGGCGGTTTTTTTGGCAATCAAGTCTGCATACCCGGCCGCGTTCATCGCGGAGGGCGCGACGCAAATTGTATTCAGATCGGCCAACACCGCGGCTGGCGCGGGACAACTGAATGTCTGCTTGGAATTATTGAAAGTGATCGAAGCGCCGAATGCCGTATAGCCATCCATCGAGGCGGCGGTGGCCACGCTCAAGTAGGGGCGATGGAGGCGATGAGCGGCCAACTTCACCAAATCGTTAATTGTGCCCGAACCTACCGCGATGGGAATCGCGTTGTCCTGTCCAAGGGCGGCCTCCAATTCCATCATATAGCTGTATTCAGCATACAAAGCGGGATCGCGAAAAATGAACGAATCGAAACATCTGTGTCCCGCCGAACGAAACGCCTCCCAAACGGTTTGGCCGACGACCGCAAACGTATTCCCATCCGCAACGATGATAGCCGGACGTTCTCCAAATTGTTCGCGAAACAGATCTGGAGCGCGTTCCAGAAGGGCGCAACCGATCTCGACCCGGCGGGTTTCGCGGGCGGATTTCAGGGCCTGAACCAGTGACAGGGCCTTGGGTGTTTCAAACATTATTTATACCTTTGAGCGAATTGATTAATTAGCAAAACTATTTCAAAAGAAAGCCCAATCGGGCAACCCCTGAGTCCCCGCTATTAAGAAATTCAACAAGGGGGGTACACCCCATAGCAAAAGGCTCTGGGCCAATGGTAACATGCCAAGGCAATGCCAGCATGACTACCTTATGAATACAACAAAACTGGAGAAGAAACGCATCCTGGTGGTGGACGATTTGGCCCGCAACACCAGGCTGCTCAAACTTTACCTCGAACAGACTAATGATTACGTGGTGCGAGAGGAAAATGACGCCAATGCCGCCATCTCCACCGCCGAGGAGTTTCAGCCGCACTTAATCTTGCTTGATGTCATGATGCCGGACCTGGATGGCGGGGAACTGGCCATCCGTTTTCAGGCCAGTCCAAAATTGAAAGCGGTGCCAATTATTTTTCTGACCGCGGCGATCACCAAAGCAGAACTCGAGGCCAGCGGCGGGCGGCGCGGCGGATTTACCTTTTTGGCCAAACCGGTCGTTCTGTCGGACGTGGCTGCGTGTGTCAAACACCAACTCGCCGAAAGCGTCTCGTAAAGAGGTAAAACTCACATGAAACCAACAGGTCCTTCCAACGGCGAACCCGCCGGAGTGCAAACCGTCACTGAAGGTCGGCGCGAAGAGGTCTTGATGAAGGCGGGCGCCTTGCAGCACGCGATTTTCAACAGCGCCAACTTCTCCAGCATCGCCACCGACGAAAAGGGCGTCATCCAGATTTTCAATGTCGGCGCCGAGCGCATGTTGGGCTACGCCGCCGCCGATGTGATGAACAAGATTACTCCCGCCGACATTTCCGATCCGCAGGAAGTGATCGCCCGCGCCGAAGCGTTGAGCCAGGAGCTTGGGACTTTGATTAAGCCGGGCTTTGAGGCCTTGGTTTTCAAAGCTTCTCGCGGGATTGAGGACATTTACGAACTGACCTATATCCGAAAGGACGGCAGCCGCTTTCCCGCCGTCGTATCGGTCACCGCCCTGCGCGACGAGCGCGACAGCATCATCGGCTATCTGCTGATCGGGACGGACAACAGCGCGCGCAAACGAGCGGAAGAAGCGCTCCTCAAAGCGGGAGCCTTGCAGAGCGCCATCTTTAACAGCGCGAATTTCTCCAGCATCGCGACCGATGAAAAAGGAGTCATTCAATTGTTCAATGTCGGCGCCGAGCGCATGCTGGGCTATGCCGCCGCCGAAGTGTTGAACACCATCACTCCCGCCGATATTTCCGATTCGCAGGAACTGATCGCCCGGGCCAAGGCGTTGAGCGCCGAACTGGCCACGCCCATCACTCCAGGCTTCGAGGCGCTGGTCTTCAAGGCCTCGCGCGGCATCGAAGATATTTATGAACTGACTTACATTCGCAAGGATGGCAGCCGTTTTCCCGCTGTGGTCTCCGTCACGGCCTTGCGTGATGCCCAGGGAGGCATCATCGGCTACCTTTTGATCGGCACGGACAACACGGCGCGCAAACAGGTCGAAGCAGAACAGCAAAAGCTGGATCAACGCTTGCGCGATCAGCAGTTCTACACGCGGTCTCTCATCGAATCCAACATCGACGCATTGATGACGACCGATCCGCTCGGCATTATCACCGACGTCAACAAACAAATGGAAGCGCTGACCGACTGCACGCGGGATGAATTGATCGGCGCGCCTTTCAAAAGCTACTTCACCGATCCCGAGCGGGCGGAGGCGGCGATCAAGCTGGTGCTCAGCGCGAAAAAGGTGACGGACTATGAGCTGACGGCGCGCGCCCGCGATGGCAAAAAAACAGTCGTCTCCTATAACGCCACCACCTTCTACGACCGGGACCGGAAGCTGCAGGGTGTGTTCGCCGCCGCGCGCGATGTCACGGAGCGCAAGCGTTTCGAGCAGGCCCTCCAGGAAACGAACGTCGAACTGGAGAGCGCCAAGTTCGCCGCCGAGAAAGCCAATCTCGCGAAGTCGGATTTCCTTTCCAGTATGAGCCATGAGCTTCGCAGCCCCTTGAATGCGATCCTCGGTTTCGCGCAATTGCTGGAGGCAACCGCCCCCTTGCCGACGGCGTCTCAAAAGGAAAGCATCACCCAGATTTTGCAGGCCGGCTGGCATCTGCTCAAGTTGATCAACGAAGTCCTGGATTTGGCCGTCGTCGAATCTGGCAAAGTCTCTCTTTCCCCCGAACCTGTGGCCCTGGCGGAAATCATCTCTGAATGCCAGGCCATGATGGAACCGCAGGCGCAGCAACGCGGCATCAGCATGACCTTTCCCCAGTTGGACATTCCCTGCTTTGTCCAAGTCGATCGGACTCGGGCGAAGCAGGTGCTCATCAACTTGATTTCCAATGCGATCAAATACAATCGCAAGGGAGGGACGGTCGAAGTGAAGTGCGCCTCCACTCATCCAGAGCGCATTCGCATCAGTGTCACGGACTCCGGCGCGGGGCTTTCTCCAGACAATCTGGCGCAGCTTTTTCAATCCTTCAATCGCCTCGGGCAGGAGGCCCGTAGCGAGGAGGGCACCGGCATTGGCCTGGTCGTCAGTAAAAGACTGGTTGAACTGATGGGAGGCGTTATCGGCGTGGAAAGTACGGTTGGAGTGGGCAGCGTGTTCTGGATCGAGTTGCTTTTGACCACCGCGCCCACCGTTGCGATTGAAAGCGGCGAATCGGCCGTGGTGGTCCAGGCCCAACTCCCGGGGGCGCGGCGGCGCACCCTGCTCTACGTCGAGGACAACCCGGCGAATATGATGCTGGTGGAAAAATTGATGGCCCAGCGGTCCGACCTTCGCTTGCTGGGCGCGGTCAACGGCACTCTCGGCGTCGAGATGGCCCGCGTCTCGCAGCCGGAGGTGATTCTAATGGACATCAATCTGCCCGGAATCAGCGGCATTGATGCCATGAGAATCTTGCGTGAAGATCCCACCACGGCGCACATCCCCATTGTCGCCCTCAGCGCCAATGCCATGCCCCGTGACATCGAGCGCGGGTTGGAGGCGGGCTTCTTTCGCTATTTGACCAAGCCCATCAGAGTCAAAGAGTTTATGGACACGCTTGACGTCGCGCTGGAATTCGCCGAAAAAGGGACGCCTCATGGCAAATGACGCAAGACGACTAATATGTTTCCTGGGCCAAAACGGCTGCGCTGGGCTTTCGCCACTATCGCGATAGGGTTCGGTTTATTCCTCGGGCGAGGGAAAGCCGCGCCCGTTTCCAATGTCGTTTGGCAGTCCCAAAGCATTTACCAAGTCGTCACCGATCGCTTTTATGACGGCGATCCGTCGAACAACAATGCCGATGGCAATTACGACCCGGCGGGTCACAGGGGCACGTCGGTTCACGGCGGCGATTTCAAGGGCCTCGAACAAAAACTGGATTACATCAAGGCGCTGGGCGCGACGGCCATCTGGATTTCGCCCGTTGTTTTGAATGCGCGGGGCGAATTTCACGGCTATGCCGGGCGCGACTTTTACAAAGTCGATCCGCACTGGGGCAGCCTGGCGGATTTACAACACCTTATCCAATCTGCGCACGCGCGCGGGCTGCTGGTCATTGACGACATCGTAGTGAATCACGGCGGCGATTTAATTGACAGCGGCGAGGCGGGTTATCCTGCCTTCAAGTATCCGCCTGCGGGTTACAAACTGCGCTTTCGTAATGCCGCGCGGCAATATCCCCCGCCCTTCGATCTCAACGCCGCAAATCCAGCGCTGACCAACCTTTTTCACAACCAGGGCGATATCCAGAATTACAAGGACTCCACTCAGGTTGAACTGGGCGAACTGAGCGGCCTGGATGATTTCAGAACCGAGACGGACTATGTCCGAACTCAAATGAGCAAGATATACGAGTATTGGATCGAGCAAGCTGGCTTCGACGGCTACCGCGTCGATACGGTCAAGCATGTGGAGATGGGATTCTGGCAAACCTGGTGCCCGGCCATTCATGCGTTTGCGGCGGCGCAAGGCAAGCCGGATTTTTTCATGTTCGGCGAAGTGCCGCACCAATCCGATGCCAAATGCGGTTCCTACACCGGAGCGATGGGTGGCGGACCCTTCAAGCTCGATTCGGTATTGGATTACACCCTTTATTTCAAAATCAATTCCGTCTTTGGCCGCGCCGATGGCAACACCAAACAACTTGCCGATCATTATGCCGCAGTCTCGGTCAATTACGATCCGTCCGCCCAAATGCGGCTCGTTACCTTTCTGGACAATCACGATCAACCGCGTTTCTTAAGTTCTCGTTGGGCGAATAATAACCTGGACCGCCTTAAAGTGGCGCTGGCCTTTCTCTACACCGCGCGCGGAATTCCCTGCTTATATTACGGCACGGAGCAGGCTTTCAACGGCGGCAAAGACCCCTACGACCGCGAAGACATGTTCCCCGGCCAATTCGAGTGGGGGCCGTCGCTCGGCGATAACTTCAACATGACGCACCCGCTCTTCCAACTCGTCGCCAAGCTGAACAATTTCCGGCGCCTGTCCCCAGCGCTGCAAACCGGCGTCCAATCCATCCTCTACAGCAACGCCAGCGGCCCCGGACTCTTCGCCTATGCGCGGCGTCATGGAGCGCAGGAAGTTTTAGTGGTCTTCAACACCGCCGCCGCCAGCCAAACCCTTCCCGCTTGCCCAACCGTGAACCCGCCCGGGACGAAGTTAGTGAACTTACTCGATCTGCCTGAAACCATCACCGTTTTAGCCAGCTCGCAGACCCCTCCCCTCACCGTGCCAGCGACCTCCGCCAAGATCTTCATCGCCCAATCCCAGATGTTGCCGCTCGACCCGGTTGTAGTAGCTATTTCTCCCCCTCACGACTCACGCAAGATTGCGCGCGCCTCGCCGATTGTGATTCAGTTCAGCCAGCCCATGGACACCGCGAGCGTGGAAGCCGCCTTCTCCACCACGCCACCCGTCCACGGGACCTTTTCCTGGCAGCCAACCCACGATAAGATGACGTTCCTCCCGCAAGAGTCCGGGTTCCCCGCACGCACGATGACTCAAATTCACCTCGCCGACACCGCTCACGCCGCCGCAACAGGAAATCGGGTCTCCGGAGGATTCGAATCACGCTTTGAAACCGGAAACAGATGAGGGTCAGGCTAAGTTCCTCCAGCAAGCCAAGCTCCTAAAAACCCACAAATAATCCTTTCTTGGGCTGGCGGAGCGCGTCCCTGCTTTCTCCCTTGAATGAACTCAACCAATTCCGCATCGTCTCGCGGTGAGCACAGTGGAAGAAATCGAACAAGCTGCCGAGCAACTGGCTCCTTCGGACTTTGACCGGCTGGCGTTGTGGGTCAGCGCCCGCTACCACGATCTTTGGAAACGGCAAATGGAGGGTGACTCGACCGCCGGCAAGCTGGATTTTCTTTTCAACGAAGCCGCCGCCGAACGCCAAGCTGGTTCACTTCGCGACTGGCCTTCCGACAAGGAATGACTTCAAGAGCTACGCGCCGGTTCTGGAAATGCTATGAAGACTTGCCCGGCCACGTTCAGCGCCTCGCGGTCAAGAATTACCATCTTTGGAACGCTAACCCCAGACATAGCGCCCTTCCTGAAACAGCCACTTGACCAACAAACCTCAGCAACGGGATAAGCCGCCTCCCAACGTTATCGCGCTTCGCATTCCAGAGCCGTTACAGAGAGTGCGGGCAAGGTCATTTTGGTTTCGGTCGCGGTCAGAGCGACGGTTCGGACGCGGTCGGGGGCTGCCCAATGGTTCATAATGTCAGATTGGCGGGCGTTTTGGGTGTCGCAGACGGTTTCGGCTTTGATGACGTGGAGGGGAAGGTCGAAGCCTGTGAATTCCCAGGAGAAATCGACGGGCGCCGGGGTTGAGTTGATGGCGAAAATTGTCGCGGATTTTTTGTCTGCGGAGGCGCACGCGAAGAGGTCGGGAGATGCGGCGTCCTGGCTGCCTCGCTCGACTTTGAGCGGGATGGGTTGGACGTGGCGGGCGTAGAGTTGCATGACGTAGTAGCTGGGGCGCTTGAGGAGGCCGCTGGGCGAGGTTTCGATGATGCCGGAGCCGAGGCTGTTGGCCATGTTCGAGCGGCAGGCGATCTCGGCTTTGTCGGAGTGCCGCATCAGGACGTGCAGGTAGCGGGCGTTGAGAAGGGCGGTTTCGAGGGTCAGATATTTGCCGCGCATCAGGCCGAAGTTGCCGCCGGAAATGTTCCATTCGGTCACGGCGATTTTGAGGGCGGCGCAGCCGGGGGTGCTGTCAATCATTTTTGAAAGGCGGGTGAAGTCCTGGTCGCAGGAGGCTAGATCGGGGGTGTAATGGTGGGGGGCGATGAAGGCCAGATCCGCGCCGTCGCAGGCGAGGAGCTTTTGGGTGGGAAAGGAAGAGAGGAGGGAAATGTTGGGATCGGCTTTTTTCATTAGGGAGGCGAAAAGCGGAAGCTTCGCCAGATAGTTTTGGTCGTCGCCGCTGATTTCGTTGCCGATTTGCCAGTATTTCACACGGTAGGCGGCGGGATGGCCGTTGGCGGCGCGCCGGGAACCCCATGGTGTCTGGGCGTCGCCGTTGCAATACTCGATCAGGTCGGCGGCGTTTTGCGGCCCGTCGGAAAAGCTCAGGCAGATCAGCGAGGCCGCGCCGGTCAATTCGCAAAATTGGCAGAATTCGTCGATGCCGGCGTCGTTGGAATCAATTCGGCCCCATACTTTGTTGGGAAAAGGTTCGCGCCTATCACGATCACCGATGCCGTTTTTCCAGCGGTATCCGCCAGGGTCGCAAACCGAACCGCCAAAGCGGATGATGCCGGGATGGACGTCTTTGATCGCGGCAATGGCATCAGGACGCCAGCCTTGGAGATTGTCACTCGGCATAAGGGAAAGCTTGTCGGCCCAAACCTTCCCCTGTCCTTCGGCTTCCACCTCAAAAACGGCGCGGTCGGTTTCGCCGGCGGAACGCAGGGAGACGGAATATTTTCGCCAATCAGCGGAGACTGAGGGAAGTTTGGCCGAGGCCAAGGTCAGCCATGAGCCATCGGGAAGCCGTGTTTTGAGAAGAACTGTAATTGGCAGGCTTTTGTCCGAGCGAAAGTAGCCGGAAAAGTTGCAGGCCATTCCTTTTTTTACGGCCAAGCCCGACTGCGTCAAACTCGCCCGATGGCCGTGCTCCGCGTTGAGCCGGACACAGTATCGCCCGTTGAAGGGATTAGCGTTGTCGTAGCTCCAAGACGGGTTGCGGTCCCATGGGCGATCACAAAAATCGGGCGAGCCGTCGTAATAGCACCAGGAGGACAGCTTGGTAACGCCTTCGAAGGAGCGGTCGTTCAACATCTCGGACCACATCCCCGGCACAAGATCGTCCAGCAGTTCGATGAAATTGCCGAACAGCATGGGGCTGATGCGGCCGGCGTGCAGCGGCTGCGAAAGAATGATGACATCCGCTTGGGGTGCGGCGGCAGGGACGGAAAGGACGGAAAGGACGGAGGCGAGGAATGCGACGGCGATGAGTTTTAGGGAGGTGGGGGACACCGCGCTGCGATGTCCCGGACGGCCCATCGGGCCGTCCCTACCTTGGGAACTGGCGCTCAAGAATTTTGCAGGACGGGGACTTGTTCGGCGGTTGCTTCAGGCTCGACCCATTTGTGGTGCTCGCGAATGAGATCGACGAGGCGATCGACGGCTTCGGCTTCGGGAATGTTGAATTTCACCGGCGTTTTGCCCACGTAAAGATTGATTTTGTTGGGCGCGCCGCCGACGTAGCCGAAATCCGCGTCGGCCATCTCGCCGGGGCCATTGACGATGCAGCCCATGATGGCGATTTTTACGCCCTTCAAATGTTGGGTGCGCTGTTTGATTTGCGCGGTGACGGTTTGCAAGTTGAACAGGGTTCGTCCGCAGGAAGGACAGGCCACGTAATCGGTTTTAAAACTGCGGCAACCGGCGGCTTGCAAGATGTTGTAGGCCAGGCGCAGGCTTTGGCCGCCGCCGGATTCTCCACGGACCAGAATGGCGTCGCCAATGCCGTCCGCCAGAAGCGAGCCGATCACGACCGAGGCGCGCAGCAAGGCGATTCTGGGTTCGAGGGGCACAGGTTCGAAATTGAGGCAGTCCTTGAGGAGTATCGGGTTGTTGCGGCCCAGTCCCTTTAGTTTGGCGCAAAGCAGCCGAAAGGCGGCGATGGCCGGCAAGGTCACCCCGTCTTTGACAGTGACGAGTTGAGTTTCGCAGTTAATGTCGAAATCCTGGGTGGGATCGATCTCCTGAATGTTAAGATCTTCGTAAATGGCTTCGGGCCGGACGTCGTCGCGCGGACGAATCCTAGGCGCGACTTTCTCCCAAGTGGCCCGCGTAACGACAACCCGGACGGTTTGTTCGCCGCCACATTTCGTGTTGTCGTTAAGATTGATTTCGGGTGTGGGACGGCGGTCGAAGGCAAACGGATCAAACGGCCAGTCCTGGCTCAAGCCCGAGCCATTGGCCACATTGGCCGGCACGACGAGAGAAGGAATCTGCGCCAGCAGATCGGTGCAAACGGCGATCTCGTTGGGGGAATCCTCCGTCAACGAAACGCGAATGGTGTCGCCCAGCCCATCGCACAAAAGTGAGCCGATGCCGATGGCGCTCTTGATGCGGCCATCTTCGCCCTCGCCGGCCTCGGTCACGCCGAGGTGAAGAGGATAATTCCAATCCGGCCCCAATTCATCAAGCCGGGCGACCAGCAGGCGATAACACTCGATCATCACCTTGGGGTTGCTCGACTTCATGGAAAATTTGAAGTTATGGAAACTGTTCTTGCGCGCAATGCGGGCAAATTCCAGCGCGCTCTCCACCATGCCGAGAGGCGTGTCGCCGTAACGATTCATGATGCGGTCGCTGAGCGAGCCGTGGTTGGTGCCGATGCGCAAGGCGCGGCCCAGTTCCTGGCATAACTTGACCAAAGGAGTGAACTGTTCTTCGAGGCGGGCCAGTTCGGCGTCGTATTCGTCGTTGCTGTATTCGCGCACGGCAAATTTCTTCTTGTCCGCATAGTTGCCGGGGTTGACCCGCACCATTTCGACCCACTTGGCCGCTTCCATGGCGGCGTCGGGCTTGAAATGAATATCGGCCACAATGGGCGCGCAGCACCCGCGGGCGCGCAAGCCGGCGGCGATATTTTTCAGATTGGCGGCGTCCTTGACGGTGGGCGCGGTGATGCGGACGATCTGGCAGCCGACGGCGACGAGTTCGAGCGATTGCTCGAC
>Ga0075522_10002395_pt1 | contig 13965 bp, 11 predicted proteins | sample NGEPerA_FD_74796 | JGI IMG/M metagenome (GOLD analysis project Ga0075522, IMG submission 74796) | Arctic peat soil microbial communities from the Barrow Environmental Observatory site, Barrow, Alaska, USA - NGEE PermafrostL2-A | ecosystem: Environmental > Terrestrial > Soil > Wetlands > Peat ... | reverse complement strand
GGTGCCCGCAACCTGGTCAAGCGCTTCCTGCAGGGCGCGGTGTTGCCGCGCGACGGTGAACACATCCGCTGGCAGTATTTCCTGGACCCGGCGCAGAGCGCGCAGCTATTCAAGCCTGAATTTTCGCGCGCGGTCGATACCGATCCGTTCTCGCTGGTCAAAAGATGGTCGGCGCTGGCCCCGACCGAACGCGGTGCCCGCGAGCAGTTTGTCGAGTTGCACACCATATTGCCCGATAGCGTGCTCATGAAGGTGGACAAGATGTCGATGGCGCATAGTCTGGAAGTGCGCCCGCCGTTGCTCGACCATCGCGTGGTTGAGTATTGCTATTCACTGCCGACGAATCTTAAATTGCGCGGGTTTACGACCAAGTGGCTGTTGAAAACTGCGATGGAAAAGCGCCTGCCGCCCGGTATTGCCCGCCGCAAAAAGCAGGGCTTCAGTATCCCGATGAAAAACTGGATCCGCGGCGAATTGATGGACTACAGCCGCGACGAGATATTTTCCTCGACCCTGGTCGGCGATTACTTCAATAAGAACTCGCTCGAACGGCTCTGGAAAGAACATCAGCTGCGGCGCCACAATCACGCGCATCTGTTCTGGGCACTGCTCAATCTGAGTCTCTGGGACCGGCTGCTGTTGAGGGGGCCACGACCCGGTGCCGATGAAATGCCGGCGATGAGCGCAGGTGCTGCCGCCATTGCGACCTGAAGCCGGATCTTCCTGATTGCCACCACCGGCTTCCAAACCCTCGAGTTTCGAGGCGATGCGCGTCGCCGCCAGCGGCTTTATACGCTCACCGGCGCTCAGGATATCCGGCGGTTATGCCTCGGCCGGTGTTGCCTGGGTAGGGGCGAATCTGGCCCTGGCCCGACTGCTGCCGCCCCAGGCATTCGGCTACCTGACGCTTGCCATTGCCATTGTGCAGACCGCGGGCCCACTGGGGCCGCTGGGCGCCGACGGGCTTGCTCGCAGGGGCACGCTGGCGTTCGGGCCGGCGCTGTTGTCCAGGACGCTGACCACCTGCCTGTTGGTGGGCGCGGCCGCTGCTGTTGTCGGACGCGGTTTCTACGGCCTGCCGTGGCTGGCCTTGGCCGCGATCTTCGTTGGCACCGCGGCCAGCGGCCTGGCGGGCATGGCCGCCGCGCAGCTGCAGGCCGGTCAGCGTTTCGCCGCCGCGTTGCTCATAAATCAGGGGCATCTGGCGGCACTGACAGCGGCAGTGATATTCGTGCTCTCGGCCCACGAACAGCGCGCCTCGCCACCGCTGCTCGTTTTCGGCGTCGTCTACCTGGTAATTGCCCTTGTGGGCTGGCGTGCGGCCCTCGCGACCAAGGCTCGCGTGTTGTCGGCGGTGAGCCCGTTTCGTTGGCGTGACGCGCGGTCAATGCTCCTGATTCAAGGCGCGGATTCGCTGCTGTATCAGATGGACCGGTTGCTCATCCCACGACTTCTGTCGGTACTCGAACTCGCTGTCTATGGCGTAGTCACTTCGGTCGCGGCATCGCCGTTTCGTACCCTGCAGATGGGTGTGGCATACACGCTGATCCCAAGATTGAGGAACGCTGCGGGTCCCGCTGAGCGCCGTCGGCTGCTGCTTGAGGAGGGGAAGCGGCTCGCGGCCGTGACGCTTGCCGGGGCTGCCGCAATCCTGATTCTGACACGGCCGCTGATACAGCTGGTACTTTCGGGAAAATACCAGGTCGAACAGCATCTGGTAGTTGCGATGGTGGTGGTCGGTGTGGCGCGGGTATGCGACGGATTCGGTACCGCCATCGGAATCGCGGCTGCGGAAAACCACCAGTTACGCATGTTGAGTCTGTGCAGCTGGGTGGCCGTGGCGGTCGCTGGCATCGCCGGCGTTGCCGGCGCACATTGGGGATTGACGGGCCTCGTGTACGGACTCGCGGCCGGCTGGTTGACACGAGCCGCGCTCACCGCCTGGTATGGCGCCCGCGTCTGGCGCGGCAGGCCCCTGTAAGCGCACCGTGCGCTATGGCGGGACGATTGAATCCAGCACCGCAAGGGTCCGCTGTGCGGTCTTCTGCCACGAAAATTCCTGGGCCCGTTCGAGACCCGCCACGCGCATTTGCTGCCGCAGTTCGGCCGAACTCGCCACCGCCAGCATCGCCTCACTGATCGAGTCAGGATTCAGCGGATCGATGTATCTGGCCGCATTCTCGGCCAAGTCCTGGCAGCCACCGGTAATCGGCACAATCGCCGGGCAACCCGTGGAAAGCGCTTCGATCAGTGGCAGCGGAAAGCTTTCGTAGAGCGTCGCAAGAATAAAGAACTCGGCCAAGTTGAACGCGTTGACGATCTCGGTGTTCGGGATGAAGCCGGTGAAGTGCACGCCCTCGAGCGCCTGGTCATCTGAACCGTGAGCCCGCAGATATCGCTCGATCTCCCGGCCGACAACGACCAGAGGCAACGTGCCGCCCTGCGCACGATATTTCCGGTAGCCCTGCAACAACCTCTGGTTATTGCCTCCCGGATACTCAGGCAGTCCGGCGAGTCCTGTGTGATAGGTGCGGGCGACAGTCAGGATGAATTTGGGTGGCAGTTTATAACGCTCGGCAAACGCGCGTAGCGCGTTCTGGTCTGTGATCACCTTGAAATGTGGTCCGGCAGCCGCAAAGCTCAGGGTGACTTTGCTACCGTCTATATGCAGATACTTTACTGAATCGTCGCGCGCTCGCTTGGAGATGGATAATATCTTGCTGGCTCTGGCGCAATAAATAGGAAGCATGGCGCGAATATAAAAATTATCCCAACGCGAATAATTGGCCGGATTCACGAACCAATCCGAGCTGTGCAGCACCATCACCCGCGGTTTTGTACTGAAAATTGGTATGGAGAACTTTGGGTTGAAGATTATATCGGCCTTGACCCGTCGGGCGGCGAGAGGAATCGTGACCTGGTCCCACCAGGCCTTGCTGCGGGACGCAAGCACCTGAATTTCCGCGTTCGGGAACTCGGCGAACATGCGCTCGTGCTTCGCACTTGGCAACACGATGACGTAACGGGACGTCGGATCCATTGCCAGCATGTTGCGTAGCAATTGGGCCGTGTAGACCCCGATGCCATCGCTTTGGTCCAGGGGCCTGCCCATCACACAGATTACCCTCGGTTGCTCTGTCATTGTTCTCACCATGAAAAAAAGGCCAAGCGTCGAGAATCATTCAGTCAACTGGGCCAATCGCGTTCATCCGCGAGCGTCCCGCTTTCGCGATCTGAGAATTCAGCAGTTGCCAAGCACCTGACGCACGCCCTCCAGCAGCTCAGTGTGCGGCTCGAAACGCAAGGCAGTACGCGCCGCGGCGGTGCTGAACGCGTTGTCATTTTCGAAGAATGCCAGCGTGCGTCGCGATATCGGCGGATTGATTTTCAGCGCACCGCCGACGATCTCGGCGGCCCAACCAGCCCAGTAGCCAAACCAGCGCGGAATGCGCAGGGTCGGCGGCTTCACCTGCAGGGCGGCCGCAAACGTCGCCACCATCTCCTGAACCGTCATCCAGCGTGGGCCCGCGATGTTGAACGTCGCACCCGCGACCTCGGGTCCGGCCGCGGCGGCCAGCCACAGGCCGTCGAGAAAATCGTCGATATAGACCGGATGGCGCAGATTCTGCGCCGGCCCTATATAAAAGAAACGGCCCCGGCGCAACGCGCCCAGCAGCTTCTCGGTACGGGGGCAACCCTGTCCGTACACCCACGAGGGACGCACGATGACCAGGTCGACGCCCAGGCGCGATGCCGCCTCGCGCGCTGCGTCCTCGCCGGCGCGTTTGGTCTTTTCATAGTCGTTTTCGGGGTGCAGCGGTGCGGACTCGTCGGCGGGGGGGTGCTCGACATGACCGTAGACGCCGACGCTGCTGACGTGCACCAGCCGCCGCACCTGGGCGGCGGCGCAGGCGGCCACCAATGCCGCGACTGCCTTGACATTCACGGCCTCGAATTCCGCGTACGGCGCACCGACGTCCAGGTGCACACTGGCGAGATGAAATACCACCGTTATGTCGCGCAGCGCTTGGCTCAACGCCGCCGTATCACGCAGATCGGCCTGCAAGCACTCCACGCCCAGCGCGGCGAAATCTGCCGGCGCCGCATGGACATCCAGTGCGCGTACCTGCCAGCCCCGCGAAACCAGAAACCTTACGCAGTGCGCTCCAATGAACCCGGCCGCGCCCGTGACCAGGGCGCGCGCAGCGCTGCTCACACGAGCTTCCTCGCAGACACCGCTACGGCGTAGCCACCTCGACCAGGGATCAGCTTGTCAAGCAACGAAAAAGTGTACATGAAGGGATAAATGAGGGAGTACATCCGCATCTCTTTGCGTACCGCATTGAGCTCCTTCTTGGAGGTCGGAGCGATGGTGCCCTGAACCACGTCCGGATGATCCTTTTTCTTTGAGAACACCTTCACGTACGCCAGATTGATCAAGAGCTCGGCAAACTCGGTGAAGAAACGGGAATAGCCGCCCCAGCCGACCGGTTTGAGGCCGACCGACTGCAGCATCGCCCGCAACTCCGGCGCCCCGTAGCCCTGCACGACGTGCCCGTAAACCTCGGGACTCATCCCGACATGGCGCTTGAGCACGGCCACCGGCAAACGCGTGTTACCGTTGGGTGTGGTAATGATGGCGAGCCCGCCCGGGGCTACTACGCGTGCGATTTCGCGATTCAGTGCCGACAGATCGGCAAAGTGCTCGTGCACGTCAATCATGATCAGTATGTCGAAAGCGGCGTCGGGAAATGGAAAGTGATTGATGTCGACGTGTGCCACAGGCTCACCCAGAAACTCCGACATCTCGGCAATACCGTCCTCGTACACCTGGCCCCAGCTCCAGCTGCCGCCCGCTGCGCGAAAACAGTAGTTCATGGCGCCGTTATTATCGTGCCCGGAGATCAACAGGCATCGCTCTTTGCTGACCGGCCCCATCAGCTGCATCAGCAGCTCGACTTTCTGGCGCTTCTTCAAGGACTTGTTGTACATCTGCAACTGCCACGGCACTTCCGACTCGGCCGGTTGCATTGTCGAGGATGTATTCATAGCAGCATTCTCTTAACTGGTGGCTTTTCGGGATGACTCTGAGCATAGTCGATTTGCTGCACCCGGGTAGGCTCAGCCGTCCACAATTCTGGCCTCGAATCGAGGCACGACAGTGTGATGCCGGTCACACTCGCCCGGGCTGTGAGCGGCAGCGCATTTCCCGGGCTGGACCGTTGCACCGCGCTGGAGGGCACGTCAATAATAGTACGCAAAATGCGGGATTAGCGACGCATTGCTCGAGCGCATGTATTCCGCAAACGCATAGGGTGCACATTGAACTACAAACTGGCGCCGCTGATCGTGTTTGTGATCGTGGCGGTTGCCGCGTTGACGGTCAAAACCGGGCCAACATACAACTGGGACAACCTGTTTTATCTCGGATTCGCCGAGCAGATACGCGGCGATTCCATAGCCCAGGCGCATGAGAGCGCCTACGGTCAGGCCAGAGCCGTGCTGCCGAAAGCGGACTACGACAGGCTGATTTCGGACGGTACGCCAGATGACTTGGTCAGAGGTCCTGCGGCGCAGGACGCCGAAGCGTTTCGTCAGCAGATACCTTTCTATTCCGTAAAACCGGTCTATCCGCTGCTGATTGCGTCATTTCGTTGCTTGGGGGTCAATGGCGTCATCGCCAGCTTCTGGATCTCCGCCGCGGCACTGGGCCTGCTGGCGGCTCTGTGCTGCGGCTGGCTGAGCCGTCACTACGCGGTCGGCATTTCGATGGCGATCACGTTACTCATAGCGTTCTCCAGCGGTGTATTCAATCTGGGAGTAGATCCACGCCCGGACGCGCTGTATTGCGCAGCGGTGATCGGTACCCTGATGCTGTCGGTGCGTTCCGCCCGTTTGACTGGACCGCTGATCGCGCTAATGCTGCTGTGCATGCTGATACGCCCCGATGCCATCATACTGTGTGTGTTCATGTGCCTGGCATGGATGATCATCCGGCCGGGAGAATATCTGCGGCCGCTGATCGCTCTGGCTCTGTGCGTTGCGCTCTATCTGGGGGTAAGCCGAGCAATGGGCGCCTACAGCTGGCCGACATTAATGTATCACGCCTACATCCATTACCTTCCATATCCGCAAACGCATCCCTCAAGGGTTCATGTCGGCGACCTGGTGCATATCTATCTCAAGTTCGGTCAGCCGCTCTACAGCCAGACGTTTCTGACCATGCTGCTGATGGCCGTATTGGCACTGCTCGCGACCGCGCTGACCGGACCGGCTCGCACGCCACTGGTGGTTTTCAGCGCCGTGCTCGTGCTGACGTTGCCGTTGCACTTTTTGGTGCACCCCAGCGACAACCTGCGGGTCCGAAGCGCCTACTACGTCGCGTCCCTGATCTTACTGTTGATCGCCATCAGCAATGCGGCCGCCGCTGCCCCGGCTTCGGTCCAACGATGGCTTTTGCGCGACCAAACCCGTACCGAGACAGCCTGAGTGTTTTCTGAAGTGACGACCTTACATGCCGCCCATTCATCTTCACTGTCCATGAGGCAACCGAGCCCGCTCCGGAGCCGTCGGCGATGGCGGCAGGTCGTGGCATTCGCAGCCGTCGGTCTGCTGGCGACCGCGATCCAATACGCGGTGCTGTTTGCCGCGGTTCGCATCTGGCACGTCGATCCGGTGCTTGGGTCCAGCGCTGGATTCCTGATTAGTGCCGTGGTCAATTATCTGTTGAACTACCATGTCACGTTTAAGAGCGCCAGCCCGCATCTCAGTGCCGTCACCCGCTTTGCGATCATCACCAGTGCGGGGTTCGTACTCAATGGAGCCATCATGTTTGCGCTAATCCAGTGGCTTCACATTCTCTATGTCGTCGCTCAGCTAATCGCGACCGGCGTTGTAACGGCCTGGAACTTTCTGGGTAGCGCGCTCTGGACTTTCAACAAAGCGGGCGGAGAGCGGCAATGAGATTGAGCCTCGTCATACCTTGCTACAACGAAGAAGACGCGCTTCCAAAGGTGGTGCCTCAAATCGAGGCACTCATGCGCGATCTGATTTCCAAGGGAAAGATTGCTGCGAACAGCAACGTGTGGCTGGTGGATGACGGCAGCAAGGATTCGACCTGGTCGCTTCTCGAATCTCTGGCCGCCCGCTCGGATCTGTTTGTAGGGGTAAAGCTATCGCGTAATCGCGGTCATCAGAACGCTTTGCTGGCGGGGCTGTTAAGTGCCGATGGCGATGCCGTGGTGTCCATCGATGCGGACCTTCAGGATGATCTCGGCGCCATTGAAAAAATGGTCGATGCCTACTCCGCTGGCTATGAAATTGTGTACGGCGTGCGCGCGGCGCGCGACACGGACACCTGGTTCAAACGCTGGAGCGCGCTGCGGTACTACGCGCTGCTGAAATCCCTCGGCGTTGAAGTCATTCCCAATCACGCGGACTTTCGCCTGCTCGGTCGTGCCTCCATCAACGCCTTGTCCGAGCACGGAGAAGTAAATCTGTTTCTGCGCGGCATCATTCCACAGCTCGGCTTTCGCTCCACCAGCGTCTATTACGATCGCCGGGATCGGATCGCCGGAGAATCAAAATATCCGCTACGCAAGATGCTCAAACTTGCGCTGGATGGCATTACCTCGTTCAGTCCCGCGCCGCTGCGACTGATTGCTGGACTCGGAGGCATCGTCTGCCTGTTCAGTCTGACGATGGTGCTCTGGGTGCTTTGCGTGCGGCTATTTACCGAGCGTGCGCTACCCGGTTGGGCTTCCACCACTTTGCCGATCTACGCCCTTGGTGGCGTGCAGTTACTGTGCATCGGCATACTCGGTGAGTATGTCGCCAAGATCTATTCCGAAACGAAAGCGCGTCCTCGTTTTCTGATCGAAAGGGTAGAACGGCGCAATGCGGCGGTTGAATCGGGGGCTAACGCCACCGCTGCCGCCAGCCGGGTGGTCGGAATTCCGCGCCATTAGCCGCTCAGGAGACGTTTCTGCGAGTCTGGAGTGTTCTGGCGTCGATTTCGCACCATCTGACGCGATCCAATTCATTGCGTGCGGTAGTCATTTTCGCCGCCGGCGGCTTCGGATTTGCCGCCGGCAACATCGTGCTGGCGATGGTCATGCCGCCAGCGGACTTCGGCCTAGTGGCCCTGGCATTGGCGTTGAATCAGTTTAGCCTCACGATCGGCACCTTGGGCATGGAAGTGATCGTCAACCGTCACCGCCCAAGGATCGACGGAACATTCACCGCCTACCTGCTGGTGGCTGCAACCACGACTTCGGCAATCGTTGCGGGGCTGGCCGGTTACTACTACCAACTCTCCATGCCGCTGATGTTGTTTCTGTTTGTCATGGTTGTGGCCAGCACCACCAATCGGGTCATGGCCGCGGTGTTTCAGGAGGACCGCAGGATTGGCGGTTCCCTGTTCCTGCTGCAGATTCACAACTACACCCTGCTGATCGCGGCCGGGGGGGTCGTGTTGCTGCCGCGCGCGGGCGCGGCGCTGATCGTAGGCGTGGTTGCGTTGGGATATGTGTGCACGGCTTCATGGGGTTGGTGGCATGTGCGCCAAAACATGAGCGCCGAGCGACAGCCTGTCAGTGTGCGGCTGCTACTCAGTGAGGGCGCTGCGATCGTGGGTCTGGGCGCGGCGGTGCAAGCCCTGTTTCAGTTTGAACGTCTCGCCATCCCGAAGATTGGTTCGATGGAAATGCTCGCGACCTATGCGGTGCTCGCGGCAATTGCCGGCTCGCCCTATCGCATGATCCAGCTGGGCAATTCCTACACCCTGTTGCCAACCCTGCGGGCGGCGACCGACCGCAATGGCGCGCGTGCGGTGCTCCGCAATGAATCCATCACCGCCGCCGTGGCGGCGGCGGCTTCCAGTGTGCTGGTCATTGTCGGCGCGCCCCTGGTGTTTCACTTCCTGCTACACGATAAGTACGTCATCGGCTGGCAACTGCTGGCGGTGATGATTGCCATAGGGCTGGCCAGAGTCTGGGAGGGCTTCTCCTCGACCGTCGTCGCGGCACTCGGCACCGCAACGCGCATGGCTCAGCTGAGCCTGGTCAGCTGGATCAGTCTTGCGATCGCACTCGCCGGGGCAATCGGTGGCCGAACCTACGGACTGCTCGGCATTCTGTGCGGCATGCAATTGGCGTGGCTGACGTTAGCCGGCGCCGGTACCTGGCTGGCACTGCACAGTTTCAAGGAGCACTTCGGACTAGATGGAATCCTCGAGGCCTGAGTTTCCAGGGATGACTATGTACGACCAACAGTCCAGACGCGTTGCGGATGCCTGCATATTCGCGCTAGGTGTCGCCTTTGCGCTGTTTGTACGCTACTGCTATCGGGACGTCTCCAACAGCGATTTTTCCTACTACACCAGCCACTGGTACGCGGCAGTGCAGCAGCTCGGCCTGAAGGCCACCGGCACTGATGTCTCCAACTATACGCCGCCGTACCTCTATCTGCTGTACCTGGTATCCAGTGCCTTGCCGTCGCTGCCTGCGCTGGTGGCGATCAAGGTTCCATCGGTTGTCTTTGATTTCGTCTGCGCTGGACTCGTGTATCGCATCGTCAGGTTGAAATACCGCGATCGGCGTATCGCGATGCTGGCATTTCTGGCAGTGCTGATGGCTCCCACAGTAGTGGCCAATGGCGCCGTCTGGGGACAGTCCGACAGTATCTATACGGCGATGCTGGTGGCCTGTGTTTACCTGTTGATGACCGGGCGCTCGGCAGCCGCGATGCTCGCCTTCGGGATTGCCGTGGCGTTCAAATTTCAGGCTATGTTTCTTGCACCGTGCATCTGTGCATTGTGGGTGCGAGGGCGCGTGCCGTTTTGGACTCTGTTGATGGTGCTCGTGGTTTATGCCGTGGCCATGTTTCCGGCCTGGCTGGAAGGGCGTACGGCCCTTGAACTGGCGACAATTTACGCCTCGCAGGCCGACACGTTCCATAGCCTCACGCGCAACGCGCCAAACCTCTATGCCTGGTTGCCAGAACGCTTTTATAGCGTGCTGGTGGTGGCTGGGCTATTGCTCATGACCGGCATCGGCTGCTTATACGTCTGGCTGGTGTGGAAGAGCCGGGCGAAACTGGTGCCGGCACTGATACTCAAATTGAGCCTGTTGTCCCTGCTGCTGGCGCCGTTCTTCCTGCCCAAGATGCACGACCGGTATTTCTTTCCAGCAGATGTGCTCTCGATCGCCTATGGCTTTTATTTTCCCGGTCAGTTTTATGTGCCCGTGGCGATCAGTTTTGCCTCATTCTTCGCCTATATGCCTTTTCTGATGGGCCATCCCATGGTGTCGCTGCGCCTGCTGGCATTGATCATGGCCGCGGCATGCATCCCGGTGGCCCTGAGTACCTATCGTGACCTGCAGCGGAATGAGATATAGGGCTCAGCGCGAAATAACCTTGTCCGCGTGCTTGATGTAGTCAATGATTTTTGCGCGCGTCTCGGCATCGGCGACCCCATCGAACTCCATCGCGGTGCCCGGAGCAACCGCGCGCGGATTCTTGATGAACGCATCCAGCCGCTGTTCATTCCATTTCCCGCCGAGACCGCGCAGTGCGGCTGAGTAGTCGTCGTAACCGCTCGCTGTCGCAATCTTACGGCCGATGACTCCCCACAGATCAGGACCGATGCGGTGCGAAGTCCCGTCACCGATCTTGTGACACCCGCTGCAGTTGGTCGAAAACAGGATTTCGCCGCTGCTGCCGAAGGCCGGCTGCAGCGAGACAATGGCGTTATCATCATCCGCCCACAGCACGATTCGGCCATCTTCGGCCTCCACGACGTCGCGAATGCGCATATCAATGGCGACGGATTCGACGTAGGCGACGCGTTGATTACGGATGCGAACGCGTAATAGATGCTGGGCGGCCAGTGAGCCAATCAGCAGATCGCCGTTCCACACCGGAAAGAGATTCTTCTGGACCCCGGTGAGGTCGGAAATGCCTATGTCCGGCAGCCACGCAAACAGCGGCGGCTCGAAGCCATTGTGCTCACCCGGCTGGGGATCCAGCGGCCATTTGAACGCACCGTAATCCGTGCCGTAGGTGACGATCGGCCAGCCATAATTGCTGCCTTGCTTGAGCAAATTGAGCTCATCGCCGCCCTGCGGTCCCTGTTCTGTTTCAAAGATCGCACCGTGCGGGTCGACGTACAGGCCCTCCGGATTTCGCAGACCCGAGCTGTAGATCTCCGAGTGTCCGTCATTGACGTGAATAAGAACCGCTTTGCCATAGGCCGCGGACGGATCCTGCGACAGCATCCTGCTGGAGGCCACGCCGTTGAACCCGAAATCCCCCACCGAGAGCATGATGGTCTGGGAATCGATCAATGCCATGCGGCCGCCGCCAAAGTGGCCGGCAAAAGGAGTACCGCGCCTGCTGCCTTCACCTTTTATCGGCAGGCAAGGCTGGGTGTCATAGAGCGTGCGCCAGCTCAGATGGCTGTCGCCGCTGAGGAACGCCGCGCGCGCGCCCTCCATCATCGACACGCGCTCCACCCAGCAGCTCTGATCGTGCTTCCAGAAGTAGTGCGAAGCGTACACTCGCACGTTGTCCCCGAGGTTCTGCACCAGGATACCGGCAACGCGGAACCACCAGGTGATGACCTCGTCGCCGGCATCCTCGCCAATGTAGCTCTTCTGATCCGAGGCCAATGGCTTGTGCCACGGCTTGCCGGTGGTGTCGGCGGCGAACTCATCTCCGTTGAGAGGAACCCGGTAAGGCAATTTCTGCACCTTCAGTGCGTCCTGGCCGCCGCTCCAGTCGAGTAGATACAGGTAACCGTCGCCGGTGCCGAGAAGAATACGATTGCCGACTTTGGCCATCCCGCCGCCCCTGACGGCAGGTTCGGGAATGTAGTTTTTGTAGGTCACATCGTGCAGATTGTAGAATGCGGTTTTGATCACCGACGTCTCGCGGGTCGGTTTCAATTGCCTGGCGTTTTCGCGCGAGGGCGGTCGGACCACGGAAAATATCACTGCACCCAGCGCCACGAGCGCGAGCAGACCGATGCTCGCGGAGCGCAACCGCCGCCAGTGTAGTGAGGCTGGTATCAGTACTAGCGATCCGAGGAAGACCCCCAACAGTACCGCCCGCGAGGACTGCGTTCTTTTCAGCAAAAAGAACAGACATATCAGCCCGAACACGCCCACGATCGATAGCAGCAGTGGACCCAGCCTGACCTGCCTGCCGCGCGCTGCAGCGACCATGCTGCCTGCGGCGCAGAGCGCGTAGCCTGCCAGCAGGATGATAAATGGGTTCAGCTCGCCGCCGGCCAGCGACCAGAAGGGCACCTGCATCAAATATCGGGGCAACGTCGCCAGTAACACCAATGCCAGCAGGTGCCAGGCAATCAAGTACCAGACGTTGGGGCGGTCAGTGCTGGACATCAGGGTCTTCGGCTTCTGGAGCGGAGCTGGCATGCTACTGTACGTTCGGATCCCGGCTCTGTGCGCAAATGCCGGTTTCCGCCAGGGATGAGGCGATCGCGCGCGCTCAATTCGCTATTTTTTCCCAGCCCGCAATACCTGTGTGCGCCGCACAATTGCACCGACGTCTTCAAACGATTCGACGTCGGCAATGCCATACCGCACACCTAGCTCCTGCTCGATGGCGGCGATGAAATTTATATAGGCCAGGGAATCCCAATCCGGTATTTCCGGCCGCCGGGTAGCCATGGTCAGAACGATCGAGTCATCGTCCAGCAGATCGCCGAGCACGCGCGAACAAATATCCAAAATTTCCTGGTCGGTCATGTTATTGGGGTCTCCGCTCAATGTGGGTCCGGCGAGTCTGATATTGATTCAAAGACAGTTGCCACCTGGTGGTTCCGGCATCCGAACCCGGTTCGGTTAGCACTGTGTATCCGAGACTTGAATATAAATCCTTGATCACTGCGTTTTTGGCGGTCGGAATGTACTCGCCGCGCAGGATGCGTGCACCGGCGCTGCGCACCGCTTCCACGGCGATGTTCATCGCCTCAAATTCGAGCTCACGACCGAAAACGCGACAGCTCATGATCCATGTGTCGATGTCGAACACGTCCGCCTCTTTGCTGTCCCGGCGAAGAATCATAGCGCTTACCAGGCCGTTGTCTCCGAGCCGGTCGATGAGCCGGAACTGAAGCACAAGGCAGGCGGGATCGGTGCAGAATCGGGTCACCTCGTCAAGCGAATAGCGGCGGGTCGTGGTGTTGAACTGATTGGTCTTGTTGATCAATTGCGCGACCCGCGAAATATCCACGTCTCTGACCGGACCGAAGGTCGTGGCCATTGCGAGGCCCGCCAGGAACTCCTCCATGCTGTTGGCGGATTGCAGCTCGGCGGCACGCGAGGCATTGGCGGCATATTGCTCGGCCCTTTTCTGATCCTCGATGGTGAAGGCGACGGCCTCGAAGTAGCCGGCAGCGGCAAGACAGCTGACGTATCCCGCCACATCCTCGGGTAGTTCCGGCACCGACACCATGGGCAATGCCTGGCGAATGGCTGCCCGTTCCGCCGGGTTGTCGTCCACAAAAACCAGGCTGTCGAGGCCCAGATTCAAGTCGGCCGCTATCTGCCGCAGATTGTCGACCTTGGGCTGCCAATTGGCGATGAAGCTGGCGATATCGCTGGGCTGCAGAACCATTTCCGGATGATTGGCGAACGCCTCTGCGGCAATGTTTGCGTCGTTCTTCGAGCAGACGGCCAAGACGATACCGCGCTCCTTGAGTTGCTTCGCGTAGCGCTGCAGCGCCGCGTGCGCTTCGCCCGTAGGGCTGCCTTCGCCGAGCACAATCCCCTCGACACCATCGTCGCCTACCACACCGCCCCAAAGGGTATTGTCCAGGTCGAGAACCAGGCATTTCTTCGACAGACCGCGTTGCGCGCCGATGACGCGCGCCACCAATTCGCCATACATCGGCGCCGCCTGTGGCGAGATTTCCATTTTCCCCTGAAGCCATCTGCCGGC
>Ga0075522_10002391_pt1 | contig 13979 bp, 14 predicted proteins | sample NGEPerA_FD_74796 | JGI IMG/M metagenome (GOLD analysis project Ga0075522, IMG submission 74796) | Arctic peat soil microbial communities from the Barrow Environmental Observatory site, Barrow, Alaska, USA - NGEE PermafrostL2-A | ecosystem: Environmental > Terrestrial > Soil > Wetlands > Peat ... | reverse complement strand
GTGCAATGGCTCGTCGGCAGCGTGCGGATTCTGGAGAGCGAACTGCCGCCGACGCTTGTAAGCTGGGGCATGTTGCGGCAACTGGGCCAGGATTTGTTCGCACCGCCGAATGTCAAGGGCTGGGACGGCGGCATCACGTGGATCACGACCAGCACGCTGCTCACGCGCTATAACGACGCGCAGTCGCTCGTCGAAGGCACAGTGCCGCCGTTGAGCGCCGCCGACCTGGCAAAAAAACCCGGCGGCCAGGGCGGCATGAAGTTGGAGCGGGCCTTGCAGCGCGTCCGCATGGGCGGCGTGAACGTGGAAAAAATTTTGACGCCGGCAGAACTCGCGGACAAGGACGCCCTGGTGGCTTCGCTGCAAAACCGGCTGTTTCAGACCACGCTGCATCCCGAACAGGCGGCGGCGTTGCAGGAATTTCTCGATTCAAAAACCAAAATGTCCGACGCGGACATCGCCGCCACCATCCGGCTGATGATGTCCACGCCGGAATACCAAGTCACATGAAGAAGTGACGAGTGGCAAGTTATGAGTGATGAGATTTCAGGACGATTTGATGCCAGCCGAAAGAACGGCGCGCAAAGTTATCACGATTTGCTCGTCTGGCAAAAAAGCATGGCCTTGGCGCGGGAAATTTACAAGATCACGGCTGATTTTCCGTCTGAAGAAAAATTTGGTTTGATTTCGCAGATGCGGCGCGCGGCGGTTTCTGTTCCATCGAACATTGCTGAAGGCCAGGCTCGCAACACCACCGGCGAATTTGTGCAGTTTATTTCTCATGCCGAAGGCTCGATGGCCGAACTGGACACCCAACTAATGCTTGCGGTTGACTTGGATTTTTTGTCGTCAGAAAAGGCCAAATCCTGCCTGGACTCAATCGCGGAACTGCGCCGCATGTTAAACGGCCTTCGCCGCGCCATAACCAGTCAAAGGCTTCCGACTCGTCACTCATCACTCATCACTCATCACTATGAAAAATGAAATCATCCTCCACACGCGGCGCGAATTTCTGCGCCGCACCGTCCTCGGCAGCGCGCTGTCGTGGACCGTGCCGGCGTTTCTCGCCGACACTTTTTCCGCGTTGCAGGCGCAGGCCGCCGATTCCGCCACGCAGATTGTCACCGGCAAGGACGCGACCATTCTCGTCGTCCTGCAAATGGCCGGCGGCAACGACGGCATCAACACGGTCGTGCCTTATTCCAATGATTTTTATCACCAGGCGCGTCCGAAAATTGGTTTGAAGCCGGAGGAGATTTTGAAATTGGACGGCGAGATCGGCCTGCACGGCGCGATGAAAGGCTTCAAGGAACTTTACGACGCCGGCGAACTTTCCGTGGTCCAGGGCGCTGGTTATCCCAACCCAAACCGCTCGCATTTCCGTTCGACGGAAATCTGGCAGACCGCGAGCGATTCCGACCGCGTGGAAAAATACGGCTGGCTCGGACGCTATTTCGACAACGCCTGCGCCGGCGCCGATCCCGCCGTCGGCGTGACGATTGGCAATCAGCAGCCGGAAGCGTTTTTTGCGAAGCGGCCCAAAGGCATCTGTTTCAGCAACCCGCAGAACTACCGTTTCTTGACCAACAATCGCGAGGCGGAAGCGTCGTATCAAAAGTTAAACGAACTGGAGATGTCCAGCCCGTTGCCCGACGGCGGCCCCAGCATGACGACGCCCGATGACAATTCCGGCGGCAGCATCGGCGCGCTGCCGGCGGGCATGCCCATGACCGGCGGACGCGCGGTGGATTTCATCACCCGCACCGCGCTCGACGCGCAGCACAGTTCCGACGAGATCCGGGGCATCGCCGCGCGCGTGCAGAACCAGGCGACCTATCCCAATTCGCCGCTGGCCAACTCGCTCAAGCTGGTGGCCAAGCTCATTGGCGGCGGACTGCCCACGCGGGTTTATTATGTTTCGCAAGGCGGCTACGACACGCACACCAACCAAGTTGCCACGCAGCAGCGATTGCTCGGCGATCTCGGCGATTCCATGAAAGCCTTTGTCGAGGACATGAAGGCGCAGGGCAACATGCAGCGCGTGCTCGTGATGACCTTCAGCGAATTTGGCCGGCGCGTTGCGGAAAACGCCAACGGCGGCACCGACCACGGCGCGGCGGCGCCAATGTTCATTGTCGGCGACAAGGTGAAAGCCGGGCTGCTCGGAAAATATCCCAGCCTCGCGCCGCAGGATTTGTATCAAGGCGACGTGAAATACAACGTGGACTTCCGCAGCGTTTATGCCGGCGTGCTGGAAAGCTGGCTGAAAACCAAGAGCGCGCCGATTCTTGGAAAGCAATTCCCGCTGTTGCCAGTGGTTTGACGGCCGGTTTTCGCTCGTTGCAAATGATGGGTGCGCCGTTGCTGGCAAATGGCGGAGCGGACGCACCGGCACCAATCAGGACTCGGCCCCAAAATTTCAGCCGGGACTTTTTTATGGTGCCGTGAAGGTCTGGAAAATTTTGGTGAAGGCCCAGGGTTCCTGCGGAATGCCGCTGCTCCAATCTTCTTTTCTCATGCCCGGTTTGCCAGTGTCCCGGTTGCTGCACCAGAACGAAACGCTGCACACCCACGGCCGGGATCTGGCCCAGCTTACCAGTGCCTTTGCGTCGTCGAGCGAAAAAACTTCCGACTTCACATCGTTCTGGCCGAGGTCGGGCGTGAGGCCGATTTGAATTGAAGGATCAATTTTTTCGCATTGTTCGCGCGCCGCGAGCGCGCTGGCGATGGCCACGTCGCTCATCTTTTTGCCGGTGGAAAATCGCGGGCCGAAATCCATCGTCATCACGTTGGCGGAATGCACTTTCAATCCTTTCGCCTTGGCGTCGGCCAGCAGTTTTTGCGCGTCGTCGGAAATGCCGTCCGGGTCAACCGGCAGCGTGTAGGAAATGATCAGGCCGGGATTTTGTGCCTGAAGCCCGGCGAGCGCGGTGTTGCGCCGTTCGTTGGCGGCGGTATTTTCCAAAGCCTTGCCTTCAATGTCAAAATCGAGCCAGGTGAAATGGTAGCGGTCAACGACGGATTGATATTTTTTCTGCAGCGCCGCCGCGTTCGTTTCGACGAGGGCGATTTCCTGGCCGCCCTCGCCGCCGAAAGAAATAATGACGTCGCCGCCGCGTTGGCGGATGGCCGCAATCTGGTTTGTGTAAAAATTTTCCGCCATCGCGGTGCGCCCGTCCCACGCGGGATTGTTCGACGGGTCCGAGATGATGAAGGCGAGCGTGTAAAATTTCTGGCCGCACGCGTCGGCGCAATCCGTGAGCTTGAAATGATCGCCCGTGCCGACATACATATACGGCGCAAAAACTTTTTCCGGCCAGCCGGCAAAAGCGGCATTCGTCAGCAGTGACAGGACAAGAACGACGAGCCAAACGGGTTTATTTTCATGGACGCCGGGATGCATGCGCACAGATTGGCCGCCGTTTGGCAGCGAAGTCAAGCGGCGGCCGGTCGAATTTTCATTCGACCCGGGGCGGAACCGCGGTTATGATTCAAGCACTATGACACTCGACGACATCTTGCTGGAAGCGGAAGAGAAAATGATCAAGACCGAACAGGTGGTCGTGAATGAGTTCACCGGCGTGCGCACCGGCAAGGCGTCCGCCGGGCTGGTCGAGAACATCGTCGCGGAAGTCTACGGCTCGCAGATGCGCATCCGCGAACTCGCCAACATCAACACGCCGGAGCCGCGCATGTTGACCATCCAGCCGTGGGACGTGGCCGCGCTCCAGCCGATTGAGAAGGCGATTCAGAAGGCGAACATCGGCCTCTCGCCGGTGGTGCAGGGCAAGCTGATCCGCCTGTCGTTCCCGGAATTGAGCACGGAACGCCGCCAGGAATTCGTCAAGCTCATCAAAAAAATGGCCGAGGACGGGCGCGTGGCCGTGCGCCATGTCCGCCGCGATGCGATGGACCTGTTCAAGAAACACGGCCACGACAGCGGCATCACCGAGGACGAAAAAAAGCAGGCCGAAAAAGATTTGCAAAAGCTCACCGACGATTACACCGCCAAGATTGACGGCCACGTCGTCGCCAAGGAAAAAGAAATCATGACAGTGTGAGCGGCTGCGGCGCCCTTTCCTAAAAGTCAGCGGCCCGGTGGATTGTTTGTGGCCGGTTCAAAGTGGATCACCGTTTCATCGGTCCGGGCATAGCCGAGTTTTTCACGCGCGAGGCGCTCGATGGTTTTGGGATCGTTGCGGAGCGCGTCAAAATCCGTCTGGAGCTGTTTGGCTTGTTGCTGCTGGGTTTCCAGTTCCGCGTCCAGCCGGTCAATGTCGCGGCGCATCCGTTCGTTTTGGTGGATGAGCGGCAGGTAGGTCATCCCGATGAGCAGCAAGACGGCGACGGCCACGAGGGCGACGACCGCCTGCGTGAGCCGGCTCCAGATGCCGAGGTCCACTTTCACGCGGCGAGTTTAACGCCGCCGGGCGCGGGAGCGAAAGCGGATTTTGTTGTCATGCGGCGGGAAATACGTTACTTCTTGCGCCGTAATGATCAAGGTGTTCTTCCTGATTTTTGAGCCGAACGTGTCCTGGGAAAAAATCGCCCAGGCGCGGCGCGGATTTGTTTTCATCACCATAACCCATCTGCTGCCGTTCCTGTTGCTGGGCGCGGCGCTGGAAGCATGGGGGCTGCAGCGGCACGGCAAATGGCAGCCGAGGTTTCAAATGTTCAAGGCCTTTTCGCGGCCGGAAATCATCACTTACGAGGCCGTCCAGTTTGTGCTGCTGCTGGCGGTCGTCTTCGTCAGCGCGCTGCTTGTTTTCCGGATCAGCCAGACCTTTCAAGACCGGCTGAAATTTTTGCAGGCCTTCACCACGGTCGCCTACGGCTTCAGCCCGATGTTCCTGCTCCACTTTCTGGACGCCAGCGCGATGATGCATCCGGCGACGACCTGGGTCATCGGCATGGCGCTGACGATGTGGATTCTGTATCAAGGCATCCCGCGCGTCATGCAGCCGGACCCGACGCATGCGTTTGGCGTTTATCTCTCGGCGTCAATTGTGGTGGTGCTGACTTCCGGCCTGGCGCGGTTGATCACCGCCATGTATTTGCTCGGTTACATGGATTTTCAGCATTCATGGTTGACGCGCACCGTCGCCCACTTGATCGGCAATTAATTTTTTCAACCCCATGAATTCCTCCGTCGAAAAGGAACTGCTGACGGCGCTGACGCAACTGGCTGAAACTGTCAAGGCCATGCCGGCGGCGAATCCCAAACCCAGCCTGCTGCCGGTTTTCGCGCGTCTCGACGAACTCACCAAACAGCTTCCGGGCACCGCCGACCCGACGCTGCTGCATTATTTGCACAAGAAAAGCTACGAGAAGGCGCGGTTTTATTTGCAAGGCCGTGACGCGGAAAATCAGGCTGGCAACTGCCGGCACGTTTGAGTTGAAGGTTGCAGGTTAAAAGTTGAAAGTTAGATCTGACGCGGGCCGGCTTGCAACTTTCAACCTTCAACTTGTAACCTGCAACCATGTTCGACGACACCATTGCTGCCATCGCCACGCCGCTCGGCGAAGGCGGGCTGGCCGTCATCCGCCTTTCGGGCGCACAGGCATTCGCCATTGCCGATAAGAGTTTTCTGCCCGTTGGAAAAAGTTCGCTGAAGCCTTCCGCCGCGCCGACGCACACGATCCAGTTCGGCAAAATTGTCCGTGATGGTAAAATCGTGGATGAAGTCCTGCTCGCAGTCCTGCGCGCGCCGCGCACGTTCACGCTCGAAGACACCGTCGAAATTTCCTGTCACGGCGGACTGCTGCCCGCCAAGCTTGTGCTCGACACGTTGCTGGCCCACGGCGCGCGCTTGGCCGAGCCGGGCGAATTCACCAAGCGCGCGTTTCTCAACGGCCGCATTGACCTCGCGCAGGCCGAGGCCGTCGCCGATTTGATTCACTCGCGCACCGAACTCGCGCTCGCCGCCGCCAACGAACAGCTCGCCGGGAAACTTTCCCAGCGCATCAACCAAATGCGCGACGATCTGATGCTCACGCTCGCGCACGTCGAGGCGCACATCGATTTTCCCGACGAAGACATTTCGCCCGACACGAAAGAAGGTTTGTTGCGGCGGTTGGAAAATGGCATCGCCTTCATGGACGAATTGTTGCTCACGGCGAACGAAGGCCAAATTCTTCGTCGCGGCATCCGCGCGGCGATTGTCGGACGGCCCAATGCGGGCAAATCCAGCCTGCTCAATCAACTGCTTGGCCGCGACCGCGCCATCGTCTCGCATATTCCCGGCACGACGCGCGACACCATTGAGGAGACGGCGAACATTCGCGGCCTGCCCGTCATCTTCATTGACACCGCCGGCCTGCGCGAGGCGCGCGACGAGATTGAGCTGGAAGGCATCCGCCGCAGCCGCGAATCGCTGGCGGCTGCGGAATTCATTTTGCACGTCCTCGACGCCAGCGAACCCCTGACGGGCGCGGATGAAAATTATCTCGCCGAATTCGCCGGGAAAAAAAGAATTCTTGTCCGCAACAAAACCGATTTGCCGGTGAAAATAAATTTATCAGATGGTGGGGCGAGCGTCCTCGCGAGCCGAAACGAACGGCTCGTCAGTAGCCTCGCCCCACCAATTATTGACGTTTGCTGTGTGAACGGGCAGGGGATCGAGGCGTTGAAGGACGCCATCAAATCGCTCGTCTGGGCGGGCGAGATCAAATCCGAGATGTTGCAGGTGATGATCAACTCGCGGCATCAGGAGGCGCTAAACCGCGCCCGCGCCACCACGCGGCTGGCGGCGGACGCGCTGCGTGCCGACGCCACGCTGGAACTGGTGGCGATGGATTTGCGGATCGCCGCCAACGCCGTCGGCGAAATCGTGGGCAAGACCACCACGGAAGATCTGCTCGACTCCATTTTCAGCACGTTTTGCATCGGGAAATAGTTATGCCAAGATTCCCCTGGATTGAAATCAAATCCTTCTAAGAGGAACTCAGTCTTTCAAGACTTGGAAAACGTGATGAGCCGTGTGTGGCTGATAGCCGCAAGTCATGAACGTCATTCTTCCGAATCTGAAGCGTAAATGCAGTTTCAGCCGTGATGTTTAATGCTGTCTGCCGTGCTTCAAGGGCATGAGGGTCAAACTCAATGACATCGCCAATATGCAAACCTGATGACGGTTGAAAAACGAATAGGATGTCATTGTTGCTCGCGGCTTCGCAGTAGAGCAACGCCATGTTGAGCTTTTGAATGGTTGCGCGCATAACGAGGAAACCAAGCCTGCTTCAAACTTTCGAGACCAGCGGAAATTTTTCCGGGTGCTGAATCCGCTCCAGATCCAAATCCACGTCAAGTTCCGGCCAGTAAAGATGTGTGTCATGCGACAGCTCGATGGCGAAGAGTTGTTGGAGCGTCGCGCCACGAAACCACGGGAAATCGGTGAACGCGAGAAAAAATTCCCGCTCACCGATAAGGAGCCAGAAGCCGTGCGGCGACACGTTCAGGACTTCAACTTTGGAAATGTCTGCGCCAGTGTTCACGGAATTCATTTTGTCGTTCCTCCACAATTTTCTTCAACTCGTTCAGTTCGGTTGCACTTAAACCCTGGTTGACCGCCAGTTCAATTTCCGGCTCCAGCCAAAACTTTGCCTCGCCGTCCGGCGAAATCACATGGATGTGCATTCTCGGTTCTTGCGTGAGAAGAAATAAAACCGATACTTGCGGTAGCGAAAAATCGTCGGACTCACGCTGCCAAGCTACCAGACTGGCGGCACAGATTCAACCGCCATTGAATTTCCATTTTTGACACGCGCGCGGGGCTGTCTATCCTTCGGCCATGCGCATCGTTCAAGTTCCGCTCGGCAACCGTAGTTACGCCATCAAGGTCGGAGGTGATCTGCTGTCGCGGCTTGGCGCGGAGTGCGCGCGGCTCAAGCTCGGCCAGCGTTGCGCCGTCATCACGGATTCCAACGTCGGCAAACATTTTGCGAAGGCGGCGTTAAAATCACTTTCGGCTTTGGGTTTTGAATCAGTTCTTATCACCGTTCCCGCCGGTGAAAAATCCAAGCGCATCGCCGTCGTGGAAAAATGCTTCGACCAGCTCGCGGCGCACCGGTTGGAACGAAAATCCTTCATCGTCGCGCTCGGCGGCGGCGTGGTGGGCGACCTCGCGGGCTTTGTGGCGGCGACGTATTTGCGCGGCATCCCGTTCGTCCAGGTGCCCACGACGCTGCTGGCGCAGGTGGACAGTTCCGTCGGCGGCAAGACCGGTGTGAACCTCAAGGCCGGCAAAAATCTCGTCGGCGCATTTTACCAGCCGCGACTCGTGCTGTGCGATCTGGACACGCTGAAAACTTTGCCGAAGCGCGAATACATTTCCGGCCTCGCGGAGATCATCAAATACGGGATCATTTACGACGCGATTCTTTTCGCGCAGCTCGAACGCAACCTGCCCAAACTGCTCCAGCGCGATGAAGCGACGCTGTCCACCGTCATAGCGCGCTGCTGCGAAATCAAGGCGGACGTCGTCGGTCGGGACGAAACGGATAATGGCCTGCGCGCGATTTTGAATTTCGGCCACACCATCGGCCACGCGATTGAAAACAGTTCGGGCTACGGAAAATTTCTGCACGGCGAGGCGATTGCCATCGGCCAGGTCGCGGCGGCAAAATTGTCGCACGAAATTCTAGGTTTGCCATCGGGCGACGTGGCGCGGATTGAAAAACTTTTTGTCCAAGCCGGCTTGCCGGTGCGGATCAAACTGGATTCCGCCCGGCGCAAAAAACTTTTGGCCGCAATGCAGCTCGATAAAAAGGTCAGTGCCGGTGAAATCAAGTTTGTCCTCGCGGAAAAAATCGGCAAGGTCAGGTTCGGCCAGAACGTTCCGGCGGATTTGATCAGCCGGGTGGTGGGCTGACCCAAATTATTTTTTCACATCCTCCAGCCGGTCAGCGCGGTCGCCCAATGCCGCCAATCCTCGAAATGGGCCGCTTTCTTTCAGCGGATCATTCCGGGCAGACATAATGAGACCTCTGCGAAAGTCGCCTTGGGTTGTAGCGGCGGTCTATGACCGCCGTGATTGGCTCGAAAACCATCATTCTCCGGCGCTCACAGAGCGCCGCTACAGGGCTTTGGCAGAGGTCTCATAATGTTTCCTTTGCGGATTGTTTTTGGTTGTTTGCCGGGATGCCGTGCCGACGGGCAGGCTCCGAATTTTTTAGAGCTGCTTTCTGTATTTAGTAAAAGAGTTGCTTTGTAGAAAACTTCTCATTGACACCCGGCTTCAGCCGGGTGCGAAAGGTGCGCGAAGAAAAAAAACGTTTAAACGGTTCTTCTTTGGCACGTTCGTGGTTCACCGCGTTAAAACACGGTGTTAATGAAATGATTTCTACAGGGCATAAAAGAGTCTCCCATTTTGCGAATTTTAGAACCTGGAGGAAATCGCCGTGCCGTCAGAAAATGAAAATCAGTGCTTGCATCCGGGGACAATGAGGACTGGAATAAGAACCGTCGGGTTTTATCACGCGACCAAGAAAACCGGGTTCAATAACCATTCAGCAACCTGTATGAAAATTAGCAACCTGCTCGTTCTGCTCAATTGCCTGGCGACGTTCTCGCTCGCCGCGCAGACCAACCAGCCCGTCATCTTCCCCGGCGACGCTTCTACACCGGGAAGTCTCAAGCTCGTCTGGCCCGCCACGCCCGGCCTGCGTTACGCGGTGCAGCAATCCACCAATCTGCAAACGTGGACCACCGCGCCCGGTTATCCCGCCGCCGCCAGCGGCCCGGCCCAGCAGATGCTTTTCCAGACCACCGGCAACGCTGGCTACTACAAAGTGAATCAGTTGGACGAGCAGCCGCCCGCCACCGTCAGCCAGTATCCGCCGGATGGCGGATTTGCCGTGCCGCAGTTTGCCAATCTCACGATGCAATTATCCGATGCCACCGGCATAAATCCCAAATCCATTCAGTTGACGGTGGGCAGCCTCGGCACGTTCACGTTCACCAATGCGCAACTCACCTTCAGCAACAACCTCCTCACGTTCATCAACGGCGGCAGCATCCCCTTGGGAAACATGGGCGCCAATGTTCAACTGACGCTCATCATCGCGGACACCTTGGGCAATGCGGGCACGAACACTTGGAGCTTCACCTTGGCGAGCCAGCCGCAAACCGTGACCAATCTTTTCGTCTTCGGCTCGCCGCAGGCGCAGGCGCGCGGCCAGCAAATTGGCAACCTCGCCACCCGCGCACTGGTTAAACCATCTGGCCCAGTTCCCAAAGGATCAGGTTACCCGTGGACACTCGCATCAGTGGCAACCAATTACCTGCTCCTTTCCTACACCAACACCGCCCCGGTTTTCACGGTTGGCCAGTATGTTTGCAACCTGACGCCCGCCAGTCCGGCGGAAATTTTCAACCGCCGGATCACTTCCATCAGCGACGATCCCGGCCATAAATTACTGACCTTGTTCACCGTCGAAGTCCCGCTCACAGAGATCGCCACCAATGGTTCGGTTTCGGTTTCCAGCGATTCCATGATTCTCCAGTTGGGCACCAACGGCGTTTTTGCGAAGGCAATTTCTGTCAGTGGCACCGTCACCTTTCCCCAGATCGGTTATTCGCTCGATGGAGCCGATTTTAAGTTAAGACAGGACGGGTTTGCGTCCACGATTAACGGCGTCACCTTGAGCGTTGGAACCGCCCCGGACCTGCTCGATGTGACCACCGAGCAATTGCATTGGTGGTTGACGCCCCAACTCCAGGCCAGCCTCGAAATCAATGGGGGCGGCTTGCAGCGGTTTCAGGCCATCGCGTCGGGCACGGTTGACTCGGCTGCGATTTTTGATGCGGACGTGCTGCTCGCGGGCGCGGACGTCACCCAAACCATTTTTGAACTGCCGCCGGGAGCGCAACCGGAGACGTGGGTGTTTCTCGGTTCCATCGGCCCGGTGCCGGTGTTTGCCTCGCTCAGTCTGGATCTGAAAGTGAAAGCCGAGGAAACAGCGCAAGCCACCTTGAGCTTCCGATCCGGTGAAAGCCAGTCGGTGGCTGCGTCTTTTGGCGTCACTTACAACAGTCCAAACGACGTGGAATGGGTGCATTCCTTTAATTTTCCACCGCCCACCGTGGTTCCTTTCACTGCAAATATAAATGCCGTTGCATCGGTCAAGCTTTCGCTCGAACCCGAAGTGGATTTTCTGGTCTATGGTTTGGCCGGCGTATCGGCGGGCATCACGCCCAGCGCCAGCGTCGTTTTTCAGGCGGGCACCGGCCAGCCGTTAAGCGGCGATTTGGCCGCGGATGTCAGCCTTGATATTGGCCTGGCTGGGCCGGCGTTTGATGCAATCAATTTTAATCCCACCTTTAGCCAGTCGCTCTGGTCCGATAAATGGCATCTGTTTCCTGACGAACCAAAAATTTCCTTCGACCAGCAGCCCCAGAGCCAGTCCGTTACTTTGGGCGGCTCCGTTTATTTTTCCTGCACGGTGGCGGCCACCGGAACGCCAAACTATCAGTGGTATTTCAATGGCGTGCCGATGCCCGGCCAGACCGCCCGCACCCTTTCGCTCCCCGGCGTCAGCTCCGGCTATGCCGGCAATTATTACGTTCAGGTGTCTGCCGGCGGTCAGACGTCGAATTCCACCCCGGCCACTTTGACCGTGGGTCCTGCCAGCATACCTTCCGGCCTGGCGCTGATTCCCGCTGGTTCATTTCAAATGGGGGACAACTTGGACGGCAGCAGTTACGCCCTTCCCCTGCACACCGTCTATGTCTCGGCGTTTTACATGGACAAGTATGACGTGACGTTGGCGTTGTGGCAGCAGGTCTATAACTGGGCAATCGTGCATGGTTACACTTTTGACAATGCGGGATCGGGCAACGCGGCGAATCATCCGGTGCAGACGATTGACTGGTATGACAGTGTGAAATGGTGCAATGCGCGGAGCGAGATGGAAGGGCGGACACCGGCATATTATACTGGCGCGGCACAGACGGTGGTGTATCGCACCGGGGAACTTGACATTAGTAATTCCTGTGTGAACTGGAATGCGGGCTACCGGCTGCCGACGGAGGCGGAGTGGGAGAAGGCGGCGCGGGGCGGGGCCAGTGGGCAGCGGTTCCCGTGGGGCAATACGATTTCAGAAAGCCAGGCGAATTACAACAGCACAGGCACGAGTTACTATACCTATGATTTGAGCAACACTGGCTATAATCCGACATTCAACGATGGGGTTCAACCCTACACAAGTCCTGTCGGATCCTTTGCGCCGAATGGGTATGGGCTTTACGACATGGCGGGGAACGTGTGGCAGTGGTGTTGGGATTGGTATGACGGCAATTGGTATTCGAATGCCAGTGCGACCCAAAACGACACTCGGGGTCCAACCTCCAGCCCCTATAACTACCGTGTTTTGCGCGGCGGCGCTTGGGTCAGCGACGCCGACTACGCGCGTTGCGCCGGTCGCAACTACCCCAACCCGGTCTATGCCAACTTACTCTACTTTGGCTTTCGGTGTGTGAGGGGGCTTTAATTTTTGCTCTTTTACCCTTTAACCCTTTTGCATGAGCGGCCGAGAAGCAACCGGACGAGACGGCGCAGAGAAGCGGGGGTCTGGGCTTGGGCGGGTTGACAATAGCCCAGCCATTTATGGCTGGGGTGCTTGTGCACGGCCACCATGAAGTCCCGTCAGGGACGAAAGAAATTATCTGCCGTCCCTTGACGGGACTTTGAAAATAGGATGAAACTTTCCCCCAGCCATAAATGGCTGGGCTATTCTCATAAACGGATTGAAGAAGCCTTCTCTGAATTCCGCAGACTGCACGAATCTTTCCAATCCCGTGTGGCAGCCGGTGCAATCCAACATGTTCACCGGCAGCGTATCCTATTCAAGCGATCCACAGTGGACGAATTATCCAGGCCGCTTCTATCGCTTCCGCTCGCCGTAAAGCTGGCGCAACGCCGTTGCCAGCGTCGCACCATGAATTTTCCGGCGACGTTTTTTCCAATTCCGATTATTTGGCGGACGCGCCGGCGATGCTCAAGGAAAGGACGATTTCATTGGCAACCTTGTCTTCGTATTGGCCCTTCTGGATGTCGAAGTCCTCGCGGTTGATGTTGAAACTGGCGCGGATGACCAGCAAATCACCCTTCAAGTTCGGCACGCGGGCACCGAGTTTGTCCTTGAGATAGGTGAGCTTCACGGGCGCGGTGATTTCCTTGGCGACGCCGTGCAAGGTGAACGTGCCGGTGACATCGGCGGTGGTCACGTCGCCTTCGGTCTTCACATTGGCCAGCGATTTTGCTTCAAAGGTGATTTCCGGATACTGCGCCACGTCGAGCCAGTTGGCGCTGTGCAAATGCTCCTTTTGCATCGGGTTCGGCACGGTCATGGACTCACTGGCGACGACAATTTTTCCGGTCGTCGCCGCCGGATTTTCCGGATCAAAGCTCACGGTGCCGCTGATGCCGCTGGCGCTGCCGTTGACGGATTCGAGCGGCGCATCGAGTTTGAACACGGCGTTGTTCACGCCCTTCGGGTCTTTGAAATCGAAGGACTGCGGTGCGGCATAAACCGCCGTGGCCAATGTGAGCAGTGGAATGATGTGTGTCAGTTTCATATTATGTTTATTGGTTATTTTAATGGTTGTTTGTTTTTGCCTTGCGAAAATTTGTAGTGGCACAGGCATCTTGCCTGTGAGCTTTACTTTCTTTTGCGAAAAAGCAGCGAAGTTCCCGCGAGCAGCGCAGCGCCGCCAAAAGCCGCTCCGAGAAAATCCACGCCGGGCAGAAATTTTTTCGCGTAGGAAATGCCGTCAATGCCGGTGACCGGATCAAGCGTCTTGACCATCACGCTGGTTTTGGTCCAGCCGCGATTGGCACCGGTGGCCAGCCAGTTGCCGGTGCCGGCCAGCACGACCAGCAGCGCCAGAATTTGTAAAATTCGTTTCATGTCATGATTTCAGTTTTTTTTTGGCTTGGTGGGGCCAGCCGCGCTGCGGCTGGCCGGCGAGTCGCAGCGCGACT
>Ga0075522_10002386_pt1 | contig 13995 bp, 15 predicted proteins | sample NGEPerA_FD_74796 | JGI IMG/M metagenome (GOLD analysis project Ga0075522, IMG submission 74796) | Arctic peat soil microbial communities from the Barrow Environmental Observatory site, Barrow, Alaska, USA - NGEE PermafrostL2-A | ecosystem: Environmental > Terrestrial > Soil > Wetlands > Peat ... | reverse complement strand
TGGCCTAACAGCGCGCGGCTGCCAAAAGCCAGGGGTCGCAACATATTCGCGACAATAGAATTAAAGGCATCTTGCTCCGGGGAACCGGAGTAGGCCGCACCTGTTTTCATAAGGCCAAACTATAACATGAATTTCGCGAAACCGGTAATCAGTTTGGCGGCTATTTCTTGCCGGGGTCGGCTTCGGTGCTATGCCGGACGCCGCCGGCGTTGACGGTGGCTTTCTCGGTGACGTCGAAACGGTTGAGGTAGCGTTTGAACATCAGGCGGGTCTGGGAATTGAAGGCCGCCAGCGAGCCGAAACAGATACTGGTGACCGGGATGAGGCCCCATTGGGCTAGCATTAACACCGAGCGGTGACGCTTGTAGCGGGCGGGCCGCGGCGGCAAAGTCACCAGGCAAACGTAGACCAGTACCAGCGTGCCGGCGATGGCGATACGCTGAACGTTCCTGACGATCAGCGGCAATTCGTTGGCGGCCAGGTTTTGGGGGTGCAACAGCGGCGGGATGAAAGCCGCGCCCAGGATTAATATAGTACCGGTCGCCCAGGTGACATGCCCCTCCAGGGCGCGCAGCAGTTTGGCCAGGACATCGGCTTTGGGCGCTTTGTTCTTGTGCCAGAAGCCTTTGTCGGCGATGTAGGCGATGTCGGAGGCGCCGTAGGTCCAGCGGCGCAACTGGATGAACTGGGCTTTGATGGTCCTGATGTAGCCGTCGGCCAGCACGGCGTCCTGGTAAATCGGAATGCTCAAGGGGTAGACCCGGTAATCGCCGTCGTAGCAGAAGTAGGATCGCCAGAAGTGGTGGCCGTCTTCGACGATGGTGCGCGTGCTCCAGAAATCCATGTCTATCAGGGCGCTCATCGGCTGGGCGTGAGCCGAGAAGTTGCGGATCATGTGCAACCGCTGGGTGCCGACTATGTAGAAAAGGTTGTTGCCGGTAGCGATCACCCGCATCATCGTCGGGGCGTCCCAGATATTGTTGGTAAACATCGGTATCGGCTGGTAGGAGGCCCTGAGCGGATTCGGCACCACGCAGTAGAGGTAGCTCAGGGCAGCGAAGTATCGTTTGTCGGGGCGGTTGTCGGCGTCCAGGGTGGTGACTATGACTTTGGTCGGATCGAATTTTTCTTTCTTGAGGTATTTTTGCAGGGAACGGGCGGCGTAGCTGATGTTGCCGCCTTTGCCGATGATTTCACCGGGCAGGTCGGGCGGGTGTTTGACCGACATGGCGTGGAGAAACCGGTCGCCGTAGAGGTCGAGCAGCTCACGAACCCGGTCTTCGGACTCGCGGCCGGCGCGGCCTTCGTAGGCAATCACCAGGATCATCCGTTTGGCGTCGTAGTCGCCGTCGAGTATGGCCTGGATGGTCGGTTCCAGCACTTCCCGGCTCTCGTTAACGGTGGCGATAACGACGGCGTGGGTCAATTCAGCCGGTTTAAACTGGTGGACCCGTTTATCGAGAAGCCTCAGGTTCTTGAGGTGCCACCTGGGACGTTGGGCGCGGGTCGAGGTGACTTTGCCGGCGTCGATGTCAGCGGCCAGGGCGTTCCAGTCAAGTTTCATTTGTTGCTTCATGGCGCGGTAGCCGGCGATGGCCCGGCTGGAATACGCCAGGCCCCTGACGAAGAAAATTAACAGGTATAAAAGGATGAAAAATACCGCTAGCGTGACGTTGATGAAGCTCAGGATAACCGGCGCCAGAATCAATGTCCAACTTAGGAAGCCGGGCAGGATTTCAAAAAACCGGTAATGGCCGCGGCGGTCTTTTGGGAACGGAATTTCCAGGTCGGTCATGGTGGTTTAACGTAATACCAAGAGAGCGTTGCTGACTATGATGGCGAGCGTCAGCAGCAGGACGCCAAGAGCCAGGATGGCGATAGCTAGCTGCCGGTGGATTTTGTAAGCCCTGAAGCTCAGGACGGAATGGGCGGCCAGCACCAGCGCGGCGAAGACCACGAAGCTGAGCAGGCCGGTGACATTGCCATTAGTGAATCTGTTGACGGCGGCCGGGTTGGAGCAGTCACGGCACTGGATGATATAACTGTTGCTGTGCCCGGTGCTTAAACTGAGCAAAATGAAAAGACTGCCGCCAATCGCCAGGAAAGCGTTGATGCTAAGCAACAACATCACTAAATGATCATGAAAATACTGCTTGGAAATCGCCATGGTTTAAACCTTATTGTATCACTTACTAAGCGGTTATGGATGGTGCGGGTGGCGGGAGTCGAACCCGCGTTTCAGCCTTGGGAAGGCTGCATAATAGCCGTTATACGACACCCGCGGTCATGTGGAGCCACCTCGGGGATTCGAACCCCGGACCTCCGCTTTACGAAAGCGGCGCTCTAGCCAACTGAGCTAAGGTGGCGATCAGCACCGCATTATTATATCAGTCGCGCGGCCGATGGTCGGTTTCGATCCGGATGCCGGGCACGCCGTTGGGAAAAGCGTCCAGCTTGTCGACTGACAATACCAGTTTATCGACACGTTGGTCGGCCATAATCTGATCGGCTAATTCCTGGGCCAGGCGTTCAATCAGGCCGAATGACTTGTTTTGGACAATATTGACTATCATGTCCCTAAGCTCGGACCAGTTAATCGTGTCGGCCAGGCCGTCCGACTGGGTGGCCTTGGAGGTGTCGATAGTCAGTTCGGCGGTGACTTTGAAACGCTGGGTGGTTTCTTTCTCGTGCGGGTGGACGCCGTGCTTGCCTTCGACAACCAGGTCTTTTATATAGAGGACGGGCATGGGAACAGCTTAGACTGGACGGTGATACATTGCAAGACTGCTCTGCTGCCGTCTAATCTGTTTTTATGTTGCAAATATTAATATTTACTGTTATAATATAGTATTATGGCTACCCCGGAGTTAAGCAGGTCCTTCGCCCAGGTGACAGATGTGGTGGAAAGAACCGGGCAATTGTATGACCCCGTTACAGAATTATTTCTTGAGTACCAGGTAGACCTGGAAGCCTACCATGCCCCCACCACGACCGAATATATGCAGATGGTCGGCGATGTTAAAAACGGAAGAGAATATTCGGCGTACCATTTGGCCAGCCGAGGTTTGGGACTGGTGTCAGCGATAGCTTACCGCTTCGGCCAGCCGGTAGCTACGAGCGACCGCCAGCTGCTTGAAGCCGGCGGCAAATCCCTGGTGCTGGCGGCCGCGGCTTTCAGCCCTCGGTCCGGTATTGATTTCGAAGATTTCGCGGTTCGTACTATTGAAGCCGGCATAGCTAACGCGGCCGGCTCGGACGATGGCTTAATCCCCCGTGTAGGCTGCCGGCCGATGGAAGAAATTTACGCCTACGCCAGAGACTATACCGACGATCCTCAACAACGCCTTGACCGACACCGTGAAATCCTAGGTAAGCTTGGCGTGATACAGGGACAAGTAGCCTTATTGTTACACTTGCCGACAGAACATATTATGGCCCGGCTCGATTTGTCGTATGAACAAGTGGACAATGCTGTCAAGGGCATGAAAGACAGGTTCAGCGACCGGCCGCCCAACACCACGGCCCTGGCCTTAAGATTTCAGAAAGAAGGTTTGGTTTACCGTCTGCAAAAACCTGATCAACCTATGTCTGAATTGCTAACGGTTAGGGAAAGATTTTTGGCCAGGCACCTCGGTGTGGACTACTCGGAGTTGCCGGGCTTAATGAGAGCCTCGTCCGGGAGCGTATGGAGCTATGTGTACCGCATGAAAGACAAAACCGGCGCCCTTGGCACAACGGGGCTTGCGCTTATGTCGCAGGAATTCGACACCGAGGAATTACCTGCCCTGGAGAACCCGCGCCGGGAAAGATTCGCGGCCAAGCTAGGCTTAATGTCTCTGGAGGAAGTCGATATGGAAAGCGCAAAGGGTGAACTTACGCAACACCAGCGTGAAATTACCGATGCCTACCTGGGCGAAGAGCCCTGGGAAGACATAGCTCAAAGATTCGGGATTTCGGTCAACACTGCCCAACAGACGTTACGGCGGGCCGCTAAAACCTTAAGGAGCCATTTTCAACTTAAAAACGCTTTAAGTAGTTATTAAGCATCCGGTTTATACTTAGACTTAGATGCTATTGCTGGTTATTAGTTTTATCGCGGGGGTGTTGACGATTTTGGCGCCCTGCGTGCTGCCGGTTTTGCCGGTTATTGTCGGCGGGTCCATCGGTGGTAAGGCCAAAGACAGGACCCGGCCTTATATTATTGTCGCCTCGCTGGCCGGTTCCATCATCTTTTTTACGCTGTTGTTGAAGGTCAGTACTGTATTGGTTAATTTATCACCGAACGCGCTAACTGATTTCTCGGGAGGATTGTTGGTCGTCCTGGGCTTGGCGGCGCTTATACCGGAGTGGTGGGAGGCCTTGGTGATACGGCTGAACTGGCAGGCCGCTTCGCAGCGCTTCCTGGGCAAAGGCGAGAAAAACAAGGGTAGATATTTCGGGCCGGTGCTGATCGGTCTGGCCCTGGGACCGGTTTTTGCCAGTTGCAGCCCGACCTACGCTTTTATCCTAGCGTCGGTGTTGCCGGGCAGTTTCCTGGCCGGACTGATTTATCTTGGAACTTATACGCTGGGATTGGTCCTGGCACTGCTGGTGGTGTCGATTGCCGGACGGCAGTTTATCAGCCGGTTCCCGTGGGCTATTGATACTCATAGCCTGTTCCGAAGGGCACTCGGCGTGGTCTTCATCCTGATCGGCGTGGCGGTTATCAGCGGCTACCAGATCAAAGCCGAAACCTGGATGGCCAATCACATGCCGTTTGACGAGACCAGGCTCGAACGGATCTTGCTGGCCAAACAGAATAGGAACTCGATCATACACAACATTACCCAAGCGGCTGGTGGCTCCAGCGTACTGAACGTCCAGCCGACCCCGGCACCTGAGTTCCAGGGCCTGACCAATTGGATCAACAGCCCGCCCCTGACGATGAGCCAGCTTAAGGGTAAAGTCGTCTTGGTCGACTTCTGGACGTACTCCTGTATCAACTGCATTCGAACCCTGCCATACATCGAGAAATGGTACCAGGCGTACCAGGACAAAGGCCTGGTCATCATCGGCGTGAATACGCCGGAGTTCGCCTTCGAGCACAATCCGGCTAACGTCGCGGCGGCCGTCAAACAAGACGGCATCCTCTACCCGGTCGCGCTAGATAATAACGACAAGACCTGGAACGCTTATAACAATGATTCCTGGCCGGCCGACTACCTGGTCGATAAGAGCGGCAATATCCGCTACGTCAGCCTCGGCGAGGGCGATTACAACAAAACCGAGCAGGCGATACAGCTTTTGTTAGGGGTCAAAGCGCCGCTCAAGACTCCCGGGGGCACGGTACCGATTTCGCAAAACCAGACGCCGGAAACCTACTTCGGTACCAACCGCGAGCAGAACTATATTGGCACGCCGGCCGTTTTGGGCAACGGGGCGGCTGATTTCAAACCGGCCTCTTCGCTGGCACGGGACGAATGGTCGCTGGGCGGCAACTGGCAGATCAACCCCGAGTACATCACTAGCGGCAGCGACAGTTCCAAGCTGGTTTTTGATGTTAGCGCCAAGGACGTTTATATGGTCGCCAGTGGCGTCAACGCCCAAAACCAATCTGTTTCGGTCGGCCTGCCGGCTAATGTCGCGGGACAATACGGCAGCGATGTTTCAAACAGCTCGGTAACAGTTAACGGTTCCCGGCTCTATCACATAGTATCTTTGAAACGGTTTGGCGCTACGACTGTGACGCTTACGGTTCCGAAGGGCGTGTCCCTGTATACGTTCACTTTTGGCAGTTAAAATCTATGGCCTGCGGCCTATCGTCGCCAGGGCTTCTTCGGCGGTTTTGCCGTTTATGATTAAACGCGCGACGGCCACGTTATTCCGGATGCCATCCGTAACGATTCCTAAACGGGAAAGTTTCGCCGGCTCCAGTTCAGACAGTTTGCGCTGGGGAAGCGCCTGATCTTTGCCGAGAGGTTCGCTGTCATCACTTGGCGCGTCCCGGAGACCCTCGCCGCCTAAACCACATTTGATTAAACCGGTTCCGACGACAGCCAACAGATAGTCGCCGCCGAGTTCAGAGCCCCTATAACCTTTTACGCTTCGTCTCTGGATATTCTCCTCGGGTCCTTCGGACACCGATACCAAACGTACCCTATCTGAACCAGCGCGGGCAATTAAGTGAGTGGTAGATAGCGGATCGCCCTCTATCGGCTCGATGGACCAGTCCATTTCCAAATCGATGCCAGGGATTGTCCTGCGGGCGGTGCTGCGGCCGTGCTCCGCTACCCGCAACGTGTCAGCTCGGTCGACTACGCTAAGCGCGCTCGAGAAAACGTCTTCCAAGACATCACTCATGGTGGCATCACTGCCAAGAGCTTGTAAATATTCAGTTGACTGTATTACTTGCAAAGTCCATGTATCATATTACATCTGGGATCTAATGCAAGCTTGAGCGCTAAAGGAAAAGTTATCGCTTCGTTCGCTCAGAGTTTGATTTACCCTCGTAAAGCATTACTATATGATCATTGAACCAGTGGATGTAAGGAGGCAGTCATGTTAGGTGATTTCAAGAAGTTTATATTAAGGGGTAACGCTGTCGATTTGGCGATAGCTGTTGTAATTGGCGCATCGTTTGGCGCCATAGTGACCGCGATGGTCAAAGACCTGGTCACGCCTTTGATCGGGGCTATTGGCGGCAAGCCGGATTTCTCTAACCTGTACTTCACGCTTAATCACAGCCGGTTCATGTATGGCGACTTCTTGAACGCCATTATTTCGTTCGTGTTGTTAGCGTCCGTGGTCTTTTTCTTCGTGGTGCAGCCGCTGAACAAATTAGTTAACCTATCCAGCCGGAGCAAAAACGCCGACGAACCGACCGAGAAAAAGTGCCCGGAATGTCTGAGCCAGATCCCCAAGGCCGCTACACGCTGCGCTTTCTGCACGGCCAAGCTGAAATAGCCAGGCCTGTTGCCGGACCTCGAACAGGGGTGTTTGTTATCTAGAGGTCAGGTTGATGACTATCAGCGTAATCAAGATACAGGCAATCATAATTACTACGAAAAGTTCAAGTAAGGTATAGCCGTGTTGGTTGTTCAGCGGTTTTAGCATTTCTAACACCTGCCCGGTTATTTAATGGTGCCTGTTTAGCATAAGAGTAATAAGGGGTTTTAGTCAACACGCGGCCAGCAAAAATCAGGCTGCTCGGACAAGCGTGCGGACAGGGATTTACCTCAGGAATTATTTGCTATAATAAACACTAGGTTAACAAGATGGATGGGGATGAAAACGAAAAAGTTAATTAAAAATGGTTATGGCGGAAGCGCGGCCAGGTATTTCAACCTGAGGCGCGCGAAATTCTGGCTGGGCGCGGCGGCGCTATGCGGCGTGCTTATCTTTCCGGCCGCCGCCGGTGCCGACACTTTGATCTCCCAGGGGTTTCTGGTCAGTGGCAACCCGCCGACCGGCTCTATCGTCAGCCTGCAGAAGAACTCTTCCGATTATGTCAGCCCTTCGACAACCAGTAACGGCAGCAATCTCCTGGGCGTCATAATCGGCAGCGATAATTCCCAGGTGTCACTTTCGTCCGGCCAAAACAACCAGGTACAGGTGGCCACCAACGGGATCGAGCAGGTACTGGTATCAAATATGAATGGCAATATCCAGGTCGGCGACCCGATCACGGCCTCGCCAATCGGCGGCGTAGGCATGAAAACCACCAACAACGCCGAAGTAATAGGTACAGCCCAGGATGTCTTCCCCAACAGCACCAGCAGCCAACAATCCTATGTCGACAAAAACCACCAGAAGCATAACGTGTTGCTGGGCCAAGTCCCGGTCCTGGTAAATGTCTCCTACTACTACAAACAGCCGGTTAAAACTATAATTCCGCAAGCCATACAGAGCATAGCCGACGCCCTGGCCGGCAAGACGGTTAATTCCCTGCCGATCCTTATCAGCATCGGTATTTTCATCGTGACGCTGGTTGTTGTCGTCAGCATTATTTACGCCATGATCCACAGCAGTATTATTTCGGTCGGCCGCAACCCGATGTCGCAGGCGGCGGTTTATCGTAACGTTTTGCAGCTGTCGACTTTGGTGGTGGTGATCCTTGGGGTCGCCGTTTTGGCAATTTATATGGTGCTGTCCAAGTTTTGATATGACAGCTATTACTTTATTACAAATATTTTTACTGGTTGATGTCTTCTTCGCCGGGGTGGTGGCGTCGATAGGCGTACGCCACGCTTACGCCCATTTCAGGCCGTCCCACCCGGAACCGGAGCCGGGAAAATCCCATTCGGCAGCGGCCGATAACCGCCTGCCGGCTGAGGTCAAGGAACGTTTATTCCAAACTTCCCAGGCCCACTTCCAAGCCGTCCTGGACCACTCCGCCGCCCAGTTGCAGCACGACCTGGAAGCTACGGCGGCGCAGATTAATAAAAACGTCGGCCATATGGCCACGGAAATCGTCGGCGACGAGCTGGAGAACTACCGCAAGGAACTCGACCGGCTGCGCAAACAGGCCGAAACCAGCATGGGCGATATCCGCTCGGAGGTCACTAAACACCAAGCCGAACTGGAGACCAAGTTGGGCGACGAATTAAAAACCGAGAAGCAGTGGCTGGTACAGCAGATCGATACCAAACTGGCCGACGCGGTAGCATCTTTCCTGTTGGACACTTTGCAGCACAATGTTGACCTGGGCAGCCAGAGCGCTTACCTGACAGCTATGCTGGAGGAGCACAAAGCTGATTTCATTAAGGAGGTGGCGGATGAATCTCAAGCTGCCAGCTAGCATATCATCGCCGCAGGACCTCAAGGCCATTATGCTGGAAATCCGGCAATATTCACGCTGGTTCGCCCATGCTGACGTCAAAAAGCGGGTTGGCGGCGGCGCGGCTTCCGAACCGCCGGTTATATCACCGGCTGCTGCTTCTTTGGTCCAGGAGTTGGGCAGCAGCAAACCGCTCAGCCAGGCGAGCCTGGACGGTTTGGCGGAAGCGTTGGAAGTCTTCGCGGCCAAAGCGCCGCAGATCACTATTACGCTCGCGGCCATGCCCTCCGACGGCCTCAAAAAAACGCTCATTACCTGGTGCCGGCAACATATCGCGCCGGATATTCTAGTGACTTTCCGGTTTAACTCTACCCTGCTAGGCGGCATGGTGGTGCGTTACGGCAGCCGCGTTTTCGATTGGTCGTTCCGACGCCAAATCCTGGCGGCCCGTGGTAAATTCCCCGAGGTTTTGCGCCATGTTTGATAACCAAACCTTCCAGAGTTTAGTCGAAGCCGATCACTTGACCGGCGAAGTGGTGGCTTCCAACAGCTTCATCATCGAAGTTAAAGGCCTTGAGGGGGTGACGCTTGGCGCCCAGGTCTTATTCGAGGACGGGCAGCGCGGCCTGGTCCGCGAGGCCTACGGCGACCAGGTTATCCTGTTTAATATCGATTCGGAAAAGATGGAGCCGGGTACCCTGGCGGTCGTCGAGAACGACCTGCTAAGCGTGCCGGTCGGCAAGGGCCTGGTCGGTCGCGTAATTTCGCCGATGGGCATGCCCCTCGACGGCAAAGGGGCGATCAGGAGCCAGGAAACGTCCGGTATTTTCAACCCGGCGCCCGGTATCATGGCCCGCAGCATGCTTAACGAGCAGCTGGCCAGCGGCGTTTCGGCGGTCGATATGTTCTTCCCTGTTGTCTTAGGTCAGCGTATCGCCATTCTGGGCGACAGCAAGTCGGGCAAAAGCACTTTCCTGAGCCAGTTGAGCGCCAACCAGGCCGGAACCGATCGTATCGTGGTCTATGTCCTGATCGGCAAACGAAAAGTCGACATCGAGAGCCTGTTGGCCGGGCTACAGGAATCAGGGGCGATGGACCATACCATCGTGGTACTGGCTGATATTTTCGACTCGTTGACGCAGTCATATTTGGCGCCGTACGCGGCCTGCGCCATGGCCGAGAGTCTATGGTACGGCGGTCAGGACGTGGTTATCATTTACGACGATTTAAGCAGCCATGCCGAGGCTTACCGCCAGCTGTCACTGCTCCAGGAAGTCGATCCGGGCCGCGATTCCTATCCGGGCGATATGTTTTACGCCCACTCGTCGCTGTTGGAGCGCGCCGGCAAGCTGCTCGATGGCAATAAGACGCTGACTGCACTGCCGGTGATAATAACACCTAACGACGACATCACGGCTTACCTTTCGACCAGTATCATGTCGATTACCGACGGCCAGATTATCTTCGACCTGGGGGTCTTCCGCCAAGGCGTGCGGCCGGCCGTCAACGCCGGGCTGTCGGTGTCTCGCGTCGGCGGCCAGGCCCAGACTGTCCGGCAGAAGAGGCTTTCCGGCAACCTTTTCAAGAAGCTTGCCAAATACCACCAGGCCGAGGAGTTCTCGCACTTCGGCTCCAGTCTTTCCAAAGACGCCAGCATCGACCTGATGATCGGCAAACAGATTTACGAGGCGATCAAACAGCCGGCCGAGGAGCGCCACTCGTTGGTCGAACAGCAGCTCATCTTGGAGACTATCCTGCTGGGCGCTGGCGAGGCTGAAATCGACGTGCCGGCCCTGAAGCTATCAGCCAAGGAAGTCAGCTCGCAAGCCAAAGACGAGAAGGATTTCGACCGCCTGGAAGCCGAACTACTCAAGAAGCATTCCAGCGCGGTAGAACCAGTAGCCGCGCCGGATGCCACGCCGCCGCCGTCCGACAAACCAGTCGCCGCACAACCGGAACCGCCAAAGCCGTCACCGCCGCCAGCCACTAAAACCGAGGAAAAAGCCCATGCGAAAAGCTAATGCCATCCAGCGTGAGGCCGAGCAGATCACGACCGTCGGAGACCTGACCGGCGTATTCGAAAGTATCGCCAGCACCCAGGTGGCCAAGATCAAAAACAAGGTCGAACTATCCAAAGAGTTCTTCGAACTGTTATGGAAACGTTATAGCTCGATCAGGGTCGACCCGAATTCGCGGATTACCAATCGCAAACAGGATAAGGATGGCGACCGAAAAGTTTTCGTGATCATATCCGCCGAAGCCGGGCTAAGCGGCGACATCGACCAGCGTTTGATCGAAACCATGTTGCCGGCTTACGACCCGGCCACCACTGACATCATCGTCCTCGGCAGCCACGGTGCCAACCAGCTGAAGCAGCGCGGCATTCCTTATGTCCGTTACTTCCAGGTCCCGCAGAGCGACAGTTACATCGACGTTAGCCCGGTGATCGAAGCCATCGCGCCGTACTCTGACGTGAAAGTTTATTACGAAGAGTACATTTCATTAGGGGTCCAGGGCATTAAAACGATTGACCTGATGTCCACCATGCGGGCTATGAGCGCGGGGGCCGAGACTGATGAAGACGAAGATACTATCAGCGACCAGGACACTATTTTTGAACCTTCGCTCGATGAAATCGCCGAACAGATGGAAATGACCATGATAACCCTAGCTTTTAGCCAGGCCATCCTCGAGTCTAGCTTGGCCCAGGACGCCAGCCGTTTCAACGCCATGGCCGTAGCCAAAAAACGCGCCTGGGAGTTGCTGGTCTATTACCAACTGGAATTCCACCGGTCCAAGCGTTCCGAAAGTGACCGCCGCCTGCGCGAAGTCATGGTCAGCCTGAAGAAGAAAAAGAAGAAGAAAGATTCCGCGAGGCACCGATGAAGACAGCCACCCCCAAAGATTCCCAGAATCCCCAGACAAAAGTCGGAGTCATCAAATCTCTGCGCGGCCTAATGGTCGAAGTCGATATGCTGGGCGAACGGCCCGAAGAGAAAGAGCTGCTGTCAGTCGACGAACACCCCGAGGTTTTCCTTGAAGTCAGCTTCTTCAAGTCAGGTGCCGCGATTTGTATCAACCTGACTAACAGCCAGGTGCTGCGCTGCGGCCAAACTGTCCGCCGGACTAATTCCAAAGTCAGCGTGCCGGTCGGTCCGGCCACGCTCGGGCGCGTCTTCAACGCCTTGGGAGAACCGCTCGACGACGGTGAAGCCATCCCCGACAACCGCCGCGTCATAAGCGAGGCCACCGGCACCAAGAGCTATAAGGGCAGCCAGAAGCTTGAACTACTCGAAACCGGCCTCAAGGTCATCGACTTCCTGACCCCCTTCGTCAAAGGCCGCAAAATCGGCATCGTCGGCGGCGCCGGCGTCGGCAAAACCGTCTTGACGATGGAAATGATCCATAACGTCACCCGTAACAAGAAGAGCCTGTCGATTTACTGCGGTGTCGGTGAGCGTATTCGCGAAGGTAACGAACTCTACCAGACGCTTAAGGAAACCGATGTTCTGAAGAACACCATCATGTTCTTCGGCCAGATGGACGCCACGCCGGCCATAAGGTCGATGGTCGGTCCGGCCGCCGCTACTGCGGCCGAATATTTCCGTGACGAAGAGGGCCGTGATATCCTTTTCTTCGTCGACAATATTTACCGGCACATCCAGGCGCTGACCGAACTTTCGACCAACCTTGGCCTTATTCCATCCGAAGGCGGTTACTCGCCGACCGTGTTCACTGAATTGCGGCGTTTGGAGGACCGTTTAAGCTCTACCGATAAAGGTTCGATAACCTCGGTCCAGGCGGTTTATATACCGGCCGACGACTTGAGCGACCCGGCCGTCCAGGCTATCCAGCAACAGCTTGATTCGGTCCTGGTGCTATCGCGGTCGGTCGCCGAAAACGGTATCCGCCCGGCCGTCGACTTGCTGAAAACGACTTCTTCCTTGCTGACGCCCCAGATCGTCGGCGAGCGGCACTACAAACTGGCCGGCCGCGTCCAGGCCATCATGCAGAAATATGAATCATTAAAAAACATCATCGCCATCGTCGGCGAAAACGAGCTGTCGCCGGCCGACCGCACCGATTACCAGAGCGCCAAGAAGCTGATCGAGTTCTTCTCCCAAGACTTCGCGGTTGCTGAACACCTGACCGGCAAGCCGGGCGAGTACTTCACGCACGACCAGACGCTGGACGGTATAGAAGCGATTTTGGGTGCCGAGTCATCACCAACCGAAGCTGCTCCTCCCAAGGATCCCACCGAAGTGCCGCCAGCCGAAGCCGGAGCCGAAGAAGCGGCTCCCCAAGCGGCCGCTCCAGCAACCGCCCAACCGCCCGCGGCCCCGGCAGCCGAGCCACCCGCAACCGACAAGAAGCCATGAAACACAAAACCGAAGCTACACAATTGACCGTCATAGCCCGCGCGCCCTTTCATATATATTACGAAGGCCCGGCCCGGCTGGTTTCAGCTGTTAATCGAGTCGGCCCGTTTGACGTGCTGCCCGGACATGCCGACTTTTTCTCGGTCATGAGCCCCGGAGAAGTAATCATCGAAACCGATTCCGACAGCGTAAACTTCAATATCACCAATGGAATCATAGGTGTTCGCGATGACGAGGTCATGCTGTTCGTCAATATGTAGCAAGAAACAGCTACTGTTCGACAATGTAATCGAAAGCGTAGCCGCCCGGCGGTAAATTAACCACTACTATATTAAAGCCGCTGGAGTTGCGGGTAATATAGAAACCTGCCGCGCTGCCGTCCACGGCGGTGACTACGACATGGGGCGTGGTAGCGTACTGGTTATGAAACGCCACCTGCGCGGCAACGCCGTTACCGCTCGGAACACCAATGTTGACGCTGACCGTGCCAGCGGTGTCATTGCCACTGATTGATACCGTGCCGTTTGTCCCCAGACCCGGCCCAGGACCGACGGATGGTGTCGGACCGCTGGTAATGATGTGTCCGCCGATACCGATACTGCCTGTCGATACAATATTACGAGCACTAAAAGTGTTTACTGATAATGTGCCCCCGATCGACAAATTCCCAGATACGTTCAAGCTATTATTAACTGTCAGCAACTGGCTGATAGTCACGGTACCCTGGAGCTGAGTGGATCCGGTCACGACCAAGCCGTTCCGGAGATTTAAGTTCGACAGCGTGCTGCTGCCATTAACATTTAGCTGGGAAAGCGCCGTATTGCCGGCTTCCAACTGGGTAAGGCTGGCTTCAGTGCCGGT
>Ga0075522_10002384_pt1 | contig 14006 bp, 9 predicted proteins | sample NGEPerA_FD_74796 | JGI IMG/M metagenome (GOLD analysis project Ga0075522, IMG submission 74796) | Arctic peat soil microbial communities from the Barrow Environmental Observatory site, Barrow, Alaska, USA - NGEE PermafrostL2-A | ecosystem: Environmental > Terrestrial > Soil > Wetlands > Peat ... | reverse complement strand
TCCATGGCCCGCGAACTGGGTCCGAAAAACATCCATGTCGCCCACCTGATCATCGACGCCGGCGTCGATGATCAGGTGGGCGACATGGATGTTTTTCGGACCCAGTTCGCGGGCCATGGATTGGGCCACCGATCGGAGCCCCGCCTTGGCGCTGGCGAAGGCCGCATAACCAGCGCCGCCGCGCACCGAGGCGGTGGCCCCGGTGAAGAAGATCGAGCCCGATCCCCGCGCCACCATCCTTCTGGCCGCCTCGCGCCCGGCCAGGAATCCGCCCTGGCAGGCCATCTCCCAGACCTTGCGGAACACCCGGTCGGTGGTCTCCAGCAGGGGGAAGTTGACGTTGGCGCCGACGTTGTAGATCGCCACTTCCAGCGGCTGGTCGGCGTCGGCCTCGGCCATGAACGCCGCCACCTGGTCCTCCTGGCGGGCGTCGAGGCCGCGGCCTTCGAAGCGTCCGCCGGCCGCCTCGATCTCGGCTTTCAGCGCGGCCAGCTCGCCGCCCCGCCGCCGGCCGCCGAACACTCTGTAGCCTTCGGCCGCGAAGCGCCGGGCGATGGCCGCGCCGATGTAGTCGCCGGCCCCGACGACGGCCACGGACGCGCCGCGGGGAGTCATCGGGCCGCGCTCCGTTCGCGGACCGCCTCGTGGTGGCGGATGACTTCGCGGACGAGGAGGTTCAGGAACTTCTCGGCGAAGGCCGGATCGAGTTCGGCGGTCACCGCCAGGGAGCGCAGGCGGGCGATCTGCTGGGCCTCGCGCACCGGATCGGCGGCGGGCAGGTCGAGCCGGGCCTTCAGGGCGCCGACCTTGCGGGTGCACTTGAACCGCTCGGCCAGCAGGTGCAGCACGGCGGCGTCGATGTTGTCGATCGAGTTGCGCAGCTCGGCCAGTTCGGGGGGGACGCTGTCGGGATGATCGGACATGGTCTCTCTGGATGGGGACGAAAGGGCGGGAAGGTCAAGACGGCGATGCGCAGGGCGGCGTGGTTCGTGCTTTGGCTCGGCCTGCTGTCGGCGGGAACGCCGGTGACGGCGCGGGCGGCGACCGCGCCTCCGCTCGCCGGCCTCGACGGAGACTGGGACGGCGCCCTGCACGTCGGCGCGGTGACCCTGCGGCTGGCTCTGCACGTGACCTCCGGAAGCGATGGAACCCACGCCAGCCTGGATTCCATCGACCAGGGGGTCAACGGTCTGCCGGTCGCCGCCCTGACCCGGGACGGCGCGGCGGTGCGCTTCGCCGTCGCCTCGGTCGGCGGGGTGTTCGAGGGCGAGCTCGCCGCCGACGAGGCGACGATCACCGGGACCTGGACTCAGGCCGCCAGCCCCCTGCCGCTGGCGTTCCACAAGCGCGCCGCGGGCGCGCCCCAGGCCGCCCTCGACCGTCCCCAGACACCGCGAGCGCCGTGGCCCTATCGCGTCGATACCGTCGCCTTCGACGGCGGCGCGACCGGCGTCAGGCTCGCCGGGACCCTGACGCTGCCGGCCGGCGCCGGGCCGTTTCCGGCGGTGGTGCTGATCGCCGGCTCCGGCCCCAACGACCGCGACGAGACCATCCTCGGCCACAAGCCGTTCTGGGTCCTCGCCGACTATCTCAGCCGGCGGGGGATCGCCGTGCTGCGTTACGACAAGCGCGGCGTGAAGGCCTCCACCGGCGACTATGCCCGGGCCACCACGCTCGACTTCGCCGCCGACGCCGGGGCCGCCGCCGCCTGGCTGCGCGCGCGGCCCCGGATCGATCCAAACAAGGTCGGCCTCATCGGCCACAGCGAGGGCGGCATCATCGCCCCGGCGGTGGCGGCCAAGGATCCGGCCGTGGCGTTCGTCGTCCTGCTGGCCGGCCCAGGCGTGAACGGAGGAAAAATCCTCGAATTGCAGGGTCCTCTGATGCTGCGCGCCGCCGGGACGCCCGAGGCCAGGGTCGCCGCCGTCGCCGCGCTCAACGCCCGCGTCTACGCCGCCGTGGAATCGGCGGGCGACGAGGCGTCGGCGTCGGCCAGGGCCAAGGCTGTCCTCACCGAAGGGGGGCCGGCGGTGGGTCTCGCGCCCGCCGCAATCGACGCCCAGGCCAAGGCGGCGGCCAGCGACTGGTTCCGCTTCTTCCTGACCTATGATCCGGTTCCGGCCCTGAAGCGGCTGCGCTGTCCGGTCCTGGCGCTCTCCGGTTCCCTCGACCTCCAGGTCCCCCCGGCCCAGAACGTCCCGGTGCTGAAGGCCGCCCTCGCCGCCAATTCCGACGCGACGGTCGAGGTCATCGGCGGCCTCAACCACCTCTTCCAGCCGGCCAGGACCGGCGGGGTCGGCGAATACGCCGCCATCCCGACCACAATCTCGCCGGATGTGCTGGCGACAATAGGGGATTGGATCGCCCGGCGCGTGCGCTAGAACCGCCGGCCGATCCCCTCCGCGACCTACGGATTCTCAATGCGCCGACGCCTCTGCCTGGCCCTGCTCGCGACCGCGAGCCTCGTTGCCGCCGCCCCGGCCGTCCGCGCGTCGGCGCCCGGCTGGCCCCAGGCCGGCAGCGACCTCGCCGCCGATCCGGCGGTTCGGTTCGGCGCCCTCGCCAACGGCATGCGCTATGCGATCATGAGGAACGACACCCCGGCCGGCCAGACCTCGATCCGCCTGCGCATCGGTTCGGGCTCGCTGGAGGAGAGCGACGATCAGCAGGGCCTGGCCCACGTCCTCGAACACATGGCCTTCAAGGGTTCGACCCACGTCGCCGCCGGCGAGATGGTAAAGATCCTCCAGCGCGAGGGCCTCGCCTTCGGCGCCGACACCAATGCCGAGACCGAATGGACCCAGACCGTCTACATGTTCGATCTGCCGAGGAGCGACGAGGCGACCATCGATACCGGCCTGATGCTGATGCGCGAGACGGCCAGCGAACTGCTCATCGATCCCAAGTCCCTGGCCACCGAAAGAGGCGTCGTGTTGTCCGAGGAGCGCCTGCGCGACACCCCGCAGTACCGCGCCTTCAAGGCCCAGCTCGACCTTCTGGCCCACGGCCAGCGGGCCACGACACGCTTCCCGATCGGCAAGGTCGATATCGTCCAGACCGCGCCGGCCAGCCTCATCCGCGAGTTCTATCGGGCCAACTACCGGCCCGACCGCGCCACCCTGATCGTGGTCGGCGACTTCGACCCGGCCGCGATGGAGGCCAAGATCAAGGCCCGCTTCTCCGACTGGAAGGGCGTCGGACCGGAAACCGCCGAACCAGACCCCGGCCACGTCGAACAGCGCGGCCTGACGGTCAGGATCGTCGAACTTCCCGGCGCCTCGACCCAGACCCAGATCGCCTGGGCGCGGCCCTACGACGACAGTCCCGACACCGCCGCCAAGCGCCGCCGCGACACCATCGAAAACCTGGCCTTGAGCGTGCTCAACCGGCGCCTGGGCAAGCTCGCCCGCGACGAGCATCCGCCGTTCCTGGGGGCCGAGGCGGCGTTTCAGAATCTGCTGCACTCGGACAAGGTCGCCATCGTCGAGACGGTTTCGACGCCCGACGGTTGGCGCCCGGCGCTCGACTCCGCCGAGCATGAGGTGCGCCGCCTGGTGACCTTCGGGGTGCGGGCCGACGAACTGGCCCGGGAGATCACCGAAACCCGCACCGCCCTCGTCAACGCCGCCGCCGGCGCGGCGACCCGGCGAACGCCGGACCTGGCCACCGGCTTGGTCGGGGCCGTGGATGAGAACAACGTGTTCACCAATCCGGCCGAGGATCTGGCGCTGTTCGACGCCGACGTCAAAGGCCTTGCCCCGGCCGAGATCGATGCCGCCACCCGCGCTGTCTTCGCCGGCGCCGGGCCGCTGGTCGAACTGGCGACGCCCAGGACCGTCGATGGCGGCGAGGCGGCGGTGGCGGCCGAATACGCCAAGGCCCACGCCGAACCGGTGACCGCGCCGGCGGCGGAGGCGGCGATCGCCTGGCCCTACGCCAGCTTCGGCCCGGCGGGCGGCATCGCCGAACGCCGTCCCGCCGACGATCTCGGCGCGACGGTGGTGCGTTTCGCCAACGGCGTCGGCCTGACCGTCAAGCCGACGACGTTCCGCAAGGATCAGGTCCTGGTCAGCGTCGTCTTCGGCGGCGGACGCGCGGCTCTGCCCACCGACCATCCGGTCGCCGTCTGGGCCGCCCCGGCCTTCACCGCCGGCGGCTTCAAGGCGATCAGCCTGGAGGACAGCGAGCGCGCCCTGGCCGGCCGGATCTACGACGCCAATCTCACCGTCCGCGACCGGGCCTTCGAACTGACCGGAACCACGCGCCCGGCCGATCTCGACACCCAACTCCAGGTGCTCGCCGCCTATGTCGCCGATCCGGGCTTCCGGCCGGAAGCCTTCGAGCGCGTTCGCGGCGCCTACCTCAGCATGCTCCCGCAATTGGCGGCGACGCCCAGCGGCGTGCTGTCGCGGGATCTGGGCTCACTGGTCCATTCCGGCGATCCGCGCTGGAGCTTCCCCGACCAGGCGGCCCTGGCGGCGGCCACGCCGGACGACCTCAAAGCCCTGCTCGACGATCCCCTGGCCCACGGCCCGATGGAGATCACCATCGTCGGCGATGTCACCGCCGACAGGGCGATCGAACTGGCCGCATCGACCTTCGGCGCCCTGCCGCCGCGGCCGGCGCCCGCGCCTCCGCCCCCCAGCGCGGTCCATTTTCCGGCCCCGACCGCGCGGCCGGTGGGCCGCACCGACACCGGCCGGGCGGATCAGGCGGTCGCCTTCGTCGGCTGGCCGGTGACTGACTTCTTCGCCGACATGCAGCGCTCGCGCGACGCCTATCTCACCGCCGATGTGCTCCAGAACCGCCTTCTCGACCAGGTGCGCATCGCCCAGGGCGCCACCTACAGCCCGCAGACCCAGGTTGAACCGTCGGAGGCGTTTGCCGGATACGGCTACGCCTTCAGCCTGGTGGAGATGCCGCCGGCGAAGATCCCCGGCTTCTACGCCACCGTCTCCCAGATCACCGCCGACCTGCGGGCCAATCCGGTCTCCGCCGACGAACTGACCCGCGCGCGAAATCCCCACGTCGAAGGCATACGCAAGGCTCAGCTGACCAACGAATACTGGCTTCAGCGCCTCTCCGGATCGATCGCCGACCCGCGCCTGCTCGACCTCATCCGCACCACCATCCGCGACTACGAGAAGGTGGCCCCGGCCGACATCGAAGCCATCGCCAGGGCCTATCTCACCGACGATAAAGCCTGGAAACTGGTCGTGCAGGCGGCCCCGGCCGCCGCGAACTAGGCGCTCATCCCGGGACGCGGCGGTGGATGGCGGTCATCGCCGCGATGGGGGCGCCCAGGAGGCTGACCTTCACCGACTTCAGGGCCAGATCCGGGGCCAGCAGCGTGAACCGGGTCGAATACCGGGGCGACGCCAGGCCCCGCGCCTTGCCGACCGGCCGGTGGAACGAGAGGGTATAGTCGTCGCCGGCGCGATGGCCGACGATGCCCGATCCGGCGGCGGATTCGGCGGCGATGTACTGGCCCTCGGGGCCGACCGTCATCGCCCAGCGCCAGACGTCCACCTCGCCGTCGTCATAGGTGAAGGTCTCGTCGAACTGGATGGCCCCATAGGAGGCCTGGGCCGCGCCCAGGGTATGGATGGCGCAGCGCCGCGTCACCCGGCCGAACGGATCGCGAATGACGCCGGAGCCCTCCGTGCGGCCGAGAAAGAACGCCTCGGGCCGGAACAGCGTGTCGCCAGGATATGTGGTGCTCGAGTCCAACCTTCCCCTCCCAGGGTGAACACCGTTTAGGATTCCTCGCGTCGGCGGCCCATAACGCGGATTGTCGCGGCCTCGCCGGGGCGAAACGGAGGATTGTCGGATGCTGGAATCGCTCATCCCCCTGGCCCGGTCGGTGGCCGAGGCGCTGATCCGGCGCGGCGAGCGGCTGGCGGTGGCCGAGTCGTCGTCCGGCGGCCTGATCAGCGCCGCCCTGCTCGCCGTCCCCGGGGCCAGCGCCTACTTCCTCGGCGGTGCGGTGGTCTATACCGCCAAGGCGCGGATGAGCCTGATGGGTCTGCCGCGCGAGGCGGTGGCCGGCATGCGTTCGGCGAGCGAGCCCTACGCCGCCCTGCTGGCGGCCACGGCGCGGGAGAATTTCGGGGCCGACTGGGGACTGTCGGAAACCGGCGCCGCCGGGCCGACGGGCAACCCCTATGGCGACGCCGCCGGGCACAGCTGCGTGGCCGTGTCCGGCCGGGTGGATCTGACCTTCACGCTGGAGACCGGCTCGGCGAACCGGGCCGCCAACATGCAGGCCTTCGCGGCCAGGGCGCTGGAACTGATGTCGGCGGCTCTGGAGGCGGCGGGCTAGAGAAGCCCGCTCAGTGGCGCCTTCCGCCGATCCGGCCGGCGTCGATGGCGATGGTCACGGCGGCGTCGTCGCCGATCGGCTGGCAGACGACGGCCCCGGCTTCGCGGTAGCCACGGGTCCCCGCGCCCGCGGTGACCTCGCCGTGGGCCTTGTGGTCGGGTCCGTCTCCCCGGGCGTTGGGACCGGTCGATCCGCAAGGGCCGATCATCGGCCCGGGTCCGCGGTCATCGAAGCGCGGGTGGTCGGCGTCCAGGGTCGAGACCGGGTCGATGGCTTCCCGCGCCGGCGCGTCGGCGGCCGGCCGCTGGGCGGTGGGAATCGCCTCCTGGGCCCGCGCGGTGGCGGCGGAGAGCAGGAGCAGGGCGGCTGAGAGGGCGGCGACGCGGGTCATGGCTTCGAGGCTCTGGCGGGCGGGATTCTAGGGTCACCCGGCACGGCGGCCAAAATGCGTCCGACACGTGGCGCCGTCAATCGGCGGCGAGCCGCTGGTCGAAATCAACGGTTCCGCGGACGTCGAATCCGCCCCGCCCCGGAAAATCCCCCCCGATGTCGGCGGCCAATGTGTCAGGCGCGCTTGAAACCCGCGTTAACAGAGCCGCGCGAGGCGGTTAGAAGCCTTTGCCGGCCCGCCTCGCCGCGAGGCGCGTGGCCGTGCGCCGGGGAGCCCTCTTGTCCGCCACTCTTCCACTGGATGCAGCCAGAGCCGCCATCCCGCCGCTCTACCGGGTTTCCGAGCCGGCCATTCTCGCCGAGCTGGCCGAGAAGGCGCGGCTGACGCCGGCGGCCCGCTCGCGGGTGCTGGCGCGGGCCGGGATCCTGCTGGCCGAACTTCGCGCGCCGGGGCGAACCGGCTGGATCGACCGCTTCCTGCGCGAATACAGCCTCTCCAGCCAGGAGGGCGCGGCCCTGCTAGGCCTGGCGGAAGCCTATCTGCGGGTCCCCGACGCCTTCACCGCCGACGCGCTCATCCGCGACAAGCTGGCGCTGGGCGACTGGCGCGCGCACCTGGGCTCCGCCGACGGCGTGATGGTCACCGGGGCCACCCTGGGTCTCATCCTCGCGCAGGGCCTGTCCGAAGCCTCGACCCGGGCCGGCACGCTGCGCGGGGCGGTGGCGCGGCTGGGCGAGCCGGCCGTGCGCGCCGGGGTGGCCGGGGCCATGCAGCGCATGGGCGAGGCCTTCGTCCTTGGCCGCGACATCGACGAGGCGCTGAAGCGCGCCGACCGGGGCGCCAACCGCGCCTTCCGTTACTCCTTCGACATGCTCGGCGAAGGCGCCCGCACCGCCAGTGACGCCGAAAGCTATTTCGCCGCCTACCGCGCGGCGGTCGCATCGGTCGGCAAGGTCGGCGAGGGCGGCGGCGATGTGCTGGCCCGCGACAACGTCTCGGTGAAGCTCTCCGCCCTGTATCCGCGCTACGAGCCGTTTCAGGAAGGCCGCGCGGTCCCCGGGCTCACCGGCCTGCTCATCGAGCTGTCCCGCGCCGCCAAGGCGGCCGGCGTCGGCCTGACCGTGGACGCCGAAGAAAGCGAGCGGCTGGAAATGTCGCTTTCGATCATCGAAGGCGCGGCCCGCGATCCGAGCCTCGCCGGCTGGGACGGCCTGGGCATGGCGGTGCAGGCCTATCAGAGGCGCGGCGCGGCGGTGATCGCCTGGGCCGGCGCGCTCGGCGCGGCGGTGAACCGGCGTCTGATGGTCCGGCTGGTCAAGGGGGCCTACTGGGACACCGAGATCAAGCGCGCCCAGGAGCGCGGCCTCGCCGACTATCCCGTCTTCACCCGCAAGACGGCCACGGACGTCAGCTACATGGCCTGCGCCAGGGCGATGCTGGCCGAGCCGCGCATCTTCGGGGCCTTCGCCACCCACAACGCGCTCACCGTCGCCACGGTTGTGGAATGGGCCGGAGAGCGCCGCGATTTCGAGTTCCAGCGCCTGCACGGCATGGGCGAGGGCCTCTACGAGGACCTGATGGAAAAGCGCGGCGTGGCGGCGCGGGTCTATGCCCCGGTGGGCGGCTACCGCGAACTGCTGGCCTACCTCGTCCGCCGGCTCCTGGAGAACGGGGCCAACACCAGCTTCGTCCACCAGATCGCCGACAAGACCGTTCGCGACGAGGATCTCCTCGCCGATCCGGTCGAGCGGGCGGAGGCGACCGGCTTCTCGCCCCACCCGGCCATCGCCGCGCCCGCCGACATGTTCGGCCCCACCCGGCGCAATTCCGCCGGGCTCGATCTCTCCGACGACGGCGTGGTGACCGACCTGATGAACGGGATGCGCGCCGCGTGGGCGGCGCCCCATCGGGCCGCCCCGCTGATCGGCGGCGCTGAAGCGGCCGGCGTCGGCCGCCCGGTTCTCGATCCCGCCGACACCCGCCGGCGGGTCGGCGAGGTCGCCGAGGCCAGCGCCGCCGATGTCGCCCGCGCCGTCGATCTGGCCGCCGCGGCCCAGCCGGCCTGGAACGCCCGCGGACCCGAGGCGCGCGCCCGGATCCTCGAACGTCTGGCCGATCTCATCGAACGGGACCGCGCGGCGCTGATGGCGCTGGCGGTGCGCGAGGCCGGCAAGACCCTCGCCGACGCGATGGGCGAGGTCCGCGAGGCGACCGACTTCTGCCGCTACTACGCCGCCCAGGCCCGCGACCGCCTTGCCCCCCAGCGCCTGCCGGGACCGACCGGCGAGCTGAACGAGCTGACCCTGGCCGGCCGTGGCGTCTTCGCCTGCGTCAGTCCGTGGAACTTCCCGCTGGCCATCTTCCTGGGCCAGATCGCCGCCGCCCTGGCCGCCGGCAACGCGGTGGTCGCCAAGCCGGCCCCCCAGAGCCCCTTGATCGCCGCCGCCGCCGTGCGCCTGGCGCTGGAGGCGGGGGTCCCGGCCGACGTGCTGGCCTTGGTTCCCGGCGGTCCCGAGGTCGGCGCGGCCCTGGTCGCCGACCCCCGGGTGGCGGGCGTCGCCTTCACCGGTTCGACCGCCAGCGCCCGGCGGATCGCCCGCGCCCTGCTGGAGGACGAGAGCCGGCCGCTCGTGCCGCTGATCGCCGAAACCGGCGGGATCAACGCCATGCTGGTCGATTCCACCGCCCTGCCCGAACAGGTGGTCGCCGACGTGATCACCTCGGCCTTCCTCTCCGCCGGCCAGCGCTGCTCGGCCCTGCGCCTGCTCTGCCTGCACCAGGACATCGCCGAAAACACCCTGACGATGCTCGCCGGCGCGATGGAGCAGCTGGTCATCGGCGATCCGGCCCTGGTCGCCACCGACGTCGGTCCGGTCATCGATCGGGCGGCCAAGGCGGCGCTCGACGCCCACCTCGAGAAGTGGCGGGCGAGCGTGATCTTCGCCAAGCCGGTCCCGCCCGGACTGGAGTATGGCCACTTCGTCGCGCCCACGGTCATCCGTCTGTCGTGCGTGGAGGACCTGACCCGGGAGACCTTCGGCCCGATCCTCCACGTGGTCACCTTCGCCGGCGGCGAGCTGGCGGCGACCATCGACCGGATCATGGCCTCGGGCTATGGCCTCACCCTCGGCGTCCACAGCCGCATCGGCGCGGCGGCCGAGGCGGTGCGCGCCCGGGCCCGGGTCGGCAACCTCTACGTCAATCGCTCGATGATCGGCGCCGTGGTCGGCGTTCAGCCGTTCGGGGGCGAGGGCCTTTCCGGCACCGGTCCCAAGGCCGGCGGCCCCAACTACCTGCCCCGCTTCGCGGTCGAGCGGACGTGGACCGTCGACACCACCTCGGCGGGCGGCAACGCCAGTCTGCTCAGCCTCGAGGATTGACCGCGGCGGGCGGGCGGCGGATCATCGGACAAACGGGGGGACAACTCATGCACCTGGCCACAATCGCCGCGCTCGCGCTCGCCGCCGCACTGTCGCTGACCGGCGCGGTTCACGCCAACAAGTCGCCGGGCTTCATCGCCAGGGCGGTGGGCGATCCGGGTCGCCCGGCCGAGGACCGGGCGCGCGACGCGGCCCGCAAGCCCGCAGAGATGTTGCGGTTCTCGGGCGTCGAGCCGGGCGATCGCGTTCTGGAGATGATTCCCGGCGGCGGCTATTTCACCCGCTTGCTCAGCAAGGCGGTGGGACCCGCCGGCCACGTCTACGCCGCCGCCCCCGACCCCAAGGGCTCCGACGCCGAACCGGCCGCCGCCCGGATCGCCGCCGACCCGGCCTACGCCAATGTTTCGGTGATCGGGATCACCGCCGCCGCCCTCGGCGCCCTGCCGCCGATCGACCTGATCTGGACCTCGCAGAACTACCACGATCTGCACCTGACCCGGGTCCACGCCGACGTGCCGGCTCTCGACCGGCTGTGGCTGAAGATCCTCAAGCCCGGCGGCAGGCTGATCGTCATCGATCACGTCGCCTCGCCGGGATCGCCGGTCACCGCGACCGCCGACAAGCTGCACCGCATCGATCCGGCCGCGGCCAGGAATGAAATCGTCGGCGCCGGCTTTGTCTTCGACGGCCAGAGCGAGGCCCTCGCCAACCCCGCCGATCCCCACACCGCCAACGTCTTCGACCCCTCCATTCGCGGCCGGACCGACCAGTTCGCGTTCCGCTTCCGCAAGCCTTGAGGGCGCGCTCGTTGATGTCGGGCGGGATCCTCTAAGCAGAGATTCGCTGGGTTCCCAACGGATAGACGGAGTTTGCGGCTTTGCGCCCCCTCCACCACCTCGTCCTTCGGCGAGGTGGTCCCCCTCCCCCGCGAGAGGGCGTGGGAGGATAGAGAGGACTCGACCTTCCCCTATCCTCCCATCCAACCCCGGCCATGAGCCGGGGGAAGAGGGGGAGGTGGCGCGGCGCACTTTCTCGCGTCGTGACGGAGGGGGCGTCCCAGCGTTGGCCGCCCTCGAGAAGCCTGCTCAGTCGACCCCACGTTCAGACCGCGCCGCCCGCCAACGCCTCGCCCGCCGCCTCGACGATCGCCTCGGCGGCGGCTTCGGCGGTCAGGCGGGTGGTGTCGACGCGAATCTCGGGGGCTTCGGGAGTTTCGTAGGGGCTGTCGATGCCGGTGAAGTTCTTCAGCTCGCCGCGCCGGGCCTTGGCGTAGAGCCCCTTGACGTCGCGCCCCTCGGCCACCGCCAGCGGCGTATCGACGAAGACCTCGAGGAACTCTCCCTCGGCCATCAGTTCGCGGGCCATCCGGCGCTCGGAGCGGAACGGGCTGATGAACGAGACCAGGACGATCAGGCCGGCGTCGGCCATCAGCCTGGCGACCTCGCCGACCCGGCGGATGTTCTCGACCCGGTCGGCGTCGGTGAATCCGAGGTCACGGTTGAGGCCATGGCGGACGTTGTCGCCGTCGAGCAGATAGGTGTGCCGGCCCTGGGCCTGCAGCTTCTTTTCCACCAGATTGGCGATGGTCGATTTGCCCGCCCCGGAGAGACCGGTGAACCACAGCACCGCCGGCTTCTGCGCCTTGGCCCGCGCCCGGGTCGCCTTGTTCACATCCAGCGCCTGCCAGTGGATGTTCTGGCTGCGGCGCAGGGCATGGCGGATCATGCCGGCGCCGACGGTGGCGTTGGTGATCCTGTCGATGAGGATGAAGCCGCCGAGTTCGCGGCTGGTCTCATAGGGCTCGAAGGCGATGTCGCGGTCCAGGGTGAGGTTGCAGACCCCGATCTCGTTCAGCTCCAGGCGCCGCGCGGCCAGGTGCTCGAGGGTGTTGACGTTGATCTTGTACTTGGGCTCGCCGACGCTGGCCGACACCGTGCGGGCGCCGATCTTCAGCCACAGGGCGCGGCCGGGCAGCATCGCCTCCTCGGCCATCCACACGATCGTGGCCTCGAACTGATCGGCGCTCGGCGGCGCGGCGGCGGCGGCGACGATCACCTCGCCGCGCGAGCAGTCGATCTCGTCATCCAGCGTCAGGGTCACCGACTGCCCGGCCCGCGCCTCGCCGAGGTCCCCGTCCCTGGTGACGATCCGGGCGATGCGCGTTTCGCGCCCCGAAGGCGCGATCCTGACCGCGTCACCCGGCCGCGCCGTCCCGGCGGCGACGAAGCCGGAGAAGCCCCGGAAGTGCTGGTCCGGCCGGTTCACCCACTGCACCGGCATGCGGAACGGGGCATCCGCCAGCCGGTCCTCGTCGATCTCCACGTTCTCCAGGTGCGCCATCAGGCTCGGACCCTGGTGCCAGGGCGTCAGCTCGCTCCTGGCCGCGACATTGTCGCCGCGCAGGCCGGAGATCGGGATCGCCGTGACCTCGGTCAGGCCGATCTCGCCGGCGAAGGCGCGATAGTCGGCGGCGATCCGCTCGAACGTCGCCTGGTCGTAGCCGACCAGATCCATCTTGGTCACCGCCAGCACCACCTCGCGGATGCCGATCAGCGACACCAGGAAGCTGTGCCGCCGGGTCTGGGTCAACAGGCCCTTGCGCGCATCGACCAGGATCACCGCCAGATCGGCCGTGGAGGCGCCGGTGATCATATTGCGGGTGTACTGCTCATGCCCCGGAGTGTCGGCGACGATGAACTTGCGCTTGTCGGTGGAGAAATACCGGTAGGCGACGTCGATGGTGATCCCCTGCTCGCGCTCGGCGGCCAGACCATCGACCAGCAGCGCGAAGTCGATCTCGCCGCCCTGGGCGCCGAACCGCTTGGAATCGGCCTCCAGCGCCGCCAGCTGGTCTTCGAAGATCATCTTCGAATCGTAGAGCAGCCGCCCGATCAGCGTCGATTTGCCGTCATCGACCGACCCGCAGGTGATGAACCGCAGCAGGCTCTTGCGCCGGTGCGCCGCCAGATAGGCGCCGATGTCCGCGGCGATGAGGTCGGAGACGTGAGCCATCAGAAATAGCCCTCGCGCTTCTTCTTCTCCATCGAGGCGGACTGGTCGTGGTCGATCGCCCGGCCCTGACGCTCGGAGGTGGTGGCGAGGAGCATTTCCTGGATGATCGCCGGCAGGGTGTCGGCCTCGCTCTCCACCGCGCCGGTCAGCGGATAGCAGCCGAGGGTCCGGAACCGCACCTTGCGCATCCTCGGCGCCTCGCCTGGCAGCAGCCGCATCCGCGCGTCATCGACCATGATCAGCGCCCCGTCCCGCTCCACCACCGGGCGCTCGGCGGCGAAATAGAGCGGCACGACCGGGATCGCTTCCAGGTGGATGTATTGCCAGACGTCCAGCTCGGTCCAGTTGGAGATCGGGAACACCCGCAGCGACTGGCCGCCGGAGATCCGCGTGTTGTAGAGCTTCCACAGCTCCGGCCGCTGCGCCTTGGGGTCCCAGCCGTGGCTGGCCGAGCGGACGGAAACCACCCGCTCCTTGGCCCGGCTCTTCTCCTCGTCCCGCCGCGCGCCGCCGAACGCCGCGTCGAAGCGGTGCTCGCTCAGCGCCTGCTTCAGCCCCTCGGTTTTCCACAGATCGGTGTGCAGGGCGCCGTGGTCGAAGGGATTGATCCCTCGCGCCATCGCGTCGGGATTGCGGTGCACGATCAGCTCGAAGCCGAGTTCCGCCGCCATCCGCTCGCGCATCTCGTACATCGCCTGGAACTTCCAGGTCGTGTCCACATGCAGCAGGGGAAACGGCGGGCGGGAGGGAAAGAACGCCTTGACCGCCAGGTGCAGCATGACGGCCGAATCCTTGCCCACCGAATAGAGCATCACCGGCCGCTCGGTCTCGGCCACGACCTCGCGCAGGATATGGATGCTCTCCGCCTCCAGCCGCTGCAGATGCGTCAGCCGGGCGGGGG
>Ga0075522_10002382_pt1 | contig 14009 bp, 12 predicted proteins | sample NGEPerA_FD_74796 | JGI IMG/M metagenome (GOLD analysis project Ga0075522, IMG submission 74796) | Arctic peat soil microbial communities from the Barrow Environmental Observatory site, Barrow, Alaska, USA - NGEE PermafrostL2-A | ecosystem: Environmental > Terrestrial > Soil > Wetlands > Peat ... | reverse complement strand
GTCTATCCCGATCGGCCGATCCGGATGATCATTCCGTTGGCGGCGGCGAGTGCGGTCGACGTCGCGGCCCGGATCGTGACCCAGAAAATGTCGGACAATATGAGCCAGCAGATCGTGATCGTAAACCTGCCGGGCGCTTCCGGATTGATAGGCGCCGAGCAGGTGGCGAGAGCCACACCGGACGGCTATACGATCGGCGGATTCAACGACAGCGTCATGACCATGGTGCCCAACCTGCATTCCAAAATGCCGTGGGACATCCTGAAGGATTTCGAGCCGGTATCGCTGGTCGCAACGGTAGAGTGGGGACTGGTCGCCAGCAACCAGAGTGGCTACAAATCCGCCGCCGACCTGATCGCCGCCGCCAAGGCCGCGCCCGGCAAGATCAATTACAGCTCGGGCGGCCCGGGCAGCCCGCAGCATCTGGCGATGGCGATGTTTGCCTCCGCGGCCGGCATCTCTCTGACCCACGTGCCTTACAAGGGCGCTACGCAAGCCGCGACCGACATCGCCTCCGGCCAGATTCCGGTCGGCTTCCAGGGCCTGGGCACCGTTGCTGGGCTGGTTCGCGGCAACCAGCTACAGCTGATCGGAGTGACCACCGAGAAGCGATTGCCGCAATTTCCCGGCGTACCCACCGTCTCGGAATCCGGCTTGCCGGGGTTTTTCTTCAATTCGTGGTTCACGATCATGGTGCCCGCCGGGACGCCCACGGACATTGTCGCTAGACTCAACGCCGAGGTGCTGAAGGCGATCGGCGATCCCGAGATTCGCCATAAGCTCGAGGACCTGGGTTTTGCGGTGCGCGGCAGCACGCCCGAGGAGCTGGCTGTGATGACGCGCGATCAACTCGCCAAATATGCGCGCGTGATTAAGGACATGGGTATCGTCAACGAGTGAGACGGCGCGCCGATCTGCGCACCCTGACCGTGTGGGTTTTCCGTTGCTCATCCAATGGTTGATCTTTCGCGAGCAACTAATTGAAAGGCCTGGAGATAATCCAGGCCTTTCTTGCTGCGGACATGATCGCGGCGTATAAGTTGGGTACGGCGGATTGCCAGCTCTCGTCCAGTGGTGCATCCAGCGCGATCCGTCGACATCGGGCAATGTAGTTATTCAGATGGTCGTGACCGGCGTGCCTCAGGACAAAAAAGCCGTACCTCGGTCGTTTTCAAACGACAAATTGGCTGTCCTGCGCAAGCATGCGATTTTTTGCGACCTTGAACCCGAGGCCCTCGACCAACTCTGCCGTTATGCCAAACATTCCAAGCTCAAGCGGGGAACCACGATTTTTGCCAGGGGCGATCCGGGCAACAGCCTGTTCGCGGTGATCAGCGGCACGGTAAAGATAAGCATCTCGTCTGCCGAAGGCCGCAGCGCGATTTTCAATCTTATCGGTGCCGGCGAGATTTTCGGGGAAATCGCGCTGCTCGATGGTTTGCCGCGGACCGCCGATGTCACGGCAAACACCAATTGCGAGATTTTTGTGATCGATCGCCGCGACTTTCTTCCCTTTGTACGAAGCCAACCGGCTCTTGCGATGAAGTTCATTGAGCTGCTTTGCACGCGCCTGCGCTGGACCAGCGATCAGGTCGAACAGATCATTCTTCAGAATCTGCCGGGGCGGCTTGCCAGCGCACTTCTTCGCTTAACGGAGAAGCATGCGCTCGCGCCTGCGGGCCGAACGATCGCCGTTACCCAGCAGGAAATCAGCGAGATGGTCGGCATGACCCGGGAAAGCATCAACAAGCAGTTGCGGGTCTGGGCCGCGCGCAAATGGGTACGCCTCGAACACGGGGCCATCGTTGTCCTGAATGCCGAGCCGCTGCTGGCGTTGGTTGAAGCAGGATCGGGAAACGAAGGCGACTAGCGCAGTTGCGTTTCGTCTCCCGGATGCCGCAGACAGAGCTCCCAAATGTTTTATCTTGCGATGTGAAGGACGTCACATTGGCTGGCCGCGCTTTGAGCTAGTCAGGTTGCTGCGCACCCGCAAAGTGGAGGCTTCCATGCACGGCAGGTTCGACAGACCAAGCGAAATCCGCAACCGTTCCGACCGGAGTTGGAGCATTGCAGTCATTGCTTTGCCGATAATTTTTGCGATCGTGCTGGTCGGATTGGCAGTCGCCCAGCCGGCCGCGTCGAACTGGATATCGCAAGCGGCTCAGGCCGAGTTTGCAGGCACCTTCGCGGCGCCCTAGATTACTCCGCCGCAACTCGTGCAACCGGTTATGCACTCTTGGTCAAAGCCGATTGACGTCGAGAGGCTGGCTTGGTCGAGGTTTTTCCGGCGTCTCTAACCGTCGATAATGGCGACCGCACGGGTCCAGCCCGCCGAGGCCCGCTCGATCTTGACCGGAAAGCACGACACGGTGAAACCGGTCGGCGGCAATAGCTCCAGATTGTGCAGTTTTTCGATATGGCAATAGCCGATGTGACGCCCGGCCTTGTGACCTTCCCAAATCAGGCCGGCGTCGCCGGTCTCGATGTATTTTTTCGCGGTGTAAACGAACGGCGCATCCCAACTCCAGCCGTCGATACCAGTGAGCCGCACGCCGCGCTCCAGCAGATACATCGTTGCCTCATAACCCATGCCGCAGCCGGAACTGACATAGTCCTGCCGGCCATATTTGACCCCGGCGCTGGTATTGACCACGACGATCTCCAGCGGCGAAAGCGTGTGGCCGATGCGCTTGAGTTCGTTCTCGACATCCCCAGCGGTTGCGACATAACCGTCGGGCAAATGACGGAAGTCCAACTTCACGCCAGGCTGCAGACACCATTCCAGCGGCACTTCATCGATGGTCCAGGAGCGTTCCCCCCGGTTCATGGTCGGGTGGTAATGGTAGGGCGCATCGAGATGGGTACCGTTGTGGGTCGAGAGCTGGACCGTTTCCATCGCCCAGCCTTCTCCGTCGGGCAGATCTTCAGCCTTGAGGCCGTTAAAGAAACTCAGCATCTGCGGCAAGCTCTGCTGGTGATCGTTGTACTGAATACACGGATTGATCCCCGGCGGATCGGCCGGAACATCGTTTTGCAGCGGTACCGAAATGTCGATCAGCTTGCGCGCCATGGCGGCTCCTCCGTTATTTTCGCGGTATTTATCCAACACATTTTGAAATGCCAACGATCTCCCGAAGTCAAGCGCGGGACGCAACGCCCGCAGGACCCTCGGATGAAGCTGCGACATTTGCTAACGGGCCGTCTCCGCAACGGCACATCTGGCCAGGCGCGCCGCGGGCTATCCGACCCTTTCCGATTTTTAACATTGTTTCGACGAAACTCTGTGCCAATTTACGTAACGCATGGGCCGGCAATGGAGCGTAAACATGGGCGATAGCGCGCGCGACCCTGCGGCGGAGTTTTCAGGTCTTTATGTGCGCTTGCTGAATGCCGCTCTCGACGAAATCAATTCGTCGCTCTTACCGCAAATGCCCAAGCGAAATCTTGCCGAACACATCGCGCAGGGAATTTCGACGTCTGGATGTTCGTCCGATCGCGATCAAGGATTGGGACATGAGGAAACGACGTTTCTTTGAGCAGCGCCCGGGTTTGACCGTAGCAGAAATCGTTTCGCTGACCGGCTCCGAATTCGGTGACGCAACGAGGCTGACGCATCTCATCACCGATGTAGCCCCGATCGACCTTGCCGGGCCAACCGATCTGACGTTCATCGAAAGCAACAAATACGCGGATGCCCTGGCGACGACGCATGCCGGCGCTTGCCTGATGCCGCAGCGGTTGGAGGGCCGGGCACCAGACTCGCTCATCGCGCTGCGGTCGAAGGAACCCTATCGCGCATTCGTCGCCGTGCACGGCGAGCTTTACCCCAAGTCCTTGCGCCCGAGTTCCCTGTTCGAGAACAAAGAGGTTGCGCCGGGCGCAACCATCCACCCCACCGCCCGACTTGAGAGTGGCGTAACGGTCGATCCGGGAGCCGTGATCGGGCCGCGCGCTGAAATCGGGGCGGGAACCATCATTGGCGCGACGGCCGTGATCGGGCCCGATGTCTTGATCGGCCGCGATTGCACGATTGGTGCCGGCTGCTCAATCACGCATTCGCTGATCGGCGATTGGGTGGTGATCCATCCTGGCTGCCGCATCGGACAGGACGGCTTCGGTTATTTCGCTGGCACCAAGGTTCCCCAAACCGGCCGCGTGATCATCCAGAACAATGTCGAGATCGGCGCCGGGACCATGATAGACCGCGGCGGCATCAGGGACACCGTGATCGGCGAGGCAACCAAGATCGACAATGGATGTCAGATCGGCCACAACGCGTTCATCGGCCGCCATTGCGTTATCGTTGCACAGTCGGGGTTGAGCGGCAGTGTGACGCTCGAGGATTTTGCGATGCTTGGTGGCTCCGTTGGACTTGCGCCGCATGTGACGATCGGCCGGGGAGCGCGGGTAGCGGCACGTTCAGGCGTTATGAACGACGTTCCTCCGGAACAAACCTGGGGTGGTTATCCAGCGAGACCGAGAATGCAGTGGATGCGACAGCAAGCCATGCTGGCACGTCTGACCTCATCCGGGGAGAAAGCGACAGTGCCTCGGACACCTCCCGATAAGGGTTGAGCTTTTTGAGATCCGACCGATAAGAGCGACTGCCGCGCAACGACGCCCATTCGATTCAGCCCTTCGGCCGCTTGTCGTAGACGCGTTTGGCCTTGCCGAGCGAGCGCTCCAGCGTTTCGGGCGCCACCGCCTTCAGGTGCGCAGATATGCCGATGGTGTTCTTGATATAGGCGGTGACCCGCGCGGTGTGCTCGAGCAGCCCGCCGCCATCCCAGCTTTCGGGACGGGCTTCCGCCAGGATCGTCATCTCGTCCATCCGTCCCTCGCGCGTCAATTCGATGATGAAGTGACCGCCGCACCACTCCGTGCCGAGCAGCACTTCCTCGATCTGGGTCGGGAACACATTGACGCCGCGCAGGATGATCATGTCGTCGGAACGCCCGGTGACCTTCTCCATGCGCCGCATGCCCGGCCGCGCTGTGCCCGGCAACAGCCGCGTCAGGTCGCGGGTGCGGTAGCGTATGATCGGAAACGCCTCTTTGGTCAGCGAGGTGAAGACAAGTTCGCCTTTTTCTCCGTCGGGCAGCACCATGCCGGTTTCGGGATCAATCACCTCAGGATAGAAATGGTCTTCCCAGACATGCAGGCCATCCTTGGTTTCCACGCATTCCTGGGCGACGCCGGGGCCGATCACCTCGGACAGTCCGTAGATGTCGGTGGCATCCATTTCGAAGGCGGCTTCGATCTCGGCGCGCATCGCGTTGGTCCATGGCTCGGCGCCGAAGATGCCGAACTTCAATGACGATCGGCGCGGATCGAGACCTCTACGCTTGAATTCATCCAGGATCGCCAGCATGTAGCTTGGCGTCACCGTGATGATCTCGGGCTTGAAGTCGTTGATCAGCTGCACCTGCCGCTCGGTCATGCCGCCGGAGACTGGCACCACCGTGCAGCCGAGCCGCTCGGCGCCGTAATGCGCACCGAGGCCGCCGGTGAACAGGCCATAGCCGTAGGCGTTATGCATGATCATGCCGGTGCGTCCACCCGCAGCGCGGATCGAGCGCGCCATCACGTCCGACCACATCTCGATATCGGCGCGGGTGTATCCCACCACGATCGGCTTGCCGGTGGTTCCCGAAGAGGCGTGAACCCGGACCAGTTTCTCGCGCGGCACCGCGAACATGTTGAACGGATAATTGTCGCGCAGGTCGGTCTTCACCGTGAACGGAAAATGGCGGAGATCGGAGGTTTGCCGAAAATCCCTTGGGTGCACGCCGGCGCGGTCGAACGCTTTTCGGTAGTGAGCGACGTTGTCGTAGGCGTGCACCAGCGTCCAGGCGAGGCGTTTGGTCTGCAGCGCGACGATCTCGTCGCGGGAGGCGCGCTCGGCCTCATCCATCTCGGCGCTATATCCGCGTCTTGCGGATTGGAGGTTCGTCGAAGTCATCGCGCGTTTTCCTGAAATCAGAAGTTCATTTCAACTTGGCCTCAGCTTCGGCCGGCACCCATGTGCCGGCGACGGTGCGGGAATGGCCGCGCAGCTCGGCAATCGCGACATCATCCACCGTGACGCGGACGTCGTAAATCCCGGAACGTCCGGTCCGCGAGATTTCCCGTGCAGTTGCGACCAGCCGATCGCCGAGCTTGCCGGGCCTGATGAAGGATATGTTGCCCTGTGCCGCGACCGCACGCTCGTTATGGGAGTTGCAGGCAAAGGCGAACGCCGAATCCGCCAGCGTAAAGATGAAGCCGCCATGGGCGATGCCGTGGCCGTTGACCATCTGCGGCTTGATGGTCATGGTCAGGACCGCTTCGCCCGGTTTGATCCGCAGGATCTCCATGCCGAGACCCTTGCTGGCGTCGTCTTCCTGCCACATCGCCTCGGCGCAGGCGCGCGCGAGATCGTCGGGCGAAAGCGTGGCCTTGAGGTTCACGGCGGCCTCCCATTGGTCGCGCCAGGAATTTCGGCGCTCGCCTGTCGATCGGGATCGGATCCAGGACCTTCCCCCAAGTAACCGCCGGGCTTGTTGGAACAAGCCTCTTGAACTAAGCGATCAGTCGGTTAGTCATGATGCGAAGCTGGTATGGTGTCAACGACCGCCACAAGCGTCAAATCGCATTCGAAAAGTCGAATAATTCGGGAACGTCCATGATGTCAGCTGCCGAGGAGCCGGGCCAGCCCGTTACCGTCGAGGCGCGCTGCGTGCGGCTTCCTGCCAAGGCGGCCGATCCGGCTTCGCTCGCACCATTGGTCGAGCGGCGCGCGCTGTCGCGGGCCGCGAACGAGGTGCTGGTCGAGGTCAAGGCGGCGGCGGTGAATCCCTCCGACGTGAAAGCCGCTACCGGCCTGATGCCCTATGCGGTATTCCCACGCACGCCCGGTCGCGACTATGCCGGGCTCGTCCTTGACGGTCCGGCCGGTTGGATCGGTCGCGAGGTGTTCGGCTCGTCGGGCGATCTCGGGATCCGGCGCGACGGTACCCACGGCACGCATCTCGCCGTCGAGGTCGAAGCCGTAGTGGAGAAGCCGAAAAATCTGTCGTGGGAGGAAGCCGCCGGGATCGGCGTGCCCTTCGTCACTGCGATGGAGGGCTTCCGGCGCGCCGGAATCCCCACATCGGGCGAGACCGTGCTGGTGATGGGTGTCAACGGCAAGGTCGGCCAGGCCGCGGTGCAGATCGCAACCTGGAATGGCGCGCGCGTAATCGGGGTGGTGCGCAGGAACGAACCTTATGAGGGTCACGCCAACTCCAGCGTTGAAGTCATCGACGCATCGTCGGGGGACGTTGCGAGGCGCGTTCGCGAACTCACCGACGGCAAGGGCGCCGATATCGTGTTCAATACCGTCGGCGATCCCTATTTCGAGGCGGCGAACAAGTCTCTGGCACTGCGGGGACGCCAGATCCTGATCGCCACCATGGAGCGGGTCGTGCCGTTCAATATCCTGGAATTCTATCGCGGCCAGCATAGCTATGTCGGCATCGACACGCTGGGACTGTCGTCGATCGCGACCGGTGCGGTGCTGAAGGCGCTCGGTCCCGGCTTCGCCAGCGGAAAGCTCAAACCGTTTCCGATTCGGCCCAATGCGATCCATCCGTTGGAAGATGCCAAAGCCGCCTTTCTGGCGGTCGCCGGCTCGTCGCGCGATCGCGTGATCCTGCGGCCGCTGTGATAGAGTTGTTGCAAAATCCGGGGGACCAGCAATGCCATCCGCCGCCAACGTCGTGATCTTATCCGGTCTGTTAATCGGCCTCGTCTATGGCGCGGTCGGGTTGCTGAGCGGTTTCTGCCTGATGAGCAGCCTGCGGGGCTGGTGGGCGCAAGGCGACAGCCGGCTGGTGCGCACCTATGCCTTGGCGCTGGGCGTGGCAATCGCGGCAACGCAACTTCTTGCGGTACGCGAAGTCGTCGATCTCGGCAAGTCGATCTATCTGCAACCGACATTTTCGGCGCCGCTGATGTTTGTTGGCGGGGTGTTGTTCGGCTACGGCATGGTGCTGTCGAACGGCTGCGGCTCGCGCGCGCTGGTGCTGCTTGGAAGCGGCAATCTGCGCTCGCTCGTGGTAGTGATCGTGCTCGGCGTCGCCGCGCAGATGACGCTGAAGGGCCTGATCGCGCCGGGGCGGATCGCGGTGCTGCAGTGGACGCAGATCACGTCAACGGTGACGTCGTTGCCGGCGCTGGTTGCCAAATTTGGGATTAGCGAGGCTTTCGCGCGGACGCTGGCGGCGCCGATCGTCAGCGCGGCCTTGATCATCTTCGCCTTCGCGCATCCGCCGTTCCAGCGCGCCTGGGGACAGATTGCGGCCGGCGTCATCGTCGGGCTGCTGATCGCCGCCGGGTGGTTCGCCACCGGCTATCTCGGCGCCGACGATTTCAATCCGGCGCCAGTGACCTCGCTCACCTTCGTCGCACCGATCGCCGATACGCTGCAATACATGATGCTGTCGACCGGGCTGACGCTGAATTTTGGTATCGTGACCGTGGCCGGCGTGTTCGCCGGAAGCCTGGTGACAGCGCTGGCGACGCAGCGGTTCCATTGGATAGGCTACACCTCGCCACAGCACATGCTGCGGTCGGTCTCGGGCGCGGCGCTGATGGGCGCCGGCGGCGCGATGGCGCTGGGCTGTTCGGTGGGGCAGGGCCTGACCGGCCTCTCGACGCTGGCGCTGGCGTCGTTCGTCGCGGTCGCGGGCATCCTGCTGGGGTCGGCCGCGGGCCTGCGCGGACGGCTCCGCGTCCAGCCATCGGGGGCGCAGGAATCTCAGGCCCGCTGACTTGAAGTCGCCAGCCGCATCACGTCGAGATATCCCGGCCGCACTTCCATTCGCTGCACAAAACCCTTCTCGATCAGCAACCGGTGGGCTTCCGGCAGCCGGTAGCACGGCAGGTACATGAACAGATGATGCTCGGCGTGATAGTTCACCCAATAGGGCGCGATCAACAGCCGCTCGATCGGACCCACGCGGGTGGTGCGGGCGTGGCTGAACGGGTCTTCCCCCGTCGAGGTGCAGGCGTGTTCGGCGATGTTGCGGATGCGCGTCACCAGCGGCAGCCAGGTCGCCATCGCCAGCATCCACACCGCCCAGAACCAGATCCCGGCGCCGGCCAGCCAGAACAGGCCGAACAGCACCGCATTCGCAGCGAGGAAACGCGCCATCTTGTCGGCGCCGCTGGAGACAAAGCTTTCGTGCGACACCGCCTCATCGGCGTTGCCGCGTTTGAACAGCGACAGGAACAAGGGCAGCCGCTGCTTCACAAAGGTCTGCCCGGTGAGATCGCGGATCGCCTTGCGGGTGTAGCTTTCCTTGCTGATCGGAAACGGCGCCGACAGCGAGAGGTCGGGATCCTCGGGCTGCTGGGTAAATTTGTGGTGCTGCAAATGATACGACCGGTAGCTGGCGAGATCAGCGCCCACAGGCACCGCGCATAGCCACTGCCCGACCCATTCATTGACCGTCTTGTTGCCGTGCAGCCCACCATGGGCGGCTTCGTGCATCAGGATCGCCAATCCCAGTTGTCGCGTGCCGACCACCATCACCGCGACCAGCCAGGTCAGCGGATTGGGCCACAGCGTGACCAGCGTGATCGCGGCCGCGATGGTGCCCCAGGCATGAGCAACCAGCCAGACGCCGCGCAGCGAACTGCGCGCCGTCAGCAGGCGCCATTCATCGGCTGAAAAAACCGTTTTGGGATCGATCCGCGCCACGACCGGCATCGGCGGCTCCAAATCTCTGCTTGACGCGTTTTCTTCACGCGAACCGGCGCCCACTTCGCTTGAAAACGCTTTGATTTGAAGCGAATGATACGCCCACGCGCTGGTTCGTCAATCGGCCTGGCGGGTGACGATGCGGATCTCCGAGGTAAGGGTGCGATGCACCGGGCACTTGTCGGCGATTTCCAGCAGTCGCTTGCGCTGCTCGGCGTCGAGCGCGCCTTCCATGCCGATGACGAGATCGATCTGGTCGAGCATCCCGGCTTTGGTTTCGCATTCGGCGCAGTCTTCGGCGTGGATCTTGTTGTGGTTGAGCGTCACCGTGATGCGTTCGAGCGGCAGCGATTTACGCTCGGCGTAGAGCCGCATGGTCATAGAGGTGCAGGCGCCGAGGCCTGCCAGCAGGAAATCGTAAGGCCCCGGTCCGCTGTCCTCGCCGCCGACGGCAACCGGTTCGTCGGCCAGAAGATGGTGCGGGCCGATGGTCACGGCCTGCTGCAATCGGCTGTTGCGGGTCTCACGCACCACGACGTTGCGCGGCGCCTTGCCCGAAGCGTCGGCCTGCTCGGGCGTCGCGGGTTCGAGATAGCGCTCGGCCCAGGCGGCGATGACGTCGGCGACATAGATGGCGTCAGCCTTGCGGGTCAAAAGATGATCGGCGTCCGCCAGCGACACGAAGCTCTTGGGATGCTTGGCAGCGAGGAAAATGCGGGTCGCGTTGTCGATGCTGACGGTGTCGTCGGTGGGCGCATGCATGACCAGCAACGCCCGGTGAAGCGTGTTCACATGCGCCATCAGATTGTGTTCGGCGATATCGTCGAGGAATTCTCGGCTGATGGGGAACGGCCGGCCCGCCAGCGAGACTTCGACCTTGCCCTGGGTGCGGATATCAGCGACGCGATCGGCAAACAGGCCGGTGACATGCGCGGGATCGGACGGCGCGGCGATGGTGACGACGGCCTTGGCATCCGGAATTTGTGCCGCGGCGGCCAGTATCGCGGCGCCGCCGAGACTGTGGCCGATCAGGATCGCCGGGGCCTTTCGGGTTTCGCGCAGATGGTCGGCGGCCCGCACCAGATCGGCGACATTCGACGAAAACGTGGTGTTGGCGAAATCGCCTTCGCTGGAACCGAGGCCGGTGAAGTCGAACCGCAGCACCGCGATGCCTTTTGCTGCCAGTGCCACCGCAATCCTTCTTGCCGCCAGCACGTCCTTGCCGCAGGTGAAGCAATGCGCAAACAGCGCATAGGCAATCGGTTCGCGCTCGGGCAACTCCAGCGCCGCCGCCAATTGCTGGCCGCCCGCACCGGTGAATTGGAAACGTTCATTCGGCACGTTCAGTCTCCATGATTAATGTTCGTGACGGTGCATCGCCGATAATCTCACGCGAAGCCTTCAGCCGGCGCTTCCAAACAGCATCGGGAGTTGCCGCGGTCCGCGCACGGTGCCTTCCGACCAGGTGACCTGGCCGGCCGGGTCCAGTCTGAAATCCGGAATCCGCTTCAGCCATTCCTCGATCGCGACCGTCATTTCCATGCGTGCGAGGTTGGAGCCGACGCAGCGGTGAATGCCCAGGCCGAACGCGGCATGGCGGTTTTCCTTGCGGTCGATCACGACCTTGTCGGCATCCGGAAACATCGCGGGATCGCGGTTGGCGGCGGGAAACGACAGCAGCACCATATTGCCGGGCTTCACCGGGCAGCCGCTGATTACCGTTTCCTTCATCACTTCGCGCGCCATCGTGACAGGTGAATAGGCGCGCAACAATTCCTCGATCGCGGTCGGCATCAATTCCGGTTCCGCGATCAGGCGCGCGCGATCCGAAGGCGTCTTCGCCAGATGCCACAGCGAAGCGCCGATCGCGCTCCAGGTGGTGTCAATACCGGCGATCAGCAACAGCCGCAGCGAACCCAGCACATGCACGTCGGTCAGTGGCTGGCCGTCCTTGTCCCGGGCATTCATCAGCGTTGAGATCAGGTCGTCGGTCGGGCACCGCTTGCGCTGCTCGATGTGGCCTGCGAAATATGCGGTCATTTCATGGATCGCGCGCATCATGGTGTCATTGTCCTTGATGCCGAGTTCGAGAATTTCGTGGATCCATTTGATGAAGAGCTCGCCATCCTTCTCCGGGATGCCCAGCATGTGGGCGATGGCGCGAACCGGGATGTGTTTGGTGTAGCGTGCCGCGGCGTCGCATTTTCCGTCCGCGATGAACTCGTCGATCAGCTCGTTGCAGATCGCGCGAACCCTCGGCTCCAGTCTTTTCATGGCGTCGGGCGTGAACGGCGGCAACAGCAGTTGCTTGGCGGGCTTGTGTTCCGGCGGATCCGAGGTGATCGGTGGCGCCGACTGCGTTGCGTCGGGCCGGACGTCGCGCACGATGACGCGGCGCGAGGAAAAATGTTCGGTGTCGTAGGCGACCTGCTTCACCGCCTCATAGGTGGTCGGCAGGTAGCAGCCGAGAAAGCGCTCGGTGTGGACCACAGGACATTCCGCACGCAATTCCTCCCAGATCGGAAACGGATTTTCGGTCCAGCGCGGATCGGTATGGTCGAAATCGTGGACCCAGTCGGTGACGGGGGCATGATTGGACATCAAGGCTTCCTCTAGTTTCATTCATCGGCTTCGTCGCTACGGCACCGATCGGCGGGACACGCATATAGGCGGCGCAGCTTCATTCCTCGGTCACGTCGATCGCGATTTCCGGGCAGTTGGCCTGCGCGAGCCACGCCTTGTCCTCCAGCCCCGGAGGCACCGAACCATCCCCGATTTCATGCGCATTGCCGAATTGGTCGAGTTCGAACAGTTCGGGCGCCAGCGATTTGCAGCGGGCGTGGCCCTGACACTTGTCCTGGTCGACATGGATTTTCAGCTTTCCGGCCATTCCAGCGTTCCCCTTCGTCGAGTGTATCGCTCGCGCTAGCGTTCACCCGTGATTATAGCCGTGCATGCTCTATCCGCCAGCGCACAAATAGTTGCTTTGTCAGGCTACCTGGCCGGTCTGGGATCGATCGGTGTCGCGCCGCGCAGGCCCAGGATATCCTCCAGCACTCTTGCGCCGGCGAGTAGTTGGGCTTCGCCGCGCGGCGGCCCCACCATTTGCAGTCCGACCGGCAATCCGGTTGCAGTAAATCCGCACGGCAGCGACAGCGCCGGGCAGCACACCAGCGTGATCGCGTAGACGATGCCGAGCCACTCGACATAATTGTCGAACCTCTTGCCGGCGCATTCGGCGACGTAGCGATTTTCGATCGGAAACGGCGCTACAATGGTGGTCGGCGTCAGCAGCAGGTCGTAGGTCTCAAAAAATTCGAGCGTACGCGCGGTCATCGCGACACGCTGCGCCTCGGCGCGCTCGAGTTGTTCGACCGAGAGCTTGAGGCCTTCCTCGATGTTCCAGATCACCTCGGGCTTGAGCTGGTCGCGCTTGCTGCGCAACAGCGCCGCCTTGCTGATGGCGAAATCGAACGCGCGCAGCACATGGAAGCATTCGTGGGCCTCGCGCAGGTCCGGATGTGCTTCCTCGACAATCGCGCCGGCCTCGGCGAAGCGCGCCGCGGCCCGGCGGGTGATGGCGGCGACCTCGGGATCGACAGGGGTGATGCCGAGATCGGGCGAATAGGCAACGCGCTTCGGCTTCTTGCCGGAGCGCGCAGCGGACAGGAACGAGGCCGGCAGCGCCGGCAGCGACAGCGGATCGGCGGGATGCTCGCCGCTCATGGCATCGAGCAGCAAGGCCAGATCCTCGACATTGCGCGCCATCGGGCCTTGCACCCCGAGATTGCGATCGATCTTGGCTGCGGGTGTGTGGGCGACCCGGCCGATGCTCGGCCGCATGCCGACGATGCCGCAGAAGCTCGCGGGGCTGCGTAGCGAGCCGCCCATGTCGGAGCCGTGGGCAAGCCACGCCATGCCGGTGGCGAGCGCAACCGCAGCGCCGCCCGAAGAGCCGGCGGCGGATCGCGACAGATCCCAGGGGTTGCGCGTGGCGCCGAACACCTCGTTGAAGGTGTTGGCGCCGGCGCCGAATTCCGGGGTGTTGGATTTGGCATAGATCAGACCGCCCCGGCTTTCGAGATGTTCGACCAGAAGATCGGAGCGCGCGGGTATGTTGTCCTTGTAGATCGGCGAGCCTTGCGTGGTCAGCACACCTGCAACATTGGTGAGGTCCTTGATCGGCACCGGCAGTCCCGCGAGCAGGCCGCGATCGCCGAGCGGCTTCTTCATCAGCGCCTCGGCATGGGTCCGGGCGCGGTCGAAGCACAACGTCGGCAACGCG
>Ga0075522_10002379_pt1 | contig 14022 bp, 13 predicted proteins | sample NGEPerA_FD_74796 | JGI IMG/M metagenome (GOLD analysis project Ga0075522, IMG submission 74796) | Arctic peat soil microbial communities from the Barrow Environmental Observatory site, Barrow, Alaska, USA - NGEE PermafrostL2-A | ecosystem: Environmental > Terrestrial > Soil > Wetlands > Peat ... | reverse complement strand
CCGCTTCGTGCGTGTACCAACCGATTGGAGCTCGGCCTCATGAACGTCGCTGCGACATCTCGACCCCGAACGCGCCGACGTCGAGTTCCGAAGAGATCGCAGGCCCCGAGCGGCCGCGCATGCGAGCGATTCGGACGGACCCTATGACCGTGTCTGATGTCCCTTCATCGAAACGGGTCGCTGTGGTGACCGGGGCAGGCAGCGGCATCGGCCGCGAGGTCTCGCTCAGCCTCGTAGGTGACGGATTCGATGTGGTCTTATCGGGACGGCGGCGAGAAGCGCTAGAGGAGACCGCTGAGCTCGCCACTGGGCTTTTGGGCGAGACCCATATCGTGACGACCGACGTCGCTGATCCTGCCGAAGTCACTCGGCTGTTCGAGGAGACGGCTGGCAGATTCGGACGACTCGATTTTTTGTTCAACAACGCCGGCAACTTCGGTACTCGCACCCTTCTCGAGGATGTGCCCTACGAGGAGTGGCGGGCAACCCTTGACACGAACCTGACCGGCGCCTTCCTCTGCACCCAAGCGGCATTCAAGATGATGAAGGCCCAGCAGCCGATGGGCGGGCGAATCGTAAACAACGGCTCGATCGCAGCGCACGCGCCACGACCCGACTCGGTCGGCTACACCGCCAGCAAGCACGGGATGACCGGGCTTACAAAGCAGACCGCGCTCGATGGCCGCAAATACGACATCGCATGTGGACAGATCGACATAGGGAACGCCGCGGTACGAGCACACGGACTTCCAGACGAAGCCCACATGAGCGTCGAACACGTCGGAGAGGCAGTGCTCTATATGGCGAAGCTGCCGCTCGGCGCAAACGTCTTATTCATGACGATCATGGCGACAAAGATGCCCTTGGTCGGCCGAGGATAGGTAAGTAACTCACCCGGCTTCGGTTGCGCCAACCCTTGTGTGCAGCTAGCTCGTCGGCCTGGTCGCGCAGTTACGTCAGGTCAGACGACGCCACCTGCACGGTGATCTTCCCACCACGCTGCTCTCGCGCGGCGTCGAATGCATCCTGGATGTGATCAAGCGGGTAGACCGGGGCGAGGAAAGGATCGACGTTCACCTGTCCGGAGTAGATGAGATCCACTGCCTCGTGGAAGGAGCGAAGTCCCTCCTCCCGCTGGGTGCCGGTAACGATCTCGATCGTCGGCGTTTTCCTCCACGCGGCGTTGAACGACCACGTCGAGAGCCCGCTCGGGTGCTCGGGAAATCCGAAGTAGCCGACGCGGCCCTGGTACCGGACGGCCTCGAGGCATTCGATCCGCGTCGCGTCGTAACCGACGGCTTCAATGACGAGATCAGCCCCTTGTCCGTCTGTCTCGTCCATCACCGCTTCGAGGAACGACTGGCCGGGAACCTCGACGACGACGTCGGCGCCAAACTCCTTCGCGATCTGCAATCGGAGCTCGGCACGGTCCGCCACGATCACCTTTGCAAAGCCAGCGCGCCTGGCCAGTTGGGTGAAGAACAACCCGGCGGAGCCCGCCCCGCAGATCGCCACTGTCAGTCCTTCTGCGGACATCGAAGCCGGCCAGTGCCGGCGGAAGGCGTACACGACGGTTCCGAGCTGCTGGGCCATGAGCAGTCGGTTCGGGTCACCACCATCTGGCAACTTGATGAGCGACCCTGCCGCCACGACGTGCTGTTCGGCAAAGCAACGCGCGACTGGCGGAGCCGGAACGGCGAGGACCCAGTCTCCCTCGGAGAGTCCAGCCGACCTACTCTCCTCGACGACACCGACGCCTTCGTGTCCCGAGAAACCGGGAGGGGCGGGGTACTCACCCAGGTAATAGCCGTCATAGACGATATGAATGTCGCTCCCACAGATCGATGCTCGATGCGCGCGAACAAGCGCCTCGCCGTCGCCAGGAGAAGGAGCAGGCGCCGCTGAGAGCTCCATCCGACCAGGTGCAACAAGCTGCGCAGCGTTCACCGCTCCCCCTTCGAGAGATCCCTCGCCCTCACGGCGCATGCCGCCGAAGCCAGACGACCATTGAGACTACCAACGCGACCTCGAGCGAAGGCGCGGCGTTTTGGCGCTACATCGGCGTCGCGCCGCTCGACGAGTTGCTCGGCGCTACAGAGCACTCGCAGTGACCGCCTCGTTGGCGTGATCAACGCATTGCCGAGGACTCGAGAGTGCTCTGCGCCGGGCAACCTGAGCAAAATGACGCACAGCGCGCTACGGTCCGACGGCAATGAAGGTGATCCGGGTCGTACTCGCCGAGGACAACGCGCTGCTTCGCGAAGGAATCTCCAAGCTGATCGCCGCTCACGACGACATCGAACTGGTCGGGATCGCCGCGAACCTTCCCGAGCTGTTAGCGCTGATCGAAACAGCGGCTCCAGACGTCGTCGTGACCGACATCAGAATGCCGCCGACGGGGACCGATGAGGGGCTACAAGCTGCGACGATGCTTCGTCACACCCGGCCCGACGTCGGCGTCGTGGTGCTTAGCCAATACACGGCGCCGGCCTATGCGCTGGCGCTCCTCGAGCACGGCTCGGCGGGCCGCGCCTATCTGTTAAAGGAGCGCGTCGCCGGCGCGAACGAGCTCGCCCAGGCGATTCGGACTGTCGCAGCTGGTGGCTCGACGATCGATCCACTCGTCGTCGAGGAGCTCGTCGAGGCACAGCGAACTCGTCAGAGATCGAATCTCTCCTGGCTGACGCCCCGCGAGTCCGAGATCCTCGGCGAGATGGCACAAGGGAAGTCGAACGCGGCAATCGCCTCTGCGCTCAAAGTCTCCGAGCGAGCCGTCGAGAAGCACACCAACTCGATTTTCGCCAAACTCGGGCTGACCGAGGAAAAGGACGTGAATCGGCGCGTGAAGGCCGTGCTGCTCTACCTGAGCGAGCCCGGCGGGGGATAATTTCTCCAGACTGTGGATGCCAGCACCATCGGCTCGCGGCCCGCTCCGCCGTAGACTCATCAGATGGACGAGCCACTTCCAGTACTCGTCGTCGACGATCAGGCGCCCTTCCGTATGGCGGCGAAAGCCGTCGTGCGACGACTCGGCGGCTTCGAACTCGTTGGCGAGGCGGTGAGTGGCACCGAGGCAGTAGCGCTCGCCGACGAGCTGCACCCTGCGTTGGTTCTGATGGACATCAACATGCCCGAGATGAACGGGATCGAGGCGACGAGACAGATCGTTGCCGCCCACCCGGAGATCGTTGTGATCCTCTGCTCAACCTATGAGATCGGTGACCTGCCGCCTGACGCCAGCGCGAGCGGAGCACGCGCCTACTTGAACAAAGAGCGCCTGAGCTCGGCCGAGCTGCAGCGTCTCTGGGACGAACGCGATACCGGAACGTTCCTCGCCAGCTGAGCACACCAGGCTGCCGCTCCCCCGCTTAGGGACTGCGACAGCCTGCTTAGAGCTTCGCGACTCACACCAGCGGTACTGAGCCTCGGATCGTCGAGCCACGTCCCGGTTCTGACTCCCACTGCACTGCGCCACCGATCGCGCCGAGGCGATCGGCCATGTTCGTAAAGCCGTGGCCATGCGTGGACCGCGCCACGTCGAAGCCTGGACCGTTGTCGGCGACTGAGAAAATCAGCCCTCCGGACTGTTCCGAGAGATGTACCTCCACGGATGCATCTGGCGCGTGCTTCGCCGCGTTCTGGAGGGCCTCGAGGCAACAGAAGTAGATCGCGGCCTCGACCTCTGTCGAGTATCTCCCAATCCCGTCTGCGACGAGGCGGACGTCGAGCGGGCTGCGGTTTGCCGCAGCCTTTAGCGCCTCGACGAGTCCGGAATCGACGAGCAGTGGCGGATAGATACCGTGCGCGAGCTCGCGAAGCTCCTGGATCGTCTCCTTTACCTCTTCGGCGAGCTGGTCGAGCATCTCGACGCCTGTAGCAGGGTCGTCGAGGATGATGTCGCGGGTCAGGCGCAGGTTCACCGCCAACGCGACAAGATGCTGCTGCGCGCCGTCGTGGAGGTTCCGCTCGACCCGGCGCCGCTCAGCATCACCGCTCGCGACGATGCGGGCCCGCGACTCGCGCAGCTCGTTCGCCTGCTTTCGTACCTCATCGAGGGTGGTTTGGAGCGCCGCGTCAAGCTGGGAGTTGTGCAGGCCGAGACCGACCTGGCGCGCGAGGTCGGCAAGGACGCGGTCGTCGTCTTCGGAGAAGGTGTCGCCCGTCGTAGGCCGCTTGACAACGATCAACCCGAGTAGATCGCCCCCGTGGCTGATCGGCGCGATACGCATCTGCGCGTGCTCTCGGTTGTCGACCAACGCAGGAAGCCACACCGCTGCCCAGGCGTTTCCTGACACACCCGCGCGCGTGATCACCGGACGCGCGGTCCCGGCTACGACGAGGGACTGCTCGCCGAGATCGGGTACCGAGACCTGGCGCTCGATCACGTCGCCGACTCCGGTGTAGATCTCCGCGCTCGAAAGCGACATCGTCTTTCGAAGTGACTCGGCGAGCTGCAAGAGCAGCTCTTCCATAGGGATCGCTCTGGTCAGGCGAGTTCCGAAGGTGCGCAGCACCTCGTCAGGGGCCTCGCGTGCCCCATAGACGAAGCGAGTCGCCGAACCGATGAGCCGCTCGCGGGCGGGTACATAGCCGACGGCGGCGATCCCGGCGGCGAGCATCGATAGCCCGAGCACCCCCCGGTCTGCAGAGTGCGTCGGGGCATGCCCGAGGCCCAAGACGATGATCAAGTAGATCGCCGAAACCACGACGGTGAACCCGACGATGGAGAGAACATGGACGAAGGCGCGCCCGCTCAACGGTCCTAGGCGCGGGTTGACTCCAGCGAGAATGCCAAGTGGGATGAGCACGGCACCGCCCGCGCCCACCGCGCCGAGCGAACTTGGCCACCCGACTAGGGCATGCAGCACCGCAACGATGAGCGCTAGGTCACCAGCGAGGACCGACCCGATCCCGAGCCACTGCAGTCGGTCGCGGCTTCGCCCGGCCGACGCGACGTAGCGGGATTGCAGGCCAGGCAGCGAGAGCAGCGCGGCGACACTCCAACTGAGTGCTGCGTCGCCGAGCGAGAAGGCTCGATGATCGACGGCGAAGATCACGCCCACGGCGAGGGCCGCGACGTAGGCGACAACTACCACGATCTGGCGCCCTCGCTTGCCGAGGCGGCCGTCGGGAAAGGTGAGCAGCAGATGGAGCGAGATCGCCGCCACGAGGGGCCCGGCGATTGTGGCGACGGTCCGACCTGTCTGGTGGTTGTGATCAAGCGAGACTGCGAGTCGTGAGGCGCTAAGCGCGGTGGCGGCGACGAGTGCGTCGATCCCGACCAGTAGCTGGCCAGGAAGTGACCACTCGGGAGCTCGGTGTTGACGTCTCGTGACGTCGACGCCGGTGAAGGACCAGACGAGCGCGAGACCGAAGGCGACACCGTCGACCGCCGCGAGCCCGCCGGGCGTTTTCACATCGAAGCCGAGAATGACGACAACTGCCGTTAGGACGAACAGCCCGACTGCGATCAGGGGCACCGCGCTTCGCACGTCGCTATAGGTCGCGCCCGCGTCGACGCGCTCGGCGGACTGGTCGACGACGATGCTCACCGCCGACGGCTCCATCGAAGCCAGGTGCGGCCGAGTGGCCGCGGGACCGTCTCGTTCACGTACCGCTCGGCCCACTCGCGCTGCCGGCCGCTGTCGCGAGTGGCGTATCGCCCGCGGCCCCTACGATCCGCCCGTCGTGCATCTGTACGATCCGTTGCGCGGAAGAGGCCACGCCTGCGTCGTGGGTTACCAACAAGATGGTCTGGCCGCCCTCGTGTAGGCGGCCGAGCAGCTCGGCGACCTCGAGACCTCCCTCTGAGTCGAGTGCGCCCGTCGGCTCGTCAGCAAGCAGAAGCGTCGGCTCATTTGCAAGCGCTCGCGCGATCGCGAGGCGCTGACGTTGGCCTCCAGAGAGCACCCCTGGGACCGACCCTGCCTTTTCGGCGATGCCGAGCAGGTCGAGTAGATCACGCGCCCTTGACTCAGCGTTTCGGCGCGAGCGACCCGCGATAACGGCCGGCAGCGCGACGTTTTCGAGCACCGTCATGCCGTCGAGCAGATTGAAGAACTGGAAGACGATCCCGATATGACGTCGTCGCAGCCGCGCGAGGTCGTCCTCGCTCCTCCCGGTCACCTCTTCGCCGGCGACGAAGATACTCCCCTCATCGGGGGTATCCAGGCCGGCGACAAGATTGAGTAGCGTCGACTTGCCGCAGCCCGACGGACCCATCAACGCGATGAACTCACCGTGGGGGACGACGAGGTCGACACCGCGAAGCGCCCGCACGGGCGCGTTCTCGGCCTCATAGGTCTTGCGGACGCCGCGAGCGGTGAGTACGTCGACTTGTGCATTTGGAGTGTCAGTCATGACCATTTCATAGCCCTCCTTGAGCGACGACGCGCTCGGTGTCGTCCACTGCGGCGATCTTGTATGCGACCACGGGGGTGTCGCGTCCCTTTACCAACTGTGATGGAAGCAGCTCGACCTCGATGTTCGATCGAAGTGCACGAAAGGTCGCCTCGGAAAGCACGGTCTCACCGGCGGAAGCTAGCTGCTGGAGGCGCTGTGAAAGATTGACCGTGTCTCCGACGAGCGTGTACTCGAGTCGCTCCTCGGAGCCGAGCAGCGCCGCTGCGGCCTCTCCGGTCGAGAGGCCAAGTCCGAGCCCGAACGCAGGGAGGCCGTCCTGCTCCCACGTGCGGTTGATCTCACGCTGCAGCGCATGCATTCGGGCCGCCGCGGCCACGGCACGATCGGGATGGTCGAGTTGGGCGACGGGTGCGCCAAAGACCGCCATCACCGCGTCGCCGACGAACTGCATCACGGTGCCGTCCTCGGCGAGGATCGCCTTGTTCATCGCGGCTCGGTGGACATTCAGCTGTCCGGCCAGCTGGCTCGGATCAGCGTGCTCAGCGATCGTCGAGTACGCGCGGATGTCGCTCATCAACACGGTCACCTCGACCCGCTCGGTCTCACCGATACGACGACCCTCTCGTCGAACTTTCTCCGCCAGACCGCCGGGAAGCAGACGAGAGAGCGTCTCTCCTTGCTCCTCGCGATCGACTATCGCCCGGTGCAAGAGACGCAGGCGATCGATGGCACCCTCTGTTCCTGCGGAGACTCCCGCCGCGAGCTTGACGAAGACCGCCTCGACCTCGGCGTCGATCGCCTCTGCAGGAAGCCTTCGCGCGACAGCGATGGCTTTGATCGGCTTCCCTTCCGCGATCATTCCGAGAAGCTCCTCCTCGGCAGGGGTGAGCCCACCGTGGGTGGTGACGGGCCGCAGCAGTGCGTCGATAATCGCCGGGTCGAGCGCAGTTCCGCCCGTGGCGACGGCCCGAATGGCATCGATGAGCTGGGTGCCCTCTGCGACGTGGTCCTTTAGAAGATAGCCGTAGCCAGCAGATCCTTCAGCTAGCAGCGCCACCGCGTACTCAGGGTCGTCATACTGCGACAGCACCACGATTCCGGTGCCGGGGAGTCGCTTTCGGACTTCCTTGGCGGCGTCGATCCCCTCTCGGGTGAACGTAGGTGGCATCCGGATGTCGGTGACGAGGACTTGGGGCTCGGTCTCAATCGCGCCGCCGACGACGCCGTCGTAGTCTGCTGCTACTCCCACCACGTGGAGGTCGGCATTTCGGTCGATGAGCGCACGGACGCCCTCGCGGACAAAGAGGTTGTCGTCGGCGAGGAAGATCGTGATGACGCCCGGCGACGACGTCGCCTGCGTGCTTCCCTCTGGCTCTTGATCGTTCATCGACTCAAGTATCCGCGTCCGCGCGCCTCGCCGGGAAGCCAGCAGGTATCCCTCTCGGGGTTGGTGGTAGGCACACCGCTAAAGGCCGGTCACCACCCTGTTCGCAACGGCGAAGCTAGCGGAAAATTGCCGCATGACCGTCGACACCACCAAGAGACTCGAACACTCCGTGACGTCCCTCTCCTGGATTCCATCGGAGGCAGTCGTTGGCAGCACACGCCTCGCCTTCGACGCCGGCTTCACGCACTACGACCCACCGCCTCCTGACCGAATCGAGGATCTGGATGCTTTACGCGTCGATGATCGCTTTCGGTTCGCGAACTCGCTGCGCGCCTGGATCGACGTGGACAGCGACGGCCACGCGATCAACGCCGGGTATGCCGGGGGCGGGATGATGGGATCGACCATGGTGCGGCTCGGAGCGCTCAGCTATCGCTTCCAGGCAGTCGCGCTCCACGACATCCAGCACGATCCGGAGTACGGGGATGGTTGGGTGCGGTTCGTCCAGACGACTGGCGGTAGGACTGGTATCCCCGCTCCGCGGCCGGTCCGTCGCAAGCCGTTCGTCCAATGGCAAGCTCCGCTCGTGTGGACGACGCTCGCCCTTACGCTGCACACAGACGGGAGGGCTGAGTTCGCAATGACCGGCGCGAGTCGCTTTCCGAGGCACTGGGTCTACGACCACGACGGCGCGCTGCAATTGAAGTCCGGGCTCGCAGACTTTCGCGACTGGTACGGCAAGTCCTTCGGTCGCCACACCCCGTGGGGCGACGAGGACTCCGAGGCACTCGTCACCGAGGTCGAGTCCGCGCTCGAGCGTTCGCTTGGCGCGCAGCTCATGCACGGAACGGCCAAGCCGAGGATCGAGCGCTACCCCGCCAAGGTAACGATCATGCTGCAGGGCGCGGTCGACACCGACGTCGCGTTGATTCTCGACGGCGTCGTTCGAGTGGAACACGACGGCGAACGGCTGGCCGAGTACGGGCCCGGGGCGATGCTCGGCGAACGTGCCGCGGTCGAGAGCGGTGCTCGAACCTCGTCGGTGGTTGCGGTGACGCCATGTCGAGTTGCGCTCGTTGACGCGCAAGCGCTCGATCACGCGGCACTCGTCGAGCTGGCGAAGGGCCATCGACGAGAAGAAGGTCGCCAGGTCTAAGTGGATGCGACTGTACTTCTCCGGAGTGCGCGGTTCTACGCCAGCAGCAGGCTTTGAGTTCGTCCGATATGGCGGCAACACGTCGTGTGTCGCTATCGCCCTCGACAGCGGCGGCATCGCTCCGGCTTCGCCGACACTGATTCTCGATGCCGGCACAGGGCTGCGCAGCGTCTCTCGCCTACTAGGGGGCGATCCCTTCGCCGGCACGATTTTGATGACCCATCTGCACTGGGACCACGTGCAGGGCCTTCCGTTCTTTCGCGCAGGAGACCGACTCGACTCCCGGGTGCACGTGCGCATCCCCGACCAGGCCGACGGTCGCGACGCCGAGGCGATACTTGCCGGGATGATGTCGCCTCCCCACTTCCCAATCCGCCCTCGCCAGCTCCGAGGTGAATGGACGTTTCAGACCACCACGCCAGGCGTGGTGGAGCTGGGGCCCGGGCTCGAGAGCCTCAAGGTCGCCGCGTTGGAGGTCCCCCACAAAGGCGGTCCGACGTTCGGCTTCCGCGTGAGCGACGGACACTCGACTATCGCCTACATCCCCGACCACTGCCCGACTAGTTACGGCCCGGGCCCTGACGGCTTTGGCGAGTATCACGAGGCCGTTCGTGCGCTGGCAGACTCCGTCGACGTCCTCATCCACGACGCTCACCTCGTCGCAGAGGAACTTGCCGCCGAGGCGAGCTTCGGGCATGCCGCAGCCGAGTATGCAGTTGAACTCGGGATCCACGCCAGAGTCGGGCGGGTCGTGCTGTTCCATCACTCTCCGGAACGGACCGACGACGAGCTGGACTCGATCGCGAAAAGATTCGCTGCGTCGGAGGTTCCAGTCACGGTGGCGGACGAGCGGCTCGTGATCGATCTGTGAGCGGACCCGATGCTGTGGTCGTCGGTTCGGGCCCGAACGGGCTCGCGGCCGCGCTGACGCTCGCTCGAGCCGGATTGGTCGTCGAGGTCTACGAGGCCAGCGACACACCGGGGGGTGGCTGTCGCACCGAAGAGCTGACGCTGCCGGGGTTTCTCCACGACGTCTGCTCTACGGTGCACCCGCTGCTAGCTGTGTCGCCTTTCTTTCGGCAGTTCGACCTCGAAGCGCTCGGCGTGACACTTTGCACGCCACGCGTCGCATTCGCGCACCCGCTCGACGGCGGACGCGTGGCGTCGGTGGTCGCGTCCGTCGACGAAACCGCCGGACTACTCGGTCCCGACGCGAAGCCCTATCGTCTCTTGGTCGCGCCGATCGCCCGCCACGCGACAAGCGTCATCGACACCACCCTCGCGCCACTCCGGTCGCTGCCGTCTGATCCGCTCGTGATGGGCCGTTTCGGCGCGCGCGGCATACAGTCAGCCGCTCGCCTGTCGAGACGCTTCGAGTCCGAAGAGGCGAAAGCACTGATCGCCGGCGTCGCCGCCCACGCGATGATGCCACTCGACGCCCCACTTACCGGAGCGTTCGGCCTGGTGATGTTGCTCACGGCGCACGCTGTGGGATGGCCGGTCGTTGCAGGTGGAAGTGCGTCGATCGTCGATGGTCTCATCAGCGAGCTCAAGTCGCTCGGTGGCCAGCTCATCACAGGACACCGGGTGACCTCACTAGAAGCGCTCCCAGCGAATCGAAGCGTGCTCCTCGATGTCGATACCCGTCAGCTAGCAGCACTCGGCGGAGCACGCCTCAGCGCCAGGCGTCGCGCCGCGCTAGCGCGCTTTCGGCTGGGCCCCGGCGTCTTCAAAGTCGACTGGGCGCTCGACGGCCCGGTGCCCTGGACTGCGGGAGCCTGCGCAGAAACCGCCACCGTCCACGTTGGCGGCACGTTCGACGAGGTCGCCCAAAGCGAGGCTGAAGTCGCCGCGGGGCGTCACTCGGAGCGTCCGTTCTGCCTCGTTGTCCAGCCAGGCGTCGTTGACCAGACCCGAGCCCCTGCCGGGTCTCAGACGCTTTGGGCGTACTGCCATGTACCAGCCGGGTCGGAGTTCGACATGACCGATCGGATCGAGGCCCAGATCGAACGTTTCGCGCCGGGCTTTCGCGATCGGATCCTCGCACGGCACACCATGACCACCTCGCAGATGGAGGCCCACAACCCGAACTACGTCGGCGGCGACATCGACGGTGGCGCAGGCACACTTCGCCAGATCCTCTTCCGACCGTTCGTCGAGTGGGATCCGTACCGCACGGGAATTCCAAACCTCTACTTGTGCTCGGCCTCGACACCGCCGGGCGGCGGCGTGCACGGGATGTGCGGCATGGGGGCGGCCAAAAGTGCCCTCGCACACCTTGGACACTGAGCCGCGCTAGGTAGAGGGCGCCATGTCGTCCAGTGCCAGCGGACCGATTATCGAATCGCCGATGCGTGACGGTGGTCTACTCCAACCGTCCTCGTCCGCGCGCCGAGCGAGACAGGGCGAATCGCTGAGTGATAACTGCTGACCAACGGGGGCTGCGAAGGAAGCTACAGTTCGGAAAAATCGTCGGTGAGCAAGGGGGCGAGTCGTGCAGATAGACAGAGAAACCTTCTTTTCGGTTCTCGGTGGAGAACAAGCGGCTGAAAGACTCACAGATGAGGAGCGCGCCGACGCCCTCGACCACTACCTGATCGAGCAGTTGAACGCACCCGACTACGCCGAAGCCCTTGCTCGCGCTCGCCAGACAAACGGGGCGACGCCGACGATTCGCCGTGGCACCGGCAACATCTTTGGCGACGGCCGCCAGGCCCTAATCGAGCTCGCCCCGATGCCGAAACGACCCTCGCTGCTCGACTTCTTGCGGCTTCGCACGATCTTCCCGAGCGTTCGCCACGTGTTGCAAAGCGCCGAGGAGGCGCGCAAATCAGGAGCGACCGAGGAGCAGATCCTGGCGTGCCTCCTACACGATCTCGGCCAATCGCTCACCAAGGTCGACCATGGCTGGTGGTGCGCACAGATGATCGAGCCCTACGTCTCGGAGAAGGTCACCTTCGCAGTCCGCTACCACCAGGCCCTCCGATTTTTCCCAGACGAGTCAGTCGGATACGAGTACCCGGATCTCTATGTGCAGATCTTCGGCAAGGACTACGTTCCCGAGCCCTACATCAGCGCCGCCTACGAGTATGCGAGAAAGCACTCCTGGTACATGGAGGCCCGCCTCGTAACAGTCCACGACCTGTACGCGTTCGATCCCGACGCGAAGGTCTCCCTCGACCCCTTCGTCGACATCATCGGTAGGAACTTCCGTCAGCCGGCAGAGGGTCTCGGCTTCGACAACAGCCCGGTAGCGCACATGTGGCGCTCGCTCATCTTTCCCAACCACCCGCTCTAGAAGTTCGCCACGCGACATTGTCGCGGATCTGCACCAGAGTCGACATTTGAACGATACGGCACGCGGTGCGTTCGCGAGCGACGGTTCCCTTCGCCAGGCTTACACGCCCGCTCACTCCAATCGCAGCGTCAATCCACGATCTGACTCGCGCGAAGTCCGCGAGAATACTCGCCATGCCCATCTCGCCTTATATCGCTCGGCTTCGCTCGCTCGTCGGCAACGAACTGCTCCAACTGCCGTCGGTGGCGACGCTTTGTAGAGACGATCAGAACCGGGTCTTACTCGTCAGGCAGGCCGAGTCGGGACTGTGGGGGACGCCTGGAGGTGCAATCGAACCAGGTGAATCGCCCGAGGAAGCAGCGATCCGAGAGACGCTGGAGGAGACGGGTCTCGATGTAGTCCTCGATAGTTTGCGGAGCGCCCTCGGCGGTCCGGAGTACCGAATTACGTACTCCAACGGCGACCTGGTCTCCTTCGTCGCCCTTGTATACGACGCAACGGTAGTGGGCGGCGAAGCGACCCCCGACGGAGAAGAGACCACCGACGTCGCCTGGTTCTCCATCGAGGACCTCGACGAGCTTCCACAAGAAGCATTCCTCGCCACGCTTCGACGCGCGAACGTTTTGACCTAACGCAGGCCCGAAGCGCGAGCTGCGACGCGCTACTCACAGTCAGATTCGCGCACTCCAGACCCATTCGACGAGCTTGGACACTACCGAGTTGAGCGTCGCCGGACCACCGGAGCCAACCTGCCCATGGGACCATTCAGTCCAGAGAAAGGTGGCGCCATGAGCAAATACATCCACGTCCCGCATCCCCACACCCTCGAACGTCTCGAACACCGAGATCATCCGGTCAGGACGAAAGACGTAGCCAAAGCAAAAGCATCAACCCGATTCAACTGTTGGCTCGCGATCAAGATCACCGACGGCGTAGGGACGATGTGGTGTGCCTACGTTTTCGCGGCTCTAGCGCTCCTTGGCCTCCGTCCGGCACTCAAGCCCGGCGGCGAGGGGCTCATAGCCTGGATCGCGCAGACATTCCTGCAACTGGTGCTGTTGTCGATCATCATCGTTGGCCAGAACATCGCAGCAGCCGCTTCTGACGCCCGCTCGGAGAACACCTACAAGGATGCAGAAGCGATCTTGAGCGAAGCGCTCGAGATCCAAAAACATCTGAGGGCACAAGACGATCAGCTCACCGAGGCACTGCTGGCGCTCGCGAACAGCAATAAGGGCACTGGCGATGCCTAAATCTGTCTACCGGCACTCCTCTCGACGGCTCAAGCAGCGTTTTGAAACGGCGAGCCGGTAGCGATCACGGCGATAGTCGAAACCCGATCGGCGTCACACCGGTGGCGCCGGGTCGTACTGGATGCCCCGACGCACCTCTCGGGCACGGTCGAGCCCCGCCAGTCGATGAACGATGTGGAGCGCCATGTCGATACCTGCAGAGATTCCAGCAGACGTGACGACGTCGCCGTCGTCGACGAAGCGGTCGTCGGCGCGAATCTCGATGGTCGGATCGAGTTCGGCGAGCTTGTCAAGCGCCGACCAGTGCGTCGTCGCCGGACGGCCAGCCAGAACGCCCGCGGCCGCGTACACGAGCGAGCCGGTACACACGCTCGTCATCAACGGAACCTCGGCCCGCTGCCGACGCACCCATTCCAGTTGCGCATCATCTCGGAGATGGGCTCTCGTGCCCTGCCCACCCGGGTAGAGCAGTACCTCGAAGGGCGGCGCGTCGACATACGAGCAGTGCGCCTCTACACGCAGTCCCTTCGCGCAATCGATCACGCCGCCGAACTGCGAGAGGGTC
>Ga0075522_10002378_pt1 | contig 14027 bp, 13 predicted proteins | sample NGEPerA_FD_74796 | JGI IMG/M metagenome (GOLD analysis project Ga0075522, IMG submission 74796) | Arctic peat soil microbial communities from the Barrow Environmental Observatory site, Barrow, Alaska, USA - NGEE PermafrostL2-A | ecosystem: Environmental > Terrestrial > Soil > Wetlands > Peat ... | reverse complement strand
CACCACCAAACAGATGGCCACCATCAACCTCCACCGCCACGACTTCCACGGCGACTGGAACTACACCATCAAACCGACACAACCCACCAACTCATAAAGTCGCGAGTCCTTAGCGTCGATAGCAGACGGGAAGTCGCCCGCCGACGAGGCGCCCGCAATGCTCGGCGAGCAACCGTGTTGGGGGTCGCGACAGCGAGGTCATCGAAAGATGGTCCTGTCGTATCTGACAGCGCTACGGGATGAGGACGATCTTGCCGTGGGTGTGTCGTTCTTCGAGCTCGGCGAAGGCGTCGCGGACCTTCTCCAGTGGGTAGGTCGCGGCGATTGGGATCTCAATTCCTCGTGAGGCGACGAGCTCGGCCATCTCCGCTAGCACGTCGGTCGTGGAGGCGTCCACGCTTCCCTGCGCCTGCGCCCCGAGCTCTTGTGCCTTCTCACGCGAGATGATTGTCTCGATCCGGTCGGGCTTCACCCCGAGGTCGACGGCTAGTTGCACGTACTCCGGGCCGAAGAGGTCGATGAAGGCATCGATGCCTTCCGGCGCGGCCGCCGTCAGGCGCTCGGCGAGCCCGTCGCCGTAGGAGACTGGGATGGCGCCGTGCCTCGTGAGCCAGTCGTGATTGCTCGGAGACGCGATGCCGAGCACGGTCACGCCCCTTATCCGCAGCAGCTGGACGACGACGCTGCCGACCCCACCGGCTGCCGCCGATACCGCGACCGTGTCGCCACGATCGGCGCCGACGGCCCGCACAGCGGCGTACGCGGTGCATGCGACGACGTAGAGCGAGCCGGCGACCTCCCAGCTCAACTCGGCAGGCTTGGAGATCAGCTGCTCGACCGGAACCGCGACATACTCGGCGTGGCTTGAGCGTCGCCATGACCAGCCGAGCACCTCGTCGCCGACCGCGAACTCCGTGACCCCGTCGCCGATTGAGCTGACGACGCCGGCCAAGTCACTGCCCTCGCCCGACGGAAATGTCGCCGGAAACCTCTCCGCCAGCGCACCGGCCCGGATCGCCGCCTCGCCGGGGTTGATCCCAGCCGCGCGAACCTTGACGAGGACCTCGCCGGCCGCCGGCAGCGGAACCTCGACATCGGTGACATAAAGGACGTCGCGATCCCCATAGTGGTCGAACCGTACTGCTCGGGCCATCGTGTCTCCTCTCTGGAGCGTCTATTTACTAGCAGTCCGTATGACACCTCGTAAGTATGGGCTTCGCCAACCCTTCCCGGCAGACGCCTGGAGAGGAGGACCACGATCCTCCCCTCCAGCCCCATCGCCAGCACCACCCTGGCGCAAGAAGCTGGAGCGCTACTCTCCGCGCTGGGTCAAGCTAGACAGCCAAGCGGTCTTGCGGTAGGGCGGCATCAGGAGCACCAGGACGATCAGGACGGCCGTCCCGACGAGGTACTGGAAGAGCTCGGCGACTGTCGCGAATCCGGCGGTGATGTTCTCGCCCCAGGCGATCATCGCGAAGGTGAACATCGACAGAGCAAGACCGCTGAGCAGAATTGGCTTGCGGCGGGTCGGCAGGAACTCACCGGTCAAGACGCTAGCGACGATCACCACGAACACAAGCGCCTCCAGCAAGCCGATCAACACCCAGGAGGTATTCGTTCCGGGGAACGACGCGACGAACGTGCCATGGAAGGTCTTGGCCAGAGGAGCCGGCATCGTCCCGCTGTTATCGATGAGCTTCTCCTTGGCGGAGTAGTAGAACAGCAAGCCGAACGTGAAGTAGATGCCCGCGCTGATCAGCCAATAGCTGACACGGTCGGCGAGATGCGTGATCGTGCTCTCACGGGTGCGAACCGGCACTGATTGGGTTGAGACAGCTGATGCCATGGGGATCCTCCTGTCGAGTTGTGTCTACGAAGAGGACGATAGGCTCGCCCCCCCGCGTCCTCCATCGGGACTTTGTGCCCCTTCTACTGCGGTTTTCTACTCAGTGCCGCGATAGAACGCTGCCCTGTGCAGAGATATTGAGTTGACTGGCTGCTACCGAGTCGGACACCTACGGTGCCGTAGGATTCGGCGCGTGTACAGCGAGATCGCCAGTAACAAGCGACGCAGCGTCATCTTCATTGTCCTGTTCTTCTTGATCTGGCTCGCGATCGGGGCTGCCTGCGGCTTCCTTTTCAAAGCCGTTGCTCACCCCGCAGTCAACCCCTCGGTCAACCCCGGCTTTGCAGCTGCCCCACAGACGAACTATGGCTGGAGCCCGGTCATCTTCGGCATCGCGATCTGTGCTGTCCTGGCCTTTGGCGGGATCGTCTACTCCCTAAACGCGGGAGCCGGGCTGGTGCTTCGGGTCTCGGGCGCCGTGCCGGCCGACCCAGCCCAGTATCAGCAGTTGCATAACTTGGTGGAGGCGCTGGCGATCGGTGAGGGAATCCCCAAGCCCGCGGTGTATGTAATCGATGACCCCTCGCCCAACGCCTTTGCCACCGGGGTTAGCCCCGAGAAGGCAGCCGTCACATTCACCACGGGACTTCTGGCGATCATGAACCGGGAGGAGCTCGAAGGTGTGGCCGGCCACGAGATGAGCCACATCAAGAACCACGACATTCGTCTCCTGCTCGTGGTGGGAACCATGATCGGCATGGCCGCGCTGCTTGCCAGCATCCTGTGGCGGAGCGTGTTCTTTGCCAGAGGTGGCGGCAGGGGCGGCGGCCAGATAGTGCTCGTGCTCTTCGCTGCCGGGGCGCTGCTCGCGGTAGTCGGCTTCATCTTCGGACCACTCATTCGCCTGGCGCTCTCACGCCGCCGCGAGTCGCTGGCAGATGTCAGCGGTGTGGCGCTGACCCGCAACCCGGCGGGGTTGCTGAGCGCGCTCAAGAAGCTGCAGCAGAACGACAAGCCGTTCAAGAACATGAACCATGCCACCGCGGCGATGTGCATCGACGACCCGTTGCAGCACCACGAGACCTGGTACCACCGCCTCTACGACACCCACCCTCCGATCGAGGAGCGGATCGCCGAGCTCGAAAAGATCGCCTCGGGCCAGTCTGTCTGACCCGCGCGGCCAACCGGCGCGGCGTGGTTTCAGCCGGCTGGCGGCGGGCCCTGGGTGCCAGCGGCAGGCGGAGAGCTCTCGGCGCCAGCGGCAGGCACGGGTGCCGGGCTGGCCGCGCCCGAGTTAGAACTGGAGAAACTCACCTGAGGCACGGCGCGGTCCTCCTCGTCGGCGCCGAAGAACGCCACCGCCTTGAAACCGAACGGCCCCGCGATCGCGTTACGGGGAAATGACTGCAGCGCGATGTTGTAGTCGCGAGCGCTGGTGTTGTAGTAGCGGCGGGCGTACTCGACCTTGTCCTCGGTGGCGGTCAGCGTCTCTTGTAGCTGCACGAAACTCTCGACCGCCCGCAGCTGCGGGTAGTTCTCGGCGACCGCAAACAGCGAACGCAGAGCCCCGGACAGAGCGTTCTCAGCAGGGGCGATTTGGCCCGGATCGCCCGTCGCGCCGGCGGTGACCGCGTTGGCTCGAGCCTGGGTCACGGCCTCGAAGGTCCCCCGCTCGTGAGCGGCGTAGCCCTGCACCGTCGACACCAGGTTGGGGATCAGATCGTGGCGGCGCTTGAGCTCGACGTCGATCTCCGACCACGCCTCCTGAGTCCTGTTGCGCTTTTTGACGAGACCGTTGTACCCGCCCCACAGGCCGAGGACGAGGAGCACGACGATAACGATGACGACGATCAACACAACCATTATGGAGCGGACCTCCTCCGAGCTTTGGTGCTGCGAACACTATCGGGTGTGCCCCCGAGCGACCAGCGATCAGGCTCGTTGAGGGTATGCATCTCTGGCATCTGGATCAGCAGCCTAGAATCGATGACCCGCCCGGTGATCGTGGGTATGCCACAACGGGGCTGCGTGGTTGCCCGCAAATGAACCTTCTGTGGCGGCTCACCACGCCTGTCTGATATGTCGTGGTGATGACGAGAAGCAGACCGCCGATGGCGAGAGCGATTCCCGCGATGATCGTCCTTGGAGTGCCCAGTTTGAGCTGGGATCGGTTACGTCCACGGGATGCTCTCGCCAGCCGAGGAAACCCGCCATCGCCGGCGGGAAACTACGTAACCGACCGCTGGGCTCACTCGGGGGGATCCTCGCCGTGGGCCAGCGTGTAGCAGGCTTGGTGGTAGCACTCGCCCACGGGGGGCGCGGTGTCCTTTTCGGCGGCTCTTGAAGTGTTGCGTGTCTGTCCGTCGGTGAGCACGATCATCGGCTCGTACACTCCGATCACATCCTGACAATGGTGGCACCTCGAGGTCTTGTCCATGGGCTCCTCCCGCGGGGAGGATAAGTTTGGGGGGAGAGCCGCTCATCCGGGGAAATCCACATTCTGAGCGCAGCCGACTACGCCGCGGGCGCACCATGTGAGAGGTTCAGGGATTTCTACCTATTGCGGCGTCCCATCGGGCTGCCGCGCGCGACTAAGCTCCGTGACGAATGAGCGCATCATCTGAGGAGCTGTGGATTCGTCGCCTGCTGGATGTGGGGCGGGCTTTGACGACGGAGCTCGATCAGCGGGTCGTGCTGGATCGTGTCCTTGAGACGGCGCGGGAGATCACCGGGGCGCGCTACGCCGCGCTGGGGGTCTTGAATGACCAGCACAACGAGCTTGAGCAGTTCTTGACCGCGGGTGTGGATGAGGCTACCCACCGGGCGATCGGGGAGGAGCCACGCGGACGGGGGGTGCTGGGCGCGCTGATCGAGCACCCGCAGCCGTTGCGCCTTGCGGATGTTGGCCAGCACCCGTCGAGCTACGGATTTCCAGCCGGGCACCCGGTGATGCGCACCTTCCTGGGGGTGCCGGTCGTGATTCGCGGGCAGGTGTGGGGCAATCTGTACCTGACCGAGAAGGTGGGGGGCGAGTTCACCGAGCAGGACGAGGAGGCCGCGGTGATCCTCGCCGATTGGGCGGCGATCGCGATCGACAACGCCAGATTGTATGAGGCCAGTGAGCGTCGCCGCGAGGAGGCAGAGAAGGCGGTTCGGGGCCTCGAGGCGACGCGTGATGTGGCGGTCGCGATCGATGGGGAGATCGAGCTCGAGCATGTGCTGGAGCTGATCGTCAAGCGTGGGCGTGTGCTCGTGGGTGCCCGGAGTGTGGTGATCATGCTGCGTGACGGTGAGGAGCTGGTCGTGCAGACGAGCTCCGGTCATGTCGAGGAGGTGCGCGGTACGCGCCTGTCGATCGCCGAGTCGACATCCGGGCAGGTGCTGGAGCGGCGTCGTCCCGAGCGGATCACCGATGTCGCCGCGAGGCTGCGGATCGCCCCCAGCGAGTTTGGGGTGCCCGACGCGCAGACGGCGTTGCTCGTGCCGATGATCTATCGCGGCGAAGCCGTGGGAGTTCTGGCGGCATTCGATCGCGAGGACAACGGCGATGAGTTCAGAGAGGAGGACGAGCAGATGCTGCGCACGTTTGCGGCGAGCGCCGCGACCGCGGTGGCGTTGGCTCAGAGCGTGCAGGCCGACCGGCTGCGCAGCTCGCTCGCCGCCGCTGAGGCTGAGCGGCGCCGCTGGGCGCGGGAGCTGCACGACGAGACGTTGCAGGGTTTGGGTGGGCTGCGCCTGCTGCTCTCCTCTGCGCTGCGTCGCGATGACCTGCCGTGTGCGCAGGAGGCGATGCGCGAGGCGGTGGAGCGCATCGAGCGTGAGGTCGAGAATCTGCGGGCGATCATCACTGAGCTGCGCCCCGCGGCGCTTGACGAGCTCGGGTTGCGGAGCGCGATCGAGGGGCTGCTCGACCGCCACCGTGAGCAGGGCGGCTTCCAGATCGACGGCGAGCTTGCGCTGGCAGGACCCATGGCGGGGGAGGTCCGTCTGGACGAGGAGCTCGAGGGCACCGTGTACCGGCTGGTGCAGGAGGCGCTCACGAATGTCGCCAAGCACGCCCGGGCGAACAGGGTGCGCGTGGCTGTCAGCGAGGCCGACGGCGAGTTGCTGGTCGAGGTGCAGGACGACGGCGCCGGCTTTGACCCCGACGCTGGGAGTCACGGGTTCGGGCTGGCGGGGATGCAGGAGCGGGTGAGCCTCGCCGAAGGCACGCTGAGCATCGACTCCGGCGAGCAGGGCACCCTTGTTAGGGCCTGCCTGCCGGTACGCCACCGCGGCGGGGCTGGGAGTCCTGTGGAACGCTCAGGTTCTGAGCAGACCGCGTCCTAGCGCGTAGCGGACCAGCTCGGCCCGGGTGGTGAGCCCGAGCTTCCCGTGTATGCGGGCACGGTGGGTCTCCACTGTGCGCGGGGAGAGGTGCAGCTTGCGCGCAATCTCAACGCTCGTGTGGCCGAGCGCGATCAGCCGCAGAACCTCGACCTCACGCGAAGTCAGCTCATCGTCGGTGAGCGCCCGGTGCAAAGCGTCCAACCGGGCCGCCACCCGCGGGCTGACGTACTCCTCGCCCACTGCGGCGGCGCGAACGGCCTGCGGCAGCTCGCTGTCGGCGAGATCCTTCAGGACGAACCCGAGCGCGCCGGTGGCGAGCGCGCGCTGCGCGAACACGGGGCTGTCGTCCATCGTAACCACCACGACCTGAGTGTCGGGCGCTCGCTCGCGCAGCTTACCGATCGTCTCGATGCTGGAACCGCCGGGCATGCCCAGATCGAGCACGAGGACATGCGGCTGGTGGCCATGAACGTGGCGCACGACAGACGCCAAGTCGCATGCTTCGGCGATCACCTCCACACCTTCCTCGCCGTCGAGCAGCAGCCGCAGACTGCGGCGCATCAGCGCATGGTCGTCGGCCAGGACCACGCGGATAGGCGACGCGGCGCGGACGGGCGACGCGGGGCGGATGGGAGATCCGGTTCCAACGGGGCTGGGCGCCAGGTGCAGATGGCTGGACATGGTTTCAAGCTAGCCTCCGGCAGATCGCTCAGCCTCCGTGCAAACACCTGGACCTGCTGCGGGAAAGCACGGATCTCTCCGAGGTGCCGACGGCGCGGTGGACGCAGTGCTCGGCGCCGCAGCGGCCACCACCCGGCACGGCCCTTGGCGGGCAAGCTCTAACTGGCGGTGATGTAGCCGCTCATGTAGCCGGGGTGCTGCATCGCCCATTCGTCACACCGGAAGGCGCAGAACCAGAGAAACACGCCCGCATGCCTCACGAGCAGGGTGTAAGTATGAGTGCCGGGCATCAGCACTATGTTGACGCCGGCTCCCGGCGAGGTAATGCTGTGTGGCACCGTATCGGTATTGTCGATCCTCAGCTGTTGGGGCTGGCCCACCCGCACGTTGAATTCGGTCGTGGTGAAGGCATCGTGCTTTTCGCCTTCCGGACCGAGCTTGCCTTCCGGAATGATCTTCAGAACCACCACCTTTGCCACCGGCGGTAGCGCGGCGGCCTGCGCAGCGGCGATCTGGGATGCCGCGCGTGCTTCGTCTCTTTCGCTGCTCTGGACCAGCGCGACCATCGACAGCAGCACTGCGGCAAGGATCCCCACACCGGCCAGCGTCTTCAGCCCGAACTTCCTGGCGGCCGCCTCACCGAATTCCTGCCGGTATCTCGCCTCGGTGTCCTCGTCTGGCTCCTGCGCGGCGGAGCCGGGCTCGAAGACGAGATGACGAACGGGCACGGCGAACCGTTCACGCACGAGACCCGCGAGCCGCGGCTCGAGCCCGCTGGCGGCCCGCTCCCAGCGAGTGGAGACGATGACTTCATCCGGCGCGAAGGTGGCGAACGTGTCCTCGATGGCTTCGAGCGGGTCTGCCTCTGAGATCTCGCCCGCGACGACGAGGCCGTGGTCGCCGGCGCGGTCGAGGGCCGTCTTCAGGCGGACGCGCGCTTGGTCGCAGAGACCGTCGATCGCGCCGGTCAGGCGGGCTCCGGTGGTGATCAGCGCGGGCACGAGCAGGAGCAGGTGCGTATCCGGCACACAGGCCAGCCTCTCGACTTCGCTGAGGAGCGCCTCCTCGTCGAGCGTGTCGTTGGCGACGACGAGGACGCGGCGCTCTGCCGCCGAGCCCACGTGCGGCGGGGCCATCTTCACGGACAGCTCGAGGCCGCGGACCTTGCGCATGCGCCGCTGCGCCACGCGCAGAGCGAGAACGCCGAGTACGACCGCAAGCACAACGAGAGCCAGCCACGTCGGGCCGAGCGCCGCGGCGAGCACGATTGGGATCAGGGCGAGTATCAGTAGCAGGAGAAAGCGAAAGGCCTCCTGCTCGCTGTGAAATGGGCTACGCACCGGCGAGGCCCTCCTCGGCGACATGCCCGGACAGGCTCTGGACCGTAGCCACGATCTGCTCGGGCGTCGCCGGTGCCGGCAACGGGTGGCAGCCGTCCAAGAGCTCTCGCAGTTCCGCGTCCATCTCCGACGGCACCTCGACCAGAAGCGGGGTGGCGGGGTAACGCGTGTGGAGTTCGCGCAAGACCTCCCGGGCCGCCTCGCGCTCGTAGCCCAGGGAGCAGACGACGAGGTCGGCGTCGTGAGCGGGGGCGCACCCCGCTGGCCCCGTCAGCGGACACTGCCCGTGTCCCCGCGGGCCGGGACAGACGGCGACCGCGTAGCCGGCGAAGCGCAAGCCGGAGGCGATCGCAAGGCCGGCCGCCTCGTCCGGGTGCTCGACGAGCACGCGCGGGTGGCCCCACCGCCAAGGTCGCGGGTCGATGTCTACTGCTCGCGTGCGGGCCGCGGAAGCTCGTATGGGCGTCTCTTGGCGCCCCTTCGTTGCCACTGTCGGTGAGCGGTGCATGGAGCCTCTGACGATAGGCTCGAGGGGAGAGTCTCACGTCGTGAGAAACCCGCAATCTGGCTGGGGGAAACTACGGACGCCAGCCCAGGCCGAACTTGCGCCTGCTTTCTGCGGAGGAGCAAGTGCGCCCGCGGCTGATACGTGCGCGAACTTGCGAGCGAGACCACTTACGTCACCTGTCGAGGTCGATCACCGCGGCGCCCTGGAAACGTCCGGCGCGCAGATCCTCAAGGGCGCGGCCCGTGTCCCCCAGCGTGTAGGGGTGCACGTCGGTGCGAACCGGGACGCGGGGTGCGAGGCTAAGGAACTCGCGGGCATCCTGGCGGGTCAGGTTGGCGACCGAGCGAACGGTCCGCTCGCCCCACAGGGTGTCGTAGGGAAAGCTCGGGATGTCAGACATGTGAATCCCTGCGCACACCACGGTTCCACCCTTGGCGAGGGCACGCAGCGCCGCAGGGACAAGCTCACCGGCAGAGGCGAAGATGATCGCCGCGTCCAGCTCCTCCGGCGGCGCCGAGAGCGAGTCCCCCGCCCACTCGGCGCCGAGCTCGCGCGCCGAGGTCTGTCCGGCCTCGTCTCCGGGACGAGTGAAGGCGAACACACGCCGACCCTGAAAGCGGGCGACCTGAGCGATGATGTGCGCCGAGGAGCCAAACCCGTAGAGGCCGAGCCGCTCGGCCTCTACGGTCATTCCCAGAGCCCGATAGCCGATTAGTCCCGCGCACAGCAGGGGGGCGACCTGAAGGTCGGAGTAGCCCTCGGGCAACGCAAAGCAGTAGCGCTCGTCGGCCACCGTCATCTCCGCGAAGCCACCGTCGATGTCCCGTCCGGTGAAGCGCGCGAGATCGCAGAGATTCTCCCGCCCGCTGAGGCAGTACCGGCAGCGACCGCAAGTCCATCCAAGCCATGGAATGCCGATGCGCGTTCCCGGCTCCAGCGGCTCACCGGTTCCTGTTCGCTCGCCGGTGGCGATCACGGTTCCGACGATCTGATGGCCGGGAACGATCGGAGGTTGGGGAATCTCGACCTCCCCGTCAAGTAGGTGTAGGTCGGTGCGGCAAACGCCGCATGCATGCACTCTCACGAGGACCTGGTTGGGTCCCGGCGTAGGCTCGGGCAGCTCCACCGAGCGCAGCACGCCGGGGCGCTCTATCTGTATCGCCCGCACCGCCGGATCATTCCACGCCGCCGAGAAGGACCGATCGCCTCACCAGACCGGCTCGTTCTCGCTGCGGCTTTTCCCTGAGTCCTGGTGCGGGCGAAGGCTGATGCTCGCTGGCACGAATCGCAATAGCCTGCCCACATGATGTCCCACATCGGCAAGGTGACTTCGTGAGACCCGCGATTCACACGGAGGGTCTCTCCAAGCGCTATGGAGGCACGCTCGCGCTGGACCGGCTCGACCTGACGGTGGGAGAGGGCGAGGTGTATGGGTATCTCGGCCCGAACGGCTCCGGCAAGACGACCACGATCCGGCTGCTGCTGGGGCTGCACCGCCCGAGCGACGGGCGTGCGGAGCTGTTCGGCGTCGACGCGTGGGGCGATCCGGTGAGAGCGCACCAGCGCGTCGCGTATGTCGCGGGTGAGCCATTCCTCTGGCCTTCTTTGACCAGCGCCGAGACGTTCGAGTTCCTCGCGCGACTGCACGGCGGAACCGATGTCTCCTATCGCGATGTGCTTGTGGAGCGCTTTCATCTGGACAGTCACAAGAAGATCCGGGCGCTGTCGAAGGGCAACCGCCAGAAGGTGCAGCTGATCGCGGCGCTCGCCACACACGCGGAGCTGCTGTTGCTCGATGAGCCGACGAGCGGCCTGGACCCGTTGATGGAGGTGGCCTTCCGGGATTGTGTTAAGGAGGCCAAGGGGCGCGGGCAGACTGTCTTTCTCTCCTCGCACATCCTCAGCGAGGTGGAGGCGCTGTGTGATCGGATCGGGATCCTCAGAGAGGGAAAACTCGTTGACGAGGGAACGCTCGAGGAGCTACGCCACCTCGCTGTGCAGACGGTCGAGGTCACGTTCGTAGGCCAGGCGCCCGAGCTGCCGCCGCTTGCGGGGGTGCACGTGCAGAGCGCGGGCCCGAACGCGCTGCGCTTCGAGGTCACGGGGAGTGTCGGCCCGCTGATCGCCGCGCTCTCCGGGGTGGGTGGGGATTCGATTAAGACGTTGAGCAGCCGTGAGCCCTCGCTCGAGGAGATCTTCCTGCACCACTACGACGGCTCCCACGGCCGTGCCGAGCGCTAACGGAGCGCTCACGGCGCCGAGCCGCACCGGTTCGAGCACCGGCGTGGGCCTGGAGCCCGCGCGCGCCCTCGCCCGGCGGGCGTTCCGTGACGCGCGGGTCCGCACGATCTCCTTCGGATTCCTGTTCGCCGTGATCGCCTACATCCAGCCCGTCGGCTACCGCGACGCCTACCCGATGCTGTCGAGCCGGCTCGCATTCGCCCATAGCTTCGCTGATAACAAGGCGATCCGTCTGTTCTACGGGGTCCCTCACGACCTGCTCACCGTCTCCGGCTACACGGCTTGGCGCGTCGGCGGGACGCTGGCGATCTTCGCCGCGGTCTTCGGACTGCTGGCCGCGGTACGGGCGCTGCGGACCGAGGAGGACACCGGCCGGATGGAGCTGGTGCTGGCCGGCTCGGTTGGGCGAGGGACCGCGTATCTCGCGGCGATGGCCGCGATCGCGGCGGGCGCCTTGATCATGGGGCTCGCCGAGTTCGCCGGGTTGCTCCTGGCTGGCCTGCCGGCGGGCGGGTCAGCCGATCTCGCCCTCGCGACGGCCTCGGTCATGCCGGTGTTCGTCGGGGTCGGCGCGCTCACGAGCCAGCTTGCCTCGACACGCAGGATGGCGCTCGAGCTCGGCGGTGCGGCAGTCGGGTTGTTCTTGGCGCTGCGGGTCATCGCCGACACCTCCAGTGGCGCCGGCTGGCTGCGCTGGGCGACGCCGCTCGGGTGGGCGGAGGAAGTGCGCCCGTTCACCGGCGCCCATCCGATTGTGCTGGCGCTCCCCGCCGCGGCAACCGTGCTGCTGCTCGTGATGGCGGCACACATCGCCGCCGGGCGCGACATCGGCACCGGGGTCCTCCCGGCCCGTGAGAGCGCCGAGCCACATCTGGGTCTGCTCTCCTCGCCGATCGCGCAGGCGCTGCGCTCAGAGCGCGCCAGCTTGATCGTGTGGCTCTCGAGCGTCGGTGCATTCGCCTACATCACCGGCGTGATCGCAAAGAGCACCTCAACCGCGGGAATCTCCAAGAGCCTGCAACAGGAGGTCGCAAAGCTCGGCACCGGCTCGATCGTCACGCCCACCGGCTACCTCGCGTTCGTGTTCATCTTCTTCGTCCTGGCCGTCAGCCTGTTCGTCTGCGCGCAGATCGCCGCCGCGCGCCACGAGGAAGCCGATGAGCGACTGGAGACGCTGCTCTCCCTACCGGTCAGCCGCCGCGGATGGCTGGGCGGACGGCTCGTGCTCGCGGTCGCCGGCGCCACGGCCATCTCGCTGACTGCCGGTCTGCTGACCTGGGTGGGCGCCGAGTCGGGCGGCGTCAGCGTTTCCCTGGCGGGGATGCTCGAAGCCGGCCTGAACTGCCTGCCCGTCGCGCTGATGTTCCTTGGCATCGCGGCGCTCACCTACGCGATCATCCCCCGAGCAAGCGCCGGGCTCTCCTACGGGCTCGTTACGGTCGCGTTCCTGTGGGATCTGTTCGGCTCCCCGCTCGGCGTGCCGAAGTGGCTCGTGGAGGCAACGCCGTTCGCGCATGTCGGGCTCGTGCCCGCGCAGCCCTTTCGCGCCGCCGCCGCCGTCATCATGCTCGGGATCGCAGCGGCATCAGCGCTCGCTGCGGTGTGGATCTTCCAGCGGCGCGACCTGACAGGACCTTGAGGAGAGAGAACCAGTGTTGCAGAAGGTGACAGTGGGACGTTGGTCGCTCGATGCCTATGACGGGCTAGCTCCGGATGGGATCATGCAGGAGCTGCGCGAGCACGCACGCGCGCTCAAGGGCGCGCGCATCCTGAATGTCAACGCGACGTCTTATGGCGGTGGGGTGTCCGAGCTCTTGCGTTCGAGCGTCCCGTTGCTGCGCGACCTCGGTCTCACCGTGGACTGGAAGGTGATCGGCGGCGACGAGGATTTCTTCCACGCGACCAAGGCGCTGCACAACGCGCTGCAGGGCGCGCCACGCGGGTTGAGTGACGCCGAGCAGGCCGTCTACAGGCAGTGCATTCAGGAGAACGCGGCGACCCTGGACGGCGGCTATGACTTCATCGTTATCCACGATCCCCAGCCCGCCGGGCTGCTGGAGGCGCACGGTAAGGGCGACGCGCGCTGGGTATGGCGCTGCCACATCGACACCAGCGAGCCCAACCCCGACGCGTGGAGCTTTATGGAGCCGCTGCTGGGCGGGTTCGACGCGGCGGTCTTCACGATGCCCGAGTTCGTACCCCCCGACTTTCCGGTGGACCGGGTGGAGGCGATTGCGCCGGCGATCGATCCCTTGAGCCCCAAGAACATCGACCTCGATCTGCGCATGGCCGGCCAGATCCTCGACTGGATCGGCGTCGAGGTCCCGGGACGGCTCGTGACCCAGGTATCGCGCTTTGACCAGTGGAAGGACCCGCTTGGCGTGATCGCGGCCTACCGGCTCGTGCGCGAGGAGATCGGGGATCTGCAGCTCGCGCTCGTCGGCTCGATGGCCCTCGATGACCCCGAGGGCTGGGATGTGTACCGCCAGGTCTCGGAGGTCGCGGAGCGTGAGGAGCTGATCCACGTCTACACCAACCTCACCGGGGTCGGCAACGTCGAGGTCAACGCGTTCCAGCGCCTCTCCGAGGTGATCGTGCAGAAGTCGATCCGCGAGGGCTTTGGGCTCGTCGTGTCTGAGTCGCTGTGGAAGGGCACGCCAGTCGTCGCCGGGCGCGCCGGAGGCATCCCGCTTCAAATGCCCGATGGGACCGGCGGGGTGCTGGTGGAAAGCATCGAGGAGTGCGCGACGGCGATGTTGAGACTGCTGAATGACCGGGAGTTGGCCGAGCACCTCGGCCAGAGCGGTTGCGAGCACGTGCGCGAGCACTTCCTGCTGCCGCGTCTGCTGATGGAGGAGCTGCGCCTGCTGGCAACGCTTGACTCCGGCGGCGCGTAGTACCCCGGTATGAGCTTCCGGGGTTTTCACGGATGCCCGGCCGGCGACGGGATGCGATCTTCCCAAGCATGGCGCGCACCACCTCTCGATCGGGTCCCGCCCATGTGCTGATCGCGGGCGGCGGGTTCGGCGCGGTGGAGGCGATGCTCGCCCTGCGCGCGCTCGCGCCCGAGCGTGTGCGCGTG
>Ga0075522_10002377_pt1 | contig 14029 bp, 14 predicted proteins | sample NGEPerA_FD_74796 | JGI IMG/M metagenome (GOLD analysis project Ga0075522, IMG submission 74796) | Arctic peat soil microbial communities from the Barrow Environmental Observatory site, Barrow, Alaska, USA - NGEE PermafrostL2-A | ecosystem: Environmental > Terrestrial > Soil > Wetlands > Peat ... | reverse complement strand
CGCCAAAGCTGGCGGGATTCTTTCTCGTTTGAATGAGGCTCGCAAAACAGACGGTGACATATGGCACATAAGAAGGGTCAAGGCAGCACGAAGAACGGGCGAGACAGCAATCCGCAGTATCGCGGGGTGAAGGCGTATGGCGGGCAGTTCGTGCCCGCCGGCTCGATCATCATCCGCCAGTGCGGCACCAAGTTCCACCCCGGCTTCAACGTCGGCATCGGCGGAGATTACACGCTGTTCGCCCTCAAGGAAGGCACCGTCGAGTTCCAGGGCCGCAAAGTGCATATTCGCACGGAGCAAGCCGCGCCCACGCCGGCATGAGGGTAGAAGTTCGGGGCTGGCGATTCACCGCGATCCAAAGGAACACCGGGTATCCATTCCGCATCATCATCGCGCAATGCCTTATCCGCGAAGAGGAAACGTCCCACCTGAACGCCATCCGCACGCGGCCAACCTTTTAACATCCGCTTCATCCGTTATTTTCATCCTTTCCCCACCCCCGTGTTTGTAGACGAAGCCAACATCCATGTGGCGGCAGGCAACGGGGGCCAGGGGTGCGTCTCATTTCGACGTGAAAAATTCGTCCCCAAAGGCGGCCCGGACGGCGGGGATGGGGGCGACGGCGGCTCCATTATTCTGCGGGCCGACGTCAACGTCGATACCCTCATGGACTTTGCCGGCAAGCACCACTGGCGCGCCAAGAACGGCCAAGGGGGCATGGGCAAGAAAATGGCCGGCGTCAATGGGGATGACATGATCATCCCGGTGCCGCTGGGGACCCTGATTTATGATGCGGACCATGACATCCGGCTGGCGGACCTCAATAAGCCGGGCAAGCAGGTGGTCGTCGCCCGAGCGGGAAAGGGGGGGCAGGGCAACTGGCATTTCCGTTCGTCCACCACGCAGGCCCCGCGCTATGCCGAGCCGGGTACGGCGGGGCAGGAGCGAAACCTGCACCTGGAGTTGAAGCTGATCGCGGATGTGGGGCTGGTCGGCATGCCCAACGCGGGCAAGAGCACACTGCTCCGCGCCATTTCCGCGGCGCGGCCAAAGGTTGCCGACTATCCATTTACCACGCTCGACCCGCAACTGGGTATCACGGTACTATCCGGCGAGCGGCGGATCGTGGTTGCCGACATCCCCGGATTGATCGAGGGCGCCCAAAATGGGGCGGGCCTTGGTCACGCATTCCTCAAGCACATCGAACGAACGAAGATCATCGTTCATCTGATCGATCTATACCCCACGGACGGTTCCGACCCGGCAGACAATTACCGTGCGATTCGCAGAGAGTTGGAGGCGTTCAGCCCGGAATTGGCCAACAAGCGGGAAATCATCGCCCCCAACAAACTCGACCTGGCAATCGATGATGAAGCTCTTGCCCGGCTGAAAACCCAATTGCCCGACAAAACTCTGTTCCCCATTTCCGGCGCCAGCCATCAGGGCGTCGCCGTGCTTCTGGAGCGGCTCTGGCAGATCCTCCAGGAGGAAAAGGCCAGCGAGCCGGCTGAAGTGACGCCGATTCCAACCGTTTAATCCGCGGGATTTCTTCGCGCATCGAGAAGATTTGGGGATGACTTGCGCAGAGGCGCAAAGGCGCAAAGCCAGGTTGGCCACTAGGGAGTGGATCATTCCCGTATCTATCTGGGTTTCGTAGGGTTCGCTTCAGCGAACGCGGATTGACAATGCGGCGCCCAGGACCGCGTTCGCTGAAGCGAACCCTACGAATTGCGCGAAGTCACAGAGGACTGCCACGAATGAACGCGAATGGGCGCGAATGATTTGTCTTGTCTTCATTCGTGTGCATTCGTGCCAATTCGTGGCTCTCCTCTTTCTTTCGGCTGCGGACTCGCTGGTTACACCGCATGAAGCAGCCGCGCGGCGGCTTCGCGCACCTGCGGATGTTGCGACTCGGGCAGATTGCTCAACAGCGGCAGCAGGGGCCCGGTGTCGGCGATGCCCGCGAGGCGCACCGCCTCGTGCAGCACGCGAATCGGGTTGATTGAATTACGCAAACTTTCCAACGGCTCAAAAATCTTGCGAATGCGCTGCGCGTCCTGCCAATCCTCTCGGCGGATAGCCTGGAGCATGGCCGCCGACAACGCAGGCGCGATGCACACGCATCCGGACGTGAAACCGGCCAGGCCAAAATCGCGCCGGTGGACGATGGCCGGCTGCTCGCCGATGCCACTAATGATGAGCCGGCGATCCACGATTTCCACAAGCCCGGCGAGATAGGGGTCAATCGCCGGATCGGGCCGGACGGTTGCGTATTTGATGCCGGAGATCAGCCCTCGGTCCGCCAGCGCCTTCACCTGTTCGGGCTCGATATACCCATCGTGTTTGATGTAAAGCAGCGCCGGCATTCCCGCCGCCTGCACGAATCGCGCGATGCCGTCGCCAACGCCTTGCGACGTCGTGATACCTTGGTGCGGCAGCACCATCACGGTGGGGAACTGATGGCGCGAAAGGATTTTCGCCTGGTCCATCATCGTGCCATAAGCCGGCCCGGCGGAGGGAATCACCAGCGTGTCGCCTCCCGCCGATTGCGCCAGCATGCCCAGGACGGCATCGTATTCGGACAACGCCAGATGATAGAAATTTGCGTTGCCGCCATAGAGCAGCGTCCGCACGCCGCCGGCTTCGATGTGCCGGATGAGTTTTAGATTTTGTGGTTCGTTCAAAGATAAATCCGCATTCCGCGCCAACGGCGGCACCGCGAGTACGGATTGGGTCAGGCGGCGGGGGGAGAGCGTGGTGAGCATGACGGCTATTTGTACGAAGGGAGGGGCGGTTGGGCAAACCGCCTCGGTTGGAAACTAGACAAGCCGAGCCGTAATGGGTTTCGTATCTTTGTCGCGGGTGTGGCGTGAGGATATGCTTACGGTAATGTCCGAGCCGCCGATCATGCCTCAACTGACCATTCCCGTATTGTGTGCCGAGGCGGCAAAATTCTCGGTGGCGGAATCAACATATCCAGAACCTTCGCTTTACGGGGTGACGGACGGAAAGGCAGTTGGCACCTACCTGGAACATAAGTTCCGCGCCTATCTCGGCGCGAACTACCGATTCTCGCCATGCAATTCCGCAATGGGCGTGGATTTCCCGGACATCCAAGTGGATATGAAAGTCACGAGTGTGCGGCAACTGTAGTCGTCATGTCCTTTCAAATCCGCTCGCCAGAAAATTTATGGATTGGGATATGCCCTACTTGTGTTTGTCTATGAGAAGGTCGACGAACCGAAGAATGCCACGGCGACGCTTCAAATTCTGCACACGGTTTTCATCGAGGCGAATCGGACGGCGGATTTCACGATCACGCGCTTGATTCGCCAGATGCTGAAAAATGGGGCAAACGCCGACGATCTCGTTTCATTAATGACGGATCGGCATCTGCCGCTGGATGGAATCGAAGCGAACGCCATCGCCGAAAAATTGTTAAAGTGTCCGCCGGAGCAGGGCTACCTGACAATTTCCAACGCGCTTCAGTGGCGGCTTCAATACGCTCGCGTTATCGAGCAAGCCGGCAAAGTAAATGGCATTCTCGATCTTCGATAGGAACCGCTCTTGAAATCGCGCGCCGTTTTTGAATTTGGTAATTTTCAGACCCCGGCGGGTCTTGCGGATAAGGTTTGCCGCCAACTCGCGGCGCGTGGAATCCGGCCTGCGTCGGTGCTTGAGCCAACGTGCGGCGTGGGCCGTTTTCTGGTTGCCGCGTTCGATCATTTCCCTTCGCTCACGAAGGCTGTGGGTGTCGAAGTGAATCCGCAATATGCGGAACGCGCGCGATCCTGTGGCGCCGAGAAAGGCCTCAATGGTCGCCTGAATATTCTCCAAGGCAATTTGTTTGACATGGACATCAGAAATCTTGTCCAAAGTCTGCCTGAACCACTGCTCATCCTGGGCAATCCGCCGTGGGTCACCAATGCGGACCTCGGGAGCCTGGGCAGCTCAAACCTACCGGCCAAAACCAACTTCAAAGCCCACGGCGGCCTAGACGCGATGACGGGCAAGAGCAATTTTGACGTATCCGAGTGGATCATGCTGCGGCTTCTCGAATGCATGCGGGGTCGCGATGCCGTCATGGCCATGTTGTGCAAGACGGCGGTCGCTCGAAAGGTGCTGTTGCACGCCTGGACGACTGATCTTCCGATATCCCATTCGGCGATTTACAACATCGACGCAGCCGCACATTTCGGGGCCGCCGTGGACGCTTCACTGCTGATCGTGCAGTCCGCTGAATCAGGGGATAAACAAGCGGAGGTGTTCGAAGATTTGGCGAATTCTTCACGGCCCCGATTGATGGGTTATCACAACGGAACATTACTGGCCGACGTGGATGCCCATGAACGCCTCAAATATCTACAGGCGCGCGAACCTTTGAAATGGAGATCGGGAATCAAGCACGATTGCTCAAAAGTAATGGAATTGACGCGAATCGGCGAACGGCTGGTCAACGGATTTGGGGAGACGGCCGACCTCGAACACTCATACGTCTTCCCAATGTTAAAGAGTTCCGACGTTGCGAGCGGCAATACGCGATCAATATCCCGGTGGATGATTGTCCCCCAGCGAACCGTCGCGGAAGATACTGCGAAACTGGAACACGATGCGCCTCGAACCTGGGCGTACTTGTCAGCCCACCGCGAGTTCCTCGACAAGCGGGCGAGCTCGATCTATCGCGGCCGCCCGCCGTTCTCGATTTTCGGAGTCGGCGGCTATTCGTTTTCGCCGTGGAAAATCTGCATTTCGGGTTTTTACAAGAAGCTGGCGTTCACCGTCGTGGGACCGCATTGCGATCAGCCGGTGATGCTGGACGATACCTGTTATTTTCTTCCGTGTGAATCGTCCGAGCATGCACGGAGACTCGGTGAGGTACTCAATTCCAGAAAGGCCGCGGAGTTCTTTGGCGCGTTTGTTTTCTGGGACGCCAAACGGCCCATCACGTCCGACCTGCTTGGGAAACTGGACATCGCGGCACTTGCGCGCGAAGTGCTCCCGGAGGAATGTATCGAGTGGCTTACACAGTCCAACTTTTCCCGGCCATCCGGACGCAGGCCCAGGAAAGCGAAGAAAGTTCCAACTGAGCTACAGTTGTGGCCAGGCCAGGCTTCGACGCCAATTACTATTGGATGACGTGATCGGCTGTCAGCTCCCATTCGCATGGCCACGTTTGGGCCACGCGCTCGAATCCCATCCGTTCCAACACGGGCAGGCTCGTCGGCAAGGCATCGACGATCAGATACCTCGCTCCGCGTGCCGCCGCGTCGCGGGCACGGGCGACTACCATAGCCCGATAAAAGCCTTGCCCGCGATACGCCGGCAGTGTGCCGCCGCCGTATAGGCCGCCGAACTGGCTTTGCGGATGGGTGTAAAGCCGTCCGATGCTGACGGGCCGATCATCGGCGTAGGCGATGTACCCGCGATGCTGCATCAGGCCCCCGCGAATGTCGTCGGCCAGCTCACGCGCGGTGAAGTCGTAGTCCTTGCCGAACACTTGCTCGGCAACACGCCGATAGACCGCCACCTGCTCCGGGCTATCCACGCGAACAACCGTATGCGGCGGGCTGGCGCCTGCGAGGTCGCTGAAAGGCAACGGCTGGCTCAAGTCGTAAATAAGGACGACTTCCCGCAGACCGATCTTAAATCCGAAGCGCCCCAGCCGATCCAAAAGATCCGCCGGCCTGTCGTGAGAGTAAAGTTTCCACTCGAAGCCGACGCCGAGTCGCTGATGATGCTCGATCTCCTGTCTGATCGCGGCATCAGCGTCGGCGGCGGCCAGGGACGAGAAGATGACGTTATGATGAGATCCGTCCGCCGACCGCAGGCGGGTGATTGACGGGAGCAGTGTGAGAATTTCGCCGCCGCGCGCGAGGCTGCGGCGTTCGTGGTCCAAGAGCTGTAATAACTCGCCTGCGTTCATCGGAGGCATCAGACTGCTGCCGGGCCGCCGTATCAATTCAGCGGCGTCGGGAGCCAGATTGCGGCTTTGTGGTTGTTGGGTCTATCATGTTGATTCACAAACGAGGTAAACGATGGCCACGATTTCATGTCGCCGTACTCGATCAAACCCCTCCGGCGCCAAAACACGGGCGGCTGGATCTCCAATTCACCGGGATAGCATGATCTCCCGATGGGGCAACAGCCTGGGCCTGCGCATCCCCCAGGAGGCGGTTGATCGACTTAAACTTGGCGCTGGCGCGCAGGTCAGCCTGGAAGTTGACTCAAACTCCATCACCATCCGGCCCGTCCGCAAGACTAGAAAGTGGACCGAGGCACAATTGCTCAAGGGCGTAACGCCCGGCATGATCGGCGGCGAGATTGGCTGGGGCAAGCCGGATTCGCCCGCATGATCCCAATCCGCCGACTCCTGTCTAGCGCCACGAAGTTGCCGCCGCTTTGGGCGACACATACAATTCCATCATGACCGCCGATAATCTATGGCAACGGCTTCGCCTCAAGCCCTTCGCGCCATTCCGGCTTCACTTGAGCGGCGGAACATTCTACGACATCCGCCATCCCGAAATGATGCTCGTGACGCGGACCGGAATTACCGTTGCACTTTACGAGACGGGGCAATCCGGCGACGAGCCAGCGGCGCGCGAAGCGCTGATTTCGTTTCTGCATGTGACGAGCACGGAAGACCTGCCGACTTCGACCCGCGCGGCGGGCTGATATGACCAATTCAATTTCCGACTTTCTCGCCGCAGTGTGAGCAGAACTTCTGGCCCGGCTTGAGCGGCGCGCCGCAATGGGTGCAAAACTTTGGATAAGCGGTGGCGGGCGTGCCCGGAGCGGTGGCCTGGGGGGTGGACGCCGGCGCGGCGCCCGTGATTGGCAGCGCTGCCGGCGGAGCGGCCGCCAGCGATTCAAGCGCCGCCTCGCCATCAAACTCCACCGAGGTGGAGGCGTCGGTATTGATCCATAGCCGCTGTAAAAAGCTATGGCCGGCAAGTGCCGTGCGGAAGGTGTATTGCCCTTCGGGCAGCGTCAGCTTCTGTCCGAATGCGGCGCGGGCGATCATCTTGCCGGAGGCGTCGAGAAGATCGAAACCCTCGGGCGTGCCCAACACCGCGGCCTTGAGGTTGCGATTGAGATCGACGGCCTTGGCGGCCGGCCAGTAGCTGCCGCCCGAGGCCTTGGCCATCGCGGCAAGCTGCTGGCTCCAGTCTGCCTCGTTGATGTCGAAGCCAACGATGTGGAACCGGATGTCCCTGCGCGCCTTCAAGGCGGCGGCGGCCTTCACCGGATCGCGGCGCGGATAGGTGTCCTCGCCGCCGTCGGTCAGCAAGACCAGCGTCAGGGGGTGTTTGACGTCGGATTCGCCGCCGATGTCATTGAGGCTTTGCTCCAGGCTCAGCGCCAGCGGAGTTTTGCCGCGTGAGCGAAGGGGCTTGAGCTTCGCCTGAAAGTCCGGCTTATTCAGCGGCCCCATGGGAATGAGCAGTTCCGTGTCCAGATCCGCGTCTTTTTCAATCGAGCGTTTGCGGTGGCCATAGACGCGCAAGGCCACCTGAGATGAGTCGGGCAGATCCTGCACCATGGCCCAGACGGCATCGCGGGCCACGTCAAACTTCATCTGCCCGTCCATCATGTCGAGCATCGATCCGCTGGCGTCAAGAATGATGTACAGCCGATTGGGGGGCGGCGTGGCGACGGCGATCAGTGTGCCGCTGCCGCCTCGCTTGGGTGATTGGTCGATGAGAGGCGTGGCGCGGGTAAGGAAGAGCAGCGCGAAGCTGCCGGCCAGGCGCGGATCCACCTCCTGCCCGCTGCGGCCTTTCCATAATCCGCCGGGTTCCTGGCGCTTGATGAGGGCCGCCGCGCCCCGCGGATACCATTCGTTTTCTCCGATGAATTCGGTGTCGAGGATCCGCCCCACGCGCTCCAGGGAATACATATAATAAAAATACCAGGCTTCGGGGTCGCCATTTTTGGCATGCGTCTCCACCTGCAGGTTTTTCGACAGCCAGCCCAATCCCCGCTCGATGCCTGGATCGACAAATGGGTCTTTTTCAGCCAGCTCATAGCGCGCCAGTGCGATGGCGCAAATGCCGGCGCAGCTCATTGAGCCGTACGAGCCGCTGGGCGCATTTTCGTAGCCCCATCCGCCGTCTTCATTTTGGCGTGCCCTTGCGGTCTTCAAGGCGCGTTGCCATGTTTCCGCCGGCATCTTCATACCCAGTTGCGAGGCGGAATTGAGCCCCAGCAGGGCATATTGCGTGACGGAATTATCTCCATCGGCGCCAAGGGTCCAAGGCTCGAGCCGGGTCCAACTTTGAGGCGGCTGATCCAGGGCCCGGCCGCCTTCAACGTGAACGATGGCGCCCTTTTCCAGAGTCTTGTCAAAAATGGCATCGGGAATGATGGGCGTATAGACCCAGCATCCGGCGGGTCCTTGCGATTCGAGCAGGTATCGGGCGGCCTCGCGCAATTTGGGGATATAGCGGGCATCGCCATAACCCTCCACCAACATGGCCAATACGCCCGCGCGGTAAACGCCCAGCTTTCGCGGCTCGATGTTATCCAAATACTTGCGCAGGGCGGTGTCAAAATCAGCAAACTTATGGTGCGCGTCGGCATGAACCAGCGCCAACGCGCACAGGATGTCCTCGGCAGGGTCGCCAAAGGAGGCATGATCCTTCAGATTTTTGGCTTTCACATAGGCCCACAAAGCGGCTGAGCCGGTGTCGATCGCGGCGTTCACCTGTTGCGCGGTAAGTCCGACGCCTTCCAGCCCAAGGGGTTTGCGGTTTTGTTTCGCCGCGACGCGCGGGGAACCCGCATGGGGGCCCGCCGGGGCAGCGGCTATGGCGGGAGGCGCGACCGCCGGCGCGGGAGGCGCGACGGTCGGTGCCGGAGGGATCACCCCTGTCGCGGGCGGCGAGACCGCCGGCGCGGGAGGAGCGACGGTCGGTGCCGGAGGGATCACCACGGTCGCGGGAGGCGTGACCACCGGTGCGGGCGGCGCGACTGCCGGTACCGGAGGAATCACCCCTGTCACAGGAGGCGTGACCGCAGGCGACGGAGGCATCGCCGCTGGCCCGGAAGCCGCCGCCGGATGCGGCGCGGTGGCGGCAATCGCGCTGCTGCCGCTGGGTCGCGTGGCAGGTTGCGGCGGCACAACCGAGCCGGCGAGCGGCGTTGGCAATGCCGGCGGGTTGCCGCCAACTTTTGGCGCGGGGGCATCCCCGGTCCGCGCGCTTTGGATGGCGGGCAGATAACCGGCAACCAATTGCTTGAGTTTGGGATCCTCCGCGGTCTCGGCCGTCACCGGCACGGAACTGGGCATCGCGCCGGCCTCAAGCCCGCATTGCACAAGATCGCGCCCATGCGCGAGTGGAGCCAGCAGCGCGGCAACTCCCGGGGCGGCGTGAAACTGTCCTGCCGGGCTTCCTCCAACGACGATTGCCGCGAAGTCCGCCGGAAACTTATCGCGGATCGGCGCCAGGCCAATCGCCGAGCCATAGTACAAAAGTACGATGCGATCGGATTGCGTTTTGGCCTGTGGAAGCCATTGAGCCAGGGCGGCGACGGGCGGCGCGATTGAAATGCCCTTGAGCTGTTCCTGCAACTCTGGAAGCAATGCCAGCCCGGCCGGCGATTCGCTCACCCCGATCACCGCCACGCGCATGGCGCCGGCGCGCTTGATGATGAACGGCTCAAACAACGGCTTGCCCGTCGCCGCGTCGAGCATATTCGCCGAGACCGCGCCCAGCTTTGATCCGTTCAAAAGAGCAAGCGTTGCGGCCTTGCCCTGGCGAAAATCTCGATAGGAGATATTGATCGCATCGTATCCCAGGGCTTCGTAGGCGGCAACAATTGCCTTCCCGCCGCTATACCCGCTCTCGCCGCCGAACAAGGCGTTGCCGGCGTCCACAAGCAGCAGGTTTGGATTCTGGGCCCGCGCGCCTGCAAGAACGGTGGCTCGCCGCGCCAAGCCGCCCATGCCTGCTCCTCCGGGGCACGATTGGCAAGCCTCCAAATGTCCCTGGGTATCGGCCGAGGCGATGATGGCCGGCAACGGCGCGGCATGAACCGCCATCGGCACAGCGCAAGCCATGAACGCCCCCACAAATGCGGGCAGAAATGGAAGTCTTAGGATTCCGCGCGGCATGACGAACCCTCGAATTACGGGAACTCTCATAATCTCATTTCAAGCGGATGTGAGAACCTATCCGAACGCGTTGGAGCCATGGGCGAGGTCCAAGGCAATTATATAAAGAACCATGTCCCTATCGAGTTGCGAACTCAGCGCCATGACGCCGCCCAGGGTTGAGCCGGCAATGCAAAGAATCCTGCCGCCCACGCTCTTGTATTGCATAATGCAAAGCAGGGTTGACATCGCATGGCCGGCAACCACCTCATACTCCACCATCGCGGTGCCCCAGCCAGGTCCGGCCATTCCCAGGATTTGCCCGGTGGCCGGATCGATTCGCCACCACGCCGCGGTGCCGTTTGCCGGGGCGGAGGCGGAAACCACCACGATGAATCCGTTGGCGAGGTCTTGCTCGATTCTCGCCCGCGCATCGGGCGACACTGCGGCTTGCCGCCATGCCGGATCGCGGGCGCTTCGCACAGTCAGCCATTTATGCCCCGCGCCAAGGTCCTCGGCGAAAGCGGCGGCGGCATTGTCCGGCCGCGCGCCATCCGCCGCCAGAACATTCTCGATAACGGTGTCATCAACGCCGTGCTCAAGGCGAACCCGCGATGGGTTGGCGGCGACGATAGGCCGAACCGCGATATCATTGCAGACGATATCAAATCCGGCCCGCACGGCGAACTCGCCGCCAGCCGACCGCGCCAGAAACGTGTGATGCGTCAGGATGTTGGGATGATCGTAAAACGCGCTGCCGGCCCGATCCCCAAGGTCATCGCGCAGAAATGCAAGGGAGTATAAAACGCTGGGAAGCGGCTTAAGGCCCTTGGGTGGGGTGTTGTCGGCGGACGGCTTGGTCCGGGCAAGATATTCGAGGAACGGCTGACGATCGGCCAAAACCGCCTGTGCCATGAGATGCGACACGAAACTGGCGGGAATCCGGCAAACCTGCGGCAGGATTTCCACATGGTCCGCGAACCGGCCGCCCGCTTCCAGTCGCTGCGCATCGGTCCAGGGAACCGCCGGCGGGATCGTGCCCTTGGCGCGCGCCGCGGGGCCAAGAAAATCCAGAATTTCCCGGCGGATGGTTTGCGGCGTACGGCCTGGGCCGCGAATCTCGTATTCAAGCCATTCGGCGGTGAGCGTGGTGCGCGGCGCGTCATCGCCGCCCAATGCGCCAAATGCGCCCGCCGCCCCGCCCACCGCGCCTCCGACAACGGCAAGCGGATTGTTGGGCTGGGGCGAGTCATTCACGTTCCCCGAATCGTCAAAGCTCGACGTGTAAAAGTTTGCGTCCCCGATGTCCAACTGCGGCATCCATTCATGCTGTTTTAGCGCGGCCGCTTTCCAACCGGCCATATCCTTCACATCGCCCGGCCAACTCAGGGGCATCTGGCTCAGCACGATCGGTTTTCCAATAACAGCGGCGGGTGCGAAGGCGCCCGAATACACGGTCGCCAGGGACAGCTTCTTCCCATCGGTCTTTTCGATCACCACGCGCACTATAATGCGGTGCCACTGGTCGGCGGGAAGTTGTGCCGGAAGGTAAGTTTTCTCGGCGGCGACGAATGTCGGGCCAGCTTTGGCGTCGGGCACAAGGGGATCAAGATCGACCCATTTGCCGCCCTGGTTCACCTGAACCCACCAGTGATCGGCCAATGCATCGGTACGCTGCTGCTTGGCTGAATCATCGGAGGGAGGCTTAAAATCCCCGACTGCGGCGGCCAGCGCCGGCGCTGCCTGGGCGAACTGCTGTACGATGTCCTCTCTCATCGTATCCGCCTCGGCCGCTGGGCCGTCCGCCGCTTGCCGCAGGGCCTGGGCGGGAATCCCCACCTCCTTGGCGATCAGATCCGATTCAGCGGCATCCATGGCGCGCGGGGGCGGCGCTGCCAGAGAAGGCATGGGCCCAATCTTCGCCATCAGTTGCCCGGTAATTGCCGGCGGCAACTGGGCGTAAGCCAGGCGTGATTGGAAGCCGGCGGAACGCAGCAATTCCGCAAGAAGGAGTGAACGATCCAGGCTGCTGCCGACGCGGTCGAGCAGCACGCCCGTCGGTCCGCGCAGCGCGCCTTGATAGGGCGCCCACGCGGTATGGTCGCGCACCCACGCCAGCAGCGCAACAGGATCGCGTCCGGCCAGTGCGACAACGGCGGCGGGATCATATTGGTCCGCAGGCGCCCGGCGATCCGCCGACGCAAGCGCATCGAACAACCGGTCTGGCCGGAGCGCCGAAATGACCGGCGCCGCCGCCGCTGGGTCCGCGCTCCATGCCGACGGCGCTACGGCCCACAATATCGCCACGCTCGCGCCCAAAAGCAGACGCGGCAACTGGCACCGGGGAGAAGGCGATCGAGCCATGACTGCCTCGCATCAAAATGTGCCGATGAACAGACTATTCCAGCTTATGCCCGCATTTGGAGCAGAACTTGGCGTCGAGTGCATTGGCGGTGCCGCATTCCGGGCAGAACTTCTTGCCGGCGGCGGCGACGGTGCCGGCGGCTGGCGGCGCGCCTGCCGCATTGCTCGCCCCATTGGGGCCGGCGGGGTTTGCCGCATTGTTGGCGGGAGTCGCGGCGGCGTTAGCGCCGACTCCGGGATTCGCGAAGTTCGCGGCGGGCGTGGCCGGCTGATTACGCAGGAAATTGTCGATCGCCGGCAAATCCTTAAGCAACGCATCATTCAACGCCAGACGCAGGATCTTGCCCTTGTCGTCCTCACTGAGCGATACGTCGGCATTGGATTGGGCGTTGGCGCCGAGGATCGCCAGCCCCATTGATTTGGCCGAGTCGGTGCGCTTGTATTCGCTGAAATTGGGGGCAAATGTTTCGCCGGTGGTCGGATTCACCAGCCGGATATCCACGCCGCATTCGGTGGTGATAACGGTTGAATTATTTTTGATATCCGCGCCGCCGACGTTAAACAGGCCGCCCACCTGGGCCACGCCAAACTCATTGCCTTTTTGCTCGCGCTTGACGCGCAAATTGGTGACTTTGCCAAGCAGCAGGAAATCGACGCCGCGCACCTGCCCCTGCTTGGCGAGTTCGCCGGGCTTGACGATCCCTTCGAGATTTTGCTCGTCGATCAGCTTTTGAAGCTGCGCCCGCTCGATCACATGGAACCGATTGCTCATCCCAAGCAGCGTGGTCATTTGATCGGCCGCCAGGCCATCAAGGTTTGCTTCGCCGGACATGCCCGCGCCGGTTGTCACCGCAAACGCAGGCACCCCCACGCGCGGCTTATTCACGCCCTGCGGAGCAGCCGGGTACTGGCCCACCGAAGCGGTCAGTTTGTCCCGACTGGCTGATTCCTTGGAGCTCGAACAGCCCAAACAAATTGACGTGCCGACCAACATCGCCGCTCCCGCCCGAATCCAATTGCTGAACATGCAAGCCTCCTTCAAAAAACTTCTTTGTTCATAACAAGCCGATACGCGGATGAAGAACCCATATCACAACATCCGGCAAATGGCTTGTCAAGAAGGGCCCCGCGACCCTTCTGGATTCCGTCCGAAAGCGAAGCACGTTCCGAGGTGATGGCGGCGATTTATCATATCGCGTACGACAGCGACGGCCCGCCAGGCGATCGGCTTAAGAATGATGCCGAATACCCCATATGCCTTGGATATGCCGCCCTGGTCGTCCGCGAACTGCTGCTCGCGGTGGACCCTCGATTGGTGTTGCAAGGTGGGGATGAAGTTGGGGTCGCCGTGGGTTTTGACAGCGGCGATTTCGTATCTTTGGGAAAAGTAACAAATCAAGGACTGTTGTTGATCGGGAACGGATAATCTGCCCAGTCTAAAATGGGTGGAAAAAAGACTGCCATGTATGAATCGGTGAGTCACGATTAGCGCGTGGACTCTACGCGGCCGTCACGCGACGGCAAAAAAGAGATCGCGATCAGAGGTGAAGCTCGACAGGCTTGTGGAGC
>Ga0075522_10002376_pt1 | contig 14035 bp, 17 predicted proteins | sample NGEPerA_FD_74796 | JGI IMG/M metagenome (GOLD analysis project Ga0075522, IMG submission 74796) | Arctic peat soil microbial communities from the Barrow Environmental Observatory site, Barrow, Alaska, USA - NGEE PermafrostL2-A | ecosystem: Environmental > Terrestrial > Soil > Wetlands > Peat ... | reverse complement strand
CAGTGCTTCGTTCCGGTTCGCTACGCTCACCTCCACTGCGCACTGGGGGAGGAGGACAATCAACAACAACAATCAACAACAATGTTCAAAGTACCAAATTTATTTCAGGACTTGACCATATCGTTGATCTTTCGGGTTGCAGAAAGTCCTCTTTGCGGAAAATCAAACATTCATCCCCTCCGCGGTACTTCGTCCACAATTCGGGATGCACTGCCAATGCTACAAGCGAGACAAAGATTACCCAAGCCGAAAAATTGTCGAGGTACGGGCCGTAGTGCCATCCTGTCCTTGTTGGAAGTTGATAATTACGATGCCCGCACTCGTTGCTTTGCTCTCCCGCCAAGCCGGGAACAAACATGCCATCATAATCAATCAAACGAAGCTGATCACCAACAACAAGGACGTTTCCATGCTGCAAATCCCCATGTGCGATACTCACCTCCTGCAAATCGGCCATCATTCGTGCCCAGACCTTCGCAAGCGAAACTAAAGTATCTGGATAACCAATGCTTCTCCCGACAAAGGAAATCAATGACTCACCGTCCACCCATTGCATCTTAAGGAGGGGGTAAGGCCTGCCCAAAACTTTAATACCCATTGGTATATATATGAATTGAACCGTGTAAGGAATAGCAGCTTTGGCGAGATATGTGCTTATAACTTCATATCTCCGTTGCTGGTCAGAAACTTCGCTGTTGAAACAACGCGCGGCCCAGCGCTGTCCGCCATTTTGAATTTTGTAAACGCACGCGAAATTGCCAGCGATGGCGCGGGGCAAGCCAAGTTGATTTAACTCCGGCTGACCAGTACGAAGATCGGAATCAGCAAATGATAAACGCGGATTTTGGACCGCTTCATTATAATCTTGTGGAGTTGGCCAGCCCATAAGAAAGGAAGTTTATGGCATAATGTCAATTCGCATGAGTGTAGCATCATCGTTTTTAATACGCCCCTCGAATCGTAAATCGTCGATAAACTTTTGAAATGACACGCTGCCTTGTGTGTCCAAATCTCGCAAAATTGTCCAAGGTTTGTTGCCTTGCTCCAATTCCTGAAAGAACCAACACGCGAGAGCGTCAGTCATAAGAAAAAAAGCGTCTTCACAACGCCAGAAACCACCGCATTGCATCACGAACTCCGCGATGCTTTCATTCGAATTTGGCGTGCTAGATAAAAGATTTGGACGGTTGCCAAATGAAGTTGAATGAGCCAAAGGAAATGCTTCAATGACTTCATTCGCCCGGACTTGAACGAGGCAACTGTCGCCGACTGCTGTGGCGCGCCATATTTTCAGTGATTCCTGTGCATCCTCTAAAAACTCTACTCCGACGAAAGCTGCGAAAGCACCGGTATTGGCTTTCTCCTCAGCATACCAAGGCAAAGGATGACGATGAACAAATTTTTGCCATTTACTTTGAAGTGGTTTCAACTCATCGAGTGCAATAGGAATAGAAAGCTTCTTCGCTGTAAAGGCACGCACGAGTTGTTTAGCCCATTCGCGGGAAAATGAAGCCTCGGTCGCGCCATCAGCAACCGCAAAACGTGTTTTGTCTTTTGCCGAGCTGAAAGAATCGTCATATTCAGCTTCGGTGTTGCCTCGCTTCGGCAAGAAAAAGTCTTTTGCATAGATCTCCACGGCAAGAATATTTCATCTCATTGCACTTGGCCGAGTGCCAATGTCCAAGGCCTTAATTACTTCGACCATGCCTGCATTGAAGACAAAGCCACGCGCACCCTCTGTGGCATTAAACCCCTCTGTTTGAGCTAGGCGTGCCATCTGTGGAGGGAGAACGCTTGAAATGCGAAATAATTGTTGAGCAAACTGGTCAGGCAAACCCGCATCGGTACTTGCGAAACTAATTGGCTGCGCTCGTTGTGATGAACAATGGACATTAAAAAGCAGCACGCCGCCATCACTGCTCTGGAGCTTGCGTATCTCGTCAGCGGCACCAGTCGGATCTCCGTCCGACGCTTCACCATCAGTAATGTTAATCACAATTGGCGGAAAGCAGTTTGGGTGCTGAGATAGCCAAGTTTCAAGAATGCTTTTTGCTTGACCAAGAGCTTGACTCATCGGCGTGCCTCCGTTGGCGACGGGATCGAACCAAACAGGAAAACGCACAGGCTGTTCCACAATGCCTCCTGCTCCGTCAGGGACTTTTTTGCTTCGTTGCTCAACGCGAGCAGGAGAGTTGCCAACTTCGCTAATTGGAACGAGTTGTCGGCCCGCCAGAGCGCCGGAGAAAGCTGGGCCAACTTGTACGCCATAACCAATAACACCAACATGAAAAAAGTCACGAATCCCCTCGTCCCGAGCGCATTTGAGGACAAGATTTTGCAATAATCGATTGATTGCATCCGCCACTCCATCAGCTTTTTTCTGGTTTCCTTCGCCTGCTCCAAACGCATCCCCCATAGAACCAGATTGATCTATAAGAAACATGAAGCACGAAGGATTTGCTCGACTAATTTCCGCTGAATATGCCATACGATGTTCTTTCGGGTTTTGATCCGTTACCTAAACATTATCGTGAACGCTGCGATTCAAACCAAATTAGATGGTTTCTGCAAGACCCAAATTCCCTTCTATGCCGAGGAAGAAAAGCATGGCGGAATTATCTGCAATCGCAACTCACTGCACCGGAGCGGATTGTGCGTTCTCCGAAACGCTGCGACCGAATTCATGCCGTGGCCGCCCATTTGAATCCGAATCTGAACCCGCCTCCGAATCGGGGCCCAGTCGCGCTCGTGAACCCACCGCCCACTGGGCCGTCCGCGAATACCTGGCCAACCTGGGCATGGACCCGCAACGCATCAAGACCGTCACCTACGGTGCCTCCCGGCCCGCCGATCCCGGCCACAACGAAGCCGCCTGGAGCAAAAACCGCCGCGGCGACCTGGGTATTGGTCACGCCGAAGTAAATTCTGTTTTGGGGTTGAGACGGATCTTCTCTAAAAGACGAAGTGCGATTCCGCACTTTCATGGATCTTGCACTTTTTCTAACCACTCGTAAATGACAATGTCAGACCTAAGTGCAGTAAACATTGACAAATGTCGTATAATGGCTGATTAGTAACAGGAATCGGTCTCTAATAGGCGCGAAACTTTACAATTGAAAGATCCAACATGCCGGAAAACGTCCTGGAAAAAATTGACGCAAAAATTCTCGGGGAGCGTCTGAAAAGCGCCCGCCGCGCTTTTGGCCTTACCCAAGAGGCTGTCGCTGACAGGCTGGGTTTTATCCGAACGACTGTCGTAGCGATTGAAAAGGGTGAACGCCGGGTGACCACCGACGAGCTTCTAGCGTTCGCCAAGTGTTATGGACGCAATGTGTCGGAACTAATGAAGCAAAGCGCATTTACGGAAGCGCTCACTCCGCAGTTTCGAGCGGCGCTTTCTAACAGCCACTTGGAGACGCCCTTTCCCGAAGATCAACTCTTTCAAGTTTGCCACGAATTGGAAGCGCGAGCAGAGGATTATCTTGAACTGGAACGACTATGCAAGGCGCCCCTGCCGCAGGACTACCCCAAGCAATACCCGTTGGAGGACTCACGAATCAGTCCCGAACAGTTCGCCGAAGATGTCGCCCAAGAAGAACGAAATCGCCTCGGTCTGGGAGATGCGCCAATAAGCGATTTACGCGCGGTGCTTGAGGAGGCAATTGGGCTTCGTGTTTTCTTTTACGAGATGCCGTCCTTTGTGGCAGGGATTTTCGGCTACAACGATCGCTTGGGTGGTTGCGTTGGTGTAAACATAAAACAGCCTTGGTATCGTGGGAATTGGTCTTTGGCGCATGAATGCGGCCATTTTCTAACCACTCGTTTTTATGCGGACGTGGACATAATGCAAAATGGGCGTTGGGGCAAGCATCGGGCGGAACGTTTCGCTGACAGTTTTGCCGCAAACTTCCTCATGCCGCGCAGTGGCGTGAACCGCCGGTTATCCGAAGTTGAGATGTCACGTAAAGAGCGTATCACTATCGCAGACCTGGTGACACTCGCGGATTATTTTGGGGTTTCCGTTCAGGCCATGTGCTTGCGACTCGAAAGCCTCAAACGGATTCAGACGGGCAGTTGGGACCACCTAAAAGCGGGGGAGTTCAAACCCGATAAAGCGCGGCGGCCACTCGGTCTATTGCGTTCAGCCCGGCGTCATTCTGAATGGCCGGCCAGGTATCTGCTGCTGACCAAGGCAGCTTTTGAAATGGGTGAGCTTTCCGAAAACCAATTGGCCAGGAAATTTCGCACTGACATTGTTAGCGCGCGTGAAATCATGGAAGAATTGGATAGTCTCGTGGTCTTGGAGGAAGGCGAAGAGTTTTCGATCATTCCGGTAAATCTGGCGTCCCCAGTTTCGGTCGAGTGAAATCACCGGCATGGCTTCCATTATCGTCCAAGATGCGTGTGTTCTGATTAATCTGCTGGCCAGCGGGCGCTTTGAAGACATCGCGGGCGGGTGCGACTTTCGATTCGCGATCTCGTCCGTGGTCGCTGAGGAAGCTTTGTTCTTGCGCAATACCGAATCAGGAGAGCGCGAAAAGATTGACCTGCGACAAATCATTGAACGTGGCATCATGGAAATTGTTACTGTTGAAAGTGAGACGGAAAAGCTGCGCTACATTGAAATTGCGCTCGAACTTGATGACGGGGAAGCAGAGTCGATTGCAATCGCGGAAGTCCGTAATCTCGCTCTTGCGACCGATGATAAAAAGGCCCGCAACATCATTGAACGGCGGGGATTAAAAATTGAATTGTGGTCAACTTGCAAGCTGCTCCGTCATTGGCAAAACAAATGCTCGATTTCCGATAACGCCTTGAGAAGCGTTCTGACGAATATTTCCCTCCGTGCGAAATATCACCCAAAATTCGGCCAGCCAGACTTCGAGTGGTGGACAAAGCTCTGCACAAAATAAATTAATCAGGAGGTCAGATGACGACTAATTCACAAGGAACAAATGTTCTTCTTGACTTTTTCGCAGCCGAATTCTCTTCGCCCTATCGCCAAATCGCGTCGAGGGGCATCGGGGTTGCATGGTGAATTTACCGGTTGCCTCCCGGGCGGCGGGAATCTAAATTAGGGGCTGATGAAACATCAGCTTGATTTCGAGAAGCCGATTCTGGAGTTGCAACGCAAGCTGGACGAATTGAAGAAACATCCGGAAACGCATTCGATGGGCATCCGCTTCGAGGAGGAAGTCGCGCTGATCGAAAAGAAAATCGAGGAGACCAAACGCCAGATTTTTGCCCAGCTTAGCCCTTGGGACCGCATCAAAATCGCCCGCCATCCCCGGCGTCCTTTTACCCTGGATTATATCGGCGCGATATTTACCGACTTCTCCGAATTGCACGGTGACCGGCTGTTTGCCGATGATCATGCCATGGTCGGCGGTTTTGCCAAGTTGGGCGAACATAAGGTGATGGTCATCGGCACGCAAAAGGGCCGCGATACCAAAGAGAATATTCGCCGCAATTTCGGCTCGGCCCATCCCGAGGGATACCGCAAGGCTTTGCGCCTGATGAAGCTGGCCGAGAAGTTTTGTTTGCCGATTATTTCACTGATCGATACGGCGGGCGCGTTTCCGGGCATTGCGGCGGAGGAGCGGCATATCGCGGAAGCCATCGCGGTCAACTTGCGCGAAATGATGCTGTTTGAAGCGCCGATCATTGCGGCCGTCATTGGCGAAGGCGGCTCGGGCGGCGCTTTGGGCATTGGCGTGGCGGACTGCGTTTTGATTTTGGAAAATGCGTATTATTCGGTCATCAGCCCGGAGGGTTGCGCGGCCATTCTTTGGAAAGACCGTTCGGCGGCGGCTAAAGCGGCTGCGGCATTGCGGATCACTGCCAAAGATTTATGGGAACTGGGGCTGGTGGATGAAATCGTTCCCGAACCGCTGGGCGGGGCGCACGATCAATTGGGCGAAATGGCCCAAACCCTCAAGGCCGCTTTGCTCCGAAACCTGGAAGAGTTGAAGAAACTCTCCGGGGTCCAGCGCCTCAAAATGCGTTACGAGAAGTATCGCGCTTACGGGCGATTCCTGGAGAAAAAGGAGAAGGTGTCCGCGGCCGAGTTGACAGAATCTCCGCACAAGAGCAACGGCAACGGCACCTACCTTGGCGGACCTTCTTAAGCAATGCTCTACCCGCTGACTTTTGAGCCGATTCTCAAAGAGCGCATTTGGGGCGGACGCAATCTGGCCTCGCTCTACGGCAAAACGCTGCCGCCGGGAAAGCCCATCGGCGAATCCTGGGAAATCAGCGACCGCCCCGGCGACGAAAGTGTCATAGCCAACGGGCCGCTGGCTGGAAAAACGTTGCACAACTTGGTGGAACAGTTTCCCGGCGATCTTTTTGGTCCGAATGCCGCCCGGCCCGCGCGCTTTCCGCTCCTGGTTAAAATAATTGACGCCCACGAAACTCTATCCCTGCAAGTGCATCCGCCGTCCCGGCTGGCGGCGCAACTGGGCGGCGAACCCAAGACCGAAATGTGGTATGTCGCCCAAGCCGGGCCGGAGGCGGAATTATTTGTCGGTTTAAAAAAGGGCGTCAGCCGGGCGGACTTTGAAAAAAAGCTGGCCAGCCAAACTGTGGCCGAATGTTTCCATCGCGTTCGGGTGGCTGCGGACGATGCGATGTTTTTGCCGAGTGGACGGGTTCACGCCTTGGGCGCGCAAACGGTCATTTTCGAAGTGCAGCAGAATTCGGACACGACCTATCGCGTCTTCGATTGGAATCGGTTGGATGCGACCGGCAAGGGCCGTCAACTGCACGTCGAGCACTCGCTGGCCAGCATCGATTTTGCGGACTTCGAGCCGGAGATGCTGCCGCAGGCGACGGTTGCGGCGCATCCTGGAAGAGTGCGCCTCTTGGTTAAAAATGAGTTGTTCGAGGTCAATCTGCGGCATCTGGCGGCGGGCGACCGGCTGAATTTAGTCGAGGGCCGCATGAAAATCATGGGCGTCACTTCTGGAACGCTGCGCGTGGAGAGCGGGGGCGGCCCGCTGATTATTTCCGCTGGAGGATTCTGCTTGATTCCCGCCGAGTGTTGCGCGAGCAGCGCCTTCGCGACCGGGCCAGTTTCGTTTTTGGAAATTTACGCCGGCGCTTAATCCGGTTGCAGCCGGTAAAAGCCGGCGTTGTTCGAGATCGGCAAGGTAACGGTAAAAACCGTTCCAGTCGTTTGAATCGAGCCGGCCACAAACGACCAAACAGCGGACGGAGCAAGGTTGGTTGCCATCACCAGCTTGGAAGCCGCGCCGCTCAAGGGCCATTGCAGATGCAGCGTTGAGCCGTCCAACGAGGCGCTGAGTAATAACGGAGCGCCCATTCCTCCGACCGCGTCAGCCACCGGCAAAACGTTGCCGCTGGAATCAAAAAACGAGGCGGTGTTGTAGCCGGCTTCGTTAATGCCGGGGACGGCTTGATATTCCGCGCCCCAATAGAAAAAACCCGCGCCGAGTTGGTTGGGAACGCTTTTTACAATTCGAGCCAGGGCGGCGATAAAGCTCACCTGGCCGGCAGTGGTGGGAGGAAAGCCGTAAAGGCTGTTCGTCCACGAAGAAGGGCAAGTGTTGGTCCAGGGAAACGCATCTTCAGCGATGAAAATAGGTTTGCCGTAGCGGGCCGCGGCGTTATTCAGGCAATTGCTCAGGTTCGTGGGCGAGCCTTGGTAAAAGGGATAATAGCTCTCGCCGATGATGTCGAAAGGAACGCCCTGCGCGTTGAGGTTATCAAAGAACCACTGGGTGCCGGCCCAATCGCCTCCACGATCAATATGGACGACAATCTTCGGCAGCCATGCGCCTGCCGCGTCCTGGATTCCTTGAATGGCCGCTTTCATTAATTGCGCGAACGGCGGCCAGGATGATGGGTCGTTTCCCGAAAGTTGTCCCAAGGGCCACAACAGGCCGGAGGTGATTTCGTTGCCGACTTGCACATAATCGGGCATGGCGCCGGCGGCGGCGAACGTGGCGATGGTGTTGCTGTTGTAGGTCCGCATCTGTTGCGCAAGCTGGGTGAGGTTAAGGTTTGTCCAGGCGGCGGGAGTGGCTTGGTGGCCCGGATCCGCCCATGTATCGGAATAATGGAAATCCAGCGAGAAAAGCAAACCGGCCTTCTTGACTCGCACAGCAAGGGGCACCGTGTAATTTATATTGTTGGCGTAGTTGTAGGGGTCTGCGCTGGCTTGGGCGGCGCTGCTGGTAAAAAGGCGCAACCGCACGCAATTGATGCCATGATTTTTTAGGATCTGAAGCCCATCACCGGCTTGGCCGCCATCTTTATAGGCGACGCCCCATGATTCAAAAAGCGCCAGGTCAGAAAAGTCCGCCGCCGCCAAAAAATTAGTGGCCGCCCGCGCCGAACATTGCAGGAGCGCGACAGCGACCGCGACCAAAGCTGTAAGTTTTAATTTCAATCTCGTATGACCGCAGAAATATCTTGTCGGGTCAAATTTTGGCTGGTTTTCAGTTGGCTTCAAAGGCAAAAAGATCACGGGTGCTGCCAAGGGCGTCATTTTTGATTGGGATTTCCGGGAAGATCTGGCTATCTTTGGCCATGCGAACGGCTATTTATCCGGGAAGCTTCGACCCGCTGACGAATGGACACTTGGACCTGATTTTGCGCGCCGCCAAGCTGTTTGACCGGGTCATTGTGGCTGTGGCGTACAACGAAAGCAAAAAGGCGCTGTTTACTTTGAAGGAACGGGTGGGCCTGGTGCAAAGGTCGATCTGCCATTTGCCCAAGGTGGAGGTGGATTCGTTTGATGGGCTGCTGGTCGATTATGTGGAACGGCAATCGGGGCAGGCGATCATCCGCGGCCTGCGAGCCGTGTCCGATTTTGAATTTGAGTTTCAGCTCGCTTTGATGAACCGTAAGTTGAACGAAAGGGTGGAGACGATTTTTATGATGCCCAAGGAAACTTACACCTTTTTGAGTTCGCGCATCGTGAAGGAGATCGCGCGCCTCGGAGGGGATGTTAATTGCTTTGTGCCCGAGCATGTTCAGGCGGCGCTGGCTCGCAAGTTGCGCAAGTGAGGCACGATCATGTCTTTGAAATTGAACATGGGGCGTTTGGACGCGAAGGATGCCATCCTGGCGGGGGAGTTGGCGGCGGAGGAGCTGGATTTGGATTGCGCGGATGAATTGGTCCATGTCCGCCAGCCGTTGCACTACGAGTTGACTGCCCATAAGGCCGGCCACAACATTCTGGTGGAGGGAAGCTTGGAGTTGGTGCTGGATTGCGAGTGCGCGCGGTGCCTTAAACCGTTCCAACAGCGGCTGGAATTAGCGGAGTGGATGGCCCATTTGCCGCTGGAAGGCGCGGAAAAGGTCGAGATTAAGGACGACAGCGTGGACTTGACGCCTTTCATTCGAGAGGATATTCTGCTTGAGTTTCCGCAACATCCGTTGTGTGATGCCGATTGTGCCGGATTGGCCAATCGCGCAGAAAAGACCGCCAAACAAACAAACGGCGCCAGTCAGACGCAGGGTTCGTCCGCCTGGGCGGAATTAAATAAATTAAAGTTTTAACCGAGAAATATTATGGGAGTTCCCAAACGAAAGCCATCGCACAGCCGTCAACGCATGCGGCGCGCCTACAACAGCGCCCTGACGTTGCCGCAATTGAGCACCTGCCCCCAGTGTGCCGCTCCCTATGTCCCTCACCGGGTCTGTCCAGCCTGCGGTTTTTATAAAGGCCGGCAGGTCATTACGGTTGAAGCGACCGCTTAGTCCGCTTTGAGGAGCGTGGAAGATATTCGTTCTTCCGCGCTCTTTTTTTATGCGAATCGTCGTGGATGTGATGGGCGGGGATCACGGCCCGGAGGTTATCATTGAAGGCGTGCGGCTGGCCTTGGAATCGGACCCGGCGATCAGCCAATTATTTTTAGTGGGGCGCGAGGATGAAATCAATCCCGCCATGACCCGCACCGGCTTGCGCGATTCGCGCGTGAAAGTCGTCCACGCCAGCGAAATCTTGAGCATGGAGGACAAGCCCGTCGAGGGATTGCGCCGCAAAAAAGACTGCTCCATTCTGCGGGCGGTCGATTTGATTAAAGAAGGACAGGCGGACGCCTTGATTTCTCCGGGCAACACGGGCGGCATCGTGGCGGCCAGCACGATTCGGCTGCGGCCCTTGCCGGGATTGGACCGGCCCGGCATTGCGACGGTGATTCCGGCGGCGAAAAATGAGTTTGTCCTGTTGGACTCCGGGGCCAGCGTGGAATGCCGGCCCAATCATCTCTTGCACTTCGCCATCATGGGAAGTATTTACTCGCGCGAGATTCTGGGGTATAAAAACCCTCGCGTGGGCATTTTAAGCAATGGCACGGAAGCCAACAAAGGCACTGAATTGACTTTGGAAGCGCATAAGCTTTGCAAAATGGTTGATCTGAATTTCATTGGCAACGTCGAAGGACACGATTTATTTCACGATCGGGTGGACGTGGTGGTCTGTGACGGTTTCATTGGCAATATTGTGCTCAAGACCCTGGAAAGCTTTGCCAAGGGCCTGGCGGCATGGGTCAAAGAGGAAGTGTCCAAGAACCCCAAACGAATGTTAGGCGCGATTCTGGTCAAAAACGCCCTCCGCACCATCAAGCGCCGGACCGACCCGGACACCCGAGGCGGCGCGCCGTTGCTCGGCCTCAACGGAATCGTTTTCAAAGCGCACGGCTCGGCCAGCGCGCGCGCCATTACGAATGCCATTGGACAGGCAACCCAGGCCGTGCAGCATCGTCTCACCGAGATTATTCAAAAAGAGGTGGCCAGCGCCAATCAACGCCTCCCTTCCGCCAAAACATGACGCCGCCCCCCAAGAAATTTAAAAACCCGAGGGCCCGCCATAACTTTCAAGGCCGCACCTGCTCGATTATTGCGGTTGGCTCCTACGTGCCCGAGCGGGTGCTTTCCAATGCCGACGTCGAAAAGATGGTGGATACCTCCGACGAATGGATCATCTCCCGCACTGGAATTAAAGAGCGCCGCATCGCCGCCAAGCACGAAAGCACCTCCGATCTCGCGGCCAAGGCCGCCCTCCAGGCTTTGGAGCGCGCCAAGATTACGGCGGACCAGATTGATTTAATCATCGTGGCCACCATCACGCCGGATATGCCCTTTCCTTCCACCGCCTGCCTGGTTCAGCAAAAGATTGGGGCGGTTCGGGCGGCGGCTTTTGATATCGAGGCCGCCTGTTCGGGGTTTATTTTCGCCTTGGAAATTGGCCAGCAATTTATCATGTCGCGCACTTACGATACCGTCCTGGTCATCGGCGCGGAGAAACTTTCCTCGATCATCAATTGGACCGACCGCAACACCTGCGTGTTGTTCGGCGACGGCGCGGGCGCGGCGATTTTGCGCAATCGGCCCCACGCTCACGGCTTGTTGACCGCGTGCATGGGGTCCGACGGCAATCGCGCCAATTTACTCTGCATGCCCGGCGGCGGCTCCAGTTGCCCGCCGACGCATGAATCTGTCGCGGCTGGGCTGCATTATCTGCGGATGGACGGCAAGGAAACCTTCAAGTACGCCATCACCGCCATGCAAACGGCAGCGGAAGAAGTATTGAAGCGTTGCGAGTTGGAGATTTCCCAAATTGACTGCATCATTCCGCACCAGGCCAACCTCCGCATCATCGACGCCGTGGCCGAACGCCTGGGTGCCAAGCCCGAACAAGTTTTTGTCAACGTCCACAAATACGGCAATACTTCGGCCGCTTCCGTCGCCATTGCGCTCGACGATGCGGTGCAAAGCGGCCGGGTCAAAGCGGGCGATCTCGTCTTATTGATTGTTTTCGGAGCGGGCTTGACCTGGGGCGCCGCAGTCATCGAGTGGTAGGCCGCAAAACCACCCTCGAAAATATCTTCAAAAAAAAGGCCATCCCCATTTGACGTTCCTTTATTCAATGGTAGATTCCCTTACTATGAGCGCAAGAAAACTCGACTCCAACCCGGTCGCCTTTACGCCCGGCCCCACTCAATGCCTGACTCTTCCCAGCACCGCCGTCCGCGTGCGCAAGAACGGAATTGAATTTCGCAACAGCGACCCCATCACTCCCTGGACAGAAATGACCGTGAGTTTGCAAGGGCCGAACCCGGCCCGGAAGGTGAAGTTCAACGGCGTCGTCGTGGCTTGCTCCGGTGATCGCAAGCAGGGGTTTTTGATTTCCATGCTCTTCACCCACGTTTCCCGTCTGTCGCAGGCGCGCTTGCTCGCTTATTCCTGACTGGATTTTGACCGGGTTTGCTTTGTAAAGTTGGGGCATGGAAACTTTTCGCCGAATTTTGACCACCGCCCTTGAAGGCGGGGCGTCGGACATTCATCTCAAGGTCGCTGCTCCCATCATTTTCCGCATTAACCGCAAGCTGGTGGTGGTGGAAGGCCCATTGCCCACCGAAGAGTGGATGCACACAGTGATCGACAACATCGTTCCCCGCCATGCCCGCGAACAGCTTGATCGCGAACACGAGTGCGACTTCTCCTACTTTCTGCCGGGCATTGGCCGCTATCGCACGAACTGTTTTTACCAACGTGGCACGCCTTGTTTGGCCATGCGATTCGTCAAGACGCAAGTGCCGAGCTTTGAGGAATTGGGCCTCATCCCCGTTCTCAAACAAATTGCCGAATCTCAGCGCGGCATCGTCCTCCTGGCCGGTTCGACCGGCTCGGGCAAATCCACCACCTTGGCGGCAATGCTCGAACACATCAACGCCAACAGCCGCAAACACATCATCACCCTCGAAGACCCCATCGAGTACGTCTTTGAAGACAACCAATCCGTCATCGAGCAACGCGAGATCGGCCTGGACACCTCTTCCTTCGAGCACGGCTTGAAATACGTCCTGCGCCAGGACCCCGACGTCATCATGATCGGTGAAATGCGCGACGCCATCAGTTTTTCCGCCGCCATGAGCGCCGCCGACACCGGGCACTTGGTTTTGTCCACCCTGCATACCACCAACGCCAGCCAATCCATCGGACGCATCCTCGACTTCTTCAAACCCGACGAACGCGACCAAATCCGCCGCCAGATTGCGGGCACGCTCCAAGCCGTCGTCTGCCAGCGCATGGTGCCAGCCGTGGCGGGCGGAATGGTGCCTGCCCAGGAAATCATGATCAACTCCGGCACCGTTCGAAAACTGATCGAAGAAAACCGCCTCGAGAAACTCGGCGCGGCCATCGAAACCGGCGGCGAAGAAGGCATGATCAACTTCAACCAGCACCTCTTCCAACTGGTCAAAGACGGCAAAGTCTCCCAAAAAGAAGCCCTGGCCAAAGCGACAAACGCCCAAGCCCTGGAAATGAACTTCCAAGGCATCTTCCTCACCGAAGGCAAACGCATCCTGGGATAACCGCCGATAGCTGTAGCGTTGAGCCTGTGGCTCAATCAATTCAAACGCTCTGCCCCGAATTTCAGGGCGTGAAAAAGTATAACTTATCCATGAACCGCCGCTTTCGCGTCCTCTTCGTCTGCGCCCTCAACCAGTGGCGCAGCCCCACTGCGGAAACCCTCTATCGCAATGACCCGCGCCTGGAAGTGCGGTCCGCCGGCGTCCGCACCCACGCCAAGCGCCACATCAGTGCCGCCGACCTCAAGTGGGCTGACGCCATTTTCGTCATGGACCGCGAGCAAAGGCGCATCATCCAGGAACGCTTCCAGGACCTCCCTCTCCCAAGCATCCAAGTCCTGGACATTCCCGACAACCTAACCTACATGGACGGCGAATTGCAGCGGTTGCTGAAGGCGGCCCTGGATCCAGAAATAAATGCTTTGCTCGCTTTGTCCCCCCCAGACGCCTGACTTTAACATCGAAACAAAAAACGAGGAATTTGAAGTGTCCGTGTCCAACCTCGACGGCCCCGTTCACCCCTGGTAAAAAAACGCACTCTTCGTTGCCTTCGTTTGCTTCTGTAAAACTGTCCGCTGCACCGACTTTGGGGAAAATGAACAGAAGAGCTCTGAGTTGTTCCGGCAACATATTTTTTGAAAATTATTCACCTTTGGCCGCCGCCTCTTTTTTCATCAGGCTGGCCAGTGGGC
>Ga0075522_10002374_pt1 | contig 14040 bp, 9 predicted proteins | sample NGEPerA_FD_74796 | JGI IMG/M metagenome (GOLD analysis project Ga0075522, IMG submission 74796) | Arctic peat soil microbial communities from the Barrow Environmental Observatory site, Barrow, Alaska, USA - NGEE PermafrostL2-A | ecosystem: Environmental > Terrestrial > Soil > Wetlands > Peat ... | reverse complement strand
CCGGCTGGCTCACCCTCTGGCGCGGATGGAATGACCTTCACCTGATGGTCATGGGCGCGCGGGCGGCTGGACTGGAAAAAATGTGACGAAAGATGAGGCGAGACGCCCGTGATACGATAAACGTGTTCGTTCACCGATGCCGACGCAAACCGATGAAATGTCGAATGTCGTTTCCCACAGGCAAGTATCGCGGTCGGAAGGGCACGGATCATATTAACCCACCGCCGATGGCAAAGCGGACAAGATCGCGCCTCTTCCGCATCTGCCTGCTTTCGCTATGCCTCGCCCTTGCCGGCACGCTGGTGCTTCGACCATGGAATCGGCATATCAGCCGCCCGACAGCGTCCGTAACCCCAGATGCGGCGCCGATTTCCCGTGCAGCAAATGCCCCAAACTTCTCCGGCTATGCCGGCTCGGCCTCCTGCCAGGCGTGTCATCAAAGCGAATATCAGCGATGGGCCGCCTCTCACCACGCCCTTGCCGAGCGGCCCATTGACCCGGCCCGCGATGAGGCGGCATTTGATCCGCCGCGCACTTTCACGCACGGCTCCCAAAGCACCACGGTCGCCCTTGCCGGCAAGGTGTTCGAGATTTCCACGAAGGGAATTGACGGGAAAATCGAGCCGCAAATCGTCCGGCGGGTGATCGGCGACGAACCCCTCCGCCAATTCCTCGTCGATTTCCCCAATGGCCGCATCCAGGCGATGGAAGCGTCCTTCGATCCGAAGAAAAATGAATGGTTTAATGTGTTCGCCAACGAAGACCGCCAACCCGGCGACTGGGGCCATTGGACCGGGCGCGGCATGAATTGGAACTCCCAATGTGCCGCCTGCCATAACACGCGATTGCGCAAAAACTACATCCCATCCAACGATTCATATAACACGAAGATGGCGGAGATGTCCGTTTCCTGCGAAGCGTGCCATGGCCCGATGCAGCCCCATGTGCAATGGCGGCAGGTGCATCCAAAGCTTGCCGAAAAAGATCCCACCCTCCCCCACTTCTCGCGCGATCAGCAAACCGACACCTGCGCCGCCTGCCATGCCCGGCGCGGCGAATTGACCGGCAACTTCATGCCGGGCCAATCTTTCTTCGGCCACTATAGCCTGAGCATTCCCGATGATTCGGAGACTTTTTACGCCGATGGGCAGATTCACGAGGAGGACTACGAATGGTCGGCGTTCCTGGGCAGCCGAATGTACTCGGCGGGCGTGCGCTGCATGGACTGCCATGATTCGCATTCCGGCAAGACGCTGCTGGCGGGCAATGCCCTGTGCATGCGCTGCCATGCCGGCGCGTTTCTCAAGGCGCCGATCATCGTGCCGGCGTTGCATACGTTCCACAAGCCCGACAGCGCCGGATCGCAGTGTGTGAATTGCCACATGCCGCAGACGACGTACATGCAGCGCCATGGCCGCCACGATCACGGCTTCACCACGCCCGATCCGCTGATAACCAGGGAACTGAACATTCCCAACGCCTGCAATCGCTGCCATGCGGATAAAACGGCTGACTGGGCGCTGGCGGCGGCCAATAAATGGTACGGCGCGAAATTTAATCGCCCCTCCCGCCAACGCGCCCGCGCCATCGCCGCCGCCCGGCGCGGCCAAGACGCCGCCCGCGCGCCGCTGCTCGCGCTCCTCAAAGATCCAAGCCAAGCGTTTTATTGGCAGGCCGTCTATACCGGCCTGCTGCGGCACTGGGCGAATGATCCCCAGGTCCTGGCGGCCTTGCTCGATCAGTTGAAAAATCCCCAGCCTCTTGCCCGCGTCGCTTCAATCAATGCGCTGGCGCCCTTGGTTGATCATCAATCCGAAGTGGGCCAGGGCTTGCATCGCCTGCTGGATGATCCCTCCCGCGGCGTTCGCATCGCCGCGGCGCACGCGCTGGGGCCGGCGGGTGTTGATCCACAATCCCAGGCACCGAAGGATTTTGCGGCTTGCCTGGAGCAACAAGCCGACCAACCCACGGGGCAGTTGCAGTTGGCGATAGATGCCGCCGCCCGGCAACTCCCCGAGCAGGCGATGGCCCATCTTCACAAGGCGTTGGAGTGGGACGCGCGTTCGCCGGGCCTTCGCCGCGATGCGGCGGTTTTGCTCGGCGGCCTGGGCCATCCGCGCCAAGCCCTGGCGCAAATCCAGGAAGCCTGCCGCCTCGATCCCACCAGCGCGGAGTTTGCGTATCTGCAAGGCTTGGCCGCCGCCGAGGCCGGGGAGAAGGATCTGGAGATCGCCGCGCTCAAGCGTGCCGTGCAACTTGATCCGCATCTCGCGCGGGCGTGGTACAATCTTGCCATCGCCTACCGGGATGCCGGGCAATTTGAGCTGGCGATCAGCGCGTTTGAGAAAGCCGAAGCCGCCAATCCCCAGGATGCCGACATTCCCTACGCCCGCGCCCTGCTGCTGGCCCAGCTCAACCGCCGGGCCGCAGCGCGTGCCGCGGTGATGCGGGCGCTGCAACTGCGGCCGGATCATGTGCCGGCGCGGCGGCTGCTGCAGACGCTTCCGGCAAAATGACTTGCGAAGCGTCGGCAGCGCCGTTTTTCTAAAATGGCCGTGCGTGAGCAAGCGCCGGTTGACATTCGGCAGCCATAATGTGCGTCCGATATTGGAACTCGGCGGACCAACGCCAGTCGTGGATTCAGATCCTTTGATGTGACACGGGCGTCCCGCCCGTGCCGACGGCTCTAGAGTCGAGAGAATCGGTGGATTCCAGTTTCCAACCAACGCGCACGGGCGAGACGCCCGTGTCACGATTGAAGTTGGATTTCCCGGCTTCGCACCCTTCTGGTTATGCCCCAGATGAACCGCTTAGTCGGGCACGACTATTAAGGGTGAACTTTAATTGGCGTCCGGCGGCGGCCCAAGCACGTACAGGCGTCTTTCGCCGACGGCCAGGAGCCGGCCGTCCGGGAGGGGGCATAATGCGCCCATGTAGCTTTCGCCCGAAATCGCGAAATGCCCGACGGGTCTGGGGCGGGCGCTTGAGACATCGATCACCGCGATGCGCGTGCCGCCGAATTGATTGTCACTGAGGACCACGAAGGCCAGTCCCCCCGCCGCCGCGCCACGCTCCATGGAGCTGCCGAATAATTTCTCGGCGGCCGTGGGATCATATCGGCCCAGCTTGCGGAACGTGGCGGAGGTCGGCGTCAGCGCATCGAGTCGATACGTGGTGAGATGATCGCCGTGCAGGCGGATCAGAATGTCGCCGGTCAGCATGATGTACCGCGAGAACATGGATGCGACCAACTCCAGTCTCTGACGCAGCGGCAGGCCGGGAACCGGGGGGAGCGCCAAGGTCACAGTGTCTGATTCCTGCTCCAATTCCTCGATCACCAACTGGTTCTGAACGTTTTTTCCGTGCGTGGTCCAGACTATTTTCTGGGTCGGCAGCAGGCGCGGCTTAAGCGGGCTTGACAAATCAAATGTAGTCAACAACGGGCCCAGCAGGTAGAGCCGATCGTGCCAGACGAGCGTGAGGGCCGCGAACTGTCCGGGATCGGATGATTTATTGTATTTCGGCACATCCGGGATCGGCTGAGCCGATAACCGGGAACGGGCGCCACTACGCATGTCAATCACCGCAAGCATCGCCGTACCCTCCCGGACGTCGGGAGACAGAGGAGTTGCCGCCGGCAGGTACAGCACATCCGGCTGCCCGGGATTCCAGATCATGCTTATGATCTCCAGATCAGATTCCACCTCATGTTTGGAATGAATCTTGACGCCACTTGGATCGATGCGCAACGTTTCAAAGGCAATGCGGGAGAAGGTGTTGGCCTTACCCCAATTCCGCCACGCGATGACGCCATTGGAGCCGTCGGCGGCCATGAGATCGTTCTCATGTTGCGCCGGCAACTCCACCGTTTGCAGCAATGGCAGGTTGCTGGCGTTCTGAAAAGCGGCCGCTGAAAATATCACCAGCAGCGCGCTTCCGATCAGCCAATAGATCGCTTTTCGGCCCGCACGCACCCGCCAATCCTGGCGAGTTGCCTCAACCGCCAAGGCCAGTCCAATGACGCATAAGACCAACATCGCCGCCGCGAACTCCAGTTGCAGCGGCCGGTATCGCACCGCCCACGGCATCCAAAACAGGCGGTGATACATGCCAAGCACATGTCCGCCGGCATCTCTGCTGGGAAACCCGCTTTCGTCGATCACCCATCCCAAGCCCAGGTAACGAAGCGGCCGGATAATCTGCGGCAGGAAGTAAATCAGCAGCAGAGCCGCGATCGACACCATCGTCGCGTGCGCGCCGCGGCGAACGAGGCAGGCCACCGCAAACGAAAGGCTGTAGACGGCAGCCCAAAAAAACGGGCTCCATGCGAGGATGAGCCGGGGATCGGTGCCGAATCCGGCCCCCTTTCCGTTGACCGCGATTTCGACGATCAGCGGAATCGCAAGGGACACGAAGACGACTGCCAGTCCCACGAAATATTTGATGATCAGCCAGCGCGTCACGCTCACGGGCCGCGAGCGCCAGAATTCTTCGAGTCGGCCATTCATGTCGCGCATGACGGTGCCGACGCCGACGAACACGGCCAGCACGCCGCCCAGCAGAAAAACCCACAGCGACGCGGACAGCAGGAATTGGTGGCGGGCGATCTGGTTCTCGACGGCTCCAATCAACGGCAGGCCAAGAAACACGAACAGGGCGATCGCCAGGAACAGCCGAACCTCATGCCATTCCTTCCAGAGCAGTGCGGTGGATCGATTCATGGCCGCGCCTCCTTCGCCTTTGGAAATTGCCACGCCGCCCAGAGGCACAACGCCAGTGCGATAGTTGCCTGCACGCATGCGGCCAGCGCGAGCGAAACCACCCAGCCTGTATGCGGGAATCCAGCCAGAAAAACGAACGGATCGAGTGCCATCAGCCTGGACAATATTCCTGGACGATGCCAGTCTTCACCTGCGAGCAATCCCAGTGTGAGCATCATCCAAATAATCAAAACGCCGATCGCGATCAGCGATGCGCGTGCTTCGGTCGGCAGCCGGACGGTTAACGCGAGCATCCAGAAATAAAGAGAAAGGGTAGCGGCCAGCGTTCGGGCGTGAAGGGCGAGGATGGAAGCGGTGGAGATCTCCCTGCCGCCGGCGATGGCGATACTGACCAGGGCACTGAAGATCAGCGGAACGACGCACAGCAGCACGCCGATGAGCATTTTGATCGAGAAGACCAAACTTGGCCGCACCGGCAGCGCCAGCAGCATTCTCATTGTCCCCTCCTCGCGCTCGGCGGGAACCAATCCCGTGCTCGACATCACCGACAGGAGCAAAACCGCCAGAAAGCAGACCATTTCCAGCAAGTTTTCATCCGCGATCACGCGGGCGTGCAGCCCGACCCCCGCGAAGGCGCCCAGGATCAGCGACCCGAACGCCAGCTTCCAGCGCTGCTCATGCCACTCTTTCCAAAGAAGGCTCCGCATTGGCCGGCTCCTTTCTTCCGATCACGTAGGCTTCGAATATTTCGTCGAGATTGAGATCGATCGATTCGTGGGAAACGCCCTGCCGCGCCAGCGCCGCGCCCGCCGCCTGCGCGTCTTCGACCACGACCGCGATCTGCCGCCCGCGCCGAGAAATGTCGAGCAAGCCCGGCAGCCCGCGCGCCACCGCCTCGGCAGCCGAGGGAAGGATCAGGCGTTTGACGTTTTCGCGCAGCGCTTCGGTTTGCGCCTGCCGGACGATCCGGCCCCGGTCCAGAATCGCCACTGCATCCGCGACCGGCTCGATTTCATACAGCAAATGCGAGCTAAAGAAGACCGTCACCCGCTCCCCCTGTAGGAACGTCACCAAATCGCGCAGAAATTCCTTGCGCATGATCGGATCGAGGCCCAGCGTCGGGTCGTCGAGAATGACCAACTCGGGCCGATGCGCCAGAGCCAGCAAAAGTCCCACGCGCACGCCCTGCCCCTTGGACAGATGCCGTACTTTCGTCGTCATCGGCAGCTCGAATCGTTCGCACAAATGCCGCGCCCATTTTTCATCCCACGTCGGATAGAACGGCTTGACGAATGCGATGATCTGGCGGACCTGCATCCAGCCAAACATCGCCTGATCCTCGGCCAAATATCCCACGCGCTGCCGGACTTTCAACGGCTCGGCTTGCGGGTCCATCCCCAGCACCCGCACCGTGCCGGCGTCGGGCTTGAGAAGCCCCAGGAGCATTCGGATCGCGGTGGATTTGCCGGCCCCGTTGCGGCCCAGAAAGGCGAACGTCTGCCCGGCGAAAACGGTGAGGTTCACCCCCTCCAGCACATGCTTGCGGCCAAACTGCTTGACCACCCCGATCATCTCAATGACGCGGGAGGCGCTCGCGGAACCTTCGCGCGAGTGTTCGTCGCGCGGGCGTTCGTCGCGGCTGTCTTCATGGCTCAGGTTGTTGTCGCTCATGGCGTGGAACCTCCCTTGGCCGCGTCGTCGGCGGCGCGCTGCCGTTCGAGTTTTGCAAACGCTTCATCCAGTAGTTTGTGCACATCCCCCGCCTCCATTCCCAGCGCCCCGGCCCGGCGGGCCAGAAGCTGCGCTTCCTGCGCGAGAAGCTGCCGCTGCGCCTTGAGCCTGCCGGGCGGCAGACTGTCGGCGACAAAAGTTCCATCCCCATGCCGGCGTTCAAGCAGCCCCTCGGCGGTGAGCCGCTCGTACACGCGCAGCACCGTGTTCTGGTTCACCGTCAGTTCCTTGGCGAGTTGCCGGACGCTGGGAAGCCGGTCGCCGGTGCACAGCACCCCGCTGGCGCAGTGCGTGCGGATCTGATCGGCGATCTGCCGGGCGATCGGCATGCCCGAGGATGTTTCAATGCGGATGAACATGGCGGGTTTAAGTGATTGCACATGTATAACAGTAGTCAGCGGGGATGTCAAGAAGAATTTTTGGTGTTGTTTGTTCTTTAAGGAAAAAGGGAGCGACACGGGAGCGGACCGATGTTAGAGCGTTTTTCTGTAGCTGGCGCGGCTTTGCATGGTCACTGAAGTGACCACGCCCGGCGGCCGGTTATGGTCAAACGCTATAGCACCATGAAATTTGCTCTAATTAGTCGCCAGTGCGCGCAGTCGCAGCTCCCCGATCCGGATCGTTAATGATTTGCAGGATTGAATCGGCCACCCAAAGCCGTCCCCAACTCCGCCCGGTCAATTCGCGCAAGATTCCCTGCTCCACCAGCAGGTCGATTGATTTTTGCGCGGTTTTGCGGTCAATGCTTAACGCCTTGGCCGCGCGGGTGCTGTCGACGTAGGGATTTGAAAACAGCTCGTCCACCAAACCGCGCGCGCGGAATTTTTTGCGGAGTTTGTCGCGGAGGGTTCGTCGCAGTTGCGACATGGATGCCGCTTGGCGTACCGCCTTGTCGCTCGAATGGGTTACGCCCCGGAGGAAAAACCGCACCCATCCCGTCCAGTCATTGTCGGTATGAACCATCTGCAGCCCGGCATAATACTCCCGGCGATGGGCCTCTAAGTAATCGGACAGATACAGCAATGGCTCGGTGAGTCTGCCGCGATCGATCAGAAACAGCGGGATCAGCAGGCGGCCCACCCGTCCGTTGCCATCAAGAAACGGATGAATGGCCTCGAATCGATGATGCACGACCGCGCACTGCACGAGGTCGGGCAGAATTCGGCGCTGATTGACAAATTTCTCCCAATCCGAAATCAGCCGCATCATCTCGTCGGGTGGCGGAGGCACATATCGCGCCGTCTGTGGCGTGTCGCCATCGCGGCCGATGAAGTTTTGCACTTTCCGAAATTCGCCCGGCGTTTTGCCCTCACCCCGGGCGCCCTCCAGCAGGATTCCGTGCAGCTCGCGCACCAGCCTGCCCGCGATCGGCGTTCCCGCGCGCAGGCGCTCCACGCCCTCGTTGAGCGCTTTGACGTAGTTTCGCGTCTCATGCAAGTCAGGATCATCGCGCTCCTGCTTTGGGTCCTCGACCTCGGCCCGGAGTAGGTCGGGCAGTTGCGTTTCGATGCCTTCGATCTGGCTGGAGAGTGCCGCCTCACGCCGCACCGCGGAGGCGATGAGCATATGCACAAAGGGCAACTGCGCGCCCGCCGCCAGCCCTTTCACCGCGCCCAATGCCGCGTCCGCCTCGCTTAGCTCCGGCCAGATTCGGTCCAATTCCACTCGCTTTGGCAGCGCGCCCGGCACAAATGCCCAGTGGCGACCGAGCGTGCGAACGCATTTGCCGGCTTCTTTGGATTTAAAGATTGAGGGGTCCACGCCTTAAAAGACCTCCTGTTCAACCCGAACAGCTTAGGGAAATTTTCCCAAACCGCAATTGAGCTTTGGGAGAAAATCGCAATTTCTCCCAAAGCTCTGGGAGGGTTTGGGAAATAAGCCCAAAGCCGCCCGATAAGCCGTCGTTGCAGTTCCGGAAGTCGGAATGAACGAGCAAAATCCGCCCGTTGCCTTATTCCACAAATGTGGAATAGCGAAGAGCGTTATTCCACTTTGCGCGGATAAAGTGGAATTGCGCGGCGATTGTCCTCCCTTGCCGCGACTCATGGTTTCATTGGGTCTCGGGGAGCCAATTCAAGCCGTCGACTTTGCAGGCGTTGCCGTCGCGCATTCCGGGCAGCGGGCGGGGCTGGCGCGCAGGTCGTAGCCGCAGGTGGGGCATCGCCCCCGCGAGCGGCGTCTTCTGTCGCGGATCGACCGCAAAAACACGCGGCTCCGAATGAGCGGCAGGATCGCGAACGCCAGGCATATCGCCCACAACGGGACCAGAATGCCAGTAATGCGCTCAACGTAATTGGCGACGTCAACGTAGCCGAAACCGGCGTACTGCCACGTCACGAACTTCCGGTGGAACATGTCCGGGTTAAAACTGATCTTCAATGGCGACAAAGACAACCATGGACCACTGACGTGGTAGGCCCTTGGATAAGCGGGCGGCGCGCCGACGAAGTCGACGAGCGATCCGATTTGCAGTTTCACAAGCATCCCACCCCTTGCCGTGAAAAACCAAAAATGGCAGTGCTTTGTCTCTCCATTGGCGTCTGATCGCTTCCAATTGAACCCGGCGTTATCGTAGTGCGTCATGCTCCGAACCCATAATGCCGCCGTCGCCACGCACAGCAGCATGGACAGCGCGGAAATGATCACAAATAGCCGGCGGCGCATCGCACCTCATTATATCCCTTCCGACGCGTTCACCCCGCATGCGTCGTTCCCAGCATCTTGCAAATATGCACCGTCGCCTTGCTCTTATTCAAGGTGTAAAAATGCAGGCCATCCGCATTATTCGCCAGCAAATCCTGGCATTGCCCGGCGGCGTGTTCAACTCCGGCGGCGTATACCGCTTCGGGGTCCTGCTCCAGGCCTTCCAAATGCGTGAGCAGGGGATGGGGGATTTTGGCGCCGCACATCGAGATGAAGCGCTTGATTTGCGCGACGTTCAGAATCGGCATGATGCCCGCGACGATGGGAACTTTGATGCCCGCCCGTCGGGCGGCGTCGCGGAAGCGGTAGAAGTCGGCGTTGTCGAAAAACAGCTGCGTGATGATGAAGCAGCCGCCGTTGTCAACCTTTTGCTTGAGATGTTCCAGGTCACGCGTGAGGTTGAGGCACTGGGGATGCCCCTCGGGATACCCGGCGACGCCGACGCAAAACGGATGGCGGTCGCGGACAAATTTCACGAGCTGATCGGCATAGCCAAAGCCGCCTTCGGTGGCGACGAACTGGCTTTGCCCGGTCGGTGGATCGCCGCGCAGGGCCAGGACGTTGCGGATACCGGTGTTCCAAAGCTCGTCGAGGATCGCGCCGATTTCGTCGGCGGTATGCCCCACGCAGGTGAGGTGGGCCATCGAGCGGATGCCGATCTCATTTTGAATGCGCTGCACCAGATCGACGGTCTTCTGGCGCGTGCTGCCGCCGGCGCCGTAGGTCACGGAGACGTACGTGGGATGGATCGGGCGAAGGTCTTCGATGGTCTGATAAAGCGGCCCGAACCCCGCCTCGCTCTTGGGCGGGAAAAACTCGAACGATACGGCGGGCTTGCCCAGCCCGATGATTTGGTCAATCCGCATGCACATCCCGTTGAAACTGTATGCCGCCGCTCGCGCGGGAGCGGTGATTATAGGCGATATCCGCTGGACGCCCCCATCGTCTAAGGTCGGTCGAGCAAACCAACACTGTGTTTTAAGGCGACCAATATTCTATCGAAATCGGATTTGGATAACTTCCCCCAAGGTGGACTTGTCATTCGTCCCTGATCGACTGCCCGAAGCTGGTGGCATTGAAAGTAAGTTGGGTTTTTCAGTCGATTTTCGCGTTGCGGCCTAATCTCAGCCACGTTCGCGGAGAATGATGTCATCCTCTTCTCTAATCCTGGTCCTCGGGTTCACCCACTGGCTCAGTATTTCGCTTTGCCCAGCCGGTGACTTTCGGTGAAACGAAATCGGCAAGAGTCTCATCAAGGCTAAATTGATGGCGAGCGATTTCAGCAATGTCGTGTCCTAATATTGCGAGCACGGTGGAAAAGCTGACGCCATTTCTGACTACCCAATCGATTAGCCCATCGGCATCCAGAAGAAAATCCTTCTCCGCGATTGTGGGCGGCAAAGCAGATCCGTGCAGCTCTAATTCCTCTACCCGAAATGGATTGTACTTGCCGGAAGCAATCGCATCATCTACTTCAAATCCGAACCTCCGCAGCACATCCAGTTCCGTCCAGAGCTTGACCATTTCTTCGTGGAAACTCCTGCCGCCATTCAGCGTGGCTCGAAGCGAGTCTCGAAAGTTTGCGCCAACCCGCCGTTCTCCTTCGGACAGTTCTCCAGCAAGTTTCTGTTTAAGACTTTCAGCTAAGGTGGAACTCATGACGCCATCTCCCATTCGGGTAAAACTGAATTCCGCCCTGCGGACAGCAGCTGGCAATTGTATTCGTCGGGGACTCGACCCCAGTGCATCTTATGCCCAATTCCGATGAGTTACCACGAGAAAGTCGAAATGGCCCTCGGAGCTCGGACGGGATGTGAGCGCGAATTGGCAAGGGAAAGCCGGCGACAAACAGTCCAACTACCTCGGATTCGCCACGTTCGGCCCCGTCATCTTGATATCCCACGTCTGCGTATTCCACTGCATTTCATTTGCGCTCATGGATCGTTTGGGATCGGGGTCGTCGTAGCGGGCGGGGTTGGAGGGGGTGCCGGTGGCTTTCATCCAGTGGGTCTTTGGATCGTACTGAATGTGGTCGGCATACATGGACGCGCCGGAGCGCGTCACCACCGTGTGCCCTTTGGCGGTCAGTAGCTTGAGTTGCATGGCGGCGGTCGGCTCGCCGGGCTTGGCGGCGGCGTTTGGAGCGGGCTTGACGAGCGGCGGCTTGGGGGCACCGGCGGGCGGCGTTGTCGGGCGCTTGTCGGGCTCGAACCACGCCGTCACCACGTCGCCGTTGATTTGCACCGGATCGGGCTTGGCGTCTTTTGTGTCGTCCCCCTGGTGGATGATTTTCACGGAGCCGACCATGACGGCGTTGTGATTGGCTTCGCTATAAAGCATATGGTCGTTCCACTGGAACGCGCTGTCGCCCCGGCTATCGGATTCGTCGTTGGCATCATCTCCCTTTCTGGGCGCTTTCGGATCGGCCGGCGGCTTGGGCGCGGGTGGGCGATGATCGCTCACCAGCATCTGCCCCGCCGACGGCACCAGCAGGGATTTGCCGGGGCTGGCCGGCGTCCCCTGCACATTATAGATAATCGTCGGGCCCAGCAGCGCGAATCGGCGGAGGATTTTGCCGTCCGCGCCGGGCAGCGTCGAGACCACCTTGCTGTTGCCGGCACTGTAGATCGTGATGGTCTTCACGTCCTTGTCCTTCATCACGTCCATCTGCATGGAGTCGGCCATCGAATCGGACTTCGCGGGGCGCGTGGCCGCCGGGGCGGTTGCCGGGTGTCGCGCGGCGGTGGATGCGCTGGCGAGCCGGGGATTGCCCGCCGCGCCGTTCGCGCGCGCATTGCCGGCTGGACCCGCCGACTGCCCGCCGCCGGTCGCGCTTTGCATCGTCGCGGGACGCGTGGCGGGCAGCGCCTTTTTGACGAGGTCGATTCGGGCGCGGTCGCCGTTGGCGGTATTGACGGTGCCGTCGGCGTCGGTGCTTTTCAGAGCGATGTCGCCGAGGATGTCGATGCGGTCGGCGGGGCCGTTCATATCCGCCCGGCGGGTCCAGGCGACATCCATCGGGCGCGGCTTTTCGCCGTTCGCTTGTTCCTGAAGTACATGCATCGTCCCCGACCCGACCACATGCGCGATGCCGCGCTTGGGTTCCATGGTGATCAGCGGGCCGGTGACGGTGTTCTTCTTCACGTCGATGACTTTGGCCCCCGCGGCCGCTGAGAGCCGCACATGCGATTCGCCGTCTTCGGTGGTGACGAAAAGATCGTCGCCGGTCGCGATCGAACCTTCCTTGTTGGTGACGATCACCTGCTGATGCGCTTCCATCGCCTCGAGCTCCACAGCCGCCGAATCCGAGCCGGTATCGGCGGGCCGGATGGCGGGCCGGGCCTGCGAAGGGGCGGTATCGGATGCGAGCCGCGCCGCGGGCGGTTTCGCTGCATCCACGGCCTTCGCATCGGTCGCCGGCTTCGTGGCCGGAATGGCGGGCTTGAGCGTCAGATCGACAATTTGCGCCCGCAAATCCTGCTCGCCGTCGTAGGCATGAACCGTTCCCTGCGCATTCACATGGCGGGCGAAAATCTTCCCCTCGGATGTGCGCGCGGTGCGCAGATCCAAATCGGTGCAATCGATCGTCTGCTTCTTTCCCTTCTCATCGGCCAACTGACAATGGACGCGGTCATGGGCAATGACACGTTTCAGCTCGGCTTGCGTGTCGTTGTCCTTATGCCGCGCCGGACGCGTGGTTGGCGCGGCAGCTTCGTCTTGTCCCCTCTCCCGGTACGCCGGGGGAGGGTTAGGGTGGGGGCCGGACTGGCGATCCTGCTTGAGGACTTGATAGGGGTGAGGCTGGCGAGTCGAGTTGGCCCTTGCCCGGTCCCCACCCCGTCCCTCCCCCGGAGTACCCGGAGAGGGGGAAACATCGCCGCCGGCATCGTCGCGTATCTCATTATTACGCCCCGAAGGGCGCGCGGGCGGCGCGGCGGGCTCGAAATACAGCGACAGCGCCTGGCTGGTCAGCACCAACTGCGGATGCTTCACATCCACATCGCCGGCCAAGTCCACATGCTCGATGGAAAGATTCGCTTCGCCGCGCCCAGCGGGCCGAAAATAGGCCTTAGCCCCTTTTTGCCAGTGGGCGTCCATCATGTCCGGCCCGCCTGGCTTTTGCTTGCTTGCCGCGCTGGCCTGTCCCTGTGATTCCATCGGCACCATCGCATGGCCGGGGCCGGTGAGGATGGCGATCTTTTTCCCCAGGCCGTCCGCGACGTAATCCAATGTGCTGGTCGTGATCGTTGAACGCGGGTCGATCTGCCCGTTCACCAGCTTGCTGATGATCACCTTCGGAACGGCGGATGAGTTGAACAGCTTTGCGCTCCCATCGAGCGTGTGGTAGACGACGCGGGCGGCGCGAATGAGATCACCATCGGGCTGGCCGGCTGGGGTTCGGCGGACGGTCGTGGGCTTGCCGGTCAATTCCACCACAGCATCCCCCGCCGACACTTTGGGCCGCGTGCCCGGCAACGGAGGAACCATCACCAATTTCCCCGTCCAGCGAATCACCACCGGCGGGTTGGCCGGCTGCGTGGAAGAGGGACGAGAGGAGGGTTGGGTGGCGGGCCCACGCGCGGCTATTTGCGTCGCGCTTGCTGCGCCGATGGGCGCAGGCGCGGCTGTGGCAGTCTTGTCCATCGTTGCGTCGCGGCCGGCTGCCGCTCGCGTGGCCGGACGCGTGGCGCCTTGCGTGGTTGGCCCGGTAGATGTGGATTGGTCCTGGCGGGTGGTGAAATCGACATCCATCCGATCGCCGATCAGCAGCATCTCCTGGCCCTGGGTGATGTTCACGTTGTCGTAAAACGTGGCGATGTAAGGCGTCGGCGGAGCCGGGGCGCGCGACTTGGCGGGATTGCCGCGCGGCGGAGGGGTGGGGTGA
>Ga0075522_10002371_pt1 | contig 14046 bp, 13 predicted proteins | sample NGEPerA_FD_74796 | JGI IMG/M metagenome (GOLD analysis project Ga0075522, IMG submission 74796) | Arctic peat soil microbial communities from the Barrow Environmental Observatory site, Barrow, Alaska, USA - NGEE PermafrostL2-A | ecosystem: Environmental > Terrestrial > Soil > Wetlands > Peat ... | reverse complement strand
GTCTCGACCTCGGCGGCCGAGGCCCCCGATCCGGATGCGCGCCAGGCGAGGCTGCCACTATCCCCCGAGCCGGAGGAGGCTGCCGCCCCTGCGGCGCCGGAAGCACCCGAGGAGCCTGGGCCGCCGGTACGACCGGCCGCCCCCGGTCCTCCAGGCGCGCCGCCCGGTCCACCGGCGGAGATCGCGCCGGCGGCGGCCCGGGCGGATGCAACCCTCTGTCCGCCCGCCGCCTGGGCGATCGCGCCGCCCGCGGTGCGAGCGGCCAAGCCAACGCCGGCGACGCCGGCGGCAACGCCCGCCGCGCCCATCACGGCGCCGCCGGCGTTGAGCTGGGGGCCGCCGCTGATCAGCGCACCGGCGATGCTGGGGATCTTGAGGGCCAGCATGACCATGACGACCGCCCCGAGGAGCAGGCCGACGTCCTCGTTGATGTCGGGAGTGGCTGACACCGTGTAGGTATCGAAGACAGCGGTCCCGAGGCTGACCACGATGGCCAGCGCCATCAGCTTGATGCCGACCGACACGACGTAACCGATGGCTCGCTCGCTCATGAACGAGGTCTGGGTGACCACGCCAAAGGGAACGGTGACGAACGCGATCAGCGTGACGATGTGAAACTCGATGATCGTGACGACGATTTCGACGGCAAGGATCACGAACGCGATGAGGATTCCGATGGCGGCGATCAGCGCCATCAGGACCACGTCGATGTGGGCGAAAAACTCAATTGGCCCGGGGGCGATCTGCTGAACGTAGAGCATCAAGGCCTTGACCACCGTGACCCCGGCCAGGACCACTTTGGATGGCGAAGTCGTAAAGTCCGACAGCGACATTGCACCGCCACCCGCCTTGAGACCGAGCGCGGCAAAGCCATTGACGACGGTCTTGGTCAGTGTCGGCCACTGGGCGACCAGGAAAACAAAGAATCCGACGAGCAGGGTCTTTCGCACCAGCGAAGCGAGCACGTTTTGATTCTCGTCGATCGCCCAGAGGATCGCTGTCACGACAATGCTGATGACGACCAGGCTCGCGAGCGTCGCGGTGACATCGCCCTGAATAAGGCCGAACCCAGCATCTACCTGGCTTCTGAACTTGTTTAGGAAGTCGTCCAGTGCTGCTGGATCGGCAGTCGCCATGGCGAGTCCTGTTTCGGATCGATTTCAGAGGCTGCCGGGACTGGCCAGGCGGCTCTTGGGCTGCTTGATCGCCCAGAACCGCTTCCGCTCGAAGTCCGCTGCAGCTGACGACGCACTGATGCAGCTGGGAGTCTTCTCGAGTTCGCCGGGGTTGTTCTTGCATTCAGCGATCGCGGCTGTCCGCTCACTTGGGTGCGTGAGGTAGTAGGCCTGCCCGTGAACGGGCTGAGGGCGCGCGCACGCGGAAATAGCAAGGACGCCGCCGACTGACACGATGAGTGGAAGCCCTCGCATCAAAGCGAACTCGGGTTGGTCACGCGGCTCGCCGGCTGCTGAATCGTCCAATAGCGTTGGCTCTCGGCGGCTCCGGCCGCCTGTGCTGCCTGGGCCTGGGCCTCGGCGGTTTGCGTCGCGCGCGCCTGAGTGATCAGGATCGTCTGCAGCTGGGTGAGCTGCGTGCTGAGCGCCGCCAGGAGCTGGTTGGTGGCCTGGATCGCGCCCGTCTGGCCTGCCGCGCCCTGAGAAGCGGCGACAGCCCCGTTCACGGCGTTCGCTGTCACCGTCTGGGACTGGACGATCTGGTTTTGCGTCGCCATCGCTTGCTGGAGCGTCTGGCGGCTGTTGGTCTGCCAGCTGGCGAGCGCCTGGATGATCTGGGCGAAGCTCATCCCCTCCATGTTGGCGGGGTAGACTTGGCTATACTGCTGGGCGACGTTCTGGCTGTTGTAGCCGATGCCCTGCGCCTGCTGAAGCAGCTGGGTCGCCTGCGCGTTGATCGTGAGGAGCGGTCCGGTGACGTTGGTCCCCAGGCTCCGCAGCATGGCCGCCTCGTTGTTCAGCTGTGCCTCGAGCTGCGCAATCTGTTGGAGCTGCTGTGAGACCTGTTTGACCGCCTGGGCGATGGCGATCGGGTCGATGACCGTCACCTGCGCCGTGGCCGGTTGCAGGAGGGTCGCCGTCATTCCTCCGGCGAGGGCGGCGACCATGGCCGTGGTCGCGAAGAGCTTACGCATGGCGGGAGTCCTTTCGGATACAGGTGGAGGGGTCGGGGCTGGGCCACAGGTCCGCGGCGTCCGCTTGTTCAAAAAGCGGTTCTGTCCGCAGGCGAAAGGCGATCGCCGCGCCGAACAGGAGGAAGCCCGCAAGCGTGACGAAGAAATTGCGGTGAAGGGGCGTGGCGAAGACGGCGAAGAACCCGGGAGCAGCGAGCACAAGGAACAGGAACCGGCGCCGACGTCGGGTGGAGATCCACCGCGAAGGAAGTCGCCTGGCCAGCCGCGAGAGAAACGCGAACTGCGCCGGACTGAGGGGAGGGGGGTCGCCCGCCGGATTCCCGGCCGGGAGAGTCTGACATGCGTCATCCGTGGGTGGCTTGTCCATCAGGCGACCTTGGCGCTGGCGCGGGCGGCGCTCTGGGCCAGATAGGTGGCGACGTCTGTCTGCCCCTTGGCGGCGTAGAAGGCCGCCGCGAAACCCTCCGCGCCGTGCTGCGCGAGGATGGTGCTCATCAGCTGCTGGTCGCCCGGCGATGAGGAGCCGACCGCGGCGAGCATGAGCGGACCCAGGCCCAGCTCGAAGAGCCGATTCCCGGTGCTGGACTGGTAGTAGTATTCACGCTTTGGCGTGGCGCCCGCGATGATGCGGATCTGCTGGGCGTTCAAACCAAATCCCTCGTAGAGTTCGGCGATCTGAGGCGTCTGGGCGTCCGGGTTCGGCAGGAAGACTCGGGTCGGGCAGCTCTCGATCAGCGCCGGCGCGATCGAGGATCGCGCTACGTCGGCCAGGCTCTGGGTGGCGAAGACCACGGCGACATTGAACTTGCGCAACGTCTTCAGCCACTCGCGGATCTTCGCCGCGAAGGAGCCCTGGTCGAGGAAGAGCCAGGCCTCGTCCAGCACCAGAAGCGTCGGCCGGCCGTCGAACCGCTTTTCGAGGCTGCGGAAGATGTAGGTGAGGACCGGGGCGAGGGCGGCCTTGTTCCCCATCAGCTCGGCCATCTCGAAGGTCTGCCAGGAAGCCTTGGTCAAGGCGTTGTGGTGGGCGTCGAGAAGATGACCGTGCGGACCGTTCAGTGTGTAGGGCTGGAGCGCGGCCTTGACGTCGCGGTCCTGGATGGTAGCGGCCAGAAGGGTGAGGGTCCGCTGGTCGCGCGGGCCTTGCGCCAGGTTGCGCAGCCCGCCCCAGATCTCCTCCTTGACCTGTGGGGTGATCGGGACGCCTTCGGCGGCGACGATATCCTGCACCCAGCCTTGCGCCCAGGCGCGGTCTTCAGCGCTGTCGATTTCGGCCAGGGGCTGGAAGGCGAGCTCGCTCTGATCGCCGCCCAGGATGTAGAACCTGCCGCCCGTCAACAGGGTGGACGCGCGCGAGCTGGCGCCTTTGTCGAAGAAGAAGACCTGTCCTTCGGGATAGCGAAGCCATTGAACGGCGATGGAGTTTAGGAGGACCGATTTGCCCGAGCCCGTGGGCCCCACGATCATCGCGTGGCCCACGTCGCCCTGGTGCAGGTCGAAGCGGAATGGCGTCGTGCCGGCGGTCCTGGCGAACATGAGCGGCGGCTGAGCGCCCTGGTAGCCCCGCTTCTGGCACTCGGCCGTCAGGTGCTCGTTGCGGGTCGGCCCCGGCCAGATGGCCGACATCGGCATCATGTCGCAGAGGTTCAGAGAGGAGACGAGCGGGCGGCGCAGGTCCGCGTAGGCTTGGCCCGGCAGGCTGCCGACCCAGGCTTCGACCGCGTTGACGTCCTCAACCTTGCAGACGAAGCCCACCCGATTGACGGCGCTCTCAACCTCCCGCACCCGATTCGCCAGCCGGTCCGGGTCAGGATCCATCAGCGTAATCGTGGGCGTGAAATAGCCGATGGAGGCGTAGTCCCCGCCGAGAATGGACAGGGCGGCGTCGGCGTCCGTGGCCTTGGCGGCTGCGTCCGGGTCCTCGAGCTGCGACGGCTCGCGGGTGATGGCTTCCTTCAGGAGCGCCAGGACGCCCTTGCGCTTGGCGAACCAACGCTTGCGCACGGTCGTGACGACCTTGCGGGCGTCCTCCTTGTCAAGCGGCAGGAAACGGCAGACCCAACGGTAGCCGACACCGAGTTCGTTCAGACGATCGAGCAGTCCCGGCGAGGACGCGGTCGGGTAAGCCCGCACGGAGATGGTGCGCACGTAGCTCTTTCCGAGCCGAGGAAAGAGGCCGCCCTGGAAATCATCGTCGGTGAGGAAGGCGTCGAGATAGGCCGGCGTGTCCGGCGCCCGCACATAGTGGCGCTTGGTCGAAACGCAGCCGTGAAGGTAGGTCAGCGTCTCGTCATCGCTGAGCTCATGCACTTCCGGCATGATGGCGCGTAGTATGTCGGCGATCTGGCCCACGGTGCTCAGAAAGTCTTTGAGCGCGGCGCGATACATGCCAGCCGCGCCCCGCCCCGAGGGCGCGTTTTCCAACAACAGGCTTTCGGCCGTGCTGACCGACTCCTCGGGCGGCAGGAAGGTGAACGTCAGGTAGTAGCGGCTCTCGAAATGGCGCTCCTGGGCTTCGAAGGCCGCCCGGCGCTCGTCATCGATCAGGTCCGAAACCGGGTCGGGGAAGACGCTGACGGGGTATTCCTGCGACGAGGCGCGAAGGGCCTCGATATGCAGGCACCAGCGCGAGCCGAGCCGCCGCAGCGCGTTGTTCAGCTGCGCCCTGGTGGCCACCAGGCTGGCGTCCGTCGAGCTGGCAAGGTCCGGGCCCCGGAAGGCCAGGGTTTTCTGAAACCCGCCATCCTTGTTGAGGACCAGGCCGGGGCCGATCAGCGCGACCCAAGGCAGGTGGTCGAACAGGCGTTCAGCCTTGGCGCGGTACTCTTTGAGATAAAGCATGGCTCGACGCTACGAAGGGGGTCAGGCGCCAAGCACGGAGGAGACGAAGCGCGCGGCGGAATAGACGGTGACGACGATAGCCGTGGTGAGGAGGACGGGGCCGCCGAGACGGCCCGCGGTCAGCGCGGGCCACATGAGGGCCCGGTTGGCGGGAAGCCAAAGCAGGCCGGCGACCAGGGCCAGGACGGTCGCCGGCCCAGCCGGCTCAAACTTGAGAACCTCCGCCATCACGCGTCCCAATAAGGCCTCTGGCGGATGTGCCGCTTCAGCGCTTCGAAGAAGTAGGGGTCGCGCTTGTTCAGCCAGTAGGCGCCGGCGTGGACCGCCATGCCCAAGGGAATCCCGATCAGGGGGACCTGAAGACCGAGCGCCAGAACGGCCGTCAGAGTGCCGTTGAGCACAGCGATCATGCGCGGCACGCCGGCGATCGTCACTGGCTCCGAGAGGGAGCTATGGAAGCCGATCTCGAAGCCTTCGATTTCGGACTGGGCCACGTCAGAACGCCGCGCCAGAGGTCATGTTGAAGAAGCTGGTGAGGAAGGTCGTCGCCGTGAAGGCGATGGCGAGCCCAAAGACGATCCCGATGCCCTTGCGCATCGCCGATCCGCCCTCGGCGAATGCGAAGCCCAAGCCGGTGATGACGATGGCGATGATGCCGACAGCCTTGGCGACCGGGCCAGACAGGGAATTCTGGATCGTGGTGAGTGGCGCCTCCCATGGCATGGCCGTGCTGCTGCCCGAGGCCCACGCCGGGCTCGCGATCAGGAGAGTGAAGCCGGCGCCGATCAGTGCGGTCTGCGACCGCTCAAAAAGGCGCGCGGCAGCGCTCGCAAACTGGCGAGGAGACATCATCATGAAGTGCTTTCCTGGCAAGAAGCGCCCTTAGACTCGGGCTAGGTAGGCGGCGCTACTTCCCCGACGTAAAAGGCGATTTCTGGGCGGATGCCCGAGTTTTGTGGGCTGATCTGGCACGGAGCTGAATATTGGGAGCGCGTTGTCCTCCAAAAGCTGTGGATGGCGAAATTTCCGTCGCGGCCCGCTTTCGGTGCGCATGCACCAGCGGCCCCCGAACCGCGGTAATTGCCGCGATCAGCACATGGCTTTATCGATATCGTGCCTCGAGTAATCCTTCGTCCGCAGGACGTAGTCCTCAATCTGGGGGGTGGCTTGAGTTCGACGAGGTCACCTCATGCTGAGACAGGCCCCAAGCCAGCAGCAGACGCCCGAAATCGGCGCCGGCTTCGTCCACCATTCAAGAGAAAAGAGGCTGCAAGGAGCCCGCGCCCCTTCGCGGGCGGAAAGCGCCGACGAGTATTCGGTGGCGCCAAAGGCGCGTGAAGCGGCGCACCCGTAGGAGCGGCAAAGCCGCGGGACCGAGTGCGATCGCCGAAGGCTCACCCTCTCCGGGGCGAAGCGTCGCACCGGCAAGAGATTGGCACTTTATGCGTCTGATCGGGCGCCCGCATCGCAGCGCCCAGTCGCCATTGTCACTGGCTGCCCGACAGGACTAACGTGCACGCGGTGGCAGACTGACGTCGCGCGACACCGTCCCTGCACTCAGGCTGCGGCGTTGATCCGGACCTGAAGGTCCCCGCACCGCGCCATCAGCGCCTCGAAAGCCTCGGCGTCGCCCTCAAGGTAGCCGGCCTCGATCATCGCCGCATAGTCCGCCTTCAGGAGGTCGAAGGCCTCCCCGCCCGGAACCAGCCTGAGGTGGCCGCTGACGGCGGCGTGGTAGTCGACCGGCGCCGCATGGGCATCCTTAGCGGGAAAGAACTTCGCCTTGTGGTCGGCGACCGCCGTGGCCAGGGCCCGATCGGCCATAGCGGCGGCTGCGACGCCCGCTTCGTCCAGGCGACTGAGATCGTGCCAGTGGCGGGCGAACCCGGTCGCGCCCCGCAGCTTGCCTTCGAGACAATAGACGTGGGCCAGGGCGGCCTTCTCCCAGAAGGTCCGTTCGGCCCGCATGACCCGCGGCGTGGCGCTGGGAAACTCCAGCTCGGGGAAGGCCGGGGCCAGGTCACAGGCGATGGGCCTGCGCGTCGCCGGCTCGCCCGTCGACCGGGCGCCGAACTCCAGCTTCACCCTCGGGCTGACGTAGTCGGGATACTCCGCCGCGGCCTCATAGACGACGAAGAGGTTTTCGCCGTCGCGTTCGACCGTCGCCTGCAGGCCGGCGTCGGCGATCTGCGCCTGCAGGTAGGGTTGGATCTCGGCTTCCAGGAGACGCGGGAGCAACTTCGCGCGGATGCGGCGCCCCAGCGACCTTGCCTCGGCTTCGCTCAGAGCCTCCGGATGGCCCGCCTGCTCGTCCGCCAGCTTGCGGATGTCGTAGGTCAGATCGACGTCCTCGGAAAAGCGCTGGATGATGTTGTAGGCCTTCGACAGTGACGTGCCGCCCTTGAAGACGAGGTCGTCGGCGAAGGGGGCCGCGAAGAGCGCCTGTAGGGTCCACACGACCCAGACATCCTTCTCCAGGAGCGCCGCCGAGCGGGTCAGGCCCCGGCCTTGGGCGGATTCGAGGACCTCGCGTCGCTCTTCCAGTGTCAGGCTGAGGAACGGGTCAGCCATGCGTGAGGCTCGAGACCTCCTGCGCCAGCCAGGTCGGCAGGCGTCCGCGCAGACCCAGCAGGTTTTGCTGCTCGGCCGGCTTCAGTCGGTGTCGCAGGGCGCTGATCGTCTCGTGCGCCCGGGACTTGCCGGCCCAGGCGATGGCGCGTAGGGCGTCGCCGGCGACCTGTCCCGGGAGCAGCAGCTCCCATTCAGGAGCATGGCGCAGCTCAACCGTCTGGCCGCCGACCTTCATCGTGCGGCTCCGGCCTGACGTCAGGTAGATCGTGCGGAGCGGCGTCTGGGTGCTGAGCCCCAGTGCGTTGGCGGCGACCGCGCCATGGATAGCGATGGTCTCGCCTGTGGCGCTGGCAAGGGCGCTGACCACCTTGCCCGGCGACGGCGAGCGCGGACCGAAGCGCCCGGCGGTCGGCCGGACGTAGAGGCCTCGGCTGATGCGCGACACCGCGCCGGAGCGCTCCAGACGGGTCAACGCCTGATCGACGCCCGCGCGCGAGCCCAGGTGCAGCAGCTCCTTGGCCCGGAAGGCGGCGCCTTCGGGCAGGGTGGCGGTGTGGGTCAGGATTTGTTCGGCGAGCGGCTGCATGGTGATCTCTTGCTGTCAGAAATATAGGAAAACTTCTGACAAGATGCAAACGGCAAGGCGTAAGGCGGGCTAGTGGAAATTCCGGGATTTCTGATTGAGGGGCGGGACGCGCGGGTCGTGGACCCCCAGGGCGCCGGCGTGCCCTGGAACCCGCGGATCTGGCGCAGATGGTCCACGATGGAATTCGTCGCCGCGGCCATGCGGCAGCGGGAAGAGCGCGTCACGGCCGCCGACGGTGGCCAGCTCGGCCGACAGGTCGATCAGCTTGTAGGCGACCACATGGACGACATCGCCCTCGCGCTGGATCCGGCCGACGACGCCCAGCATCGAGGCCGTCAGGACGACTCGCCGCTGCTTCTCGTAAAGGGTCTGCCAGACCACCAGGTTGGCCACGCCGGTCTCGTCTTCCAGGGTGATGAACGTCACGTTCTTGGCTGAGCCAGGCCTCTGGCGGACCAGCACCAGGCCGGCGACCTTGCAGCTCTGGAAATCCTTGCCGGCGCTGGCGGCGGCGCAGGTCATGAACTTCTCGCGCATGAGGTCCTGGCGCAGGAAGGCGACAGGGTGCTCGCGCAGGGACAGGCCAATGTGACCATAGTCCTCGACCACTTCGCGGCCGGCCGTCATCGCCTTCAGCGTGACCTCGGGCTCGTCAACTTCCGGCACGATCGCCCGTTCGCGCGCCGAGGCGGCGGCGAACAGAGGCATGGGTTCGTCCCGCAGCGCCTTGATGGCCCAGAGCGCCTCGCGCCGCGCCAGCTTCATCGAGGGCTGGAAACCATCGGCCTCGGCCACCTTGACCAGGCTGGCGGCCGGCACGCCGGCGCGCCGCCAGACGTCATCGACCGAAGCGAAGGGCTGGTCGGCCCTGGCGGCGACGATTGCCGCGGCGTCCACGTTTGAGAGGCTGCGCACCTGGCGCAGGCCCAGCCTCATCGCGAACCTGTCCGGATTGCCCGTAGGTTCCAGGGTGCAGTCCCAGCGGGAGGCGTTGATGCACACCGGACGGACCTCGACGCCGTGTTCTCGGGCGTCGCGGACGATCTGGGCCGGGGCGTAGAAGCCCATCGGCTGGGCGTTGAGCAGGGCGGCGCAGAAGACGTCCGGGTGCCAGCATTTCAGCCAGGAGGAAGCGTAGGCGATCAGGGCGAAGGAGGCGGCGTGGCTTTCCGGGAACCCGTAGGAGCCGAAGCCCTCCAGCTGGCTGAAGGTCTTCTCGGCGAACTCCTGGTCGTAGCCCCGCGCGACCATCCCCCCGATCAGCTTGTCCTTGAAATGGCTGACGCCGCCGGTGTGCTTGAAGGTGGCCATGGCGCGGCGGAGTTGGTCGGCCTCGCCGGCGGTGAAACCCGCGCATTCGATGGCCACCCGCATGGCCTGTTCCTGAAAGAGGGGCACGCCCAGCGTCTTGCCGAGCACCTTCTCCAGCTCAGGCTTGGGGAAGACGACAGGCTCCTTGCCCTCGCGCCGGCGCAGGTAGGGGTGGACCATGTCGCCCTGGATCGGGCCGGGCCGGACGATCGCCACCTCGATCACCAGGTCGTAGAAGGTCCGGGGCTTGATCCGAGGCAGCATGGCCATCTGCGCCCGGCTCTCGATCTGGAAGACCCCGAGGGTGTCGGCCTTGCGGATCATGGCGTAGGTGCGCGGGTCCTCCGCGGGGATGGTGGCGAGGTCGAGGTCGATCCCCTTGTGGGCCTTCAGAAGGTCCAGGCCGCGCTTCATGCAGCTCATCATGCCCAGCGCCAGGCAGTCGACCTTCATGAACTTCAGGGCGTCGATGTCGTCCTTATCCCACTCGATCACCTGGCGGTCCTTCATCGCGGCGGGCTCGATCGGCACCAGCTCGTCGAGCCGGTCGCGGGTCAGGACGAAACCGCCCGGATGTTGCGACAGGTGGCGCGGCGCCCCGTGCAACTGGCGGGCGAGATCCAGTGTCAGCCAGAGGCGTCGGTCGTTGAGGTTGAGATTCAGCTCCTCGGCGTGTTTGGCCTCGATGCCCTCGCCCGACAACGCCCAGATCTGAGACGAGAGCATCTTGGTCATGTCTTCGGGCAGGCCCAGCGCCTTGCCGACATCGCGGATGGCGCCGCGAGACCGATAGCGGATCACCGTGGAGCAGAGCGCCGAGTGGTCGCGGCCATAGGTGTCGTAGACCCACTGCATGACGATCTCGCGCCGCTCATGCTCGAAGTCCACGTCGATGTCCGGCGGCTCGCGCCGCTCTTCCGAGACAAATCGCTCGAACAAGAGGTCGTTGCGCTCGGGGTCGATGGAGGTGATGCCCAGCACGTAGCAGACGGCCGAGTTGGCGGCGGACCCTCGCCCCTGGCAGAGGATGTCCTGGCTGCGGGCGAAGCGGACGATGGAGTTCACCGTCAGGAAGTAGGGGGCGTATTCCAGGGTGTGGATCAGCCCCAGCTCGTGGCGCAGGATCGCCCCCACCTTGTCCGGCACGCCCTCGGGGTAGCGGCGTTCCGCGCCTTCCCAGGTCAGCGCCGCGAGGGTCGCCTGCGGCGTCATGCCGGGCGTCGAGACCTCGTCCGGGTACTGGTAGGCCAGCTCGTCCAGGGAGAAGCGGCAGCGGTCGGCGATCTCCAAGGTGCGGGCCAGCGCCTCGGGATATTTGGCGAAGAGCCGGTGCATCTCCTCGGCCGGTTTCAGGTGTCGGTCGGCATGACGCTCCCGTTTGAAGCCCAGCTCGTCGATCGTGCAGCGGTGGCGCACGCAGGTGACCACGTCCTGCAACAGGCGACGGGCCGGTTCGTGGAAGAGAACATCGTTGGTGACGACGGTCTGGACCTCGGCCTGGGCGGCGAGGTTGGACAGGTTATGCAGGCGCAAAGCGTCGCCCGGCCGCCGGCGCAGGCTGAGCGCCAGATAGGCGCCGGCCGGGAAGGTCGCCTTCAGGCGTCGAAGTCGCTGCCCGCAGGTCTCGTCGGCCGCGTCCGGGACCAGCATGGCGATCAGGCCGTCGGCGAAATCAGGCAGGTCCTGCCAATCCAGATTGCACCTGGCCTTGCCGGCGCGCCGCTTGCCGAGCGACAGCAGCCGGCAGAGCCGAGAATAGGCCGGCCGGTCGGTCGGATAGACCAGCAGCCCCGATCCATCGATGAGGTCCAGCCGGCAGCCGATAATCAGCCGGACGCCGGTGACCTTGGCCGCTTCGTGGGCGCGGACGATCCCCGCGACCGAGTTGCGATCGACGATGGCCACGGCCTCGATCCCGCACAGGGCGGCTTGGCTGAACAGCTCCTCGCAGGAAGAGGCGCCGCGCAGGAACGAGAAGTGGGATGTCGCCTGCAGCTCGACATAGCGGGGCTCGCTCATGCGAAAAGACCGTGCAGGAACCAGCTGAGATCGCCGGTGTTGGCCTGTTCGCCGTCACCGCGGCGGAACACCCAGAACCGTTCGCCGGCGTCGTCCTCGAGCTGGAAGTAGTCGCGCACCGCGTCGATCTCGCCGTCTCGCCGCCACCATTCGCCGAAGATCCGCTCCGGCCCGTCCGCCCGCTTCACCCGCCGGCGAACGCCGCGCCAAGTGAAGGCCGTGGGCGGCTGGTCCGGCAGAAGGGACAGGGTCTCGATGCGCTCGGGATGCGGCAGCAGCCGCGCCGGCCGCGGCCAGTGCATCGGCCAGTTTTCGCCGCTCGGCGGCGCGGTCGGGTCGATCCTGCGGACGGAGCGCTCTGGTACGTCGCTCTGGGCAGGCGTGACGCGATAGAGCCTGCCCGCGCCAATGCGGTTGGTCAGGGTGTCCACGAGGTCGGCGAGGTCGGGTTCAGGCGGTTGGGTCAGGTCGGTGGCGACCGGCCTCCAGGGCAGCGGTTCGGCCATCGGCGCGGCCAGGACCATGGTCTCGACGCCGAAGCCCGGATCGACGGTCTCCAGCTTGTCGCAGAGGAGGCGGGTCAGTCGCTTGATGTCGCGCACGGGCCTGGCCATTCCGACGCGGATGACCTCGATGCGGTTGTCGACGCGGTGGAATCTCAGATCGAGGGTCCGGGCGCCAAGCCCCTTGGCCTCCAACGGCTCGCACAGGCCTTCGACCAGCTGCAGGGTGTAGCGGGCCAGCGTCTCGGGTGCACTGATCGGCTCGGCGAAGGCGCGCCGGACCTGGATCAACTCGGGGATCTCGACGGGTTCGATCGGCTCGGCTGTGCGGCCGTAGGCCTGGTCGAGCCGGCGCGTCAGCTCGGGCCCGAAGCGCAGCGCCAAGGGCGCCCGGGGCTTGGCCTCGATCTCGCCGACCGTGTCGATGCCCATCTTGCCCAGAGCATCGGCCATGCCGTCCGGCAGGCGCAAAGCCCATGTTGGAAGGTGGGCGATCGAACGCCCGCTGTGGTCCGACGGGACGACAGTCGTTGGCCTCGCGACGAAGCGCGCCAGGGCGTGTGCCGCGCCCCAGGTGCCGGCCATGGCGGCGCGTGCGGCGAAACCGGCGGCGGCCAGCCGGCTGACCAAGTCGGCGAGTAGAGCTTCTTCGCCGCCATGGAGATGGGCCGCGCCACTGGCGTCGATCACCAGGCCGGCGGGGCCGTCAGCGGCGACGATCGGCGCGTAGAGCTTCAGGGCCCAGAGCGCCAGACGATCCAGGGCCTCGGCGTCGCCCTCCAGATCGGCATCGTGGGCGACGAGCTCCGAGCAGAGCGCGCGGGCCTGGGTGGCGACCATGCCGGGATAGAGTCTGAGTCCCTGCGCCGCGGCGTCCGCCGCCAGCACCATCCGTTTGCGGCCGCAGCGGCCGATCATCACGACCGGTACGTCAGCCGGCGGCGCGTCTTTCCCAAGACGCCGTCGCAAGCGATCGGTCGGCCAGGTCGGCAGGTAGAGCGAGACGACCCGTCTCATCGCAGGCTTCCAGTTCAAAATCGGCGCATTCGCCCGCCTTGCAGCGGATGAGTTCGATGAACCATCGGGGCCGGCCGACACCGGTGGCCGGGAGAGGCGAAGAGGGCAGGGCGGTCACCCTCCATCGCGTCGCCGCCGCCGTCGGCTGGCCGAAATCGGCGGCCTCGGCCTGGCGCCGCCACCGGCGGACCGCGATCCCCATCGTGCCCGACGTCTCGGCGCAGAGCTGCAGGCGCCGCGACGCGGTCATGGAGAGGCGCGCAACCTCGCCAACCACCGCGCCCAATCCTCCGTGCCGGAGCCCCTCTTCGAAACAGGCCAGGACGGTTTTTTCGTCGCCAGCCTCGACATAGATGACGCGATCGCCCGAAAGGCCGGCCTGGGCGAGAGACGGGGCGAACAGGTCCTTGCGCGTGACGCACCAGAGAACCTGGCCCCGGGTTCGCGCGGCGATCCCGGCGGCGAATAGGGCCGAGGCCGTCCCATCGATGGCGCCGTTGCCGCCGCCGGCGACCTCGTGGAGGGCGCCGAGCGCCAGGCCATGGTTGGGCAGGCGATTGTCCAACACCGCGACCCCGAACGGCAGGATCCCCTTGGGCGTGCGGCCGCCCGCCTCGATCCTCTGGATTTCGGCGCGCAGGGCGATGAACGCACTCTGGGGTCGCTGTTCAAACATGGACTCCGAAACGACGGCGGCGCAGGCTTGTTCCTTATTTGTTCCGCCCGAGTCCGAACAGAGTCAAGAGGGCTTCGCTTCCGAGTCCGTCGATCGCGTCCCATATCCCCAGGCGAAATCCATGACCGACCTGCACCCGCAATCCACCCTGAAGCGCCCGCCAGCGACGCTGCTGCAGCGCTTCCACATCGGCCAGGTCGGCAACGACACCGTCCAAACCTTCCTCGAAAACGGCTACTCGCTCGCGATATGCTGCCGCGACTGCCCGCGGCTGATCGAATGGACGCCGCCCGAGCTCCAGGAACGGTTCGGGTCCCGCCTTGATCTTCGGATCGCCGATGTGGCGCGTCGGCTCTCCTGCACGGGGGAGGGA
>Ga0075522_10002369_pt1 | contig 14054 bp, 14 predicted proteins | sample NGEPerA_FD_74796 | JGI IMG/M metagenome (GOLD analysis project Ga0075522, IMG submission 74796) | Arctic peat soil microbial communities from the Barrow Environmental Observatory site, Barrow, Alaska, USA - NGEE PermafrostL2-A | ecosystem: Environmental > Terrestrial > Soil > Wetlands > Peat ... | reverse complement strand
CAAGCTGGTAATGACCAACCCCACCGTGGCAATCGTTCCCGTCACGCGCTCGAAGGTCTTAAGAAATTGCTCCTGCTGGTTGATGGTAAAATCGTCCGGGTCCGTCGGCGCGACCCGCCGAATTTTGCGCATCAGCCCGCGTAACTCCTCTTTGGCATCTTCCAACTGGGTTATGTCTTTGACCTTCACTTGCACATCGAAATTGGGATCGCGCCAATAGCCGATTAAAAGCTGCTGGATGGGAATGATCACTTCATTGTCAAAACTATCCATCCCGAGGAAGCTGCCGCGCTTTTCCAGCACCCCAATGACTTCAAGGCGCCGGGCTCCAATCCTGATTTTTTTGCCCAATGGAGCCTCGCGTTGAAACAAATTTGTCGCCACATCATTGCCAATCACGCAGACGGGACGGCCGCCTTCCGCTTCCGCCGCCGTCATGAAACGGCCCCGATCGATGGAAAATCCGCTGGTGGTTAGAAACTGCTCCGTCGTCCCCAGAATTTGCACGCGAGGAGCCTTGCGATTTTTATACCAGACCGACTGCATGATGGTGACGACAGGAGCGACCGCTGTGGCCATCGTCATCTGATCTTCCACTTGGCGCGCCTGCACGCGCGTGATGTCGCGCCTCTTTCTTTCGCGAATCCATTGGTCATAGTTGCGGTCCGACCAAGTCATGCGGCTGACAAAAAGCACGTCTGCGCCTAGAATCGAAATGCTGTCATGAAAGGCGCGGTTGAGCGCGTCAATCGCCGTCGCCATCGCCGTCACCGTCACGATGCCGATGATGATGCCAAGGGTCGTCAGCACCGAACGCAATTTGTTGGCCCGGATCGCATCCCAGGCAATGCTCAACCCTTCTTTGAGTTCAATGAAAAAATTCACGACGCCATGGCGGGTTTTTTTTGCGCGTCATCGCTGGCAATCAATCCGTCCCTGATGCGAATAATGCGGCGGGCGTGCTGGGCCACGTCCTCTTCGTGCGTCACCACGAAAATAGTGTTGCCTTGATCGGACAACCCGCGCAGCAACGCCATGATTTCTGTGCCCGTCTTGGAATCCAGGTTGCCGGTCGGTTCGTCCGCCAGAATAATCGATGGCCGATTGACCAGCGCGCGCGCGATGGCCACCCGCTGCCGCTGGCCGCCGGACATTTCGTTCGGCTTATGATGAATCCGGTCGCCCAGGCCCACAGCGGTCAGCGCCTCCCGCGCCACTCGTTTGCGCTCGTCGGCGTCCATGCCCGCATAGATCAAGGGCAGCTCGACATTGCGCAACGCATCGGAGCGCGGCAAAAGATTGAAGGTCTGAAAAACAAAACCGATTTCGCGATTGCGAATTTCCGCCAATTGATTGTCATCCAACTCGCTCACCTGTGTGCCGTTCAATTCATAGATTCCAGAGGTGGGCGTATCGAGGCAACCCAGCAGGTTCATCAGCGTCGATTTGCCCGAACCCGACGGCCCCATGATCGCGACATATTCCCCGCGCTCGACATTGAGGGAAACATCACGCAAGGCATGGATCGTTTCCTCTCCCATCTGGTAAAGACGGGAAATGTTTTGGAGGCGGATCAAGCTCACAAGCGTGCGTTTTCCCTCGTCAATTCGTCTTCTCTTTGTCCTGCCCGGCCAGTTGGGCGTTCACCACTATTTTTTTCTCGTCCTCCAAATCGCGGTTAATCGCCTTGTAACCGCCCGAGACAACCTCTTCCCCCTCCTTCAACCCCGAAATAATCTCAACATAATTCGCGTCACTGATCCCTTCCTTGACCGGCGCCATGCGGACATGATCGCCCTCCACGACAAAAACCACCTCGATCGGTTTAGGCGGCACGGCGTTGGTGCCAGTGGTCTGCGCGACGTTCGTTTCGCCGGATTTCGCTTTGGGCAGGCGGGTCGTCACGCTCTGAATCGGCACGCTCAACACGTTCGTCCGATAGCGCGTTTCGATATCCGCAGTGACGGACATCCCGGGCAGAAACGTCTCCCTCTCCGCCACGCGAATCTTGACTTGAAACTTCGTCGCGTCGGTGCTCGTGGTGGCGGCCGTCGTGGACGCCGCAGAGCTGGTGTCATTATTGTTGGCCGAGTTGGCAATTTCGGTCACGAAGCCGGTAAATTTTTGATCTTTAAAGGAATCGACTTCCAGATGGGCCTTCTGCCCCACGGCAATCAGCGGCACATCGATTTCCCCAATATCCACGCGCGCCTCGATATTGGTCAAATTCGCCACCGTCATAATCACCGTTCCCGCCATGGTCGCTGTGCCGACCACGCGCTCACCCAATTGCGAATTCAGTTCGCTGATTGTCCCGTCCAGCGGCGAGAAAATGGTCGTTTTGGAAAGGTCCACCTCGGCGGAATCCAATTGCGCCTGCGCGATGCTGACCTGCTCGGTCGCTCCCGCCAGGGTGGTCTTGGCGACATCGTACTCTGTTTTGGCCGTCAAATAATCGGAGTCTGAAATCAGCTTTGCTTTGGAGAGGGCGTCATTGCGTTGAAATTCGAGCAGCGCCTTTTGCAAATTGGCCGCGGCGGTATTTTTGTTGGCGGTGGCGTATTTGAAATTGGCCCGGGACGAATCGCGGGCCGCCACATAAGTATCCGGCCTGATTTTGAGCAAAAGGTCGCCCTTCTTGACCAGTTGCCCCTCCTTGACCGAAAGGACAATAATTTCCCCCGAGACTTCGGGGCTGATTTTAACCTCCAGCACCGGCTCGATTTTCCCATTGGCCACCACCACCTCCGTAATATTTCGCCGCATCGTCTTTTCCTTGACGATGGAAATCGGCGGGACACGTTTGGCGTAGTGGGCATAGACCGCGCCGCCGATGCCCGCGAAAATGAGGAGGGCGAGAAAAACCCATTTTTTGTTGCCTTTAGACTTCGCCATTATATTTTTCGATTTTCATCTATTACTTGACCGAATATTTGAGAATAAGTTCAAAACCCGCGCTTCCGCCACAAAATAACTTTAAATCGGCCCAATTAGCCTCTAAACTGCGCCAGCCATGTGGTCGATGTGCAAAGAATTTTTCAAGTTTTGTAAACAAGAAAAAAAATGGTGGCTCATTCCGCTCATTGTTGTTTTGCTGGTTCTGGGCGCCATCCTTATTTTTACCGCCAGCTCTGGCATCGCCTGGGCGCTTTACCCCTTTCTGTGACCGATGGCTGCGCCGCGTCACTTTCTGGGCCTTTCGGCCTATTATCATGACGCCGCCGCCGCGCTGCTGCGCGATGGCCAGATCGTTGCCGCCGCCCAGGAGGAACGTTTTTCCCGCCGCAAGAATGATCCCGCCTTTCCGCGGCAGGCCATCGAATTTTGTCTTCGCCAGGGGGGCTTGAACGCAGGCCAAATCGACACGGTGGTTTTTTACGACAAACCCGTGCTCAAATTCACCCGCCTGCTCGAAACCTACCTGGCGGTCGCTCCCGGCGGATGGCGCACTTTCCCCGAAGTTCTCACCAATTGGCTCGGCGAAAAGCTCAATCTTCCCAAAACCATCCGCGCCGAATTGCCGGGCTTGCGCCCCGGCTGCCCGATTCTTTTTACCGCCCATCATCAAGCCCACGCGGCCAGCGCCTTTTATCCTTCGCCGTTTTCTGAAGCAGCCATTTTGACCATCGACGGCGTAGGCGAGTGGGCGACGACGACGATTGGCCAGGGCCGCGGGAGCGCCATGGAAATGATGGAAGAACTGCGCTTCCCGCATTCTCTGGGCCTCCTTTATTCCGCCTTCACCGCTTACTGTGGTTTCCGAATCAATTCCGGCGAATATAAATTGATGGGCCTGGCGCCTTACGGCGAACCCAAATATGCCCAGGCAATTCTCACTCACCTGCTCGATCTAAAACCGGACGGTTCGTTCTGGCTCAATCTCGATTACTTTGATTTTCTGCGGGGCACCACCATGACCAATGACCGCTTCGCCCAACTCTTCGGTGGGCCGCCGCGCGGGCCGGAAGATCCCATCGAACAGCGTCACATGGATGTGGCTCGTTCCATTCAAACCGTGACTGAAGAGGTCATGTTGCGCCTGGCCCGGCACGCCCGTGAATTGACCGGCCAAAAAAATCTCTGCATGGCGGGCGGGGTCGCCTTGAACTGTGTGGCCAACGGGCGCATTTTGCGCGAGAAAATTTTCGACCGGCTTTGGATTCAGCCGGCGGCCAGCGATGCCGGCGGCGCGCTCGGCGCGACCCTCGCCGCCTGGAATCTTGACCAGCCGCCCAGCCCTCCTTCCTCCTTTCCCAAAACCGACGCCATGCGCGGCTCGCTTCTCGGCCCGGAATATTCCGACGACGAAATCGAGACGGCACTTCGCGCGCACGGCGCAAAATACCAGCGCCTGGGCCTGGACCAAACCCTTGATCTGGCCGTCACATTGCTGCAACAGGAGAAGGTCATCGGATGGTTTCAAGGCCGCATGGAATTTGGCCCCCGTGCGCTTGGCAACCGCTCGATTCTTGGCGACGCGCGCTCGCCCCGAATGCAATCCGTCATGAACCTCAAAGTAAAATTCCGCGAGTCGTTCCGTCCTTTCGCCCCTATCGTCCGCCGCGAGCGCGTGTCGGAATATTTCGATCTCGCTGTCGATTCGCCTTATATGCTGCTGGTCGCGCCCATCCGCGAAAGCCTGCGCCTGCCCGTCCCGCCCGGCGTCAAAGGGCTGGACTTGCTCAAGCAACCCCGCTCGCGCCTGCCCGCCGTGACCCACGTCGATTATTCCGCGCGCATCCAAACCGTCGAATGCGCCGACAATCCCCTGCTCTACGAATTGCTGCTGCGCTTCGAATGCGCCAGCGGTTGCGGCGTTCTTGTCAATACTTCCTTCAACGTGCGGGGAGAGCCGATTGTCTGTTCGCCCGAAGATGCCTACCGCTGTTTTGTCCATACCGAGATGGATTACCTCATCATCGGCAATTTTGTCCTCGACCGTCTCGAACAACCATCCGCGCTGCCCTCCCGCCGCGTCACTCCGCAACAGGACTAATGCCATGAACGTCACCTATAAAGAAGACCCGCGCGAATGGCGTAAAAGCGCCTGCTTAAGCCTCCTCGGCGTCGCCGTTTTCCTCACCTTGTTGAGATGGCGTCATCATTTTCCTGTAATCGCTTGGAAAATTGCACTTGTCCTCCTCGTCGTTCTGGCGGTGGCCGCTGTCGTCCGCCCTCGCTGGTTTCGCCGTTACTACCGTTTCTCGCAGAAACTGGGTTTTCACCTCAGCCAATTTTTAGGACGCCTCGCGCTGGCGGCCTTTTTTGTTTTGGTCATTACCCCGTTGGGCCTGTTTCGACGCGCGCTCGGCTACGATCCTTTGCGCCTGAAACGTCCTCCTCCGGAAGCGACCTGCTGGCAACCTGCCAAACGGCCTACCCCCCTCGAACGGCTGTTTTAAACCATTACCGTTTGACCTGTTCGGTGCTGCCGTCCCCCATGAGAAGCAAATCCGTTCCGTCACTCATGTGGACGCGGATGAGCGGGGTCTGCGGGCCGTCGTTCTGGGCGACCAAAGTAATCACGGCGTCCATTCCTTGAAATAAACCGGCATCCTTGGCCTGTAAGAATCCTCGGTCAATCAGGTCCTGCAGGGAGACCGTCAACGGCACGGGCAGGTGTTGCGCACGCAAGGCGCGGGTGTACGCCTGGGCCGCCGCCACGATTTTCGGCCCGTTGACCGGTTGGGCACTGCCGCCAAAGAAGGTAAATCCTGCGGCCACCGCCAGGATCACTGCCGTAACAACGGCGACCGCGATGGAAACGCGTTTCGCCGGCGAATCCATCACCCGCGTCTTCATTTCGGCGCTGATTTCGTGGCTTCGGCATTGATCTCGATCTCTACTTCATCCCCAACCAATGCGCCGCCGGTATCGAGTGTCTTGGAGTAATTCATGCCGAAATCCTGGCGATTCAAAGTCGTTTTTGCCTCCAGTCCAACCCGTTGATTTCCCCACGGATCCTTGATCGGCCCGGTAAATTTTCCAGTCAACGATAATTCCTTCGTCACGCCGTGCATGGTAAAATCGCCCGTCAGCGTTAAATGATCGCCCGTCCCGGCGACCGTTTTGGTTTGGAAGGTGATCGTCGGATATTTTTCGGCATCGAAAAAATTGGTGCTGCGCAAATCCTTGTCGCGAGGGGTGATGCCAGTATCCACGCTGGCGGTCTCAATGACGCCGGAGGCCTGTTGCAGCGCGTTATTGTCCAGCGAGAGCGTCCCTGAAATTTTGTCAAACTTTCCCCGCACATGATTAATCATCAAATGTTGGACTGAGAACGACACAAACGAATGCACCGGGTCGATATTGTACGTATCGGACGCGCGCACTTGACCCGCGAAACCAAAGGTCAGCAAAAGAGCAAAAGTGGAAGTAAATTTTGGATTCATAGAATTTTTAACGTTGGCGATTTCCTATTCCAAAATTGCTCTGGGCTGGGGCGGTTGTCCAGAATTTCCAACCCAAGTGACGCCCTGGCGTTTCGCTAAAACAGTGGCTTAGGTCATCAACGGCTTTCCGAGGAGAATCAGCGCGGGTCGCATGCACAATATTTTTTGAGCAGACTGAATCGGACGATTAGGATTACGATTATGAGTAAGATTAGGAAGAGTTTTCTACTCCAGAAAACGCAGGTAAATGCACTTTAGATATTCCCCTTCCTTAAACGTGGCGGGATGATCGGAGGGATGACGGGTGGTGCGCAGTTCTTCGTGCTGCCGCCCGGATTGTTGCGCGGACTGGCGGGCGGCGGTGAAGAATTCTTCGGCGGTGACGTGCGCGGAACAGGAGGCAGCGACGAGGATGCCGTTTTTTGATAAAAGCGCGATGCTGGCGGTGAGAAGTTTGGCGTAAGCTCGCAGGGCTTCTTCCCGCTCGGCTTCGCGACGGGCCAGGGATGGCGGGTCAAGTATTATCAGGTCGTAGCGCTGGGCTGGTTTACCCCAGAGCCAGGCGAAGACATCGGCATGGAGGGGTTCGTGGCGGCATTGGGCCACAGCGGGGCAGGAGTGGTTCAGGCCGAAGTTACGCACGGCGGAGGAGAGGGCATGCTCGCTGATGTCCAGATTACAGACCGATGTTGCGCCTCCGCGCGCAGCATAAACACCGAAACCGCCGGAGTAACTGAATAAGTTCAGGACTGAACGGCCGCGGGCCAGGCCTTCGATCAGGCTTCGGTTCTCGCGTTGATCGAGAAAGAAACCGGTCTTTTGTCCGTGAACGACTTCGGCTTCAAAACGCAGACCGTTTTCGAGAAAAATCACCGGGGCGGTGAGCAGGTCGCCGTGCAGAATCTGGCCGTCTTTCAGGCCGAAATCGTGGAGGGCTTGCTTTTGAATGTTGCGGCTGAGGCGCAAGATGAGACGCCGTCCGCCGTGAAGGAGATCGCACATTTCCGAAAGGCGCGGCAGCCATGCCGTCGTGTAGAGTTTGAGGACGCGCGTGGTGTCGTATTGATCCAGGACCAAGCCCGGCCAGCCGTCGTTTTCGCCGTTGATGCAGCGGCAACCGGTGGTCCGCGCATCGAAGAGGCCCTCGCGGAGGGCGAAGGCGCGGTCCGCGCGTTGACGCCACCATTCGGCATCAATGGGTTGGGGCTTGCCCGCGTGCAGGATGCGCACGCGCAAGGGAGATTCGGCGTCAAATAATCCCACGGCCAGAAATCGGTCCTGGCGGTCGAACAGAATGGCCAGTTCGCCGGTGCGGCCTTCCCGATTTTGCTCGCGCACGCTTTGGGCGAAGACCCACGGATGCCCGCCGCGCACGATGGTTTCCGCAGCGGCGGTCAGGCGCAATCGCAAACTGGGCTGGGCGGACACGATGCTCACTCGCGCAACAAAGCCACCCGTCGCACACAGAAACCCGGCGCCTCGACGTCAAGACGAAAATCCGCCGCGCGATTTTCCGAATTCCAAAAGCGCGCGCCGCGCAGGTCGAATTCGGCTCTTTTCCACTGTTGGGAACCGGTCAGGTCGATGGTTTTGCCGCCCCAGGTGTAAGCGCCTTGGAACGGGGCGCTCAGGTCATTGCCATCATATTGCACGGAAAAGCGGCCGGGGCCGGCGTCGAAATATTCCACTTCCAGTTTGGCCCGCATGTCGTTGGACCATTTGAACGAATCATCGACCACGAAATAAATGAAGCGTGATTTGGCCGAGGCAGGTTTGATCGCCGCGGAACCCTGCACCGTGACGGGCGTCGTCTCTCCGTCGTCATTTTCAACCTGATGCAGGCCCGCCTCGCGATTGGGCGCGCCAAGAACAATGTCGAGGCGGCGGGCCCGGGCGAATTTTCCGGCCAGGGCGGGCGATGGGAGGCGCAGCTTGAAAATGCGGGTATATTTGCGCGTCAAGTCTATATATTGGCGGCCATACTCCCGCGATTCGCAAATCTCGGTGCCTTCGTGGAATTCACTCCAGGTTTCGAGCATGACAAAATTCGAGGGGTGGCGCAGGAATTTCTCCCAATTCGACTCGTAAAATTTTCCGTTCTCGCGCTGGACGACCAGCGGGGTGCGGCCCAACACCGCCGAATGATCATACCCCGGTCCCAACTCGCCAATCGCCGCGCGCTTAAAACCGAGCGCGCCGCCCCAAACACAAACGCTGCCGCCCTTTACATGCCAGGAATCCTGCGGCGCGATGAAAGGCTCTTTTCCGCTGAAGTCCTTGGGGAACTCCGCTTTGGTGTAGTCGATAAACGACTGGTCGTAGTTCTTGGCGAACGCGGCGGCGTACATCAGCACAATCGGCTTGTTGTCAATCATCGCCCAATGCCGGGCCGGAATGCTGGAAAAGAAATCGCGCACCGTGGCGTAAAACCATTGCCGTCCATAATCGGTGGTCAAATCAATGTGTTGGCCCCAGGAATTATTCTCCAGCGTGCTGGTGTCATAAAAAAGCCCAAGCGCCGGCGGATGATGGCCCTCATGCACCAATTGATCCCGCGCTTCGACCAGTGGCTTCAAACCCTCGTTGCTCCAATAAAAACGGCTGCCCGGATCATGCTCCGAAGGCGCGCCCCAGTAAGTCATCAAAGCCACATCGATCCCGGCCGTTTCCATGTCCAGCAATTGCTTCCGATGCCACGCCACTGATTTCCACGAAAAATCCTCCAACGTGGGCGGATGATCCGTCAACCCGTCGGAACCGTCGCCATTGATGATATGCGTTTCGCTTTGTGCATCGTACCAATAAAAGTAATAAGTCCCCACCACGCGCTGGGTGGATTTGAAATTTTTAGCCGCCGCCAACTCGGCCGTGGACGGATGCAAATAAGGCCCAAAAGCAGGGGGAATAGGATGCTGCGCCGCCTCACCGAGACCAATTCCCATCAAAACAAACGTCCCCACCAGAACGAACATGTCCCGCGCGCGCATAAAGCTCATTGGTAATCAGACGGATGGGTCCCCATGGCGTATTCACAAGCGGGTCCGTGGGCGGACAAGCTTTGCCTCGAAATTTTCCACGAAAACACGCTTTCCCTTTTGAATGACTTGGTGCCCTTCGTCCGAAAGTTTGCGGGTCAACTCGGCAAGGCCGCCGGGATATTTGGGATTCAATTCTCCTTTGGCTTTCAAGGTTCGCCAAAATGGCGTGGTGCGTTTGCGGCCTTGGGCGGCGGCTTCCGCCGCAGCGTGCGCGGCAATCCAGGCAAAAATACCGGTGGTGATCGGACACGCCATCGTCGCGCGGTGTTTGTGCGCGAGAATTTTGCGAAGTTCATTAACGGTGGTGAGTTTGCCCTTGGGCACGCGGCGCATGAGTTCGTCCACCTCCATCGGCGCGGGAATGACGAAGGTGCCCGTCCCCCAGCGTTTACTTTTCGCGCCATCAATGACATAGACTTTGGGAAAGCCTTTGTTGTCCGCCAGTTTTTCCTGCCATGATTTCTTTTGTTTTCTCATGTTCCAGCCTTCAGCGAAAAATTTGTAATATTAGCTGGGAGTGTACACCACCTTGCCGTTGGTGATGGTCATTTGCACTTTGGCTTGTTCAATTTCGGTCGGAGTTACTTTGAAGATGTCGCGGTCGAGGATGACCAAGTCCGCTAACATTCCCGGAGCGATTACGCCTTTCTCGTGGTCGCGGAATTCGGCGTGGGCGCTGCCAATGGTATAGGCGCGGACGGCTTCTTCGACGGTGACTTTTTGCGCGGATATCCAGCCGCCGGGATGTTTGCCGTCCAAGGTGCGGCGAGTGACGGCGGCGCCAATGGCGGCAATCGGGTCGAGCGGCGCAACCGGCCAGTCGGAACCAAAGGCCAGCAGCGCGCCGGCGTCGAGCAAGGAACGAAAAGCATAAGTGGTCTGGCAGCGTTCTGCGCCGATACGCCGCTCCGCCCAACGGCCATCGTCAATACAATGGTAAGGTTGCACGGAAGCGATAACGCCCGCCCGGGCGAAGCGTGGAATATCCGAGGGGCGCAAATGCTGGGCGTGCTCGATGCGGGCGCGGCGGTCGCGCGTGCCATTCGCTTTAGCTAATTGTTCAAAGAGGGTCAGGACCTGGTCGTTGGCCTTGTCGCCGATGGCATGAATGATGAGTTGCAGTCCGGCGCGGTCCGCGCCCAGGACGCGTTGGAGCATGGCCCCTTCTGGAAACATCTCGTCGGACGGCAAACCCCGTGACTCGGGAGCATCGTTGTAGGGATCAAAGAATAACGCGGTGGTCGAGCCCAGGCTGCCGTCGCTGAAACCCTTCAAGCCTCCCCGATGCAGCATCGAGCTGCGCTCGTCTTGACAGCCAGACGAATCGAAATCTTTCCATCTGGGCAAGGGCCACATGGCGTAAATGCGCGTCTTGAGTTGACTCCGTTGAATGAGAGTTTGAAACACAGCCACGTCATCGTCCGCGGACATATCCTGCGCGCTCGTCACACCGAGGCTGGCGGCATGTTCGGTGGCGGCGAGGGCTGCGGATAGTTTGTCCTCGAAGGTGGACACGGGCTTGATGCTTTCAACCAAGCGGATGGCCGCGTCTTTCAGCATGCCAGTGGGTTCCCTGGTTACTGGGTCACGCACGATCAAGCCGCCCGGCGGGTCCTCCGTCCTGGATGTTACGCCGGCCTGGCGAAGCGCGAGCGTGTTGGCCAGCGCCATGTGGCCGTCCAAACGATGCACCAACACAGGTATGTCGGGCGTCATTGAGTCAATTAGATTTTTTGCCGGCAGCGGCGAACCGGGCCAAAGTTCATGGTCCCATCCGCCCCCAGTAATCCATTGGCCACGCCTCGTTTTGCGGGCGAATTGGCCGATACGCTCGGCGAATTCCTCTGGACTGCCGGCGTCGCGCAGGTCCACGCTGGAAAGCTGGAAACCGCCGCAGAGAAAATGGACGTGGGCGTCATTGAAGCCAGGGAGCACTAACCCTCCGCCCGCATGGATAACGCGGGCGCCGGAATGGGCCAGCTTCTGAATTTCCGCATTCGATCCCACCGCCGCGATGCGGTGGCCGGAGAGGGCGACCGCTTCGGCGACAGGATTCGCCCGATCCATGGTGCGAACGGTGGTGTGAGTGATGACCATATCGATCATCGGCTTACCATGTCTTGGCTGAAGCGCAGAGGCAAGCCGAACATCCGTGAGACTGTTTCCGGGCCAAAGCGGAACTGGTCGTTCCGCGCTCCAAGACGCTTTGTGCGCACTGCCGCCGCCGAAGAACCGGCAGGTTTTGGACTGCGTGCGCGACAGCGCCGCTTTCGCTGGCGTCCGCCATCTCTGGATGCCTGGATGCCAGGAAACGCGGCAAAATTTGCTTTGCTTTCCCCGCCAGACTGTTATAAAAACCGCTGTGGCCGTGGAAACTAACCAAAGCGTCCTCTATAATATTTGGGCGGCGGACAATAACGTCTATGGCCCAGTGGAACTGCCGACATTGATCAATTGGGTCAAGGACGAGCGGGTGCTGGCCGAGACATGGGTCTTCGATTGCCAAAATGACCGCTGGCGCAAGGCGGCTCTTCTCCCGGAACTTCAACTCTTTTTTCGTAAAAAGAGCGCGACGGGCGCCGCGGGCGGCGGAGCGGATTTCTTTGTCAATAAGGCGGTGATTGCGCCCGGCATGTTGCGGAGGGTCAAGGCGCTGGCCGATTTGGGCGACGACCAACTGGAGCGGTTTATCCAGTTCATGGAGCCGCAAACCGTCCGGCAATGGGCCCAAATCGTCAAGCAAGGCGAGGCGGACGACGGGATGTATTTGGTGCTGGAAGGCGAACTGCGGGTGCGCCTGATGATCGGCGGGAAGGAAACAATTTTAGCCACCCTCGCGGCCGGAGATTGTTTTGGAGAAATTGCGCTGTTTGATCAGGGACCCCGCTCGGCCGATGTATTGGCCAATAAAGACAGCGTTCTCTTGAAAATTTCGACCGAGGCCTTCGAGCGGTTGCGCCGGGAGGCGCCGGAATTGTCGGCGCCCATTCTCTTTGCCATCAGCAAGACGTTGGCCGCACGCATCCGGGCCGACAACAAACGAATCAAGGACTCGGTCAATTTCGCCCGCGCCGCCGGAGCGTAGGCGTTCAATGGCGGTGTTGCAGGGCGAAGAAAATTCCCAGCAACACGAAAACGAAAACCACCGCCAGCAAAATGAAGCGATTCCGCGCCACCCGCTTTTCGTAACGCAACGGACGCAATCCCTGGATGCTGCCGGCGGCCAGATAATTGACCAGTTTGGGATTGGCCACGGGCGGGCCGCGAAATTGTTTCTTGACACGTTCCCATAAGCTCAACAGATCGTATTTGCGCACGCCCAATTCATTGTAATGCTGCGGCGTGGCGGGCGGTTCGTCGGGGGCTTTCCACGGGTTTTGGTCCACCTTCTCAAAAATAGGTTCGCTGCCGCGGGGCTTGGCCGCGCTGGCAGAACCGGGCACGGTGGCGCCGCCGGGATAACTGGTGGAGCGGACGCGCGGACCCGGGTTGCTTTGCAGTTCCTGGTTGAGTCTGGTAATCTTGGATTCGAGCGCGGAGATTTTTTCGTTCAATTCGCGCGAGCGAGCGTTGATGGGATCAGGCTTTTTTTTGAAGAGTCCCATGCGGCTTTCATCAGCGCCGGAGCAGAAGGACCAGGAAAATGACAAAGCCGAGCAAGACCAGCGGCCACGTCAGCGCGAGGCCGATTTTGCCAAGCTGTATCAAATCGGTGGTGGCGAGGAGCGACGGGGCCGCTTTGGCCGATTCCGTCGGCGAGGTGGAATTGCTCGCCGACAAAAGCGGGAATTTGAGGCGGGCGGCGTTCCATTCCATCCGGGCATTTTCAATCGTGGTGGTGGCGCGGGTCAATTCGACGCTGAAATTCTCCTGGTTCCACGCTTGCTCATTGATGGCTTGGACCTTGGTGATGGCGTCGCGAAACTCGCTCAAGGCGCGGGCCATCTGCTCGGCATCGCGGCGGGCGGTCAACTCGGCCTCTTCCAGCAAGCCGACGCCGCGCACCAAATGCTGCAACATCTCCTCGCGGCCGGTTTGGAATTCCATCTGGCGCCGGCGCAATTCCTCCAGCCCGGCGCGTTCGCGCTCCAGTTCCTCCTGGGCGCGCTTGAGTTCGGCCAGCTTGATTTGCTTTTCGCTGACCATGGCCTCGATCTCTTCGCGGGTGGGCGGGCGGTTGAGTTTGGCCGCGCTCGCCCCCGGCCCGCCGCTGGCGTAACCGCTCTGTTGGGCTGATTGAAAATCGCTATCCACAAATTCGCCGGTGTCGTGATGCGCAGGCATGCGCAAAACATTAAGCACCCTGCCCCGCCGTGTAAAGCCGCGGATTGAAAAACAAGTTCAAACGAGTGCATTTCACTTTTTTGGCTTTGGCGTGTCTCCGGCAAGGACGTTGGCATTGATTGGCATTGGACGATTGAAAAGTGTTCATTGAAAATTGGTTATCTGTCATTTAGAAAATACCCTCCCTTGGGACCGCAAACGCCGCCAGAAAGCCGGGCTGACGCGAGGCCGGTCAAGTCCTGAAATAAATTTGGTACTTTGAACATTGTTGTTGATTGTTGTTGTTGATTGTCCTCCTCCCCCAGTGCGCAGTGGAGGTGAGCGTAGCGAACCGGAACGA
>Ga0075522_10002368_pt1 | contig 14066 bp, 13 predicted proteins | sample NGEPerA_FD_74796 | JGI IMG/M metagenome (GOLD analysis project Ga0075522, IMG submission 74796) | Arctic peat soil microbial communities from the Barrow Environmental Observatory site, Barrow, Alaska, USA - NGEE PermafrostL2-A | ecosystem: Environmental > Terrestrial > Soil > Wetlands > Peat ... | reverse complement strand
GTCCACAGCCCCACGGCCCGCGCGCGCAAAGCGTGATCGTCCCCCGCCGCCTGGCTGAGCAATGCTAGCGAACTGGGAATCAGGAGCGCTGCTCCGGCGCCTTGCGCGGCGCGCGCGCCAATCATGGTCGCGGCGTTTGGCGCAAGGCCGCAGGCGAGCGAAGCCAGTCCAAAAATTCCAAGCCCGATCAGATACGTGAGACGCGAGCCAAAGCGATCGCCCAGCACTCCCGCGGAAAGCATCAGCACCGCAAATGGCAATGTGTAGGCGTCCACCACCCATGACAGTCCGGCAACATTCACCGATAAACTCGCGGCGATGTGCGGCAACGCGACATTCACGATCGTCACGTCCAGCTGCGTCACCACAAAGCTGAAGCTCGTGGCAATCACAATCCGGTTCATGCTGGCTGCGGCGGAAGATCGGGTTGCGGTGGCCATGGATCGGTTCAAATATCGTGCGCCTGCTTCTGTCCTTGGGGGTTTTCAGCCTTTTGCCGGCAGGCTGAAGAAAATTTAACTTGTCTAATGTACAGGAAAATTAAAGTTCGCGTTATGCTCAGAGCGCTTGCTCTGAATTCGGGATCGTGCCGGCAGGTAATGCCTGTATTGCCGCATACTTTAAGGGCATGCTAGCTTGCCTAGGTCTGAACGTTTTTTAGCGGCCGCTGCATCCGGGCGGCTCAGGGGATTACTTCATGAAATGGACGCCCGGTGGCGAAAGCGGAGACATCGAAGATCGCCGAGATGAGAGCGGCGGCGGCGGTTTTCAATTCGGCGGAATGCACATTGGCATCGGCGGCGCCATCGTGCTGGCCATTCTCAGTTTCGTGTTCAGGACAAATTTATTTGCTCTGTTGGGCAACGGAGGAGTTTCCCAAACCGAGGTCAGCCAGCCAAACCCAGCTCAGGACGCCGCGGAAAAACCGCTCGTCGAATATGTATCTTTCGTGCTGGATGACGTGCAAAAAACCTGGACCGACTTGCTTCCGCAGCAAACCGGAACGCCATATCGCCATGCTAAGCTCGTGCTCTTCCGCGATGCGACGGACTCGGGATGCGGCAACGCCCAATCCGCAACAGGCCCTTTTTATTGCCCGGAGGATGAAAAAGTTTACATCGACCTCAGTTTCTTCGACGAACTGAACCGTCGCTTCGGCGCCCCCGGCCAATTTGCGCAAGCCTATGTTCTGGCCCACGAACTCGGCCACCACATTCAGAAACTCACAGGGATCGAAGGAAAAGTGCACCAGCTTCAGGAGCAAAACTCGCGTGAAGTGAATCCGCTCTCCGTAAAACTCGAGCTGCAGGCGGATTGCTTCGCCGGAATCTGGGCGCATACTACGCAGCAGCGCGGCCTGCTCGAAAAGGGCGACGTCGAATCCGCGCTCGGCGCCGCATCCGCCGTCGGCGACGACCGCCTGCAAAAAATGTCCACCGGTCACGTCAGCCCCGAATCCTTCACCCACGGAACTTCAGAGCAGCGCATGCACTGGTTCAACGCCGGCCTGAGCAACGGCACGATCACTTCGTGCAACACGTTCCAGTAAACAAATTAAAAAGTTTTAGGACTTAGCTTGAATTATGCAACTGGGGCAATTCACTAAGCTGAGAAAGGCCTGTCCAAGTTGTGCGCACCAGATAGCTACGACACTCTCGGTGCCAACTTTATACGAAATGATACTCTGCTTAGCTCAAAGACTCGGTCGCGAAGTGAAGGCAAATGCCAGCAGAACTTTTATTGGCGGCTCAAACCTATCCAGCACCTCCCAATAAGTACTTCCATCCGCGCGGCTCAACATCACATTATTCTTAAACGTTCAAAACAGCACAGACATTCATCCTAACTATCGTCATTATGAGGTTGGATTTGATGAAATCTGGTGGCCACGCCCTTCTCGGGGTGACTGCACACGGTAGTCCGGGTGAGCCTTTGCAGTTTGATCGCCTGGAAGCTGCCCTTGCCACCACATTTTGTTGAAAGTCGCTGGTCGAACACTAGGAGACAACAATGCTGGGATATGGCTTGCTCGGAACGATATTAGTTATTTGCCTGATTATTTTTATTGCGAAGAGAATCTAAGGAGCCCTATTGGACGAAGATTCGCAACAGTGTGAAAAGAGGTCGCGCCATTTCTATCCTGGCGTCGTGGGAGGTGTATTTTGCATAAGAAGATTAGGAAAAACATTGCCGATCCGTTGCGTGCCAGCGTCAAAAAGGAAATGGCAAAGCCACGCATCGCCCGATCAGCAAGAATAGAAGAATTAAATTTGGATATTACGAGAATCCGAGAACAGCCAAGCGTAACACTGCCCGCAACGGTCAATAGAATCATTCCGTCTCCCCGTCCCAGCCTCCCGGAAAAGGCGCAGATTGCTCTTGACGGCCCGGCCCTTCGGCAGCGAAATCTCCGGATTGAAAATTCCTTAACTGATGAACACGGCGATGATGTGAGGCTGAAAAAGGGTGCGCACGTTGAGATAACCGTCACAAAAGATCAGGATAAGTAAACCACCGCAATTGGCCGCCCAGTTCGGATGGGGTGCAAGCAGCCGGGTACGTGAAGCGGCGTTCAGTTGCACGGCTTTGTTAGCTCTGCCGGTAATTTCCGTCGTGTCAGTGCGAATCGTGAAGCACTCGTTAACAATTTGTTTAGAAATTCAGCTTCGTTTATCGAGCGCAGGCTGAGTTCCGCACACGGAAGAGAGCGACGCAAGCGAATACTTTTCTTCCGTCTCCATCATCGGATTTTCGATGAGACTGTCAGCCCGAAACATTTTCTTTCGGCCTCGCTCATCTTTCGTCCGACAACCTTCTTGAAGATACGCTCGATGGGAGTGATTTTTGTTTTTGAAATGTAATTGCCCACGGGCAAATGTATCTCCTTCAAGGGAGCTTTCATGCGTTATACTCCTTTCAACAAACATTAGGCGTGAGACATTATCCTGACGGTTATATACTTTGCTGCCCAATGTTGTGCTAATTCGCAGGTTTATTGCAAATCGGCTGTGATGAGATGAAATGCGGGCCCAGGCTCCTTGCGGTGTCCGTTGATTTCATTCCTTCGTAGCCTTGACACTGGTCTAACCACTAGACCGAAGGGCCCTAAAGTTATCTGAACTCTGGCCATAAGAATACCGGGAGGTACCATGAAACCGGTCCCCGTCAAAAGTGAGACTCTTCGGACCGCGCTAAAGGGACGACAAGAACCAAACCTGGACTTCCGAACCAATCTCAAATCGGCACAGATACCATATGAGATTGCGCTGTTTAAAAAGGGGGAAACCATATTCTCGCAGGGAGATATCTGCAAAAACTTATTTTACGTGCAAAAAGGCAATATACGATTGTCAGCAATCTCAGGCTCAGGAAAAAGAATTATCGTTTCCACTCTTAAGCTCGGGGATTTTTTAGGAATAGGCATCTTGGGCGGCCAGCCGACACATATGATGACGGCGACAGCCGGTTCCCCCGTCACGCTCCTCAAGATTGACACGGCTAAGATATCTCGCATATTGCGAGAGGGAAATGTCGTGTCCAGAATTCTTGTGGATTATTTGGTGAAGAGCATCGTTACGCTTCGGGGCGACATCATTCACATATTCTTCAATACCGGAGAAAAGCGTCTGGCGCGTATTCTTCTCTTACTCGCTCAACTCGGAGTTGAAGGAGTACCCAAAGGTACGGTACCCAGAACATCGCAAGAAACTTTGGCCGAGATGATCGGCGTCACGCGCAATCGGGTAAACCATTTCATGATTCGATTCCGGAAGCTGGACTTCATCGAGTACGACAACAAAGGCAATATTAAAGTGAACGAAAAATTAAAGAATGTTTTCCTATAAACCCCTGCTCGGCATAAAGATCCCGACAATCTTCGCGCACTGGAACTTGTTCTACGTGTTCTATGCGCACTCAGCGAAATTCGGACTATGGCCTCCCATGAGACGGTCGGCTCGTGTCAAGACGGTTGTTTCTTTTTATTCAGATTTTTTTCCGTTTGAGCCGGGCCGCCGAGGTCCCCATCCTTCCATCCGCACGCTTTGGTCAGCGATTGTATCGCTCGGCACAGGTTGGGCGGACTCAATGCGGCAGTTGCTCCTACCGGGTTGTTGCGCAGTGGTTTATACACTTCTCCGCTCACCCATGACTTGTGCAGCGGGACCGACCACGTGCGTGCCACGGCAACCATGGCCGACTTCTTGGCATTTTTCCTCCACGCTCGGACCGGCATTCTCATCCCGTCTGCTAACGGGGCGGTCTCGGAATATGGCTCATGGAGCGACATTTTTGAAAGGCTGATTACTGATTCCGGAAGAAGGATTGTCATCTTAGCAAGAACGGCGACCAGCATCGGATCGCCGTCCTCTTCGCCCTGACTGTCGGAGGTAGTCAGGGCAAGTTGCTTGTAGGACGACGCGAGATGGGGCTGCGTTTCAAAAAAGAAAATTACGGCGGCTAGAAATATCTAACCGCTGCGTGAAGTCAAGAGCTGTGGAACCGGCTTAGCGCCATATGGGAATCAAAAGCAGCCTGGATTCTCTTGCCCTGCTTCTGACGAGCTTTCCCTGTGATAAAATCCCGCTCATGCAGCGCAGACAATTTTTAGTCCTATCCGCGGCAAGTATCGGCGGCGTCCTCGTATATTCGCTCGACCGTCGCGCCTCGCGCCTTTTCGCGCAGGAAAAAACAACTCAAACCCTGAAGATTCCGTTGCGCTTTTTCACCGAAGAAGAAGCGCTGATTGTGGCGGCTGCCGCATCGCGAATTTTTCCCAGCGACGATGCAGGCCCCGGCGCGAAGGAAGCCGGCGTCGTGATCTACATCGATCGCCAGCTGGCTGGCCCGTATGGGCACGATCGCTATCGCTACTCGCAGGGCCCGTTTGACGAGAAAGCACCGCGCGAATTTGGCTACCAAGGTCAGGCTACGCCGAGCGAAACCTATCGTGAAGGGCTCAAAGGATTGATCGGTTTTGAAAAACTTTCCCCCGAAGAGCAAGACAAAAAATTACAGCAAATTGAAAGCACGCATTTTTTTGCCGTGCTTCGTCAGAACACGATCGAAGGCATGTTCAGCGATCCCGTGCATGGCGGCAACATCGACATGGTCGGCTGGCAACTCGTCGGCTTCCCCGGCCCGCGCATGAGCAATCTGGACGACGTCACGAAGCACTACGGCGAAGCGTTCCGCCCCAAACCGCTTTCGCTCGAGCAATCCATCGGACGCAAAGTTCGTCCCAGCGAAGACGAGGACCGGAAATCATGAAAACGCTGCCCTCCACAGACGTCTTAATTATCGGCGGCGGCTGGACCGGCCTGCTGATGGCCAAGGAATTGAGCGCGCGGACTTCCGCATCGATCCTGATTCTGGAGCGCGGCCGCGACCGCCGCCCGGATTACATCAAGGGAATGGACGAGCTGGATTTTTTTGTGCGCATGCACATGATGCAGGATCCCACCATTGAAACGCCCACCATGCGCCATCACGACGGCGAGCGCGCGCTACCCATCCGCCAGTACGGCGCGTTTCTGCCCGGCTCCGGCATCGGCGGCACGGGCGAGCATTGGGGAGCGGTGTACCCGCGCCTGCAACCCGACTGCTTTACCCTGCATTCCTCCACAGTGGCGCGCTACGGCGAAAGAAAATTGCCGGAAGACAGCTCCATGCAGGATTGGGGCATCACGTACGATGAATTGGAATCGTTCTATGCGCGTTCGGAGCGCGAAGTCGGCGTCTCGGGCAAAGCGGGAAATCTGAACGGCAACCAAATCGAAGGCGGAAATATTTTTGAGGGTTGGCGCAGCTCGGAATATCCGATGCCGCCGACTCCCACGCCGTATTTTTCAGACTTGTTTCGCAACGGCGCAAAAAGCCTTGGCTATCATCCGTTCAACAACGCCACCGCCGTCACCAGCCGCGATTACACCAACCCGGACGGAGTCTCGCGCCCCGCATGCTCATTCTGTGGATTTTGCGAGCGTACCCCGTGCATGATTGGCGCGAAGTCGCAGCCGACGAGCGTGCTGATGCCCGTACTGAAAAATCGCAAAACCGTCACGCTGCGAACGGGCGCGGCGGTGCGCAGGATTGTTCATGACACCACGGAAAAAGGCGTCACAGTCCGAGGCGTCTCCTACATCGATGCAACGGGAGAAGAAGTTTTTCAGCCCGCGGACCTGATTTTTCTTTCCACCTTCACGCTGGGCAATAATCACCTGCTATTACTTTCCGGCATCGGCACGCCGTACGATCCCGCCACCGAAAAAGGCACCCTCGGAAAAAATCTTACGCACCAGGTTTCCTTCGGCGTGCAGGCATTCCTGCCGAAGCCGCTCAACCGTTTCATGGGCGGAGGCGGCGCGGGCGTCCGCATTTCAGACTTTGACGCGGACATTTTCGACCACAGCAATCTTCCCTTCATTCGCGGCGGCATGATCGGCGCGATGAGCGTGGGCACGCAACCGCTCTCCACATTCGGCAACGTTCCGAGTTCGTTGAAACTGCCGCGCTGGGGAGCCGCCTGGAAGAAAGCTGCCATCGAGTGGTATGACAACACAGGCATCGTTTCGTTTTCCGGGGAACAAATTCCCTATCGCGGCAACCGCTTCGATCTCGATCCCACGTACAAAAATCCGCTGGGCGATCCGCTGCTGCGCATGACCATCAACTGGCAGGACAACGAACGCAAGATGGTCGATTTCATGAATGCGAAGATGGTGGAAATTGCGCGCGCCATGGGCGCAAAAGAGGTGAACGCCTTCGCCCCCGTTGGCGATTACGACGTCACGCGTTACCAGACGACGCACATCCAGGGCGGCACGATGATGGCCAAGTCCCCGGACGTCGGCGTCGTAAACACCTACGGCCAACACTGGGACGCGTCCAATCTCTTCGTCCTCGGCGCCTCCACGTTCCCCAATTCCGGCTCGTCCAATCCCACGCCCACCATTCTCGCGCTAACGTATCGCACCGCCGACGCGATTGTGGACAACTATTTGAAGAAGCCTGGAATGCTGTCGTAAATCGCAAGTAGGACAGGCTTCAGCCTGTCTGCTTTTGATCTTCGGTGCCGCTAAGAAAGCCAATAAGAAGACAGGCTGAAGCCTGTCCTACTGAAATTTCGCGGCGCTAATCCTGCTCGATCTTGATGCGCACGGGCTTGCCCGGCTCCAGCAGCGCTGCCTGCGCTTCATCCACGTAAATGCTGCAGCAATAGTAGCGATCTGCAACCGGAAGACCCGAGACAGGATCGCGTTCCAGCGTCACCAGAATTCTATATTCGTGTCGCTTGCTCCAGCCCTGGCTGCGAACTTTTTCCGTAAGATTGCCGGTTAAAACGATTTCAGGATTGGGCAATGGCCCGATGAATGGTGCGGCATTCGCTTTATCCGCCTCGACGGAATTGGGAATATCGACAACCGCTTGGGCGACGGGCTCAACGATCGCCGTCTCCGTCGCGGCAATCGCGGGCGGAACGAGGACGACGTTTTGCGGCCGACGCACGAGCGATTCCAGATTCAGCGTTCCCGCCACTTCCTTGACGAGTTCCGCGTCCACCACGTTTTGGCCGCGATGAAACGCCTTGAGCAACGCAGCGAAACAATAATTGTTGATGCTGCGTGGAACGCCGCCACTCGATTCGGCGATCGTCACCAACGCTTCCGGGGTAAACAATTGGCGTCCGCTCCAGCCTGACGCGCGCAGGCGGTAATCCACATATTCCGCCGTCTCTGCTACGGTCAGCGCTTTTAAACTGGACAGAACCGAGATGCGCTGGCGCAATTGCACCAGACTGTCGCGCATTAGCGTTTCCGCGAGTTGCGGCTGACCGGCCAGAACGATTTGAATCAGCTTGGAGTGCGTGGTTTCAAAATCGGAAAGCAGTCGAATCGTTTCCAGCACCGGCTCCTGCAAATTTTGTGCTTCGTCCACGATCAGCACGAATCTCCGTCCGCGCAACATCTCTTCGAGCAGCGCCTGGTTTAGTGCGCGATGCATGGCCACAGCGTCCATGCCCGAATGGTCCACTTCCAGTTCATTTAAAATGTAGCAAAGCAATTCGCGCGAGTTGCACTGCGTTTGAAACAGGAACACGACGCGCGCGGATTCGGCCTGCTCTTCCATCAACTTATGCAGCAGAGTGGTTTTGCCCATGCCGGGCTCCGCAATCAGCATCATGAATCCGCGAAAGTGTTCGATCCCCTGTTGCAGCGACGCCAGCGCCTCGCTGTGCGAAGAGCTCAAGTACAGGCACGCCGGGTCCGGCGTCACGTCAAACGGCTGCTGGGTTAAGCCAAAAAAGCTCAGCAGATTCGCGCCCGCCGTTTTTTCCGGGTTGGCATTCCGCGGCTCGATCACCGGGTATGGGACAAGTTCGATGGATATCTGTGGGTAGACGAACTCTTCATCGGCGTGCACTGCCGTTGCGGAATATTTGCTCAGTTCCATTTGCATATCGGACGCCTCATCCAATTCATGCTCTCGCGCACGCGGTTCCTCCAGCTCGACCATGCCGTAGGCGACCATCGGCGAAACATCCGTGTTCTGAATCGCGGTGGCATTCGACGAAGTCACGAACGAAGAAAGATTAGACATCGCAACCGGGTCAAGGTTCTCGAATGGAAAGGACGGAGCGTTCATTTTCACCTCATCGAAAATTTGCGGTTCTGGAATTTCTACAGGCGCTGGTGCCGGAACCGCTGATGGAATAACGGTTTCTTCTGTTCTCTTAATGATTGGCTTTACGATTGGCGCTGCTTCGTCCTTCGGCTTTGCAATAATGACGGAACTTGGAGTATGAGCAGGGGCAGGGATTCGCCGAACCATTTTTTCTGACTTGGGAATTGGGGCGCCTTGGCGACGGGATCGAGCGGACGGTGCGTAAAGAGTGTAGGAGGCCTTAGCTACCATTTTTCGATTTCGGACGGAGAGGACCAGCAGCCCAAATAGCAGCGTGCAAGACCCGTATGCAACGTTTGTTTCCATTCCTGCGGTCAGCCAGTGCATTGATTGTCCTCTTCTGTTGCTGTTAGCGGCAGCTCTCGATTATAAAAAGCCTGCGTGCTGCAGTTCGTTGACGCACCAATAGTAAACAGCCGATCCAAAATGACCGATAGAGGATTGGCATCATATTTTTTGGGTCCCGGGTACTATAACCGACTTCCCGATTCGGGAAGTTATTCATAATACAGAACTTACTCCAGCAGCCTAGGTAACTCTTCCATTAATACGCTTATAAATAGCCAATCGATTCGTTGGCTAGTCTGGAACTTGGTACACGCCCACCCGGCTTCGGGTACCTTCCTATCAATTGCTTCCGCGAGAGCCCTCTGCGGGGAGAAACCTGTGCATGTGCTAGAATCTTGCTCTTGAATCCTCAGGACTGAGAACCGGAATGAAAATCAGCAAGGAAGATGTACTAAAGGTCGCAACCCTCGCCAATCTGGAGTTGTCGGAGGCCGAAGTAGATTCCTACCGTGGGCACCTCGACGAAATTCTGACCTACATCGACAAGCTGAACGAGCTGGATACCTTCGGCATAGAACCGCTGACGCAAGTCGTTGCCGCGTCTGAAGATGATTCTGCCCTTCGAGAAGACGTCATCGTGCGTGCCGATATCATTGCCGAAGTGCTGGAAGGCGCCCCGGATCCGGAGGCGCCTTATTTCCGCGTGCCCAAGGTGATCGAAAAGTGAGCGCGCAAACGACATGGACCATTCCCGAAGTGCATTCTGCCCTTCAGGCCCGGAAAATCTCCGCGCGCGAACTCGTCGGCGAATTTTATGGACGCATTGAAAAGCGCAATGCCGAGCTAAACATTTATCTTGCCCTGTCCCCTGAGCGCGCCTACGCGCAAGCAGACCGGGTTGACGCCGCGATCGCCGCCGGTGACGCTCTCCCCGAGCTGGCAGGTATTCCGGTCGCCGTGAAAGATGTGCTCAGCACGCGCGGGATACCGACGACCTGCGGCTCGCGTATTTTGGAGGGCTACAAGCCCGCCTACGACGCGACGGCTGTGACCCTGCTCGAACATGCAGGCGCCATCGTCCTCGGAAAAACGAATTGCGACGAATTTGCCATGGGCAGTTCGAACGAAAACTCAGCCTATGGTCCGGTGCGTAATCCGGTTGCTACCGATTACGTGCCCGGCGGTTCAAGCGGAGGCTCGGCCGCCGCAGTGGCTGCCGGCTTGGCGGTCGCTTCCCTTGGCACAGATACCGGCGGGTCAATTCGCCAGCCTGGCTCCTTTTGCGGAGTCCCCGCGCTGAATCCAAGTTATGGCCGCGTGTCACGTTACGGTCTGATCGCCTACGCCTCTTCGCTGGACCGCATCGGCCCCTTCGCACACACGGTGCGCGATACGGCCACCATGATGTCCGTGATCGCTGGACGCGATACGCGCGACGCCACTTCGGCTTCCGTGCCCGTCCCGGATTATTCTGTCAACCTCGACCGGCCTCTTCACGGCCTGCGCATCGGGATTCCCGACGACTATTTTGGCGAAGGAATCGATCCTGATGTACGTAAGCAGGTCGAGGCAGGCATCGCCCTGCTCGAAAAGCTGGGATGCCGCCGTGTGTCCATTCGCATGCCGAACACGGAATATGCAATTGCGGCGTATTACATTATCGCTACTGCCGAGGCGAGCTCCAATCTTGCCCGGTACGACGGAGTGCGTTACGGTCCTCGGGTTTCCGGCTCCACTTTAACCGAGATGTATCAGAAGACGCGCGGCCGCGGATTCGGCGCGGAAGTGAAGCGGCGAATCGTCCTCGGCACTTATGTTCTTTCCGCTGGTTATTACGACGCCTACTACCTGAAGGGCCAGAAAGTTCGCACCCTGATCGCCAAGGACTTCCGCGAAGCGTTTGAAGAGGTGGATGCCATTGTGACGCCGACTTCACCCGTCCCGGCATTCCGCATCGCCGAACGCACCGCGAGTCCGTTGCAAATGTATCTGGCTGACATCTACACCGTTACCGGCTCGCTGGCGGGAGTACCGGGAATTTCCGTACCGTCCGGCAAAACGTCCACCGGGCTTCCGGTGGGTTTGCAAATTTACGGCCCCGCGTTCGGCGAAGACCGCGTGCTGAACATGGCCCACGTATTTGAACAAGCCGGTGGCAGCACCCTGTAGCGCCAACCTTCAGGTTGGAACCAGCGTAGAAACCTGCGTTTCTTACGGAATTATGTGTTTCCTGGGAACGCCAATCTCCCGATTGGCGTGTGGCCCTGTGTCAATCAGGAGATTGCAGCTCGCAGCTTGGCCCCAACTCGATTACTGCGAGATGTTTAATTTCCGCCTTAAATTCACATTCAATTCATAAACTTTCAGTGCACGTAAAACAATCAATTGCTCGCCTGACTCCAAAACTAAACAAAATTACGTAGCGCTGTACAAGAAACTGGACACTTTTTCTGATCCTGAAATTTTTTCTTCACCGCCCGCTGCGGCCTGCTTCGCCATAATATCGACTAACGCTTTTCCTTCCAATTATTTGCCGACTCACGTCTCAATCAGTGCGCCACCTCCCTGCGAACGGCAAACGGATTGCTAGGAAAATAGCTCTTGGAATATTTGGATTTGATTTTTAAGCGTTCGCGGCGCAAAAGAGATCGCAAAGGACGGCGGCCCAATGATCACGATCAAGTCCACACAGAAGACTTTTACCGAAGACGAAATCTCTCGCCTAACGGGAATTTGCGCGGAACATCTTCGCTCCGTGGCACAGAGCAAGCACCTTGGGTCGATCGTGCGCGCCGCCGGTGCCGTTGGCGGCCAAGCGGAACGCCTGCTGTTCACGCACACCGACCTCAGCGTTCTCACGGCGCTTTTTTCTCCCTGCGAACATTAGGGCGCGCCGCCCGGCTTTATCAATCGTCGAGTAGCACAGCCACACTTGGCTGTGTGCACTTTGCAAATCCGCACGGGCAAGAGTGCCTGTACTACCCAAACCTTGAGTCCTTGTTGCATGCCTCAACGCACGGCGTTATCCTCGCAGTAGACTTGACGCAGGTGTTGCCGGAAATGAAGAAGCGCTCCCCGCACTTCGCAGTTGCCTTCACGGCGCTCCTCTGCGCCCTTCTGGATCCTGTGGGCAACTCTGCCCTTTCAGCCGTGCCCCGGCAGCAAGCCGCGGACACTAAAAATTCCGCCTCACAGCCACAAATCCCCGAAGCTCTTCCCAAAGGCAAAAAAATCATTTTGAAGGATGGCTCGTATCAACTGGCGCGCGAATATAGCGTAGAGGGCGACCGCGTGCGCTACTGGAGCGTGGAGAGTTCCCAGTGGGAGGAAATTCCCGCAAGCCTCGTCGATTGGGATGCCACGCACAAATCAGAAGCGGAATTTGCCGCGCGCGATGCCGAGCTGAAGGCAAAGATCCGCGCCTCGGCTCTCGCACAGCGCACAAAGGACATTGACGTCGACCTCAGCCTGGAAATCAAACCGGGTCTGTTTTTGCCCGACGGAATCGGCCTGTACGCGCTCGATCGCAACAACACGATCCGGCAAATGAAACAAAGTACCGCGGAAGTAAAGCAGTCTACAGGCCGGGAAGTGGAAAGGATTCTCAGCGGCGTGCCCATGATTCCCGGAAAGGCCACGATGGACATTCCTGGAACGCGCGCCGCGATGCGCCTTTCCACCGCTGAACCCGAATTTTTCATGCGTCCCGCCGATCGCCGCGAGCCGCGTTTCCGTTTGTTGCGCGCACAAGTCAAGAACGGTCACCGCCTGATTGACAGCATCAGCCTGCGCTTCACGGGCGAAGAGAAACACAATGTCACGGACGTCGAGTTTCAAACCTGGATTCCCGCCACCGGAGTTTACCGCTACACGGTCGATGAACGCCTCGAACCCGGCGAATACGCCTTCGTGGAAATGACCGCCGACGGCATCAGCGGTTACGTTTGGGATTTTGGAGTCGACGCCCCCGAAGCAAAATCCAAATAGCGTTTGAGTAGGACAGGCTTCAGCCTGTCTGGTTTAGATTCCCACGAAACTGTCATTTAATCCACACAGGCTGAAGCCTGTCCTACTTTGCGCTGCGTGCATTTCGTAGCAACGCATAAATATCAAGACGCGTTCTTCTTGGGTTGCAAAACGACCGTAGCAGGTAATTCGTTCAGAAGCTCGAGCATTTCGACAATGCGGAAAGGCTTTTGCAGAAATTTTCCGTTCTCCGTGCCGCCTTGCTCTGCGATCGCGGCGTCCACAAGGTCGCCCGTCATGAAGATAAAATGCGGCTGAATAATTCCGCGAACCACTGTGTCTTCCACAATGCGGTCGCGAAGCTTGAATCCGGAAACAATGGCCCCGCCGCCGGATTCCAGATTTAAATCGCAGAGTACGACGTCATAAATATTGCGGTTCGCAAGTTCCAGGGCGTGGTCGGACGATGAAGCGCAATCCACGTGGCAACCGCGTGCGCTCAAGCTGTCTGTGACCAGTTCCAGAATACTTTCCTCATCGTCCACCACCAGAATTTTCTTCCGCGCGAGTGACTCATTGGCGGTGTCCGACATCTCCACCACGGAACTTTTTGCAGGCGCGACCGGGTTGATCACCGCAACGGATTCCGTGCACACCGGCAGGGACACGGTAAACACGGACCCTCCATCCGGCAACGGCTGCGCGGAAATATCGCCGTTATGCTCGCGGATAATCGCCAGGCAGATGCTCAGGCCCAGTCCGGTGCCGCGCCCAGGGCGCTTGGTGGTAAAAAACGGATCGAAAATGCGCGGCAGCAGCTCGCGCCGGATCCCTACGCCGTCATCCTGAAAGGTAATCAGCACGCGCTCCGCCACGACTCCCAGTCGTATGCGCAGCGTGCCATGGTCGCGCACTTCGTTGATCGCCTGCTCGGCATTCACGATGAGGTTCAGAAACACTTGCGTCAGTTGATTCGAATCTCCCTGCACCGTGGGAAGATCGTGGCGCGCGGAAACGTCCACTTGAATATGATTCGAATGCAAGGAATGTTCGTGCAGCTGCAACGTGCGCAGGACGAGGTCCGGCAAGTGAAGCAGAGTGCTGCGCGGCGTGGACGGGCGCGAAAATAC
>Ga0075522_10002367_pt1 | contig 14068 bp, 9 predicted proteins | sample NGEPerA_FD_74796 | JGI IMG/M metagenome (GOLD analysis project Ga0075522, IMG submission 74796) | Arctic peat soil microbial communities from the Barrow Environmental Observatory site, Barrow, Alaska, USA - NGEE PermafrostL2-A | ecosystem: Environmental > Terrestrial > Soil > Wetlands > Peat ... | reverse complement strand
CGACGACAACCCCGATGGCCACCGGCGCGCCCTACGTGGTGCTGGAGATCGACCTCGGCGCGCCCACCGTGGTCAGCCTGGTGGACGTCACCGATATCGCCGTGGTCGCCGCCGGCGGCGGCGGCGGGGCCATCCCGACGCCGCCGCCGCCCGTGCACCTGCCGTTCCCCGGGGGTTTCACCTTCGGCCCGGGTGGGCGCTTCGACGCGCTATGACCATCGCCACCAGCGTCCTGGGCGTGCTCGAGGTCCAGTTCTCCGACGACAACGCCGCCTGGACGACGTTCGGCGCCGCCCAGGGCCTGGGATCGATCCTGCGCAGCCGACGGTTCGGGCTGCCGCCCGGCCAGAGCATCACGGCGCGGTACTGGCGAGTGGTGGTCATCGACCCCAACGCGGCTGACGACTGGCCCGGCGCGGTGGTCTCGCTCGACACCGTGGCCATGTGGCTGGAAGGGCCGATCCCGGCCAGTCCGACGCCCAATGTCAAGCTGCTGGCGTTCAATTTCGACGACGACAGCCAGCGCTACATCATGCCGGTGACGGCGGGGAATATCGACGTCTGGCACGACAGCGAGTTCATGTGCCCGGTGATCGGCCCGTGGGCCGACGATCAGGTGTACATGATCGCCCGGTGCCAGATGCTCGACACCATGGTCGCCTTCCACCAGCAGGTTCCGCCGTGGCGGATCATGCGCCAGGGCGGTCATTACGACTGGGACAGCCGGGCGCTGGCCTTCGATAGTCTGCCGATCTACGACTATACCGGTCTGGAGGCCGGCGGCGTCGATGAGGTCCAGGAACTGTTCTGGATCGACTACGCGGCCGGCGACACCTTCAACATCACCCTCGAAAGCCAGGTCACCGCGCCGATCGCCTGGAACGCGTCGATGGCCACCCTGGCGGCCAGCGTCCAGGCCGCGCTGATCGCTCTGCCCGGCGTCGGCGCCGGCCAGGTGACGTGCGCGGCCGACGGGACCACCGGCGTCCTGGTGACGTTCGAGGGGACCATGGGCAACGCCCTGGTCGGGATCATGGCCCCGGTCACCCTGCACTCCACGGCCGGCGGCGTCAGCGTGGCCGAGATCACCGAGGGCAAGCCAGGCGGCGAGCCGATCATCAGCGCCGCCCGCGGCTGGCCGGCGGCCGGATGCTTCTACCAGCAGCGCCTGTACATGGTCGGCCTGGAGGGCCTGCCGGAGACGGTGCTGGGCAGCCAGATCGGGGCCTATTTCAGCTTCTCGATCATCCAGGCCAACGCCGCCGGCGCCATCGACGAGAACCTGGACACCGATGAGGTCACCGCCGCCCGGGCGATCTTCGCCGGCCGCGACCTGCAGATCTTCACCAACAGCGCCGAATTCTATTTTCCGTTGGAGCCGATCACCCCACCGGCCCCGATCAAGCTGGCCACCAAGAGGGGGATCGCGCCGGGAATAGCGCCGGTGATGTGCAACCGCACGACGATATTCGTCGGCCCTCAGGGCGACAGTCTCTATGAGTTCGAGTTCATGTTCTATCACAATAATTATGAAGCCACGCCGATATCGGTCTGCGCCAGCCACATCGTCAATGGCATCATCGACATGAGCTATCGCAAGCACCTCTCGACCAGCGAGCCCGACGTCTTCGTGATGCCCCGTACGACCGGCGCGGCCGCCGTCTGCGTCGCCCTGCGCGACCAGGAGATCACCGGCTTCGTGCCCTGGGCGACCAACGGCGCGTTCCTGGCGGCCGCCGCCGAACTCGGCGGCGACACCTATGTGGTCGTCTCGCGGGTCTCGCCGGCCGGCGCGGCGGCGATGTATCTTGAGCGCCTCGACGCCGCGCGCCTGCTCGACTGTTCGATCCTGGTCGGGGCGACCGACCCGACCCTCGACGGCCTGGTCATGAGCGGCATTCCGCTCGACGACGGCTTCACCGTCACCCTCTACATCGACGGGGCCGACGCGGGCGACGTGATCGTGACCGGCGGCGCGGTGACGCTGCCCTATGGGCCGAACACCTCGGTCGAGGCGGGGCTCAATTTCACCGTCGCCGGTACGTCCCTGCCGTTCGTCTTCCAGCAGGACCCGCGCGGCGGCGCCGCCATGCGCCCGTTCGTCGGCGACGTCGAGTTCCGCCTGGGGCCGACCGCCAACCTCTCGGCCGGGATCGCCGGCGGCACCATGTGGCGCGTGCCGCTGAAGACCCGGCCGAACGCGTTGCTCGACCAGGGGCCGGGCGAGAGTGCGTTCACCGGCTGGACCCGGCTTCAGTTCGTGCCCGGCTTCCAGAACGACGCCCAGGTCTCCTGGGCGCAGACCCGTCCCGGCCCGCTGACGATCATGGAGATCGTCGCCACGGCCTCGACCTGAAGGGGCACAGATGCAGGCGGTCGGATCGCTGTTCAGCTCGGGAGGCTTCGGCGGCGGCGGCGGGGCGAGCCCCGACGGCGCGCCGACCGGCTCCGATTTCAACATGGCCGACAACACCGGCGGTTTCGGCCTGGCCAATAGCCTCGGCCTGCTGCGCGCCGGCACCAGCGCGATCAGCGCCCTTTCGGCCTTCACGATGTCCAGCGCCCAGGCGCAGAGCCTGGACATGGAAGCGGCCGACGAGAACATCGCCGCGCGCGGGGACTATATCCAGGCGCAACAGAAATCCAACGCCATCAACACCGCCTACAACCAGGTGGTCGGCCAGCAGCTGGCGGTGGCCAGCGCCGGCGGGGTGGACGTGGGATCGGGCAGCGTCCAGGAGGCCGGCCGCCAGGCGCGGACCAAGGCCGACCAGGCGATCACCGTCGCCCAGACCGACGCCCAGACCGACGCTTCGCTGCGACAGGCGCGGGCCGGCGTGCTCCAGGCCAGCGCCAGCATCACCAGGACCACCGGCATCCTCTCGGGGATCTCCGACATCGCCAAGGGCGCGCTCAACTTCGCCCAGATCGGCGCGCCGCTGCCGGGCGGCGACTAGATGCCCGACAGCGATTTCAACGGCCGCGATTTTCCCCAGCTCGACCTGCCGACCGCCGTCGAGGCCCCGGTCTATCAGGCGCGTCACCGCTTCGACCTGCCCGACGGCCTCAACGAACTCCAGAACCACATGGAGAGCGTCGGCAATACGCTGGGGCAAATGGCCGACCAGGCGGCCAAGACGCAGGGGCGCGAACAGGCGGTGTCGGACGTCGCCGGCGCCGGCGATGGGTCCGATCCCAACGCGCCTCAGGTCACGCCGCAGAACCCCAACACCGCCTTCGGCCAGTCGTACAACGACGTCGCCAAACAGGCCCTGGGCGAACAGCGCAAGGCGGCCATGGTCCAGGCCATGGGACAGGCCTACGCCAACAATCCGGAGAACCCGGCCGGCCTCGACGCCGCCCTGACGGCCGCCAAGCAGGGTTTCTCCGCAACGCCCTTCGCCGACCTCAATCTCAATCTCGACAACGAATACGACATCCGTCGCGCGACGATGATGACCCAGGCCCAGGAAGGCCTGCACAAGGTCATGCTCTCGACCCAGGCGGCCAATTACCAGCAGGCCTATACGACCGGCGCCGAGGGGCTGGACCAAGCCTCGGCCGGCGCCACTTTCGACGCCGCCGGCGCCGCCCACATCAGCGCCGGCGCCCAGCAGTTCGCCCAGTCCCTGGCCCAGTACGGCCCTCCCGAAGCCTTCACCCTCGGCGGTGCGCAGATCCCCGCCGATCCCAGCCGGGCCGGCGTGATCACGCCGGAGCAGCTCGAGGCGCACTATCTGGCGGCGATCGGCGAGGCCAAGCGGACCTGGGCGATCAACGCCCAGATGGGCCTGCCGGATGCGGCGGCCAAGGCCAAGTTCGCCGACGACGCGCGGGCCAAATACCTGGCCGGCGACCCGGTGTTCGCCGGCCTCGGCGGCGCGCAGGTCGAGGGCCTGTTCGACAAGCTCGACGCCAACGCCCAGCGGGCGTCCACCGACGAGAAGGCCGATCAGGCGGCCAGCGCCAAGACCGCCGAGGACGGCCTGCAGGCGCTCCAGTGGGGCGGCCAGTACGACCCCGACGCGATCCGCAAGGCGGCGCAGGACAGCGGCGACCCGGGCCTGGTGGCCAAGACCGAGTTCTATCTCAACGCCGCGCCGACCATGCGCGGCATCCTCAAGACTGTGGTCGGCCGCCAGTATGGCCTGATCGCCACGCCGGGCAGCGGCCTGACCCCGCAGCCGCTGGACGCCGCCGGCAACCCGATCGCCGCCCAGGTCCAGGCCCCGCCGCCAGGACAGAACGCCGTCGCCGACCAGGTGCGCCAGGCGGCGCAGTCGGCCGGGGCGACGCCGGCCGAGACCACCACGCTGTTGCAGATGGGGATCCTGGAGAGCAGGCTCGATCCGACCCGCAACAATGGCCAGAGCCAGGGCCTGTTCCAGTTCCGCCCGGCCACCTGGGCCGGCGTCGGCGGCGGCGACATCACTTCGGTGCATGACCAGACGGTCAATGCGCTGAAGCTGCTGCGCCAGGACACCGCCGGGCTCACCGCCGCCCTGGGACGGGCGCCGACGCCCGGCGAGGTCTATCTGGCCCATCAGCAGGGGTTGCCCGGGGCCAAGGCGCTGCTCGCCGCCGGGCCGGGCGTGACGGCGGTTCAGGCCCTGGTCAACGCCGGCGTCTATCACGATCCGGCGATCGCGGCCGAGGCGATCACCCGCAACGGCGGCACGGCGGCGCAGGGGGCCGGCCAGTTCGCCGCCCAGTGGACCGGACGCCTCGACGGGGGCGGCGGCGCGCCCGGCTCGCCGGCCGCCGCGCCGCCCACTCCAGGCGTGACCTCGACCGCCTGGACGCCGCCGGCCGGCGTGGCGCCCGGCAGCCCGGCCTATGTCGCCTGGGCCAACACCAAGGCCGGCTTCGCGGCCGACCCGATCAAGTTCGCCCAGGAAAACCAGGTGGCCAGCGTGCCGCCGATGATCCCCCAGAACGCCGTCGCCCAGGATCCCGCCGCCGCCGCCGGCTGGGCCGGCGCGATGAAGGGCCGCTACGCCATCGGCCAGACCCTGCAGCGATCCTACGGCGTGCCCATGCGGATGCTCACCGACGCCGAGAAGGACGACTACAAGTCGATCCTCCAGCAGGACCCGGCGGCTGTCGTGCCCCTCGCCCAGCGGGCCACGGCGGCGATCGGCGCGGCCGGCGCGACCGCCTTCCTGCGCGAGGTCGGCCAGGACGGCGACGTCAACACCGCCATCCACATCGGCAACCTCGCGGTGCTGGGCAACACCACGATCGCCAACGCCGCGGCCGGGGGCATCGCGCTCAAGGCCGCGCCCAACGGGGCCAAGGAGGTCCCCGATCCCGACCACTCCTACAGGACCAATCAGGACATGGCTCTGCGCCGCTTGGCCCCGGCCTTCCTCTATGATCCGGCGGTGCTGGTGGCGGCGCGCAACACCGCCGATCTCGCCCGGCTGTACGACACCAGCCGGGGGATCACCCACGATCCGGACTACTACCTGCAGAGCGCCCTCGGCGCCGCGCCCGCGCCGGGCGGTGGGCTGTGGGGCGGCGTCGCCGTGGTCAACGGCGCCCAGACCCTCGTTCCCAGCTGGCTGCGCCAGGACCAGGTCCAGCCGGCCCTGCAAAAGATCGGCGAGAGCTGGGCCCAGCGGCCGGGGACCGGGCCGGTCTATGCCAACGGCCAGCCGGTCGGCGGCCAGGACATCGGGCGCATGCAGCTCATCGAGCGGCCCGGCGGCCAGTATTTCCTGCTCAACCCGCGGAGCGGGCGCATGGCGCGGACCTCGGACGGCCAGCTGCTGCACCTCGACCTCGACGCCAACCGGGGCTTCATCCAGGCCCAGCTGCCCGGATCGGTGAGGCGCTAGGCCGTGCCCGGTTTCGCCGTCTCGATGCCGATCGGCGATGCCGAGGTCGAGAGCCAGATCACGCCGGGTTTCGACCGGGCGCCAATTCCGTTCTGGGACGCCGTGCAATCGAGCTTCGACGACGGGGTCAGCAACCAGCGGCTGGGCGCGCGGGAGCAGGCGCTGGACGACGCCTTCACCGCCCGCAACCGCGACATCGAGGGCCGCGTGGGGGCGCAGGCCTTTCGCGGCGTCGGGTCGGCCGCCGGCCTCGACCAGGACATCGACCCGGCGACCGGCGTGCCCAGCCTCTATGGCGACGTGGCCAACGCCGCCTCGTTCGCCAACGGGTACGGCGAGCAGGCGATCGACGCCCTCCGCGCCAAGTATCCGGCCCAGATGGCCGGCGTACCCACGGCCGCCCAGGTCCAGGCCGGCGTGGACACCAACCTCAACGCCATCGCCGCCCGCGCTCAGGCCGGCGCCGCGCAGCATCCTTTCGGCGCGTTTCTCGGCGGATCGGGGGCGCAGCTCACCGATCCGGTCAACCTGGCGGTCGGCGCCGCCACCGGCGGCCTGATGGAGGGCGCGCCGCTGGCCCTGCGGGTGCTGGCGCAATCGGGGATCTGGGGCGGCGTGGCGGCGGCCGAGGCGCCCGGCAAGGCGTTGGAGGCCGGCGAGGTCGGCGGCCCGGCCTACGGCCTGCCGGAGGCGATCAGCGACATCGTCGGCGGCGCGGTGAGCGGCGGGGCGTTCGAGCTGGGCGCCACGGCGCTGAAGGCGGTGCTCAGCCCGATCATCGCCCGCGCCATGCCGGCGATCCGCAAGGCGTTCGCCGGCGACGACGCGGCGCGGGGCGCCTTGAATGTCCTCGACCAGGCCGGCCGCGACGACATGGCCATCGGCCCGACGCGCTCGGGATCGGACTATGAGACGGGTCTCACCAGCCTGGAGACCGGCTCGCCGCCGCCGATCCCGGCCCCCGACCGCGACGTCGGCGACCTCTTCGGCCCGGACCCGGTCAACGCCATCGACGCGGCGACCCGCGCGCCGTTCGTCGATCCGCAAGGCGGCGCCCAGGGCGCGGCGCTGTACGAGCGGGCCGAATACCGCGGCCGCGCGATCTATTCGGGGACCTTCGATCCGGCCGCGATCGGAACCGATCCGGCGACGTTCCAGTACAAGAGCGACGGCGACGCCCAGGGGGTGACCGACCGGCTGAAGGGCGTCCAGGCCTGGGACCCGACCAGCAGCGGCAAGGTCATCGTCTATCAGGACGAGACCGGCGCGCTGACAATCGCCGACGGACACCAGCGCCTGGCGCTGGCCAACCGCATGGGCGAGCAGGGCTTCGAGGCGCGCCTCGACGGCTACCTGTTCCGCCAGGCCGACGGCTGGAGCCCGGCCGAGGTGCGCACCATAGCCGCGCTCAAGAACATCCGCGAAGGCCAGGGGAGCGCGCTGGACGCGGCCAAGGTGTTTCGCGCCAACCCGGCGACCATGAACGACGACAGCCTGCCGTTGACCGGCGAGGTGGTGCGGCAGGGGAAGGGCCTGGCGCGCCTCTCGTCCGACGCCCTCGGGGCGGTGATCAACAAGGTCATCCCCGAGCGCTATGGCGCGATCATCGGCCAGCTGGCCGGCGACCGGCCGGATCTCCATTCCGGCATGGTCAAGCTGCTCCACGCCGGCGAGCCGGCCAACCTCGACGAGGCCCACGCCCTGGTCCAGGAAGCCCAGCTCGACGACTGGCTGCAGAGCGAGGGCGCCCAGTCCGACCTGTTCGGCGACACCCCGGCCCAGAGCGTGGCGATCGGGCGGGCCAAACTGCGCGCCTGGCTGCTGCGCAACCTGCGCGGCGACAGCCGGCTCTATGGCCAGCTCACGAAGCATGCAGACGCCATCGAGGCCGGCGGCAATGTCCTGGCCCGCGACGCCAACGAGGCCAGCCTGGCGACCAGCAACGCCGCCCTCGAGCAGATCGCCAAGCTCGGCATGCGGGCCGGCGACCTCGGCGACGCGATGACCGCCGCGGCCCGGGAAATCACCGACGGCCGGCCGATCGGCGAGGCCGGCAAGGGCCTCTTGGCCCGGGTCAAGAGCGCCATCGCCAACGGCGAAAAGATCGACGCCGGGCGCAGTGGGTTGCTCGATCCTGCCGTTTCCCTGCCCCCCTCCGACGCGGCCGCGAGGGCTTTCGACGAGGTAGGCGGAAAGGGCCAGGCTGGGCAGATCGCGGCCAAGCCGGAAGATGCGGAACGAGAGAAATTCGCCACTCCCGATGATCTGCGCGCCGTCGCCGAAAAAATCCGCGCCCAGCGGGAGGCGTCCCAGGTCGAGGTCGGTCGCCTGTGGTCGCTGGAGCCCGATCGGCTCCAGGCGATGCTCGAGGAGAAGACCACCAGCGATCATGACAAGGTGGTCCAGGCTTTCGGCGGCGAGGCCGAAGCAAAAGAATTCGAAAGGCTGGACCGAAAGCGCAACAGCACCGACCCGCGGCGCGCGGACGAAGGGTCGCGTGAGTTCGACACCAAGTATGGCGAGCTGACGGCCGACCAGGATCGACTGGTGTACGGCATCGGAGAAACTGACGCGCAGGAAGACGACATCCGCCAAATACTTGACGCCCATCAAGACATCGCCGAGCATGATCCGCACTTGTCTGATGACCGGGTCGCCTACTGGGGCGCCGTCGGCGCTCGCCGGGCGACGGCGGAGGAATTGGCCAAGGTGCCAGAAGGCACGGCGACGCCGACTGTCCAGGCAGCCTTCGTGAGGATGTCGAACGCCTATCGCAACCTCGTCGCCCGCGGCGTGGATCCCGGCGCGATCCCAGACAGGATGGTGGAAGGCCTGGTCGCCAGTGGCCAGTGGCGACCCGAACAGGCCCGGGAGGTGATCGGCGGCTTCGTCCGCGACATGCAACGATTGGCGGCGGACCGCACAGAGCGCGCCCCACCGGAACGCGTGGCCCTGACGCACCAGCCGGGCGCCGCGAGTTCGCCCCTGGTTCGACTGAGCGGCGAGGAGATCGCGCCGCGCTCGACGCCGTTGGTGAGCTTGCGGGAGGCTGTCAACGCCTACTTCGAGCGGGTGCTGCGGCCCCTGAAGGTGGAAAGCCGCGCCCTCGGGGCGGAGGTCGGCTTCAGCACCGCCGGGCTCAAGAAAGTGCGCTCGCACAGCGCCAATCCCGACACCCTGCGGCTGTTCGCCGGACTGCCCGACATCATCCGTGACGGCGATCTGGTGGGATCGGAACCGCCGCGCGACCCGGGCGCGGAGCCCAGCACGCGAGCTTACCACACGCTCGAAGCGCCGGTGGAAATCGCCGGGCGCCCGTTGACCGCCAGGGTCACGATCCGCGAAACCAACCGCGGTCGGTTCCACTATGATCATGTTGTCCTGGAGAATGAAGACCCCGCTCCCGGCGCCCGCTCGGACCCCGGTAGCAAACCAGGGGGTGGAACACCGGAAGGCGAGGCCTCCGCTGGCAATATGGGCGGCCGGGGCGACCAGGTCAACGAAGCCGGTGGCTCGGGCTCCACGCGGGGGGGCGACGAAGAACCCTGGGACGCGGAAGCCGCCAAGCTGGACCGGGAATATGTCGCCCGGTCGGTGGCTGAGATCGGCGAGCGCCTGGGGAGCCGCCCGCTCGACAGTAGCCGGGGCGATAAGAGCTGGCTCGACACATACATCGAAGAGGGACCGGCGGCCGGCCGCGCGCGCCTCCATCGCGAACTTCCGGCGGCCACCCCAGGCGACATCACACCGGTCTCGGTGCGCGGCCAGAGCCAAGGCCTGTTCGACGACATCCCGGACGCGACACCGCAGGAGCGCGCGTTCGAGCACCTCAAGTCCTGCGCGCCGGAGTAGGCGATGGCCACCTTCGATCAGTGCATAATCGACGGCGTGGCCGGCGGGGCGATCACGCCGGAGATCGGGCAGGCGGCGCGGGAGAGTTATGCCGACGCCTATGCCGAGGCGGTCAAGACGCTGGGACCCGGCGAGGCGGATCGCTTGGCCGGCAAGCAGGTCCTGGACGCGGTGCAGAGGGCGGCGCTGGAGGCCAAGCGGCAACAGGCGCTGGCGATCCGCGCCAGGCGTTCGCTGCTGGAGGGCATCGCGGGCCTCAAGGAGCGCCGCGGATACGAGAACGTCGAGGCGCTGGGCGGCTCCGGCGGCCAGCCGCCGAAGGGCGGCTGGGTCCAGGGCGGCGAGCCGCCGAAGGAGGGGCCGTTCAAGAACGGCGCGCGGGCGGCCAAAGCGCTGCCGCTGATCATGCGCAACAAGGGCGGCCTCAGCGGCGGCCCGTTCCCCAGCGTCGAGGGGCGGGCGCTGGCGGTGCGCGGCCTGTTCGACGCCAGGATGGCCGCGATCATGGAGAAGTTCCAGAGCCGCCTGGGCTTCGACAGCCCAAACCGGGCGGCGCTGGGCAACATTGTTCGCGAGGCGTTCGGCGAGGACACCGGCGACGCCGCCGCCAGGGGCCTGGCGGCCAGCTGGTCGGAGACCGCCGAACAGGCGCGGCAGATGTTCAACGCCGCCGGCGGCTCGATCGGCAAGATCGCCGACGGCAAGTGGGGCCTGCCGCAGAGCCACGACGCGGCGGCGATCTACAAGGCCGGCCGGCCGGCGTGGGTGGCCTTCACCCAGCCGCTGCTAGACCGCGCCAAGATGGTCGATAAGCTGACCGGCGCGCCGTTCACGGCCAAGCGCCTGACCGTCAAGCTCGGCGAAGTCTATGACCGCATCGTCACCCGGGGACTGATCGACAAACAGCCGGGCGAACATCCCGGCGTCGGCGCCCTGGCGATGACAAGGGGCGAAGAGCGGTTCCTCGCCTTCCGCGACACCGATGCCTGGCAGAGCTACCAGAAGAGCTTCGGCCAGGGCGACGCCTATGTGGCGATGATCGGCCACCTCGACGACATGGCGAAAGATATCGGCCTGATGCAGATCCTGGGTCCGAACCCCGAGCACCAGTGGAAGTGGCTTGTGGCCTTCGCCGAGCGCGAGGCGGCGATCGAGCGATTGGGCGGGGCCGAGGGCGCGGAGCGGGCGGCCAAGAGCAGCATCCACCAGGCCCAGAACATGTTCGACAGCTACACCGGCAAGACCAATGTCCCGGTCAACGAGAAGCTGGCGGCGACCGGGGCGACGATCCGCAGCTATCTCAATGGCGCGGACCTCGGCGGCGCAATCCTCACCGACATGCCCAGCGCCCCGATGTTCGGGGCCATGGCGCGCAGCTTCATGGGCATCAAGTTCCAGGGCGACATGGGCCAACTGGCCGGATTGCTGGCCAGCCCCGAGCTGCGCGGCGTTGCCCGGCGGATGGGGTTCATCAACGAGGCGGCCCGCGACGGCCTGGTCTCGGCCGCCCAGGACAGCTTGCGCAGCCTGACCGCCGGCGACAAGGCGGTGGCCGGCATGAACGTCTTCGCCCGCAAGCTGCCGAGCGCGATAATGCGCCTCGAGGGCCTCACCGGCAGTTTCGAGGCCCGCAAGCGCAGTTTCCGGATGAGCTTCATGGGAGCCCTAGACCATGCGAAAGCCCATACCCTGGGCGATCTGGCGGCTGGGAACGGCCAGGAACGGGCGCTCGCCACCGAACTCGCGGCGCGAGGCTTCACCGCCGCCGACTGGGACGCCATCCGCGCCACCCCTTCCTGGGAGCCGAAACCCGGGGTGAAGTTCCTGCGCCCGCAGGACATCGCCGACACCGCCGGCCAGGAACTCGGACTTCGCGTCGGCGAGATGGTGCTCAACGGCGAGCAATACGCGGTGCCGGTGTCCTCGTCGCTGTGGACCCGGGCCGCTCTACTGGGCGATGCGCGGCCCGGCACGATCAAGGGCGAGATGTTCCGGTCACTGACCATGTTCAAGACCTTCCTGGTCAACGCCCAATACCAGTATGCCGAGGAGCTGTTCCTGCGCGGCGTGGCGCGGGGATATGGGACCTACGGCTCGGCGGCCTGGGCGACCGCCTGGGCGGCCGGCATGGTCGGCATGCTGACCCTGAGCGGGGCGATGACCGTCCAGATGAAGCAGGTCGCCCGGGGCCTAGACCCGCTGCCGATGAATTCCCCGCAGTTCTGGGGCGCGGCCCTGATGCAGGGCGGCGGCCTGGGCATCCTCGGCGATTTCTTCTACGCCCAGCAGGCGCGCAACGAGAAGAGCGCGCCGATCGTCGCCCTGGGGCCGACCGGCCAGCTGGCGTCCGACGCCTGGGACCTGACCGGCGGCGAGGTCCAGGACGCGGCGTCGCGGGGCCAGCACCCCAAGGCGCACGATCACGAGGTCCGCCGCATCGCCCATGACCTGGCCGCCTATACCCCCGGGGCCTCGCTGTGGTGGGCGCGCACCGCCTTCGACCGCGCCATCATCGACCAGCTGCAGAAGGCCATGGATCCCGACGCCCAGGCCGCCTTCGACCGCTCGGCGCGGCAGATGGAGCGCGAGCGCGGATCGGGCGCCTGGTGGCCGCGCGGCGACATCGCCCCGACCCGGGCGCCGAACATGGCCGCGATCGGCGGCGCGACCGCCCACTAGCCCCGCGTTGCGCGCGCGTCGGGCGCGCCAGAGTGCGGGCATGGCGTGGACATATCGGGACAGCACCGGGGAGATCACCAGCCCCACGGGCGCGGTGATCGGGACCGGCTACAGCGGCAACGGCGAGGGGCTGAACAACCCGGCGCTGGCGGCCGTGGAGGGCGTCGGGCCTATACCGCCGGGGCGCTATACCATCGGCCTGGCGCTGTTCCCGGTCGATCACCTTGGACCCTGCGCCCTGCCGCTGACCGTGGTGGCGTTCGACGATCCGAGCATCGAGCGCTCGGCGTTCTTCATCCACGGCGACAATCTCGACGACGACCACAGCGCCAGCCATGGCTGCATCGTCGCGGCGCGGCCGATCCGCATCGCCGTCGCCGGCAGCCTCGACCGCGAATTGATCGTGATCCCGTGAATGGCCGAGACGGCGATCGCGGCGAACGCCTGGGTGGTTCTGGTCGCCGTCGCGATCCAGTTCGCCGGGCTGCTGATCTGGGGGGCGACGCTGACCAACCGGGTCAAGCAGCTGGAGGCCGACATGGCGCCCCTGCGCACGCTGTCGACCACGGTGGCGCGGATCGAGACGCGGATGGACGGCCTGGTCGAGCAACTCCGCGATTTGAACGCCTCGATCCGCTGGATGCGCGACCCGGCCCCCTTCGCGCCCAAGCGACGCGATTTCTCTTCGCCCAAGCCCGACGGCAAGGAGCCCTGACACCATGACCGCCATCGACCTCAACCCGATCGTCGACCAGGTCATCCTGCCGATCCTGGCCCCGATCGCCCTCGGCTTGATCTGCTGGGCGGCGCGGCGGGTGGCGGGGCTGTGCCACGTGCAGATCTCGGCCGCCAACGGCGCCCTGCTGGACAAGGCGATCGGCAACGGCGTCGCCCTGGCGGCCAGCGACATCGACGGCTCCATCCCCCTCGTTCCCGGGCCGGCCATGGTCGCCAGCGCGGCGGCCTACGTCAACACCACGGCCCCGGCGACACTCAAGGCCCTGGGCGTCAGCCCCGCCGCCCTCGGCGCCGCGATCGCCGCGCGCATCGCGGCCGATCCGCCCAGCCCCGTCGTCCTCGCAAACCCTCAGCCCTGAAAGGCCCCACCATGTCTCTCGCCTCCTTCGCCCTCGACTATGTCTTCGATCCCATCGGCACGCTCATCGAACGGGCCCTCGGCTCGTCCGACCCGGCCGTCGCCACCGCCGCGCCGGCCGCGGCCGCCGCCGCGTCGCCCGCCCCGATGGCCGCCGCGCCGAACCTGGTCACCGATCTCGAGACGGCGATCAACACCGCCATCGACGCCGTGATCGCCAACGCCTGCGGCCACATCCCGTTGATCGGCGAGCTGCTGGAGCCCGAGGCGGTGAAGCTGGCCAACGAGGGCCTGGCCTACGTCGAGCAGCATGTCGGCGCCTACGCCGCCGGACTGGTGGCGGCGGTGACGGCCAAGATCGTTTCGGCCGTCTGACATGCGCCGCCTCGCGGGGATCCTCGCCGCCCTCGGCGCCCTGATCTTGGTGTCGCCGGCGTCGGCGGCCGGCAGCGTGCATATCGAATGGCTGCGGGCCGGCGTCGTGTTCGGCGCCCAGGATCTCACCGAGACCGGAACCTCGGCGGCCAGCGCCGGCGCGCCGAATTTCGGCGGCGAGGCGGGATCGGCGCGGATCACCGTGCTTTCCGGCGCGGTGTCGGTG
>Ga0075522_10002366_pt1 | contig 14068 bp, 18 predicted proteins | sample NGEPerA_FD_74796 | JGI IMG/M metagenome (GOLD analysis project Ga0075522, IMG submission 74796) | Arctic peat soil microbial communities from the Barrow Environmental Observatory site, Barrow, Alaska, USA - NGEE PermafrostL2-A | ecosystem: Environmental > Terrestrial > Soil > Wetlands > Peat ... | reverse complement strand
GGTCACCCCGGCTTTGGTCACCCCGGCTTTGGTCACCCCGGCTTTGGTCACCCCGGCTTTGGAGTTCGTTGAGCAGCGGCGTGTCGCTGGTGGGGCCGAAGGTGTTGAGGTACGTCCTCATGCCGAGGATGATTTCTTTGGGGTTGAGGACCTTGCCGGTGTTGGAGGCAGGGCAGTGCTCGGTGCAGCGGCCGCACTCGACGCAAGTGTAGGCTTCGAGCGCGATGAGCTGCGTGACGTCCTTGCCGGTGAGTAGCCCGAAGTCTTCGACGCCCTCTGTCTGATCAAGCGACGGGATGGCGGAGAAGCCGTCGCGCTCGAGGAAGACCGTCAGCGGCGAGAGCACCAGGTGCAGGTGCTTGGTGTGCGGGATGAGCGGGAGGAAGGCCAGCAGGGTGACGGTGTGCGTCCACCAGAGGGCTTTGATGGCGGGGCCAGTGTCCGGGACGAAGTAGGCCGCGATGTAGGTGACCATCAGGAGGAAGATGAGGAAGGCGATGACGCCTGATTCGTAGGAAACTTTCTTGCCGAGCCAGATGGGGCGGACGAAAAAACGGCGGATGAAAAGGCCCGCGATGGAGACGGCGACCAGTGCGGCCCAGATGCCGGCGAAGGCGAAGTAGAACGTCCCGACGAAGCCGGCGTGCTGGAGGAATCCGAGGCGAACACCGGTGGCGAAATGGTTGAGGGAGACCAGCGCGAAGGCGAGGAATCCCCAGAAGACGAAGGCGTGGGCGATGCCGGGGAGCGGGCGCTGCTTGATGACTTTGGCCTGGCAGAGGACTTCCCAGAAGAAAGCCCACGCTCGTTTGGCGAGCGGCGCGAGGGTGTGGGCGGGGTCTTCTTTTGCGTGCCAGATGTTGAGGGCGATGGGACGGAAGCGGACGGCGAACATCGCCGCTGACGCGAGGGTCAGGAGCGCGAGGAGGGCGATTTCGGTGGTGGAAAAATGCTGTGGTTCGGCGAATGTCCAGGGGGTCAAAGCTCCTCCGCGGGGGAACTAGTCACGATAGCAGAAGTGCAACAACAAAAGCCTTAACGCAAAGTGCGCTAAGTTAGCGAAGTTTCGCGAAGGGGGTTGTGGTGGTTTGGATTTCGATGGAGCGGAAAGTTTCGCGAAGGGAGTTGTGGTGGTTTGGATTTCGATGGAGCGGAAAGCGAAACGGCGAGCCGAAGCTCGCCGTTTCGCCGTCGTGAGGACAACTCAATAGCTGATGAACTCGTTGGAGCCGCGGCGGAGGACGACGCCCCGGCACAGGAAGTAGGCGGCCAGGATGAACGTGATGGCGTCCCAGTAGGCCATGGGGTGCGCCCAGCCGGGGGCGTAGGTGAGGTCCTGCCCGGCCCAGATGGTGACCAGCGTGGCCACGACCAGGAACAGCAGGCCGATGGTGAGATACAACTGTCCGCGGCGGCGGCGGCGGTCGAGGGCTTCGACTTCGTCGGGGGTGAGGTTGCGCTCTTCGAACGGCAGAATCATGTTGGCCATTGCGGTACTCCTCAGAATGTTTGAGATGCCGGTTGGTACGGGAGCGGCTTTCTCGGTCACCTTCATTAAATCACAGGCGGATGTGCGCCGGGTGTTCGCCGTTACCGATGTGTAACACCTAAAGCAGAACTTGAAGCAGGGGTTAACTGGCTTGGTTCAGGTTGTTGTCGAACTTGATTACCCGCCGGTGCGGCGGCCGAAGGCGGCCTTGATGCGGGCGGCGCGGTCGTCGGTGGTGCCGGCGGGGCGCGCCTCCTCGGTGGCGACGGATTGTATGCCGATGACCTCAAAGCGCTTGCGGCAGCGGATGTTCTTGCAGCCGACGAGGTCGTCCTGGCGGACCATGTAGGTTTTGGCCTTGGCGAAGCGGGCGCGGTCGTGCTCGTCGGCGTTGCGGGGAGGCTGCGGCTTTTTGCGACGGACGAGCCAGGAGAGCTGATACTCGCCGGGCTGGTTGCAGTGCGGGCAGGTCATGGTGTGGGTCCGCATCTCCGTTCGTTCGTCAAAAAAATCCCGCTCTTCGAGTGCCATGGGCCCCACCTCCAACAGAAACAGGATACTCCCGCACGGCGGTGGCGTAATCTAGCAACCGTGTGGAGAACGGAGAGGCGATGGCGAAATCGAAGAAGAAAACGTTCTCGGTGACGAAAGCCGTGAAGGCCAATGCGCGGGCGCGCGTGGGAACGCCGAAAAGCTCATTTCCGCTGCCCACCGTCAAAGAGAAAGCCGCCGCGAAGCCGAAGCATAAGGAAACGCTGGCGGATCTGCTTACCAAGACTGGAGACGAATAGATATGCGCTACACATACATTCTCGCCGCTGCGCTCCTGGTGCAGCCCACCGCAGCGGGCCTTGCACAACAGATTCAGATCAGCAAAGAGAACAAGACCATCGCGATTTCCACCAGCGACGATGCCTCGGCCCTGGCCGACATCGCCGTCGTCTCCGTCGGCTTCAGCTCGTACGGAAAAGACCAGGACTCCACATACGCCGACGCCACTCGGACATCGAATGCCATCATGTCGGCACTGGTCGCCTCCGGCGTTCCCAAGGATGCGATTGCCAGCAACGACCAGCATCTGAGTCCCCTCAACCCCAACAGCGAAGAAGACAAAGTCCGCTACGGCCAGGGACTGCGGTTCGAGTTCGCGCAGGACTGGCGGGTTACGGTGACGGCAGCGCAAGCCGCCGACGTGCTCCACCTCGCAATTATCAACGGCGCGAATAACAGCGGAAACATTGAGTGGCAGCTCAAGGACGACAACGCATTGCAGGCGGAAGCGGCGCGCAAAGCTCTGGAGCACGCGCGCGACATTGCGAGCCATATGGCCCAGGGTCTCGGCACCAAGCTTGGTGGCCTGGTGTATGCGAGCAATCAAACGCCTCCGCGGGGAATTTTCTCCAACCTGGGCTTCGGAAATGTGGCACTTGATACCCAAAGCGCGACCCTCGGAGTTCGTATGAAAAACTTGAAGCCGCTTGCCATCTCGCCCGCCCGCATCACGAAGTCCGCAACGGTGTACGCTGTCTTTTCCATCGAATAGGGTTTCGAGACGGTCGGCACCGCGACGTCCTATGGTGGCGAGCCGAATGAGTTCGCGCGCGTTCGTCCACCGAGTCCCTATACTCTGGAACAACAAATCAGCCAGCGAGTAAACCAAACTCATGCCCATCTTCACCTATCGCGACCTTCAACCCACGCCCACAGCCGCAAAACTTTATACCGAGTGGATTCAGACGCTCGACAAGAAATTTACCGAGCACGCGGGCTACGAAGCGCGCAGCGCGATCGTGCGCGATGCGCTGCACAAGATGCTGCTGTACGCGGCGGACCGCAAGATATCGCGGCTTGCGACCGCGAACCTGGACCCGCGCAATGTGACGCTGGAGGCGGAGTATTACGGCGACATGGACCCCGAGCGGTACTATCCGCGCAAGCCGCTGATCTGGCTGTGGCTGCAGTTCGATGCGTCGCCGCTGGGGGCGAACCAGTGGCTAGGGGAGCGGCTACGGCAGATGCTGGGGCGGCATATTTTCGCGCATATCGGCGAGAGGGTCAGAATTTTCCAGCATGTGCAGTTCAGCTTTGGGTACAACCTGGCTATATACGATGATTGTTGGATACATAGACACGTGCTGCTGGACGACCGCGGCGGGATTACGCTGCATGAGCGGACGAGTGTCTCGGACTACGCGAACATCTATTCGCACACGCACAATCTCCAGACCCAGGCCGATGTGACCAACAAGATCACGGAGCTGGGGCCGCGTGCGCGGATTACGTATCATGCGACGGTGCTGGCGGGGTCGAAGATTGGGCCGGATGCGATGCTGGGGGCGTTCGCGCTGGCGACGCGCGACATCCCCGGACACACGCTGGCGCTGGGGATTCCGGCGAAGGTGAGGCGCGAGAAGTAGCGGCTAAAAGGACAACGCGGTGAGCGCAAAGGGCGCAAAGTTAACGCCAAGAGAGCCGTGGCGTTAACTTTGCGTTCGCTGCGCACTTAGCGTTGTCTTTTGATCCGCCACTGCGGGGCTCCGGCGCGGTGGGCTGTCTGCGTTTACCCTAGAAAGATGTCGCAGAACCCGCTGCTGGTCCTTTTCGAACTGTTCGTCATGGTGCTGACGATCTCGCTGCACGATGCGACGCAGGCGTGGGCGGCGAACCGGCTGGGCGATCCGACGGCGCGGATGCTGGGGCGCATCACCATGAACCCGGTGAAGCACTTCAGCGTGTGGGGCATGGTCATTTCGCCGCTGCTTTCGATCTTCATCTTCCCCAGCCTGGTGCCGTATGGATGGGGCCAGCCCGTGCCCATGACTTACCGGAATTTTCCGAAGAAAAGCGGCGAATACCTGGCCGTGCTTTCGGGGCCAGTGGCGCAGTTTGCGGCGGCTGTCGTCGCGCTGATCGTACTGGTGGTCCTGAAGCACACGGTGGCCGCCGCGAATGCGACTTTGGACATCGTTACGGCGCTGGCCTTGCGAGTGCCGGTGCCAGTCGACGTGGCGGCATTGCCGGGCATCTTCCCGCTGTTGCTGCTGCTGTATCTGTGCATCATGACGAACCTGTTCCTGTGCGTGTTCAACATGCTGCCGCTGCCGTTTCTGGATGGCGGCAGGATTCTTGTCCACTTCCTGCCCCACAACGCGGCGCGGGCGTTCGAGCAGTACAGCCTGTATTTCATGATCGGCTTTTTCCTGGTCGGCGGGTTCCTGGTGGACATCGTGTTTGGGCCGCTGCTGGCGATCTTTACCGCGCTGTTGGGCAGGCTGTGAGGCGGTTGCGCCCGAGCCGATGTATCCTTGAAGTTCACGCCCATGAGCAATCCATCCATGTCCAGAACGACCCCACTTCCCCGAGTCCTGAGCGGTATGCGGCCCACGGGGCGGCTGCATCTCGGCAACTATATGGGCGCCCTGTACAACTGGGTGCGGCTACAGCAGGAGTACGACTGCTACTTCTTTATCGCCGACCTGCACGCCCTGACGACCGACTATGCCGACCCGACGCAGGTGCAGGAAAACATCTTTCAGATCGCGCTGGATTTTCTGTCGGCCGGGCTCGATCCGGGGCGGTGCGTGATCTTCAAGCAGAGCGATGTGTTGCAGCACGATCGTCTGTTCACCCTGCTCGGAATGTTCACGCCATTGGGATGGCTGGAGCGCGTGCCGAGCTATAAGGACCAGCAGCAGCAGCTCAACAACAAGGACCTGAGCACGTATGGCTTTCTCGGTTATCCGCTGCTTCAGGCGGCTGATATCTTGCTGTACAAGCCGGACTTTGTGCCGGTGGGCGCCGACCAGGTGGCGCATGTCGAGCTGACGCGCGAGGTGGCGCGGCGGTTCAATCAGCTTTATCCGGGGGAGTTTTTGCTTTCGCCCGATGCCGCGTCCTGGGAGCTTGAGGCGATCAAAGAAAAGGCGCGGAAGCTGGCTGGGAATCCGTCGCTGCAACATTTTTCCGCGCATCAGCTTTACGAGGCGGCGGCGCAGACGAAGAAGATTACAGGCTTTGGGCGGAGCGAGATTCTGCCCGAGCCGAATGTGCTGCTGACGCCTTCGCCGAAGCTCCCCGGGCTTGACGGGCGGAAGATGTCGAAGAGCTACGGGAATACGATCAGCATGTCGGAGTCCGAGGCCGACCTGCGCGCGAAGCTGAAGACGATGGTGACCGACCCGGCGCGGGTGCGGCGGAATGATCCGGGGAATCCGGACATTTGCCCGGTGTTCGACCTGCATCGCGTTTTTTCGAGCGAAGAGATTCAGATGAAGGCGGCGGACGGCTGCCGCACGGCGGGCATCGGGTGCATCGAGTGCAAGAGCTGGGCGGCGGATGGAATCGTGCGCACGATTGAGCCGATCCGGGAACATCGCCGGGACCTGGAGAAGCGCCCCGACGTCATCAAGGACGTACTCGCCAACGGCAGCGTCCGCGCCGCCAAGCGCGCGCAACAGACGCTGGTGGAAGTGCAGAAGGCTATGGGGCTCGCGTAGATATGGGTGAGGAACTGGAAGAGCGGGTTTCTGTGGCGGATGAAGCTGCCGTGGAAACCCATGTCTCAGAAGCGAGACCCTTCGACGGGCTCAGGGCAGGCAATGGGGCACCCGATGATGTGGCCGGTAAAGTTGCTGAGCCGTTTGCGCTGGAGCCGCAGCCGGCGCCCGCGCCTCCGCCGGAGCCGCGCAAGGTCAGCGACAAAGATAAGGAAAAAGCCGAGGCGTCGCAGTCGCCGTTTTCGGTCACGGTGGGCCTGGTGTATGACGGGCCGATGGACCTGCTGCTCGACCTTATTCGGCGTCAGAATATCGACATTTACGACATTCCGATGGCGCAGATTACGGCGCAGTTTCTGGAGTACACGCACCACCTGAAGGAAACTGATGTCGACGCGGCGGGCGAGTTTATTTATGTGGCGTCGCTGCTGATCCACATCAAGTCGAAGACGCTGCTGCCGCGCGATCCTTCGGATGTTACGGGCGCGGACGCGGAAGATCCGCGGCGGGAGTTGGTGGAGCGGCTGCTGGAGCATGAACGCTTCAAGGCCGCAGCGCAGATGCTGATGCAGAAACAGCTTCTGGAAGATGCGACGTGGTCGCAGCCGGGGATGAAGGGTTTCCTCAAGGATGAAGGTCTCGAATCGACCGACGCTGAGCGCGAGATTGCCGCGGACGTGCCAGACCTGGTGCGGGTGTTTCAGGATATTTTGAATCGCTTGCGCGAACGACCGGTGCATACCATTGACGAGGAGTCGGTGACCGTCGGCCAGATGATCGACTTCCTGAAGCGGCGGTTGCTGATGGAGGACCGGCCGATCAGCCTGCGGCGTCTGCTGCACAATACGCGGTCGGAACGGTCGCTGATCTGCACGTTTCTGGCGATGCTGGAACTGGTGCGGCTACAGGCGATTTTGCTGCGACAGCCGGCGGAGTTTGGGGACATCCTGGTGAAGAAGACGGACCACTTTGAGCAGGTGTTCGCGGATCAGGCGGCGGTGCGGGACGACTGGAGTTAGATCCGCACCCGCAGCGTTCCCTCCGTGGCTAAAGCCACTCCTCGGGCTGGAGAAGAATGTACGCTCTAAAGCTCGTACCCTTGAAAGCGACGATTTTCCCGCGAGCATTTAGGTTCGCCGGCGGAGGCCCGCGTAAAGCTTGTGGGCGAAGGGGCGGGCGAGTTTTTTTGCGCTTTCGATGAGGGTGGTTGGGACTTTGACAGTGCCGCCTTCGGCGAAGACTTTTAGTAGCGCTTTGGCTCCCGTGCGGCTGGCCCAGGGCTCGAATAATGTGGCGATTTCGGCGCGCTCGTCGGGCTTGAACTCTTCGCTTGCGGAAGCCATGTAGCGGATACAGTTGGCGCGGCTGGCTTCGTCGATCCAGGTACGGTCGGTGAGTTGGGCGCGGTCGGCGGCCTGAGGGAAGACTTCATAGAACATGCGCTGCTCGTCGCGGATCCATTGGCCGATACGCTTGCGGAATTTATTTCCATCGTGGCCGACGCGATAGCCGGCGATGATTTCGCTTTCGTAGATGAAGGAGCCGAAGGGAGCGAGTTGGGCAAACATGGGCCAGTCTCCAAAGCTCTCCATGCCGGTGGGGTAGCCGCCTGATGCTGCGAGCACGTCGCGCTTGACGGCGAAGGCGGCGAAGCTGGCCTTGGGACCGTTTTTCTGCTCGATGAGGTTGGCGGGGCAAGTGGTTTCGGCCGTGACGCTGAGGAGATATTCGGTCGAAAGCACGGTGCCCTTCGCGTCGATATTTTGCCAGCCGGCGCGGACCAGCACGGCGTCTGGGCGGCGCTGGGTCCCGCGCAGCAGAACCTCGATGAAGTTGGGGTGGGCGATATCGTCGGAGGAAAAAAGCGTAACCCAATCGCCGCTCAAACTAGAGAGCGTGAAGTTCCACTGTGCGCCCACGTTTGAGCCCGGCGGAGGCTTCACGGCGCGAATCCTGTCCGCATACTTGGCGATGATTTGAGGAGTGCTGTCGGTGGAAAAATGGTCGGAGATGACGATTTCGTCCGGTGGTCGAGTCTGGTTTAGGAGCGAAAGGATAGTTTCTTCGAGGAAGTCCGCCTGGTTGAAGGTGGGGACGCCTACGGAGAAAGTAAGCGTGGGCGCCATGTGGCAATTCTAGCTGCTGTGACGCTGTTAGGCGACTCGCTTTTCGCGGTACTCGGCCATTTCTTCTTCCGCAGCTTTGCCCAGGAACTTGCGAACCCCCAGCAGGTGCTCGAGCAAATCCGGAATCCAGAAGCCTTCATCGATCTTCGGAAAGTGAATTTCAAAGCCTTCGGCATTGAGTTCAATCGTTTCCAAATCGGACGGACTGGCGTTCCGAAACGTCGCAAACTCGTCTTGCCGAAGAGATATCTCCAAGCCATTGCTAAGCAAAATAAGCAGCCGCCGGATGGATGGAACGTATGTTGCCTCGATGGCGTGAGGCACATTATCGTAGGTTTCCCGACCGCGTTTTTCCGCCCGCTCAAATTCCTTTTCGCTTGTCATACAGCTCCCTCCATGCGGAGATTTGCTCTACGCTGCCTGGGATTCGCGGTTTCGCTCCGCCCACTCGCGTTCCCAGCTCGCGCTGCCAAAGCGTCCCGCGAGTAAACCTTCGATGGTGAAACCGTCATCAATGCGGGGGAAATCTACGCTCCAGCCGGCGGGGCTGATCTGAACTTCGCTCAGTTGCTCGTCCGTCGCATGTGCGAGCGATTGCGCACGCTCCTTCGGGAAGGAAATGATCATCCCGTTTTTCAGAGCGACGCAAACCAGCCCCGTGGCGGGATCGTAGTGAGCGGCAACAGCATAAAGCCCGCTGTCACGGATCTGCTGGCCGCGCTCGGCTGCCAGATCATGCTCCTGCTGCGTCACCATGAATTTCCTCGCAAGCTTTACACAGGATATTCCTGTTATCGGTGATGAAGCGAGCCAATGCTGCTTCTTCGGCTGCTGTGGTGCCGTTACTTTCTCGCAGCGTAACGGCGCCGCCAGCGCACTTCAATTGGAAAATGGCTTCAACGTCTCTACCTTTAGCGTGAACGTGGGCGGGAGAGTGATCCGAAACATAAAATTCGATCGTAAAGCCGCGAAATCTCAGGATAGTCGGCACGCGGCAAGTCTACACGCAGCGACGTCATCACCTCGCCGCATCCTCAATCTCTTTCATCTCCGCGTCCGACAGCGAAACCTCCGCGGCCTTCAAGTTTTCTTCGAGGTGCGCGACGGAGGACGTGCCGGGGATGGGCAGCATCACCGGGCTGCGGTGGAGGAGCCACGCGATCGATAGCTGCGCGACCGAGACCTCGTGCCGCTTGGCGAGTTCGTCGAGCTTGCCGCCGGGGCGGGCGAGTTTGCCGGCCGCGACCGGGAACCACGGGATGAAGGCGAGGTTGTTCTGTTCGCAATATTCGAGCACGTCCTCGTGCTTGCGCTCGCCGACGTTGTACATGTTCTGCACGCTGACGATGTCGATCACCTTGCGCGCCCGGTCGATCTCGTGCGGCTTTACTTCGCTGAGGCCGACGTGGCGGATCTTGCCTTCCTTCTGGAATTTCGCGATGGGTGCAAGCGACTCTTCGACCGGGACGTTGGGGTCGATGCGGTGGAGCTGCCAAAGGTCGATGACGTCGGTCTTGAGGTTGCGAAGGCTCATCTCGACTTCCTGCTGGAGATATTGGGGCAGGCCGACTTCGATCCATTTGTTGGGGCCGATGCGGACGAAGCCGGCTTTCGTTGCGACAACCAGACCCGCGGGAAATGGAGACAGGGCTTCGCCGATGAGGCGCTCGCTGACGTCGGGGCCGTAGCTGTCGGCGGTGTCGATGAAATTGACGCCGAGCTCGACGGCGCGGCGGAGGACACGTTTGCATTCGGCGGGGTCTTTGGGCTCGCCCCAGACGCCGTCTCCGGTGATGCGCATGGCGCCGTAGCCGAGGCGGTTGACTTCGAGGTCGCCGCCGATTTTGAAGGTCTTCTGGGTCGCGCTCATGGAATCTCCTGCAAATAATTTTGCGTGCAGAAGTGTGATGCGCGGGGGTGTGCGGATGATTCGCGGTTTAGTCGAGCGCGTCGCGGAGAGGCTGTGTGAAGTGCGGCTCGTCGCCGCGGGGACGTTCTATGTCGGCGTCTGACGGCGCGAGCGGCTGGTCCGGCTGGTCTTCGTTGTCGCCTTCGGGGGTGGCGATGGTGTCGGGCTGGTCGTCTTCGGGGGAGTCGGGTGGTTGGGTGGGATGATTCATCATTCTGCTCCGGCTGCAGCGGTTTGCTCTTCTTCTTCCTCGTCTGTCGGCGTGCTGTCGCCGTCGCTTTGCGGCTCGTGGACATCGGCCATGGGTTCGACTTCATCAGCGTCTTCGTGCGCGTGCGGCATGGGAATTTCCTCCTGCACCGGGTCGGCGTCGGCGAGTTCGCCGGCCATCTTCTCAAACTCTTCGATGCTGGGCAGCTCGTTGACGTCCTTGAGGCCGAAGCGGACGAGGAAATCTTTCGTGGTCTTGTACAGGATGGGCCGGCCGATGACCTGCTTGCGGCCGGCGGTGGTGATGAGCTTGCGGGCGATGAGGCCGCCCAGCACGCCGCCGGAATCGACGCCGCGGATCTCGGAGATTTCGGGTGCCGTGACGGGCTGTTTGTAGGCGACGACGGCCAGCGTTTCGAGCGCCTGGAGCGACAGCTTCAGCGGTGGTTTGAGCGACTTGACGAAGCCGCGGACGGCGTCGTGGTACTCGGGCTTGGTGGCCAGGCGGTAGCCTCCGGCGACCTCGCGGACCTCGATGCCGCGGTCGTCGCTGGCATAGTCGGACATAAGCTGTTCGAGGAGCGAGTGGAAGTGGTCGCGGAGGGCCTTTTCGCGGGCCTTGGTCTCCTGCGCGGCCTCGCGGGCGAGTTTCCTTTCGTCGACGGCGGCAGGGTCGGTTTCGGCGATTGGCGCTGCTTCGGCGTCTGTCGCGGGCTCGTCGGGAGCGGGCTCCGGCTCGGGAGCCAGAAGCTCGGCGTTGAGGGCGTCGGGGTCGCCGGACTCGGGCTCCGAGGCTTCGTCGAGGTCGAGCAGGGTCTGCTGCGAACGCTGGGCATCGAGCTCGGCCTGGCCTTCTTCGCCGAGCAGGCCAACCAGTTGGGCCAGCGTTACCGGCTCTTCCGATGCGTAAATGACGGCTTCGATCTTTGCTTTAAGACTCATAGCTACAGGGTTGAGTGTATCAATCCCCGCACCGTGCGGCGGTGTGGACATCGGGGGCGTATTAGTCTTTCAGCGCGCGAACTTGTGGACCATCTCTTCGCCTTCGCCGGCGAGTGGGGCGCTGAAGGTCTGCGCGGCCACGGTGTTCATCGGGCGCCCCTGAAATTTATTTTCACTGTACAGATGCCGCATCGGCGCGCGATGATGCTGTTTATGAGCGACCTTCAGAAGCAACAGGGCTCCACCCTGATCCCCAGTGTGCGGTATCGCGACGCCCATGCGGCCATCGAGTGGCTGGTGCGCGTCTTCGGCTTTCACAAACAAGCCGTGTACGACGGACCGGATGGAACAGTTGCTCACGCGCAACTGACGCTGGGCAGAGGTATGGTCATGCTGGGCTCGGCGAGCAATTCCAGCCCGTATCCGCAGTTCTATACCACGCCGGACGAGCTTGGCGGGCGCGTCACTTCGCCGACCTATATCATCGTGCCGGATTGCGGGCCGGTGTATGCAAACGCACAGGCTGCGGGAGCGGAGATCGTGCAGGAGCTACAAACGATGGACTATGGCGGCAAGGCGTTTACGGTACGCGACCCGGAAGGCTATCTGTGGTCGGTCGGCGAGTACGACCCGTGGGCGACTGAGGAGGGTGCGTGACGCTGAATCCGTATGCGGGGTTTCTGGGTGGGGGCGATGCGGCTGCGATCATCGCGGCGACTCCCGCGCGGCTGGCTGCGCTGGCTGGCGGCATGAGCACGGAGCGGGCCGAGGCGCCGATCGCCCCGGGCAAATGGAGCGTGCGGCAGATCGTGACGCACGTCGCCGACTGCGAGATCGGGTTCGGGTTTCGGCTGCGGCAGGCGCTGGCGGGCGTTTCGATTCAACCGTTCGATCAGGACAAATGGGCGGAGAGCTACGGACGCTACTCGCTGGCTGGGGCGCTGGAGACTTTCCGCGCGCTGCGGGCGTGGGATGTGGCGCTGGTCGCGGGCCTGTCGGACGCCGACAAGGAGCTGAAGGTGACCCATCCCGAGCGCGGCGAAATGACGCTCTGGACGATCGTCGAGACCATGGCCGGGCATGACCTGAACCATCTCGCGCAGTTGGAGCGAGTGGTCGCGCAGGCCGGCTGACTCGCTTTATCGCTGTGACTGCTGCTTGGCGAGTTCGGCTTCAAATGCCTGCTGCCTCTCGGCGACGGCGGCTTGGTAGCCTGCCGGATCGACCCACACCGCACTACCTTCCGCAGGCATACGCTTGAGCTTTTCCAGCATGTTGAAGTAGGCGCCGTGCGCGCCAAGGAAGATGTCGCAGGGCAGCGCGCGCAGCACGTCGAAGGTGTGAACGTAGTCGGCGGCGATGCCGGGATAGGAAGCCGGCCTGGCTTTCGTATCGACCAGGCGATAGCCGGGGTTGACGTTCCAGCTTCCGACGATGACCACGTTGCGCGCGATGCCGTTGTCTTTGACGGTCATGGTCCAGGTCGTGCAGCCGCGGGTGTGGCCGGGGGTTTTGTGCGCGGTGAGGACAGTGCCGCCGAGCGATACCGTTTCGCCGTCGTGCAGGATGCGCGAGACCTTCGCCGGCGGGTACTGCTGCTTGCCGCCGTACGCGAAGTCGGTGACGCCACCGTCTTCGACCGAGGGCACGTCGGCGTCCATCACCATGTATTTCGCGCCGGTCTGCTGGAGGATGGCGGCGCTGCCGGCGTCGTGGTCGAAGTGGGCGTGGCTGATAAGCAGGATTTTGATGTCGGTGAATTTGAAGCCAAGCTGCTCGACGCTGTGGCGGATTTGCGGCGGAGAGCTTTCAAGGTTGGAGTTGATAAGAATGTCGCCCTTGGGCGTGACGATCAGGTAGGAGGCGAGGTCCTGGCTGCCGACGTAGTACAGGTTGTCGGCGATGCGAAAGGGCGCGATGGGCGTCCTCCAGGCGGGGTTATCGCCGGCAGTTGCCGGTAAAGTGGAGGCCAGGGTCAACAGGGTGGCGGCTGCGATGCAGCGAAGAAATTTCATGTCTCGTTGATAGCAGATTGTGCGGCGGCGGGCGCTGTGAATTCGCACGCGACGCCGAATGATTAACGGCGGCTATTCCAGCGCCTCGTTGACGTCGCGGACGAGGTTGCGGATGTAGCTGCGGCGGTTGAGGAGGGAGATCATGGCATTCTTCGCGGAATCTTTCGCCGCAGGATCGGCTGCATCGACTGCGGCGTCCCACTTTGTCCAAAGGGCTTCGAGCTGCTGTTGCGACTCGGCGAGCATGGCGCTGAAATGCTGCTGCGCGGTTTCGAGGTCGCGGCGAGTTTGAGGGATTCCTTCGGCTTCGCTCAGGACAGGCTCTTCGCCCATCTTCTTCGCCATGCGCATTTCTTCGAGCTGCATGTTGAGTTCGAAGGCCTCTTCGAGCAGGTCTGGCGGCGCGACCTGCTTCTTCTCCGTTCCGCTCGCTTTGGCTGCGTCTGTAGCCGCGCGGGACTGCTCTTCAAGCTGCACGCCTTCGAGCGAAAGCAGGTATTCGGTGCGGGCGATGGGGTCGCGGAGCGTGCGATAGGCGTCGTTGAGCTGCGAGGAAGCCGAGAGCGCCGCGTCCTGCTCGGCCTGCGGCCTGGAGGCGAAGCGGTCGGGGTGCAGCTTGCGCGACTGCGCGTAGAAGGATTTCTCCAGCGCCGCGAGGTCGATGTGGAGGTGTTGCGGCAAGGAGAAAAGGCTGAAGTAATCGGGCTGGGTGTCGTCGCTCATCCTTCTCAGGTTATCGCGATCTGCGGGCCGATGAACTTTGATAGTATCGGGTGTTCCCGCATCAACATTTCGGATGTCGCCAGGAGTGAGGCCATGCCCAAGTTTGTGATCGAACGCAATGTGCCCGGTGTGGGCAGTTTGACCGACGAGCAGATCAA
>Ga0075522_10002365_pt1 | contig 14068 bp, 10 predicted proteins | sample NGEPerA_FD_74796 | JGI IMG/M metagenome (GOLD analysis project Ga0075522, IMG submission 74796) | Arctic peat soil microbial communities from the Barrow Environmental Observatory site, Barrow, Alaska, USA - NGEE PermafrostL2-A | ecosystem: Environmental > Terrestrial > Soil > Wetlands > Peat ... | reverse complement strand
CGCATGGCTTCGAGTGCGCGACCCAGGGCACGCTGTTCTTCGATGTCGCGCGGATCATTGCGGCGAAACGCCCGCGGGCTTTCCTGCTTGAGAACGTCAAGAACCTGCTGTCGCACGATGGGCGCAGGACGTTTCGCGTGATTCGCGAGACGCTTGAAGAACTGGGTTACCGGCTCTCCTGCCGCGTACTGGATGGTCGGCATTTCGTGCCGCAGCATCGCGAGCGCATTCTGATTGTGGGTTTCCGCGAACCGACGGGTTTCGACTGGGATGGAGCCTTATTGCCCGCCGACACCGCTCGTCTGCGTGAGATCCTTCATAGCGAAGACGGGTCGGAAACAGATAACGATCAGGGACGTTTTCTCGAAGCCGATGGCAGCGTACAGGGAAAATACGTACTCTCCGATCGTCTCTGGGAATACCTCCAGGCTTACGCTGAGAAACACAGGGCTAAGGGGAACGGATTCGGTTGCAGCGTAGTGGGTCGCGATGGTGTTTCACGGACGCTGTCGGCGCGGTATTACAAGGATGGTTCGGAGATACTGATCGACCGCGGCGCCGGCCGGAATCCGCGCCGGCTGACTCCGCGCGAGTGCGCCCGACTGATGGGGTTTCCGGATTCGTTCCGGATTCCGGTGTCGGATACGCGGGCTTACAAGCAGTTCGGGAACTCAGTGGTGGTCCCGCTGATTCGGCATGCCGCGGGGTTAATGAAGCCCTGGATTTTTGAGAGCGATGCGAGTTACGATGCCCAGCCGGCGCAGGGCGCGTTGTTCTGAAAAATATTATTAAAGGCTTTCACTACTTCTGCCGATAAGACGGTAGTGAGGTATTTCTACGTCGATCACAGGAATCTCTTCGGGGACCAGCGCGTCGCCGGTCTTCTTTCCGGACCTGAAAAGCAAGGTCCAGCGGAACTTCAACACAATCGCTTCGTCGCTGCAGTCGAATAATATTTCGGAGGCGCAGCAGGCATACTCGGATATCGTTCAGCTTACGCAGGGCGGCAGTTCCGCCAGCGGCACTCTCAGTACGGACTTTTCCAATCTGGGCGCGGCGCTGCAATCGGGCAGTGTGGGTGGCGCGCAGGCGGCGCTGTCGAAGTTCGAGACCGATGCCACGGCGCAGACAGCGGCATCGGGCACCCAGGGACATCATCACCGTCATCACCATGAGTCACCGGCGGTCAGTTCGGCCGCGGACACCAACGCTTCTTCTGGTGGTTCGAGCTTTCTCGGCTCGCTGGTCCAGTTTGGGTTGAATTTTTTGAAGTAGTGGAATGGGAGGTATGAGCCCGGGATATATCCCGGGCTCTCTCATATCCCAGGAGCATCAATTCCAATAGTTCCTGTCGAGGCTGCGATACTGGATCGCCTCGGCGATATGTTTTGCGGCGACAGATTCGGACCGATCCAGGTCCGCGACGGTTCGCGCGACTTTCAGAATCCGATCGTGTGCCCGCGCGGAGAGGCTCATCCGGCGCATGGCCATCTCGAGCGTGCGCTCACCGGTGTCGTCGAGCGCGCATTGTTTCCGGATCAGACGCGTGGGCATGCGTGAGTTGGTGTGGCCGCGCGCGGCCTGAACCTCGCGCGCGTTCTCGACACGCGCCAGCATATCGGCCGAGGATTCCGTCACCGCGCCCGCCCGTAGTTCTTTGTATGGGACGGCCGGGACTTCAATCTGAATATCGATGCGGTCGAGCAGCGGGCCGCTGATCTTTCCGAGGTACCGCTGGATGATTGCAGGCGTACACCGGCACTCGCGCGTCGGGTCGCCATAATAACCGCAAGGGCAGGGATTCATTGCCGCCACCAGCATGAAGCTGGCGGGGAAACACAGGGTCATGCTGGATCTGGCAATCGTGACCGAGGCGTCTTCAATCGGCTGGCGAAGAATTTCCAGTACGTTGCGGGGGAACTCGGGGAATTCGTCAAGGAACAGAACGCCGTTGTGCGCCAGGCTGACCTCACCCGGTCTCGGTGCGCCGGAGCCGCCGCCGATCAATCCCGCGTCCGAAATGGTGTGGTGCGGCGACCGGAATGGCCTGGCCCGCAACAATCCGCCGCCGGGCGGCAGCAACCCCGCAATGCTGTGAATCTTCGTCGTCTCGATCGCTTCTTCAAACGTTAGTTGCGGCAGGATACCGGCGAGGCGCTTGGCCAGCATTGTCTTGCCCGAGCCCGGCGGTCCAATCATGAGCACGTTGTGATTCCCGGCCGCGGCGACCTGCAGCGCGCGTTTGGCCGTAGTCTGACCGCGAACGTCGCGGAAGTCGTGCGCGTTCTCGAAAGCCGATCGCGCAGTGCTTTCGGTAGGCGGGCGCACGGGGGCGAAATTTTCCGGATTCGCCAGCATCGCGACCACCTCCGCCAGGTGTCTGACGCCAAAAACCCGCACGCCTTCGACAACCGAGGCCTCGGCCGCGTTTTCCGCCGGCAGGATCAGGTTCTCAATCTTCTGTTCGCGCGCGCACACGGCCACGGACAATGCACCGCGCACAGGCCGGATGGCGCCGTCAAGCGAGAGCTCGCCGACGGCGAGATGCTTGTCGAGGCCCTTGAAAGTGCCCATCGCGCCCAGGATCGCGAGCGCCATGGGCAGGTCGAAACCGGAGCCTTCCTTGCGCACGTGGGCGGGCGCCAGGTTCACGGTAACCGCCTGATTCGGATAGCCGAAACCGGAATTCATTAAGGCCGATTTGATGCGCTCCCGGCTCTCCCGAACCGCGGTATCGGGCATACCGACCAGCATGAAATCGCGCGCCATGCCGCTGCGAAAAAGATCGACTTCAACGTCCACCGGATGGGCATCGATTCCGTATACCGCGGCGCTTCTCGTCTTAAACAACGGCATGACACACCTCTCGCTCAGTAGAGTGAGTGCGAATTCGCGCGCCTTTTCTCATTTAATTTCGCGCCGTGCCACAATCACAGTCAACGGTGCCTGAGGCTCTTTCGATATCCGCTGCTGAACTGCGCTTGACGGAGGCGGTCGCTTCGCTTGGTGAGGCGGTTCGGAGCGGCGTCGCGCTTGCGGCATTTCTGGAACTTCTCGATCGTTCAAAACCGGCGTTGTTCGAGAGGTTCGCGGACTGCCTGCATTCCGCGGTGGGGGCGAAGGGCCTGACGGTGAAGGTCATGAATCTCTGCCTCGCGCGGTATCACTTCAGCGCGCGCAGCGTGGACGTCCTCGCAGCGCCGCTGGGGCTGGTGGTGGATCCGATCAACAACTGTAATCTGGCTTGTCCCGGATGCGTCCATTCGGCGCGCTCCACGGAGGAGAAGCTGTTTCAATGGAATTCCGGGATGCTGTCGGGAGCGCGCTTTGGGGCGCTGCTGGGGCGCTACGGTGTTTCGGCTCTGGAAATCATGCTCTGCAATTACGGCGAGCCGCTGATGAACCCACAGACGCCGAGCTTCATTCGGCTCGCCAGAACCTATCTCATGCGGACCGGACTTTCCACCAATATGACGGTACGGCGCTTTGACGGTCGGGCTTACGTGGACTCGGGCCTCGATTTCATGACGCTCTCGCTCGATGGGGCGACTCAGGCGGTTTATGAAAAATACCGCCGGAAGGGCGATCTTGAAGCCGCGTTTCAGAACATCCGGAATCTGGTTCTGGCAAGGCGCGAATCGGGACGGCGAACGCCCATCCTGTCCTGGCAGTTTCTGGCATTCGAGCATAATGCGCATGAGATCGATAGCGCGATTCAGATCGCGCGCGAGCTCGGCGTGGATCAGTTCATCGTGGCGACGCCGTTTGACGTGAGCTGGGATGATCCGGATATCCATCCCGCGCTGAATGTCGAACCGCGGGTGATTCAGTTCGCGGGCGGCTCAGATCGGAAATTGATCGATAACTGGACACCGTTTCCCGACGAACTGCGGGTGACTGAAATCGAAGAGGCTTTTGACAGGACCTGGGCGAGCCGTGCTGGAAACAATTCATCTTCAGAACGCTCCGCAGCCACACACGCCTGCCACTGGCTTTACAAAAATCTGGTGATGGATGCGACTGGCCGAGTGATCCCGTGCTGCGCCGCGCCGAAAGCCGGCGCGGATCTGGTTTTCGACACGTTTACGGAAGATACAGGCCGCGATTCGTTCAATTCGCCGAAATATCGCGCGGCGCGGACCGCCTTCGCCGATCCCGCGGGTTACTCGGAGGAGAAGGCGCGCGCCGGTCTTGAGAGCGACCCGCATTGCGTGAACTGCGAATGGAATCAGGAAACGGCGCATACGGACAGCGCTCAGGTTGAACAGTATCTGAGGACCGTACCGGGCGAGCCGTTCGACTCCGAGGTTTACGGCACGGAGGCGCTGCGGATACTCTCCCGCTGGTGATTATTGAGCGGCGGAATCGGCGTCGAGGTACAACTTGACGCGGTTGCTTTCCTCCCCGTTCATCACGATACGCAGTTCGCTCGTACCCCGGTTGACGATCGTGGGAATCTGCAATTCCACCAGGTAATATCCGACGTAACCCGGCGCGAGCGTCGCTCGTGTGACCTGTACGGGCGATCCATCGAGGAACGCGGTAACCGCGCCGCGAACGACGGGAGGCGAATCGAGGGGGGCGGCAACGCCCGTCGGCCAGTCGGGGCTGACCTTGCCGAGGCCCGTCGCCAGAACCTGCACGGAGGAGCCCGCATGCACAGCCGTGGCCGGATCCACCATCAGGCCGCTCGCGGAATCGAGAATAAACGGTGAGCCGTCCGCGTCCACAAAGATAGCGGGTGAGGCATCCTTAACGACCAGGGGAACCGTCCAGCGATCGCTCACGCCACGCAATTCAATCTGCATCAGCCCAGGCGACGCCTCAAAAGGAACTTGTAACTGAGAGCTTTGTTCCGAAGCCGCAAGCACCGGATACGAAGCGCCGCCCACGATTCCCTGGCGAACGTTCGCCCCGAGTACACTGATCAGCGACCCGGGCGCCGCCGCGCGCTCACTCATATCGGCGCCGTTCACAAGGCGAATCGTCTTCGTGCGATGCGGCGCCGGCGTCTCGTACACGCCATATCCGTCCAGAGCCACCATCAAAGTGTTGTCCGGATTCAACCGCACGTCCCATGCGGCGGCGGCCGGTAAATCCGCCGAAAGGGATTTCCAGTTGGACGCCGCCGCTCCGGCATCGTTTAGTGAAAGGGTGGCCATGAAAACACCGCGGTCCGTCGCGACGTAGACAACGCCGGCCGCGCGGTCAGCCGCAATCCCGTGAATCACAGCCTGCGGGAGCGAGCCCGTGACATCGTCCCAGAAAATGCCGCCGTTCACGGTCCGGAGGAGTTGTCCGCCGGTAGCCGCCAGGGCCGATTCCGGGCGTTCCGGATCTGCCCACAAACGGTTCACGGCAGAAGACGCCGCATGAGGGGCCTCGGTAAATGTCATGCCACCGTCGCGCGAAACAGACAACCGCCCGTCCGCGGTTCCGCCGTAGACAAGCGGGCCGGACTGTACGGCGGCGGTGAACTGCCAACCCGAACGCCGGGCAATGGCCGCGCGCAGGGAAGCCTGCGGATCGGACATCGCGTCGGGAACCCAGGCGCCCGATTCAAAGCGGATCAGCGTCGAATCGGCCAGCGCCACCGTTCGCCGAGCGACCAGTCTGCGCACCGGCAGATTCGGAAGTTCTTCATTCAGGCCGCGCCAGGAAAGGCCCCCATCGAGCGAGCGCCAGATGCCAAACCGATTCGCGGCGGCGATCTCCTGCGCATTCGCGGGGGACACGGCGAGCGCGGAAAATCCATCGCCGATCACCGACCTGTTGTTGTATCCGGTCAGATTCAGCCAGGATTTGCCACTGTCGTCCGAAGCAAAGATATTTTCCTGCCCCGTCGCGTAAATGCGAGTTCCGCCGGCCTGTAGCCGCGCTCCTTTTTCCGGAGGCGGCGCGGCGGATGAAACCGCGGCGGGGGTGAAGGGAACAGAATCGGTGGTATTCAGCTGCCAATGCTGAAAATCCGCCGTTTCAAAAATCCGGTTTGACGCGGTCTCAACCAGCAGTCTGTTACCGGATGCCGAGTACCAGACATTACGCGCGGGACCGGTGGCGGGTCCGGCAAGATCCTCGCCGATCGTCGTGCCACCGACTCGTTTCCATGATAAAACGGGCTCCGCTCCGGACTGAGCGCGGGCACCGGAGGCAAAAACAGCCAGAGCAGCTACCGCCGCGAGGGCGGGCCGCGTTACGCGCCGGATTTGCACACCTGTTTCACATCGACACATCGACGTGTCCCAATTCTACCGCACACTCTCCGCGACTCAACCTGGAAACGTCCGGTATCGAGCAACTTACGGAGATTCTTATGGATGGCGACAAAAGTTCCTGCATTTACGATGCTATTCTTGGAAGTGCGTCATGGCACATTTACGGCCATTATCGAAGGCAGGGATCACACTCGCGGCTGTACTGTTCCTGGGGTGTGCCGGCGTTCGTGCGCAGACGCTACCGGTGCCCGATGGCGCCGCGCGGCTGTTGAATTTCACCGGACAGCTTTCCGTCCTGCGGGCAGGCAACGGATACGCCTGGGCGCTGAATACCGGGGACATGGTCAAACCGCAGGAGACAGTTGTTACCGGGGCGGACGGCTGGGGCCTGTTTCAGATCGCCGACGGCAGCAAGTTCGAGGTCTACCCCAATTCCCGTGTCGTGTTCCGCGCGACCCCCAATAGCTGGATCGATTTGCTGGAAGTCTGGCTGGGCAAGGTTCGGGTTCAGATCGAGCATCAGGGCGGGCTGCCGAACAACAATAATGTGCGTACGCCCACGGCGGTCATTTCAGTTCGCGGGACCATTTTCATTGTCGAGGTGGAAGCCCAGACCGAGACGACGCTGGTTCAGGATGAGGAGGGCGTCGTTGTCGTCAGGCACATCCTGCGGCCTTCGGAAAAAGTGCTGAATCCCGGCGAGTACGTTCGCGTATATAAGAACGAACCGATTGCGAAGGCGCTGATCGATAAGGGCGGCATTCTTCAACGGATCGCGGACGCCGCGAAAGACGCTTTTTATCAACAGGCGATCAACGGTCGCGGCACGAGTATTCCCAAGGGCGTCGGGACCGCCGCGGGAGGAGGAACTGTCGCGGGGGATAAGAATAGCGGTTCGGCCGCGCCTCCGCCCCCGGCGCCTGCTCCGCCACCACCTCCTCCACCGCCGCACTGAATTTCAGGCGTGGTGTGAGCGCTCTTACGGCGGAGTGCATCGGTCGCGATTCCGATCCACTTGATGTCGGCCAGCGGCGGAACATCCGATCTCGCTCTGTCGGCTGGTCGGGGAGCGCCTCTCGTGGGTGTCATCGATCCGAATGGCCGCCGCGTCGTCGCCTATGGCAACCCCGCCTATGCGGATTCGGGCCCGGTCGATGGGGATACGATCTTCAAAATTGGATCCGTGACCAAGGTCTTCACTTCGCTGGCGTTAGCCGACATGGTGCGGCGCAAAGAGATCGCCCTCGACGATCCGGCGGCCAGGTATCTTTCCGAAAATGTCGTGATGCGAAACGGCAAGTCCATAACTCTGCGCGATCTTTCTACCCACAGTTCCGGACTTCCATCCCTTCCCGGCAACCTGAATCGGAAAGATCGCAGCCAATCCTTGTAACGCGGACTATTGCGTTAACGATCTGTATCGGTTCCTTTCCGGCTACACGTTGCCGCGCGACTCCGGTGCCGAAGTCGAATATTCAAACCTCGGCCCGGGGCGGCTCGGCCACTTCCAGAACTTCTGTTGACATCCGGCCTGAAGGCCGTTATGCTTATGTCGGATGCCTTCCAGAGACACCGAAAAAGAACGTGCTGCGTTGCTGCAAGGCACGCTTGACCTCCTGATCATGCGGACGCTCGTTCTGGGACCACAGCATGGACAGGGAATCTCGCGCTCAATTCGGCAGCAGTCGGAGGATGTTTTCCTGGTGGATCACGGCTCTCTTTATCTCGCTCTTCAACGTCTTGAGGCGAAGGACTATGTGCGCGGGGAATGGGGCGTATCGGAGAACAACCGGCGTGCCCGGTTCTACAAGCTGACGCCCAAAGGAAAGGCACAGCTCACAAAAAAGAGCGAGGAGTGGAACCGGATAGCCAGAGCGATTGCTCGAATTCTGACACCGGGTGAGGCGGAGGTTTGAGCATGTTCTGGCGCAAGAAACGTTCAGTCGAAGACTTTGACGACGAAGTCAGGGCGCACCTGGCGATTGAAGCGGACGAGCTTCGCGCCCGCGCTGAGCCCTTGCTCGATTTTGAGGCGGAAGCGAGAAGAGCATTTGGCAACACGACCGCTATCAAAGAAGCGTTTTACGAATATGGACGGCTGAGGCTGTGGGATCGGCTTTCGCGGGACACTCGTCACGCGCTGCGCCTGTTCTGGCGCCGCCCGGCGTTCAGCGCGGTAGTCACGCTCACGCTCGCTGCCGGTATCGGAGCCACGCTTGCCATTTTCAGCATTATCAACGCTGTCTTGCTTCGGCCCCTGCCCTACGCACAGCCGGACCGCCTGGCGGTGTTGTGGTCGGAAGATGCCGCGCATGGTCTGCTGGAAGGCCGCGTCTCTTTGCTCAACTTTGCCGACTGGAAGCGGCGAAGCCGCTCGTTTAAGAACATGACCGTTTTCACCGGGCAGACGTTTCTCTTGAGCGAGCTTGACGGGACCCGGGAACGCATGAGATCCGCCCGCGTGGACGAGAATTTCTTCCCGCTTCTGAGCGTTCAGCCCCTGCTGGGACGCGTGTTCTCGGTGGATGAAGAACGACGCGGAGAATCGGTGGTCGTGATCGGCAACCGAATGTGGCGGGATCGTTTTGGAGGTTCCACAAACGCGCTGGGATCTGATCTGATCATGGACGGCCGCAAGTCGCGCATCGTCGGCGTAATGCCGTCCACTTTTCGATATCCATTCGAGGACACGGAAGTTTGGCAGCCGATGACGGTGCATCCCTACTGGGCTGCTCGCGACCGGTTGGCGCCGCGTTCCGCTTCAAACTGGTATGCGCTGGGGCGGCTCCGTGAGGGTGTGAGCTGGAAACAGGCGCAGGCGGAAATGAGCGTGATTGCCCGGCAACTAAAAGCTGAGTATCCCGAAAGCAGGAATGAACCTGAGGTTCGTGTGGTGCCGCTGGCCGAGCAGACCTCCGGAAAATTGAGACTGCCGCTGGCCGTGCTTTTCGGTTCGGTGGTGTTAATGTTTTTGATTGCCTGTCTGAATGTCGCCAACCTGCTGCTGGCGAGCGGATCGGCGCGCGAGCGGGAATTTTCTATGCGGCGGACATTAGGCGCCAGCCGAGGGCGAGTGGCGCTACAGCTTCTGATTGAGAACCTGGTGTTGTCCAGCGCGGGCGGATTGCTCGGGCTGGCCCTTGCAGGCTTTGTTGTGAAAGCGCTGGTGACCTTCGGACCGCGAGACATTCCGCGGCTGCGGGAAGCTCGAATCGATGGCGCGGCGATGTTATTCACGCTTGGTTTGGCGCTCCTCTCCACCATTGTTTCCGGTCTGTGGCCGGCACTGAGAAATGCCGCGGCACCCGCCCGCGGCCGCGAATGGACGACCATCTCGAACCGAAGCGCCCGTAACGCCCTTGTGATCGGCGAGTTCGCCATCGCGCTGGTCCTGCTGGCCGGGGCGGGCCTGCTGGTGCGAAGCTTTGTGCGCCTGCAAGGTGTAGACCCGGGCTTTCTGCCTGAGAAGATGCTGATCATGCGTATCGATCTCCACGTCGGACGAACGAATGCCCAGCAGATCGCTTATTTCCGCCAGGTGATCGAGCGTGTCAGCGCCCTTCCCGGTGTCCGGTCGGCGGCCGCGGTCGATGGGTTCCTTCGATCCGATCCTGAAGAGGCAATTGAAGTGAAAGGACGCCAGCCCCGGCAGCCAGGCCCCAGTGACGATGTGATTGCGGGCCCTTTCTTCCAGACTGCCGGCATACCTCTCAAAAGAGGCCGCTATTTTTCGGATGCGGACCGCGCTGTTTCGCTGCCCGTCGCCATTATCAACGAGAAGATGGCGAAATCCTATTGGCCGAACGAAAATTCAATTGGCAAGCAATTCCGTTTCTCTGCCCGCTCATCGGGTCCGTGGCTCACTGTCGTTGGTATCGCGGGAGATATGCGGCGGCAGGGTCTTGAAACAGAGGCGATCCCGCAGGTTTTCCGTCCCGATGCCCAGGATTCCCAAGACATGCTGGAGGTCATTGTCCGGACGGTGAATGATGCCGCGCCCATGGCGGAGGTAGTGCGAAGCGAGATACAGTCGCTCGACAGGAGTGTGGCGAAATTCGACATTAGCACCGTGGAACAGCGGCTCGGCGAACAGACACAGCAGCGGCGTTTTCAAACTTCTTTGATCTCTCTGTTCTCAGTAATTTCGCTGCTGCTTTCGGCGCTCGGCGTTTATGGCCTGATGCAGTATCTGGTGGTGCGGCGGAGGCATGAGATTGGAGTGCGCATGGCGCTCGGGGCGGATCGCGGAAACGTTCTGGCGCTGGTGGTGCGTCAGGGCATCGTTCTCGCGGGGTACGGCATAGGTATTGGTATCTTTTTAGCACTCGGGCTTACACGAGCGCTCGGCAGCCTGTTATACAAAGTCGCGCCGACAGATCCATTTACCTTCGCCACAGCGACTGTGCTTTTGCTCGCCGTTGCCGCACTCGCGTGCTGGTTGCCCGCGCGCCAGGCAACGCGGATCGATCCCATACTCGCTCTGCGTCAGGATTGACCAAAAGGTCGGAGAGTGTTCTGCGCGTCACCCGCATCAGCCGCGGTTGGCCAGCATTCGCCAGGTTCATCCCGCTCAACGCTGTTGGCCTCCGGGAAGTCCGGCTGGATCACAAGATCCATTTCGCCGTATAGCCGACAAATCGGCAAAGTGGATTGGCGGGCGATTCCTAGCTGCGGCGGTCTGCCTTTAGTTCCGCATCCATCAGATTCGCAAGAATGTCATTAATCAACGTCAAGTGACCCGGGCCCTTCGACTTCAGCCAGACGAGGACATTTTCATCCAGGCGAACGCTGACTGCTCTCTTCTGCGGTCTGACAGCGCGGAAGCGCACCATCGCTGATAACTGCCGATTGGTCAGACGTGGGAGATCGTTGATATTGATGAGCGAGTCGTCTCCCACCGCTTGTCGTGCGCCGATCAAACTGACAGCCTGACCTTCCCGGTCAGTCAATCGCCTGCTCTTGATATCTCCGGAGCTCATGCGTTTCAGCCGCGCGGGCTGAGATGATGCGGATAATTTCTTCGCCATTATGTTCCTCCCGATACACGTGAACCACGAGCAGCACGCCAGCCGCGGCTGACTCATTCCGAACCGCACCGATTGCGTGCCAGCGCTGCTCTCCCGTTACCGAATCGATGCGATCCTGGCCGACAAGGCAAAACTCATCCTCAAAAATGAGAGCGGCAAGCTCGAATGTGATTCCGCCGTGGAGGCGCTGATTTCGCCGATTCTTGGCTTCATCCCATTCGTATCGCACATTGTATATACATACCGTATCACATTTGCGTCCGTTGGAACGGATCCGGTCTGTGCTCAGTAAGGCCCCTTAGCTGCCCGATTCAATTCCGCCGCTTGCCGACTGCACGGACAAGTGATGGATAGGCTCGCGCCGGCCCGATTACCACATCTCTCATCTCCGGCTCGTTACCTCCCGGCACCGGGTACCCGGCAGCGTGGCTCCAGGAGCGAATCGAGACCGTCGTGCCGCTCGCAGGCAATTATGCTGCGATGTCAAGCACCCGATTACCGGAGTGCGGGATAATTGCTTTCGCGCGTAATCGCACAAATCCGTGACCATACTTCAGACGATTTTGAGCCGGGGCTACTTCCCCAAGGAACTACCTCCGTCCTTTTATACGGAGCGATTCGCGATGTATGCGGGCACGAAGACAGGCCGCAAGACTCTTAAAGCCTACAAGCCATCCGATAAATACACTGAATGCTCGAAATACGAGCTCGCCCTTCCGGGGGTTCACAGACGCGAACTGCGCATTCCACACCCAGCTTCCTTCGTGCACCTCGCCTCCTTAGCTGCCCAAAACTTTCGTCGATTGCTGAAAAAGGGAGCTGTGTCTCCTTTCTCGAAAAGCCGCCCCGTGTTTGCGACGGCTCGCAACCGGGCTCTCCAGCCCTCACTCAGACCTCAGAATCTGGCGAGGGAACGTGCCGCGGCGCGTGCGGGCTGTGCATTCTTGCTGAAGGCAGATGTAAGTCAGTTTTATCCCTCCCTCTACACGCACGCGGTCGGATGGGCCATTGATCCGAAGCTGCGCGAAAAAGCGCACTGGAAAAACGGCAAATTACTGGGCAAACAGCTGGATCAGGCGTTGATGGACCTTGACGGAAAGGTAAGTCAAGGGATTCCCATTGGAAATGACATTTCGTATCTTTTAGCCGAAGCGGTGCTCGCCCAGGTAGATGTGCGAATCTCCGCGCCCGCGCATCGGGCATTTCGTTGGTTCGACGACTATGAGATCTCGTTCGATACGCGAGGCGAAGCGGAAGCGTGCCTCAAACGGCTGAGCGGCGAACTCGCGCGTTTCCGATTGCGGCTGAATCCGAGCAAGACGAAAATCGTCGAGCTGCCACAGGCGGCAGGTGAAGAATGGCAGGAGAGGTTAGTTCAAACCGGCGGGCGCCCGATCGGTAACACGCGCGATATGGTTAAACATTTTGACGCGGCGTTTCGACTTCGCGAGCAGTTCCCGACGTCCCCGGTGCTTCTTTATGCGTTGGGCATGCTGTTTAACCTGCCATGCCCGCCCGTAGATGTGGGCCGGGTCGCCCAGAGCTGCTTGACACAGGCCGTCCTGTGCGAACCTGGCGCCGCGCAGAAAGCCTTCGCCTTGCTGTCTTATTGGCGGATGAATAGCTTCACGATTGACGCGGATCTGATTGCCAATACCGCCAGCCAGCTCATCCTCCGCCACGCATCAAGTGGATTGAGTAGCGATGTCTCGTGGGCGCTCGCGTTCTGCTTAGAGCAACATATCGCGCTAGATGGAAAAGCGGGGAAAATACTCTCCGTCTTCGATGACGGACTTGTAGCATTGCAAGCTCTTCATATGTCGTCTGTTGGTTTGTTGCCCAAAGGGTTCAACGCGGCAAATTTTTCTAAACACCTGAAGAACGCCGATCTAGACCGTGAGAATTGGTTATTCGCTTACGAAGCGGCACGTCAAGGCTTTCTAAATGACAGCGATCCAGCCGTTGCGGCAAATCCGTTGTTTGCGGAGTTACTCAAGTACAAGGTAACATTCTACCGGACTAAGCTACCAACTTACGCCAGTGTTGTGCATCCCGGCGGGGCGCCGGAGTGGGTCGTGCGGAAGTGGATGGACGTTTCAGTCAAACCCGATACTGCCGCCGCTCGAATGCCAAGTAGCGCACCGATCCCCAAGCCAATAGAAGACGACCTTCGCAGGCTGAAGGCAACGCCTTCCACGGAGGATGAAGCGGTGGCCAGTCTTCTTGACATTCTCGATGAGGACCTCATCCCTGACATCGCCGACCTCTTAGGCGATCTTACCTACCTTGGGTGATATCGTCAATTGTAATTGATTAGCGAGATAGGACTCAGGGAGAGATCGCCCGCGAGGGGCGATGAGTTGGGCGAGAGTCTCGGCGAGTCGAGCCGGATGATTCTTTCAAGAGCAACTGAACGCAAAAGCGACGAGAGAACTTAATCAAAGGACAGCCGCGGACATCAGAGCGCTCGCTTCTGCAACCCGCCTCAACTCTGTCGAAATGCTTGCGTCTGTTTACGCCGAACGCGAGTCGCTGGCTGATGAACAGAATCAGGTTGTGGAGCGCCTTTCGAAAGCGCTGCTCCGATAGGTCCGACAGGGCACTTGTAGGCCCTGGATGAACTCGCTGTGGCGCCGACGTGCAGATGCGACCGCGTTTTGTGCGCGGGCCTGCAAGCGGATGATCACGAAAACCAAAATAACGCGGCTCTGCGTCAATTTGCCGTGTAACGCGCATCTCGAACAACTGCCGGCATATCGGAGTTGTGGCCGCCTGCCCCCGAAGGCGAAACCTGGACCCTCATCTGGCCGCCGTATGATCCAATAA